>MDTE01015980.1_pt1 | contig 65172 bp, 49 predicted proteins | sample 811231 | NCBI WGS metagenome assembly MDTE01 (sample SAMN05326651, study PRJNA326480) | marine metagenome | isolation source: seawater | place: Indian Ocean: Red Sea | collected 2010
GCGTTTCTGGGGTTGTCGTCTATCAGCTTTTCAAGCTGTTTTAAATCCGTACGGTGCTTGATGCCGATTGTCGGACGGCTTGATGGGCGAATGGGAGTAAGTTTGGGCTTGGGCTTGGATTTGGGGGTTGGGTTTACAGAACCAAAGGCTTTTTTGAACGCGGCCTCGTCGACCTGCATTTGCGTCCCCTCTAGAAGCTCTTTCTTGATCTCGTTCTGACGAAGATTACGACGTTCTGCAAGTAGCAGGTTTCGAATCTTTGTTCGAGCATCTTCTTTCGAGATCTGTTTGCTGGGCGAGACCGATTCGACTCCGACGATCAAGAACCCAATGCGTCGATAGGGGGCGTTTTCCTCTTTATTGTAGTAGATGGCCCCGGCACGCTGGTCTTCGAAGATCTGCTTCGCCACCACGGGTGGAATCACCTGGCGGTCGGATGCGAGACTGGTGGATGTACCATCCTCTCCAATATAGCCTGCATCTCCGTCGGATTCTGCAAACTTAAAGTCGTCCCCCAGCTCGCGAACACGTTCCCGGAATCGCTCCAGGCGAATCGCTGCGCGTTCCTCGTCGGAAGAATCCGCATATTCGGTGTCGACAGCCAGTAGATAGGCGAGTGTTGCCTTGGCCTGGTTGAAATCGCGACTTTCGTAGACATAGACCTTGGCAGATGCGGGCTCCACGGTAATGGAAGGTCGCTCCTCGTAAGCCCGATCAATCTCTGCGTCGAGTATATCCGAAGGGCTTACCGCTCGTTCCGACAGAACGCGCAGATGCTGATCAAAGACCGTCTTTTTATAGCTATGAAGTAGGGCTTCATCGCGGTTTAGTCCCATCTCCGTGGCATTTCGGCCCATCAGCTCGAACGCGATCATATCCATCAGAAATTCTTTCCAACGATCGGGGTTCTGGTAGCGGACCCGGAGGGAGAGGGGCTGATCTAAGAGAGCGTCTACAAAATCACCGGCGGTGATCGTAAGGTTCTCTCCCTTGGCCAGGACGATACCGCGTGCTTCTTTGGGAAGCACAAGGGGCTGTAGAATCTGCCGCTTACGGGCAGTGTTCTGATCTTTTGTTGGCTGAGAACGGGTCATCTGGCCTCGTTCGTTGGCCGGGATCTTTGGCCGTTCGGGCTTGCAACCAAGCAGAACCAGAAGGCTGAGCACCAGAACGGCGCAGAGAGAATACCTTGAATACGATGAATACATGGGTCTCCTCTAACACAACTACGCGGGACTCTGCACGAAGTTGTTGAAATCACGTATGAACTGCTCCGCCGTTTCAAACGGATGCGCCGACTGCGGTTCAGTTATGGAGCGTTCCAGGGCCATATCCGGGGTCAATTTCCAGGTGCTCCCCTCCCGCGTCACGAAGGCCGTGATACGAGCGGGATCGAGGCGGGAATTATTGGAGGCGGCTAAGCCCAAGCGCATCCGTCGCTTTCGCATGATGACCCGTGAAAGCCCACATTGGGCAGCCAGTACTCGGATTTTATGGAGTCGAATCAAGTTTTGCGCCTCGTCGGGTAGTCGGCCATATCGGTCGGTAATCTCCTCTGCCAGGGCGTATAGCTGATCATTTTCTGTTACGGCACCAATGCGTCGGTACAGACTTAAACGTTCATGAGAGTCCGGTAGATAATCGTCTGGGATGAAGGCGGCGACGTCGATCTGGACCTCGGTATCAAACCGTTGTCGCGGTGTGTCGATTCCCCGGATTTCAGCGATGGTCTCGCTTAGTAGGTCCATAAAGGCGTCGTAGCCAATCGCATCAATGGTTCCGTGTTGTTCGCGGCCAAGAAGATTACCAGCTCCTCGGATCTCCATATCTTCGAGGGCTAGACGAAGACCACTTCCAAGAGAAGACATACGCTGAAGTACACCGATACGGCGCCGGGATTCATCGGTCAGATAGTCCTGATCGGGTACAAGGAATGTACAAAATGCCTTGCGATGACTTCGGCCGATACGCCCTCGAAGTTGGTATAGCTGGGCGAGCCCGAAGCGTTCAGCGTGATGGATGAACATGGTGTTGGCGTTGGGTACGTCGATACCACTCTCCACGATGGTGGTTGTTACCAGAATATCGATTTCGCCATGAATGAAGCGGCGCATCACATTTTCGAGCTTCCGGGCGGGCATCTGCCCGTGGGCAACCTCAATGACGAGGTCTTCAAAGAGGGCGTGAAGATCGTCCTGGATTTTTCCGATGCCCTGAATGCGATTCGTCACATAGTAGACCTGGCCACCCCGGTCGAGCTCGGCTTGAATCCCCTCGGCGATAGCCGGGCTACGGAATGAAGCGACATGAGTTGTAATGGCCTGCCGCCCCACGGGGGCCGTGGTGATAGTGCTCAGATCACGAATTCCCAACATCGCCATATTCAAGGTTCGTGGAATCGGGGTCGCGCTAAGACTCAAGACATCTACGGATGCCCGCCATTTCTTGAGCTTCTCCTTATGGCGGACGCCAAAGCGATGCTCTTCGTCGATAACCAATAAACCAAGATCGGCGAACTGAACATCGTCCTGGAGAAGTCGATGGGTCCCAACGACGAGATCTACGCGACCGGCTCTAGCGTCTGCCAGCACGGTGCGTTGTTGGGCAGCTGAGACAAACCGGCTGAGTTGTTCGACACGGATCCCAAAGCCGTGCAAGCGCTCCTTCATGGTTAGATAATGCTGTTCCGCCAGAATGGTTGTCGGCACCAGAACGACAACCTGCTTATTGTCTTCGATAGCCTTGAAGGCTGCACGGAGAGCGACCTCTGTTTTTCCATATCCCACATCCCCACAAACGACTCTGTCCATGGGTTGGGACTTCTGCATATCGTCGAGAACTTCGGCGATAGCCCGCTCCTGATCGGGGGTTTCCCGGAACGGAAAGTTGGCTTCAAACTGGGCGTACAGCTGGTCCGGCGGAGTAAAGGCGAATCCTTTCGCAGTCGTTCGTTTGGCGTAGAGAGCCAAAAGCTCACTTGCAAGCTTTTCAGCGGCCTCTCGAGCCTTTTTTCGGCTGGTCTTCCAGCGGGTACCCCCGAGCTTATGCAGTGGCGGGACATAGTCGTCTCGGCCACTACAAACATACCGCTGAAGCAAGCCGATCCGAGTGACGGGTAGAAAGAGGGTGGCTTTATCGGCGTATTCGAGTCGGAGAAAATCGGTGTCGACACCGCCAGCCTGCAATCGTTCCAATGCGACAAACCGACCGATTCCGTGGTCGCGGTGTACGATAAAATCTCCGGGGTTCAATTCGCGGAATGAACGTATGAGGTCTTCCGGAGGGGTATGTTGCGCGGATCGGTGATGGGTTCTTGCTCCAAAAAGATCCGACTCGTCTACAAAGGCTATGCCCAGGGCAGGGCATCGAAAGCCTCGTGGAATACTACCCTTCCAGAGATAGATTCCCGCTTCATGTTCGGCGAACTGTGAGGTCTGTCCTCTGGAGACCGATTGTTCATAGGAGGAGATCAGCTTCTCAATACGACGCAGTTGAGCGGCGCTATTGGCGAGGACATGCACCGTAAAGCCTTCGTCGACCCAGGATCGTAAACGGTTGGCGACGGGGCGAAATGGATGCTCTGCATCACTTCTGGATTGAAGAAGTAGGCGGAGATCGGTGATCCCTTCGATATCGATAAGCCAATTCGCCTCTTCTTCTGTTGCGGTAGACGCTACTGTAATGCTGTCGTTTCGCGTTCCTAGCCATTCCTCGAGCGTTGTATTCGAAAGGAACCGCTCTGGAGGTGATGCTGGGTGATGGGCCGCGACAGCCGACTCGTAATCGGTGGTCCACCGCTCTCGGTTTTCGTTCTCGATCGTTTGTAGCCGGACGGGATCGTCGAGAAGAACTCGTACGGTAGAGTCCACCAGGTCGGACACGGGCCCGAATTCCTCATGGACAGCCGGTAGGAAACCAAGGGCAGACCAGCCCAGGTTTCCCGTACGTACATCTTCAATATGCGCGGCAAGGCGCAGGGAAGGGACCTCGCATTGCTCGGCTAGATCTCGAACGCGCTCTTCGACCTCTTCCACTTGTGCTCGTGGAAAAACAAAGGCGGAGGCTGGGGGACAATGAAGCCTGTCCAACCGTCCACGGGATCGCTGTGTGGAGGGGTTGAATCCGGTGATTCGCTCCACCTCGTCACCAAATAGATCCACTCGACCTGGGCGGGCCTGATGTGGTGGGAACACATCGACGATTCCCCCTCGAACGGCAAACTGTCCTGGTTCTATGACGAGCTCGGCGCGGCGATATCCAGCTTGTATCAGGGATTTGGCGAAGTCGTCCCGATCGACCACGTCCCCGATGGAGATTGTGACTGTGAGGTCTTCGAAGAGGCGCCGTGGAAGAGTTCGTGTGGCGAGAGTGGCTGCGTCTGTTACGACGATTCGAGGTGGGTCGTTATAGAGTCGATATAGAGTGGCCAGGTGTCGAATCACCCGGACGTCATGATCGCCAAACTCCTGGTAGGGGTTCCATGCCAAGGGAGGTAGCCAGCACGCGTCTGGAATCATTGGGGTTGGCGTGGCTCGACCGGTGGTTAAGGAGGCCGTCAGCTCTTTGGCCTCTTCCATGGTTCCCGTGACAACCCAGGTCAACCGTTCGCTGGTTCGAACCAGAACCCCCGCAAATAGAGGAAGGATAAGCTCCGGTACGTGTGCGACGACAGTACGTCGGTCACGTCGATCCAGGAAGCCTTCTAGAGCAGGAAAACCCTGCCTTTGCCCTTCCGGCGTCATTCCGAACCGTAGACTCGCTTTGGATCCCAGGGCTGATCGTAGGTCTGAACAAAGACTTCACGTACACCTGGTAACTTCTTCACATCTTCCAGGATATCGTCCGCTGTACAGGTAATTGCGATCACCATATTTTCTGGCGATATATGACTACCCAGCGCATGTGAGACCTGGTCTGTTGTGACTCCAGAGGTTCGGTCGATATGCCCGATAATCCAATCGGCTGGACGTTCCAGATAACGGGAGTTCATGAGCAACGACAGGCGTTTGGGGTGCGTTTCCAGGCTGAATGGATAGGCGTTTACGCGGTAGGAACGTGCAAACGCCAGCTCCTCTTCGGGCAGCCCTTCGTCGGTTAATTTCTTCATTAGATCCAACACCAGCTCAAGTGCGGGCACTGTATCTTCTGTCTTTGGATAGAAATTCACATGGTAGGTACTGAGTTCTCGTCCAACGGAGAATCCGCTGTAGGCCCCATAGGACCAACCACGTTTTACACGCACCTCCTGCATCAACCGTGATGTGAAGGTTCCTCCAAAGGCGGTATTTCCCACAGCTAGAGGCACCATATCCGGGTGCCCTGCTGGAATCGCGATATGGCCGAGGAGTACCTGGGTCTGACTTCGTTCCGGTTTGTCCATCAGAATGACAGTCTGACCGGACAGCGTACGCGGGCTTGGTAGACTGACCGTGGGACGCACCGTTGAGAAGCCATGCCCTTTGAAATGGGTGTCGACCAATGTGGCAAGTCGTTCCGTCGTAATGTCTCCGCTGGTACCGATGGTCACATAGGCGGGGCGAAAACGGGTCTGATAGAAAGACGTCACGTCGTCGAGGGTCAGAGACTGGATGGTGTCTTCTGAGCCCATTGTTGGACGTGACCAGGGATGGTCTTCAAAGACCAGACGACTAAAACCACGGCGAGCGAGGGCTGAATCATCATCACAGATGCTACGGATCTCACTTGTTGTTTGCCGCTTGAGCTTCTCTAGCTCGTCGGCGGGAAACGTTGGTCGAAAGAGAACTTCGGAGAGGATCCCGATATAGGTGTCGAGATGCTCTGACGCAACATCCCCCTGAAGGGTCATCATATTTTTCCGGATTCGAACGCGGAGCGTACAGCCAATTGCGTCGAGAGCTTCCGCTAGTTGTTCCCGATCATAGTTCTCCGTACCACGAAACAGCATCTCGCCGACCAGATAGGCGAGCCCTTCTTTCTCGGGTGGATCCTGAATGCTTCCACAGTGGAACTCCATGACAAAGGCGACGTGTGGAACTTCGGGAGATTCGACGACAATACAGTCGATGCCATTGAGGGTTTGGGTCGCTCCTCCGAGGGCCGCTAGATCAGAGGTCGGCTCCGGTGGAGCCGCCAGGTCGGGGCGGTGGAGTAGAGGACCACGAGCCATGGGTTGGCTGGCCGAGCCGTCCGTCCGGGCGCCCGCACCTTCATCGGGCAGACCAATGATAATCGCTCGATTGCGCGGTTCCAGGTACGAGCGGGCGACGCGAAGAACATCCGTCGCGGAGATTTTGACTACCCGTTCCATATACCGGAACAGATTCTGGAAATCTCCCGATGTTGTCTCGTAGAAGCCCAGTTGATACGCGCGGCTATGGGCCGCAAGCATGGAGCGCAGCATCGACATCTTGATTTTATTGATGGCGCGTTGGACCTCGCTCTCTTTGACACCATTCGAGCGCAGTTCAGTGAGCAGATCATCTAGAATCTGGATGGCTTTTTCGGCTTTTTCACCGGTTTGGCAGTTCAGCGTCATCTGCATAAGGCTCGGATCCTGGAACGGACCGACCCAGCAGGAGACATCAAGGGCCGTTTCCGTTTCGTGGACCAGCACTTTTTCTGCGCGCGAGCTGTCGGAGTTGAAAAGGATCTCGCATAGTACGTCTAGAGCAGGAAGATCCTCGTGGTTTAGACCCGGAATATGGTAGCCAATCAGCGCACGTTCGTGGGCCAATGGAAGAGATAAGGTTTTCCGGCGTTCCGACTGCTGTGGTGGATCATAGGTGCGTGTCGGTATTTGCACGTCCTGCGATGGAATCGGACCGAAGTGTTCTGCGATGGTATCCAACACAAACTGGCGATCGACGTCGCCAACCACGACCATGGTGGCTCGGTTCGGTGCGTAGAAATTCCGGTAAAAATTCTTGGCATCGTCGAGGCTCATACGCTCGAGGTGCTTCATCCAGCCGATGGTTGGCCAGTGGTAGGGGTGCTCATCGTAGGCGAGGGCCCATAACTCTTCGTCCATTCGACCTTCGGGGTCGTTATCTACCCGCAGGAGCCGTTCATTCTTGACCACTTCCAGTTCGGATAGGAAGGGACCTTCCTCTACGCGAAGATGTTGCATGCGGTCCGATTCAAACTCCGCGACGGTGGCGAAGTTGTCGCGCCCTCGATCGAAGATGGTTCCGTCGTCGGCGGGCACAGTGCCTGAGGGGAGGTTCTCATAATAGAAGGTCCAATCGAGCCAGGTTCCTGCGTTGGTCTGGGCTCCGCGACGCTCCATCAGACGATCGAACTCACCTTCCGGGTGTTTCTCTGTTCCTTTGAACATCAGGTGTTCAAAGAAGTGGGCCAGACCGGTTTTAGAGGCCTGTTCATGAGAAGAACCGACCTTATACCACATCTGAAAACTGAAAACGGGGGCACTATGGTCTTCCACAAGAAGTAGCGTAAGGCCGTTTTCGAATCGATAGCGGTCGGCCGTTTGTCCACCATTCCCAAAGGGAACGCTGATATCGTGTTCTACACCAGGGGGGATGACGGTTTGGTTTTGCTCAGTGTTCATGCAGCGATCCTTCCAAACTAGGCATGTTGCTCCTTTCCCATGTGATGACTCAGCGTGTCCAGTTCTTCCATTCCAATTCGATCCGTAAAGAGCCTTGGAACCTGAATAATGGGTAGCTCTGAAAGTTCACCCTGTAGGGTTCGGATGTTTTTCTGTTGTTTATCGCGTCTCTGGCTTGCGTTGATGACTTGGTCCATCATGGTGTCGAGGTTCGAATCTCGTCCACGCACGGCAGCTCGAAGCTGACCGGCGATTCGCTGTTCTCTGGCTGTAAATGGTTTGGGCCAGACCCGGTTCACAAAGCAGCACCCGAGAGAGATGTTCAGATCGGTTCGGATTCTCTCGGACAGCTCCAGGGTTTCACGAACGGGTAACTCTTCTGGCAGGGAAACAAGATGAACCAATGTACGCGTTGGATCTTGTAGAAGATCCTGAATGGGGCGTGAGTCCGTAGCAAAGGGTCCGCTCTTGACCGCATCTACGATGACCGATGGAAGTTGGAGCAGACTCACGCCATGGCCTGTGGCCGGTGCGTCTACAATGATTCTGTCGTACATCGGGCGGCCGTTTCGGTCGCGTTGCTGCTCGATAAACCAGATCTTGCCGATGAGAAGCAGCTCGTCCATACCAGGAACCCACTCCACCAGCCGCTTCATAAAGTCGTTCTCGAATACAAGCTTATAGACACTGCGCATCTTGAGCTTCATCACACCGTATTCGGCGAGGGCTTCCTTTGGCGTCAGATGGCAGGTGTAGAGCGGGAGATCCTTCATCAGACGAATGGGCTCGTAGCTGGAGCGAGACTCTCCCCCGAACAGGGACGGCATCTGCGGAGTAGCCCCCATTTCCACGATCAACGTACGCCGTTTTCTTCGGGCGTGCGCAAGTCCGATCGCCGCGGAGAGGGTCGTACGTCCGACACCGCCTTTTCCTGCGAAGAAGATGAGTCGCTTCTCGAACTGTTCAGCCAGCATAGGGGAAACCTATCGGAAAAGAAGGCCTGGGGGAAGCCCTGCGGCAACAATCAGCCCTGTGGTTGCAGGAACCGGGCGATAATCTTCCTTTGCACACCGTCACTGAAGTCTACCACTACGACGGAATTCGGGCCTGGGCTGCCCACAACACGACGAATCCGACCCATTCCAAAAGTGGCATGGGAAACGCTGCGACCCACCATCGAACCTTCTGGCTGTGGGTCTGCTTCGTATGTCGTTTCGGAAATGTAATCGTCTGCCCAATGACCTCCTGCCGGCTGTTTTTGCCGACGCATGGACGGACGATTCCATTGGCCTGTGGAACGCTCCACATGTTCGTCTGGCAGATCTTCCAGGAAATAGGAGGGGAAGGACGAACTATAGGTTCCGTAGCGTTGCCGCCTGCGGGCGTAACAGATGTCGAGAGTCTTACGAGCTCGGGTCATGCCCACGTACAGGAGTCGACGTTCTTCTTCGATTTCGTCGGGGTCACGGCTATTTACATGGGGGAGGAGATTCTCTTCCACACCCACCATAAAGACGTGGTCGAATTCCAGACCTTTGGCGTTATGCAGTGTCATTAAGGCCACATGCGCTTGCCCAGCTTCCAGATCGTCGGTCTGGCTTCGGAGCACGATGCCTTCAAGGAAACTGGCCAGGGTCGGGTCTGATGCCTCTCTGGCGAAGTCATGGGCTGCGTTCACCAGCGCGGCGATATTCTCAAGTCGCGATACGTTTTCGATGGATTTATCGCGGGCAAAGGCATCTTTCAGGCCCGATTGCTCGATGATCTCCTCAATGCCCAGGCCAGCGGGCATCCCATGAAGGGAATGCCGTAGCTCTCCAAGCAACTGAACGAAGGGGATGAGTTTCTTGGCGACACGATCTCCGCCGCTGACAGCCATTGCTGTAGCCGCTTCCAGGAGGGAGACGCGGTCGGTCTGTGCACGCTGTATGAGCTTCTCAACACTGACTTTTCCAATCCCACGAGCCGGAAAGTTTACGATTCGTAAAAACGCTTCGTTGTCGTCCGGGTTCTCAATGATGCGAGCGTAGGCGAGCACATCTTTGATCTCTTTTCGATCGTAGAATCGCATCCCGCCGTAAACTCTGTAGGGGATGTTGGCGAGGCGCAGGGCTTCTTCGAGCAGAAGGCTCTGTGCGTGGGTCCGATAGAACACCGCGACCGGCGCGTGGGCGTCCCAGGGGGTGTTGTCTGCGTCCGTATGCAATAGGTCGGTGAGCCGCTGCACGACGGTTCGAGCCTCTTGCCGGTCGTCCTCATAGGCTCGCACTGCTACCTTCGAGCCATCACCTGCCGCGGTCCATAGTTCCTTCGGATGACGCCCTTCGTTTCGCGCGATGATCGCGTTGGCTGCACCCAGAATATGCCCAGAGGAGCGATAGTTCTGTTCCAATTTGATCACATGGGTGGCATCGAAGTTTTCGGGAAAACCCAGGATGTTTTGAATCTGGGCGCCGCGCCATCGGTAGATGGATTGATCGTCATCTCCGACAACAGAGAGGCGAGTCTCCGGGCCGGTTAAGAGGCGAACCAGGGCCATTTGAATGGTGTTGGTGTCCTGGAATTCGTCCACGAGAAGCCAGGGGAATCGCCGTTGGTAGCGCAGTCGTAATTCGACATCTTCGCGTAGGAGATCTACGGGGAGGCAGAGCAGATCGCCAAAATCGACAGCGTTACTTTGCCGTAGGGCTTGGTTGTACTGCCCATAGACTTCATGGAAGTCGGTCAGCCGGGGCGGCACAGCTTGCTTCGCACAGTCCGCGGGACTTCGACCGGCGGACTTTTCCCAACTAATGGCCCCTGCATAGGATCGTAGATCCGATGCATCGTGGGACATTTTCCGTTCCGTAAGGATTCGCTTCAGGAGTGACTTCTGATCATCATCATCGTAGATGGTAAACCGATCCTTCAGGGGGATCCGTGGATGCTCGGCTCGTACGGCAGCTCGTAAGATACGCAGACCAAGAGCGTGGAATGTAATCCCTAGAAACGGTTCCGCGATGGATGGCCCCAGGCTTGTGGGACCGGAGTAGAGAAGTTGTTCGATCCGATGACGCAACTCATGAGCAGCACGGTTTGAAAAGGTGACGGCCATAACCTGGTAGGGTTCGACCTGTCCGGTGCAGACCCCGAAGGCGATCCGATAGGTCAGAGTACGTGTTTTACCCGACCCCGCACCCGCTAGAATCAGCAGGTTTTGGCCGTCCCAGCGTACAGCTTCCTGTTGGGCGGGGTTCAGCTCTGTGAGCAGGGTATTGGGATCGATCATATTTTCTTGGGTCTCGAACGCCAGACCGTTTGCGACGGTCTAGGCGTCAGTATCTGCAAGTACGGGTGGACGCCCGATGCTAAAGTAGGTGAACCCTGCTTTACGCATGACGTCGGGGTCGTAGATGTTTCGACCATCGAATACCACGGCTGCACCGAGTTCATCTTTCATACGAGCCAGGTTCGGCACTCGAAACTCTTTCCATTCGGTGAGCACCAATAACGCGTCGGCCCCTTTGAGGGCGTCCTTGTTGAGGTTTGTGTAGGAAATCCGATCGCCCCAGATGCTCTCCGCGTTTGCCTGGGCCACGGGATCGAACGCAACAATGCGAGCCCCGTGGGATAGCAATGCTTCGATAATTACGATGGATGGCGCCTCACGCATATCGTCCGTATTTGGCTTGAACGCCAAGCCCCATACAGCGAACGTATGGTTGGAGAGGTCGTCACCATAGTAGGAGGTTATCAACTCCACCAAAACGCTCTTCTGGCGTTCATTTACAGCGTGAACCGCTTCTAGAATCTGAAATGGGCTATCGTGTTCACGCCCCGTGGCGATCATTGCCTGTACGTCTTTGGGGAAGCAGGAGCCACCATAGCCGATTCCCGGGTTCAGGAATCGTTGCCCGATGCGGGGGTCCAGTCCGATGCCGTTTTGTACGAGCTTTACGTCGGCGCCCACTTTGCCGCATAGCCGGGCGAGCTCATTCATGAAGGAGATTCGTGTTGCCAGCATGGCGTTAGCGGCATACTTGGTCATCTCCGCGGAGGCGATGTCCATTTCTATAACCGAGGCACGGCGTGACGGTGCAGCGTCTACGATCGGCTGGTAGAGACGCTTCATGGTCTTCATCGCCTGGGCGCTGTTGGTTCCAATCACAATGCGATCGGGGTTTGTGAAATCCGAAATCGCTGCCCCTTCTTTAAGGAATTCGGGATTACTGACCACTTCATGGCGGATACCGTTGGTATCCAGAATCTCTCGGATTTTCTCGCCCGTACCAATGGGGACCGTGGACTTGGTTACAATGATCTTGGGGCTTGTAGCCGTCGCAGAGATTGTTCGTACCACGTTGAAGACATGGCTGAGATCGGCCGCACCATCCGGGCCCGGAGGGGTTCCAACGGCGATGAACAGAATGGCTCCGGATTCGATCGCTTCGGTTACGTTCGACGAGAAGGAGAGTCTATTTTCGCGCGTATTTCTTTCCACCAGATCTTCAAGGCCGGGCTCGTAGATAGGGATTATCCCATCATTGAGTTTCGCGATCTTGGCCTCGTCGATGTCTACGCAACAAACAGAATGTCCAGAATCAGCGAGACACGCCCCGGTGACCAGTCCGACATAGCCGGTGCCTATTACGGATATTCGCATTGATATTTCCCCGAGGACGGTTCCAGGAACGGGTTGGATGAACCAATTCGCCGAACCTTAACGAAACCCCACTCAGGTCGCAATGGAGACTTTCGGTTAGGTGTCCGGGTTATCGTCATCAAATTCGTGCTCCGACCGTGGGGGCCGGTGCATAAGGTCTCGTGCTCCCTCATCCGCAGGTTTGTCTCGATAGATGACGTTATAGACTTCTTGGCAGATAGGAGCATCGACGTCGTATTGTTCGGCCATCTGTATGACGCTTCGCGAGGTCTTTACGCCCTCTGCGACCATGCGCATCCCGTCGACGATCTCTTGTACGGTTCGACCGCGTCCCAATTCCAGGCCAAGCTGGCGGTTGCGACTCAGGTCACCGGTGCATGTGAGGACCAGATCCCCCAACCCTGAGAGACCACTTAAGGTGATGGGGTGCGCGCCGCGCGCGACGGCCAGGCGGGTCAATTCGCGAATCCCACGGGTGATCAGACCAGCACGGGTATTATGTCCGAGGTTTAAACCGTCGGCGATACCTACGGCGATGGCGATTACGTTCTTAATGGCACCGCCAACCGCAACACCGACCACGTCGGGGGAGGTATAGACCCGGAAATGAGGTTGCATAAGAACCGATTGCACCTGTCGTGCCGTTTGTTCATCGGGGCCCGCCAGGGTAACAGCGGTGGGGACGTTTCGTGCTAATTCGACAGCAAAGGACGGTCCAGACAACACCAGGATGTGCTCCGGTGCGACCGCTGGGAGGGTCTCCATCAGCATCTGGTCCACGGTTGCCAGGCTGGATTGTTCGATACCCTTCGAAGCGCAGACAACGATGGTCTGTGGATCGATAAAGGGCGCTGCTGTACCGAAGATCTCACGGATCACATGACTGGGTGTGACGCCGAGAATGATACGTTTCTTGGCGACGCTTTGTTCCAGGTCTGTGGTGGCCGAGATATTGTCGGGTAGACGTACATCTGGAAGATAGAGTGGGTTCTCCCGCTCTTCATTGATCGTACGTACGACGTCTTCCGAACGTCCCCACAACGAGACGTCACAACCTGCGTTTGCTAACAGGATTGCCAGAGTTGTACCGAATGAGCCGGCACCTACAACGCCGACAGGTAATCCCTCGGTTTTCATCGCACCTCGCCGTTACGGCTACGGTTGTACAAGAATTTCGCGGGGCTTGCTACCCACCTGTGGACCAACCACTCCCTGCGCTTCCATCTGCTCCATAATACGAGATGCGCGGTTGTATCCGACCTCCAGTTGCCGCTGCAGGTACGATATACTCGCACGACCACTCTGGGCGATGACAGCGACGGCCTGGTCGTATAGGGGGTCAAGGTTATCCGACCCACTACCGCTGGGGGAGTCGGATTCTTCCGCGGCCTCTATGGCGTCGATGATTCGTTGATCATAGCGTGGGGAACCCTGCGACTTGGCATATTCCACGATCCGTTGGACCTCTTCGTCGGAGACATAGCCTCCGTGAATTCGATTCAGATGGGACGAGCCAGGCGGCAGGAACAACATATCACCCATACCCAGGAGTCGTTCAGCTCCCATCGAATCGAGGATTGTCCGTGAGTCGACTTTACTGGAGACGCGGAACGACATGCGTGTGGGGAAGTTTGCTTTGATGAGTCCGGTGATTACATCAACACTCGGACGCTGCGTCGCCACGATAAGATGAATCCCAGCGGCCCGCGCCATCTGAGCAAGCCGGGCGATGCTCGATTCCACATCTTTGCCTGCTACCATCATAAGATCGGCGAGCTCGTCAATAATGACCACCAGATGGGGCATGGGCTCTGGAAGTTGGCTTGTATCGGCTTTGCGCGAAGCCTTCTTCCGTATCTTTTCTACATGTTTATTATAGCCGGAGATATTGCGTACTCCCACAGGCTTCAAAAGCGCGTAGCGTCGTTCCATCTCTTTCACAGCCCAACGTAACGCGATCGTGGCTCGTTTGGCGTCTGTGAGAACCGGCATAAGTAGATGGGGAATCCCGTCGTAGATGCTGAGCTCAAGCATTTTGGGATCCACCATAAGCATCCGTAATTCGGCTGGTGTATGGCGATACAACAAGCTGACGATAAACGTATTGATCCCCACAGATTTTCCGGCACCCGTTGCACCAGCGACGAGAAGGTGGGGCATCTTTCCAAGGTCCGCGACACAAGGCTGGCCAAAGATATCTTTACCAATCGCGAGAGGAAGATTGCCCTTATGCTTCTGGAATTCCTCGGAGGCTATAATCTCTTTCAGATATACGATCTCGCGCGCGCGGTTCGGAATCTCGATACCAACCACATCACGGCCAGGAATCGGTGCGACAATACGGATTTGTTCGGCGCGTACCGCCATGGCCAGATCGTCCGTAAGGGTCGTGATCTTTGCGATCTTTACTCCACGCGCGGGACGAATCTCGTACATGGTGATGACGGGGCCTGGTCGAATCTTTACGACTTCGCATTCGACGCCGAAGTCCTTCAGCTTTTCGACGAGCACGGCGGCGTTCTTTTGTAGTACCTCTTCATCGATGTCTCGGCCTTTGGGGGCGTCGTAATCGAGAAGGCTGACCGCTGGAAGATTATAAGGGGTGCGGGCCAGGGGAAGCTCCTGGTTTTGTGCCGACATCACCTCATCGGGTTGCTTGCTCATCGCGTCCGATGAGACCACTTTCGGTAAGGCCTGTACTTCGTCTCCCGATGTGTCTTCGATGGCCTCTGTGACCTCTGCGACCTCTTTCTCCCAGTCTTCGACAGGGTTTACGATCTGGTGCGGAGTCGTGTCTGTGGGCAGGATTTCTACATCCATGCCCATCGGATCCTCTTCGAGAGTGACGAGCGCTTCGAGCTCGGTATCCGTATGGATGCCATCGAACATATCGAAGAAGGGTTCCCCCGCCGGGGAAACCGAACCAGCCGATTCATCGACTGGTTCGGCCCCACGGGGTTTCGGCGCGGCTTCCTTGGGCGCCGGTTCTGATTTTTTCCGGAATCGTTTCCACAAGCCCTTAAGCTTTCCGACCCCAGGACCTTTATCGGCTGAAATCTGCGAACTTGAATAATCCGGTCTGGAAACTTCGGTTTCTCCTAAACCTGCATCGGTTTCTTCAATGGCACGATAGGTCTCGATAACGGGGTCCGCGTTCAGGGCTTTGCGAAGTTCGGTGGGTGCTGTGGCGACACTCTTATCGTCTGTAGACGCGGGCTCTTTGTTTCCAGAAAGGAAATTTCGAGCAGACATGGCCACAAGGCGCGCCATCACGGAGATGGAGCGATTGATCGCCATGGCAAAGAGGGCCACGAATAAAGTCGTGTAAATGATGATACTACCGACATCATCAAAGAGAGCGCGGCTGATCTCGCCACTCCAGGAGGCCAATGCACCCGCTGGAGGAAATCCATGAACGCGAGTTGGCGACATGAAAAGATGGATAAGCACACCCATGACAAGAAGACAGCCACAGGCAGCGAGTAGTCTTCGCGCCGGTAGTCGCACGAGATTTCCGGAGAAGAGACCGACGGCCATGACCGCAAATACCCCCAGCCAGACATAGGAGACGATACCGGTAAGTGCTAATAGAATTTCGGCTGCCCGCTGTCCTACGGGGCCGATCAGATTACCGGTTTCAACCCCTGGTGGAGCCGACTCGTAAGAGATCAGACTCAGGAATAACAGCACAGATGTTCCCAGTAGAAGAATGGCTCGAAGCTCATTGCCCGAATGTCCGCGACCACCTCTCTTCGAGGCACCCGGAGGACTTCTTTCTTGCGTACGGACTGTACCCATTGGAGCACTACCAGGAAAAAGGACCACAATTTGGCGATACCATCGACCGGGGCTTTGGGCAAAAAAACCGTGTCTTTTTTTAGGGTTACCGTGAATAAAAAAGTCAGTGTGAAATCTCTGGTTTGGCGGTGATCCGTTTCAGGATTCGTTTGGGTAAAAGATTTGCCGGCGGCCCTACCTGGCCTCACCATAGACGAATATAGATAGCTGACACACCGCAGGCGGGACGATAGATATGGGTAAATCGAAAGACGGAAAACCCAAAGGTATCCGAGTGTTATGGGAGACGCTTCTAGGTCGTTTCGCGCTCGTGGGATTCATTCTAGGATTTCTTTGGCTGGTGTTGTTGGTCAACTGGGCTATCTACGGAGCGGACAGCGTGGGGCTCTGTCGATATGGGATTCAACCGCGCAAGTTGGATGGTCTGATCGGAATTCTCTTCGCGCCGTTTTTACATGTGGGGGTGGAGCACCTCGCGGCCAACGCTTTACCGTTTCTGGTGTTCGGTTGCTTGATGATGCTTCGTGGCATACGCGAGTTTTTGTTCACCGTGGTGGCCGCAATTCTGGTGGGTGGTGCGGCCGTTTGGCTGGTTGGATCGTCCGGTGTACATATCGGTGTAAGCGGCGTTGTATTTGGTTTGATGGGATGCCTCATCCTGGTTTCTGTTCTGGAACGCCGGGTCCTGAACCTCTTCATAATCATCCTGGTTGTAGTGTTCGATGGGCTAATTCTCCTGGTTCTTATCTCTGATTGGCATACCGCTACGTCCGTGGAGAGTCATGTCTTCGGTTTCCTTAGTGGTGTAGGGGTCGCCTTATGGCTTACCCGTCAGGTACGTCGGGAGCGGCGCGAGGCTCGTGAACGTCGTCAGATGCGTAAGGCACAAGCTGCGCCGTCTCCAGAGCCAGAATCTCAAACCGACCCGAGTGGATAAGGCGACTCCTCTGATGGGGAACTTCTAGGCGCCGTATTCGTGAACAGGCACTTCTAGAGTCGTACCGTCATCAACAACACGAGGTTTGTGCGGTATGGTAAAGCGGTCGCCAGCTTCGATGCGTTGCTGCAATATACGCATCCGCTCCTGGTCATCTGCGCGCATCCACCAATGGGGTTCCGGTCGTTGAATCTGGTGTTCGGAATCCCCTAATGCCCCCAGTATCGCGCTCTCTGTGCAGGGAACGACGTATGTTAATGTGATAATTTCCGAATGGGCGGGGGTGTAGGCTGTCTCCAGATCGAGAGGGCCGAAGCGGGTGTGGATGAAGAGCGCTTCGCTATCCCATTGCGTGGCGCCAACCTGCACTTCGGCTTGAAAGGTACGTAAAGCGATGGCTTTGGTAACCGTTCCGAGGCTCTTCAACCCGAGGGTCGGAAAGACAGGGTTCAAAGACGCCAGGTTGTGCCCAAACCAGGTTCCATTCTCAGGAGTTGGGATCGCAATATACATGGAGAAGGGCACGAGCCCCGTATAGTCCGACGGTATCTCATATTCTGCGCGGACGGATTCCGGGATATCGCCAGCATTCATTCCAAACCCGTAGATGCCGCCTGGCAATTCGCTGGCGTCATAAAACACCCAGCGGGCCATAGGCATCCCCTCGGGGCCAAATGTTAACGCATCCATCGTTTGAAGAAGGTCCAGGAAGATCTCGGATCCGACCTGGGTGGGATCGAAAATGTTCTCTTCAGGGATCGTGACTCCAAACGGGCTCGTATTCATATAGGGGCGGTTATAGGGCGTTACGACCAGAAAGGGGGTCAGCGTTTCCAGTAGAGGCTGTACGCGAGTTCCTTGTAGCTGGGGCATCATCGGTTCAGGTCTCCTGCGTGGACCATCCCGAGAGTGTAGCGACCTACGGTTTGCGGGGGGGCGACAACCTGAATCCGTTTTCCTTTTTCTACTGCACTTTGCAGCTTTTGGAGATCCGCCGGGTCATCTACATTGACCAGACCGTTTGGTGCAGGGGCATCCGATGTGATCTCATGGGAGCTATGCAATAAACGAGAGGTCCCGGAGGGGGGAATCTTTACCTGGAATGTCAGCGTCGATGGGATGTCATGGGCAGGGGTCCAGGCGCTGATGACATCCAGGGGCCCCAACGCGGTATAGTGCGGCAACGAGCGGCTACGCCACTGGATGGTGCCGTAGAGGGTCTCAACGTTCAGTAGGCCCAACCCAGACGCGAGAGTATCTCGAATCAGGCGCTCTGACGTGGCCCCCGGTGCCACTTCATTCAGGCTTGTGAGGGTATATACAAGCCAGGACCGTGGAGGCAGCATCGCGATGGCGATGAACAGAGTAAGAGGCACCAGGCCGTCGTAATCGTCCGGCACGCCCAGTACGCGCAATATCCATGGCCGTACTTCATGTCGCGGACGACCAAACCCAAATACGACACCGGGCATGACACCGCAGTCGTAAAAGACCCAACCGGGCATATGTAGTCCCCTGGGACCAAAGGACAGATCGTCCAACCGTTGAATCAATGTCACAAATTCGGCGTCTTGCAGAAGCTGTGGGTCGTACATCTTCAACGGCGCCAGTCCCTGGGGAAGGCGCTCTGGGAAGACGGCGAGACGGTTACGCTTCGGTACGACCAGAAATGGAATTTCTTTCGACATCGAGAGACTCTCCAGGGCTTGGATATGAAATATCATTCCTTGGCCCGGACGTCACCTCATTCTGACGGAGCACTTAGTCCCATACATTGTTGGTGTATGGTCAGGGGAAGCGCGAGGAAGAGACTCCGAAAACGACCAGCGTCCAGCTGTTCTGCGCGAATGGTTTGCGCGAGTCCCTCGGCCTGGAACATCTGCGCGATCGCTTCGGCCGAATAACCGGCGTGGGTCAGACAATTTCGTAATGTCTTTCGGCGTTGGCGAAAACAAGCATCCACGAATGGAACAAAGATCTCTCTTGGAGCAGGGCAACCCGGTCCATCATCGTCTCGATCGAGGACAATCACACTGGATTGCACCTTCGGAGGAGGGAAAAAGGCGCCAGGTTTTACTCGAAGCGCACGTGTTCGGCTCCATTCCAGGGCACTCAAAACGGATAAAAACCCGTGCTGCTTGGAACCGGATCCCGATAGGATGCGAGTCGCAACCTCGGCCTGAAACATAAGAACCATACGACGAATCTTCGATCTCTGGGCCAGCAGGTTCAGAAATACGATGGCCCCTACATTATAGGGTAGGTTTGAGACGACGGTCCAAGCCCCATCGGGAGCTTCCGGTAAGGCAAAGGAGCGGCCATCTCCTTCAAATAATTCGAGTCGGCCGTCGGCGATTTCAGTCGCAAACTCTTCTTTTAGATAGGCCAGGGCCTGGCGATCTGTCTCCAGCGCCACCACTCGTTCGTACCGGTTGAGTAACGGCCGTGTAAGTGCGCCTGCGCCGGGCCCAATCTCGAATATGGATTGCCCCGCCTCTTTGGCTGCGAGGGCTGCAATCTTATCGCTGGTGGACTGGTCCGTAAGCCAATGTTGACCCAGTGATTTTTTTGGGCGTGGGCTACTCAAACCGAATAATTCGTCCCAAATGGGGTCGTAATACGAAAGGCTGGATCCGCATCCAGGCTCATGGCTTCTGGGCTGCCCGATGCCAACCAGGAGCTGTTCGGAGCCGCAAGGGCGGCCACAGCAATCATAGCTGCGTTGTCGGTGCAATATTCGAATGGGACGAGGTGAACCGCTACATCCATAGCTTGTGCGGATTCTGTGACAAGGCTCCGAATCCTCCGGTTGCGAGCCACTCCACCACATACGACCAAACGTGAGAGCCCGGTCTGCTCGAGAGCCAGACATGTCTTGCGTGCGAGGGCCTGCGCGATGGCCTCCTGATAGGATGCGCAGATATTGGCCATATTCGTATCGTCCAGCGGCAAGTCCAGCTTCTGAACGGTCTGGCGCAAGCTTGTCTTTAGACCGCTGAAGGACATGTCGAGGTCTCCGCTATGTTTCATTCCGATGGGGAATGTATATGCGGCGGTGTCTCCGTTCGAGCTCAACCGGTCGATCTCTGCGCCTCCCGGGTAGGGAAGTCCCAACATACGGGCGCCTTTATCGAAGGCCTCTCCCGCCGCATCATCACGGGTCTGCCCAAGCAACTCGTACTGTGTCGGGCTATGAACATGGTAGATAGCGGAATGACCGCCCGATACGAGCAGGCAGAGAAAGGGCAGTTCGGGCGGGTTTTCATCAAGGTAGACCGCCATAATATGACCAGCCAGGTGGTGGACACCCAGAAGGGGAATACCCCAACTGAACGATAGACTCTTGGCCGTCTCCACTCCCATGAGTAAGGCTCCCACCAGGCCAGGGCCCTTTGTTACCGCGATGAAGTCGATGTCGGCTCTCTCAACTTTGGCTTCGTCCATGGCGTAGCCTACGGCCGGTAGAACGGCTTCCAGGTGAGCGCGCGACGCAAGCTCCGGCACGACTCCACCATATCGTTTATGGAGATCGACCTGGGAGGCCACATAATGACCTTCGACCACCGGACGCCAGTTGGCGCCCACGGGTCCCGGATCTACCTGTACGACGGCGGCAGACGTTTCATCACATGAGGATTCAAGGGCAAGTACACGCATAGGGTTCGCTGTTCCAATTGGTTCGAGGCAACATACGTTACACTTGAACCTGTTCAAAGGGGAATATCGTGATGGCGCCGGGTTTGGCGACGCAGGCCGTTACACACATACCGCAGCCCGTACAATGCACTGGATCAACCAGCGGGATGCTAAGGGTCGTATCGATTCGTATGGCCGTTCCGGGAAATGGACATGCGGGTACACAGGCGTCGCAGGTCTCGCCCTTTGCGGCAATACATAGATTGAGGTCAACAACCGCTGTGCCCAGGCGGATGTCCGCCACGGCGATGGGTTGTAACGCTCCGGTGGGACATACCGGAACACAGGGGACATCGGTACAGAGAAAACAAGGGCGAATCTGGGGGAAAATAGCCGGTGTGCCCGCCATTGGCTCACCCAATGCTTCTGGCATTACGTGAATACTATCCTGGTGGCAGGCTTCTACGCATTCACCACAATGTTCGCAGGTCTCCAGAAATTCGGCTTCGGGAAGTGCACCCGGTGGACGCAGAAAGGGCGGTGGTGGTGGCACTTTTTTTTCTGGGCCATCGTCGGATGGCTTGAAGAGTTGCCGCCAACCGCTCCGAAGAAAGTCTTTTCGGCTGATCGTATCGCTCATGGATCCGAGGCTACCACGAGTTTGCATTCCAGTAATACGGCTAGCTGATTTGCCAACTGGTCTGCCATGTTCATTACAGACGGCGGATTGTCGATGAGCCGGGCCATAGATGTGACACCGTGAAAGGCCAGACCACAGGGGACAATACGTTGATAGGCCGACAGATCGGTCTGCACATTTAAAGCGAGCCCGTGGGTTGTAACTCCTCGGCCCACATGAACGCCGATTGCGGTAATCTTTTCGTCGCCCACCCAAACGCCCGCATTGACCTGGTCTCGGTCTGCGACGATAGCGTGCTCTGCCAGAGAGCGAATCGAGGTTTCTTCCAACATGCGCACGTATTCCTGCACGCCGAGGTTCAGGTCCTGCAACGAGAGGATGGGATACATCACCGCCTGACCCGGCCCGTGATAGGTCACTCGTCCCCCTCGGTCGACCTCTACGGTTGGGATTCCTCCCGCGTTGAGGATCTCCGCAGAGCTACTTCGTCGACCCATGGTAAAGACATGTTCATGCTCACAAGCCAGGATGGTCGGAGGCCCCCCATCCAAGACCTGCTGATGGGTCGCCTTTTGAATTTCTAGACCCTTCGGGTAGGGCGTTCGGCCCAACCAGCGGTAGATGATGGTCGATGGCCGGGTCATCGTTTGTCCGATGGAGCCGCATCTTGTGTAAGGGTGGCGTCCAATACTGCTGTAGATGGCTGCATTTCAAATGTACCACCTCGCGCCTCGATCCATTGTTTCAAGGCCGGGGCGTCGGCTTCGCGACCAACAACGACGATACGCATGGACTGCGTGGAGAAGACCTCTCGAATCGCCTCGATCAGACCAGGGCGTTTTACGGCTCGAATATTGTCTTCGTAATTGCGTAGGAAATCGAGGCCAATGGCGTACATCTGTACGAAGAGGAGTTGATCCATCAAACCATCGATCTTTTCGAAAAGAAATGCTCGCTTATTGATGATCATATCCCGGAAGCGCTCTAGCTCTGTGGGGCTGGGTCCCTTCTTTACGAAGAGGTCCATTTGTTCCAGCGCCAGGTCGAGAGCGCGCGTGACATCTTCGGGCCGGGTATAGGTGCGCAGATGTGCGAAGCCCGGGAAGGGGTTGCTATACGAGTTGGAGATCCGAGCGCCATAGGTCAGCCCATTCTCAATACGAAGAACGCGGTTCATGCGCGCGGTATATCCACCACCAAGGATATGGACACCCAGACGATAGTTGAACCAGCCGGCATGGGTCAGACTTCGAACCATTGGAAAGACAATACGGAAATGTTCCTGGTTCAGCTCGGGGTCATCTTTTGTGAGCAATAGGAGGGCGGCTCCCGGGAGCTTGGCCGGTGTAAGGGCCAGGCGTTGGTTCGGTGTGCAATCGTCTTTGACGCAAAATGACTGGCACCATCCCGTCGCTGTATCACGGCCCTTGCAGCGACCTTTCCGTGCTTGCTCCCAGGCACGTACGACCGGGTGGGTGTCTAATAGCTCATGGACTTCCGCGCTCGTAATATCACCACCGACGATGAGGGTCGTATGTTCGGGGATAATGTACCGTTCGTGGAAGTCGCGTAGGTCTTGAGTGGTAATAGCCTTTACGGAGTCTGGCGTGCCGGAGACAGGCATCGCGTGTGGCTGCCCCCGAAGGGCCCACATACCCATCGCGCGGTCGGCCAGAGCTGTATTGCTATCAAGAATACCCTGGAGCTGTCCGAGATGGATCCGTCGATATTTTTCCAGGCTGGTCTGGGTATAACTCGGAGCCAGAACGAGTCGGAAGAACATATCCAGGAAATTATCGCGAGTGGTCTGCTCGATGGTGATGACATCGCCGGTGGCTTCGATGGTCTCTCTGGATGCGCTGGCAGTGAAATTGGCGGCGAGGCCATCGAGCTTTTGTGCCACGGTTCGATCGTCAAGAACGCCCGTTCCATACTCCATAAGACCTGCGGCAAAACCAGCGCGGCCCACTACGGGTTGGCTTTTCCCCATATGATCTTCGAGGGAGCCCACGGGCATCGCCAGAGTTATCCGTAGATAGGGGAGTGATGTGTCTGGAATTACCAGAACACGTAGACCACTCTCTCGAATGATCTGCTCATGCTTCGGAACGTCCAGGGCCACAGATGTCTGTACAAGAGCAAGTTGCAGACCCAGTAGACAGACGACGGAAAGAAGGATGCGTTTCATGGTGTGCTCCCTCCCGATGTCAGCATGGCGGGCTCCATGGGACGTAACGCTTCCAGGAGAGCAATGAGCTCGGCGATTTCACCCGGATCACAGGCGGTCGAAGGCGTACAGGTCTTCGCCTTCAGGCTCTCCTGCATCGGAGCGATCCCTGCGGAAATCCAGTTGGCGAGAGGACCGTCATAGATCTTCAATGTATAGGCCACCATCAACAGATCGATGGGACCGGTCATCGTTGGAGGGGCGTTCTGGTAGGAGCCCGACTCGATGGTGTGGGCGATCCACTGCATCCAGTCAGGCAGTTTCGACCGCCCCTTGAATTGTTCGAGGGCGACCTTTGTGTTGCCGTCGATGGTCGCAATCTGCTTTTGGAGTACCATCAGCCGTTCGGCTCGTTTGGTTGGACCCTTCTCAGCTGTTTTATTGAATTTGTCGAGTTGTTCGAGAGCTTTCGTGTCGTTCTGACTCGTATAGACGGCAGCCGCCGTGACGGCCCGTTCTTTTAAGCGTTGAATCGCCGTGTCTTCCATGGCGTATTCCTGCTTCATGGCTTGCAGGCGTCTCCCCGCGGAAAGCAGCTTGAGAATGGCTGGTACGGAATCTTTGGTGTTGGGGTCTTTGGCACTCAGTTTGACCGCAAGATCTTCCACCGTATCGGGGCTGATCACGAAGCCACATGTCCTTTTAGACCGTGAGAGCCGTGTGCGTATAAGACGTTGCAGGTCTTCCGACGTTACCTTGCCATACGCCTCAAGGAGCTTGAACGGTCGAAGGGGGTCTCCCGTTGCGCGGATCCAGAATCCGACGGTCTGGGCCCGACCATAGACACTCTTCATATAGCGGACCAGGTTACCGCGCAGCTTTCGCACGGCACGTTGTATCTCTGCGTCCGAGGGGGGGTTGTCCATCAGTCCGTCCAGCACGTGCTGGATTCGTTCTGCGAGAGCAAAGCCCGTGGTGCCGGGCAGTCCTCGGACGTTGATGGTGTAGGGGTACCGGCCCCGAAGTGGAAATAAGAAGGTCCCAACACCAGTGGCGATGGGGGTATCCCCATAGATAAGATCGCGTTCAAAGAGGCTGGAGCGTCCATCGGATAGGATCGTGTCCAGTACAGCAAATGTAGCCCAGTCCGGGTCGGTGGCGGATGGGGTCGGATAGGCTATCTCCACCTGCGCCGTCTTATTATTCATCAGAATCGAGGTTCGACGTTCCTGGGTTTGTTCGGGTTCGGACAGATCGGGCGGTTCAGGGAGGGGCCCTGGTTCCAGATCTCCAAGATGCGTCTCTACGAGTTGAATCACATGTGCTGGATCCACATCGCCGACGAAGACCGCGAAGAGATTGTTAGGAACATAATGAACGGCGTAATAGGCCTCTGCTTCCTTGATGGTGATGGCGATCAGGTCACGCATCCAGCCGACTACGGGCCATCGATAGGTGCTCTTCTGGAAGACCAGGCTGGATACTCGTTCGGAGATTTTGCCCGAGACACTATTATCTGTTCGAAGAAGTCGCTCGCTTTTTACGACCTCCCGCTCGGGCTCAAAGTTCAAGAAGTCCATCTTCAGATTACGGATACGATCGGCTTCCATCTCCACGGCGGTTTCGAGGAAGCGTGATGGAAGCTTTTCCCAATACACGGTCTCGTCATACCAGGTGAACGCGTTGACTTCGGCACCCATCCGGTTCATGGCATCAAAGTAGTCGGGATGCTTTTCGGTTCCGCGGAACATCAAATGTTCGAAGAAATGGCTCAGACCCGTCGTACCGTGGTCTTGGTCCGGTCGCTTTTCGGCTTCGTTTGCAGAGCCCACCTGAAACCAGAACTGCTGCATAAAGATGGGGGCACGTGTGTCCTGTAAAATGAATACGGTGATGCCATTCTTGGTGGTATGCCGGACAATCTTCGGTAGCTTTAAGCCCTTGTCATTTTGTGCGGAGTCGTCGACCTGACACGGGCTGAAGATGGTAGAGGCGGCGCCACAAGATGCGCAGGCGTAGGCTAGCCAGAGGCATAGGATAAGGGCTCCAATCCGTTGAAAACAACGTGGGCGGGGACGAACCGTCGGGGATGTTTCTTTTGGTGCCATTCTTGGGATTAGACCTCTTCTCCCGGGAGTTTTGCTGCGAAATCGGAGGTCTCCTGTGTCGGACTATGGAACATATCCGAGAGACCGGGAACCCGATAGGAACCATCGAGCCAATGGCTCAGGTCGACCATTGCACATCGCTTGGAACAGAAGGGAAAGACCGCACTCTCTCTCGTCATGGCTGTTTTTTTGCAAACCGGGCATGGAGGCATTGGTTTTGCGGGTGTGCTCATAATGGGGATCTCCTGGTGAGGCAAAGAGAGACCGTCTCAGCGACGCGGATTACGAAACTAGACACAGCCCGGTGGCTATCGTTTTGCGGCCAGGGAAACAAGTGTTCTTTCTAGTGCGTTTGTATTTGCAGTCTTTGCCGACTCGACGGATATTGCGACCTGAGCAGAATTTACACTAGCATTGGTACCAATGACGCTTTTGTACTTCATATTAATGATCGGTGGATTGATCTTCTTTCACGAGCTGGGTCACTACGTCATGGCCCGTCTAACCGGCGTGCATGTAGAGATTTTCTCGATCGGTTTTGGTCCCGCGATATTCAAGTGGAAGGGGAAACCAGTCCCCGTCCAGGAGGCGGCGGACGATGAGGCACGGGCCGTTCTGGCCCCGACAGAATACCAGGTCGCGATAGTACCTCTCGGCGGCTATGTGAAGTTATTTGGGGATCAGCCGGGTGAGACCATTCTGGAGGAGGTACGTCTGCATTCCTTTGCAGCCAAATCCCTCTGGCGCCGATTTCTCATTGTTTTTGGCGGTCCCCTATTCAACCTGATCCTGCCGTTTATTCTATTCTTTGGAGTTGGGTTTGCTACCCAGACCCTACGCTCATCCGAGGTTGGTTCGGTTCGCCCTGGAGGTCCTGCTGGAGTGGCGGGGCTACAAGCGGCGGATCGTATCGTGGCCATCGATGGGGATCCCGTACATTATTGGTGGGAGATCCGAGAAAAAATACGCGCCAAGCCCGGGCAGAAGGTGATGTTAACCTATGAACGTGATGGACAGCGTCGTGGTCCGGTGGAGCTTACCCCCGACCGGGTTGTCGATCCGGAACTGCGTCGTCTGGGGATCCATCGCGAGATAGGAATTATCGGAATAGGGACGTCCTATCCTCTGCCGGTTCTTTCGGTTGCTCCGGGCAGTGTGGCCTATCAAGCGGGCTTACGAGATGGCGACTGCGTGCGGGCGATGGATGGACGGGAGGTCAAGACCTTTGGTCAATTGGAACGCCGGATACAAGAGCATGTCGGTGAATCAGCCACTCTGACGTTGGAACGCCGCCGGCCCGTATTGCGTTGGTTGACCAGTCGTGTCCCGATGCTTGATAAGGCCATTCAGGTGGGTATGACGAGGCAATCCGATGCGCCTGCAGCTTTGATTCGAACACAGCGCTGTTCGTTGAACCCTGCGAAGGAAGATCTGGTGGAGCGTTCGATCCCGATCGGGTCAGGGACCGTCCCCGGATTACGTTCCGGAGAGTTTGTCATCTCGACCATCCTGCCAGATTCCCCGGCCGCCAAGGCGGGCCTGCAGCCGGGAGACCAACTGGATTATCTACAGATTCCGATCGCCGAAGGCTCTCCAATAACTCGAATCCAGCGATATGCGTCGTTTGTTGGAATGGCTCAACCCCTGTCGCAGCGGGCTATGGATCTTGCGGCGGCTGGTTCCTCCGGAAAATCCGGACCCGGGCCGATGACCGTAGGTGTTGTGCGTAATGGAGAGTCGTTGGAGCTGAAGCTGGCACCGGGACTACGCGAAGTAAAGACCGCAATAAAGACCAATGAGAAGGTGATTTATCTGGGGCTGGATACCTATTGGGAACGAGCGGAGCCCGCGCGTATCGTGAATAACCACCGATGGAATTACGCCAGCCATGTGATGATGAACGATACGGTGGAAGCTATCTACCTTACGGTGATGGGAATCAAGGGACTGTTTACAGGCCAGATATCTTTCAAGGAAAACGTCGGTGGCCCGATCATGGTGTACAACCTGGCCGAGCAGACCGAGAAACAGGGCTGGATGTATTTCTTCCAGATTATGGCGGTCCTATCGATCAGTCTGGGTCTTATTAATCTTTTACCCATACCGGTACTCGATGGTGGGCATATCCTGTTTATTCTTGTTGAAGCAATCCAACGAAAACCGATAAGCATGCGTGTCCGACAAACGGCCACGTACGTCGGACTTACCTTCGTTTTATTGTTGATGATTATGGTGTTCAAAAACGATATTGAGCGGAATTGGTCGTCGATAGCCGGATTTTTTGGCGGTTGAGGATATGCAGACCGATACGTCTACAAAGAATGATACCTGCGTCCTGGGGTTGACTACCGTAGCCTCTCCCGGAGGGACTGTTCTCTGGTCTCCCGAGCGCGGTGTATGGGGGCAGTGTCTGGTCGATCGTGGCCCGCGCCCGAGTCAGGTGCTCCTGAGTCAGGTCTCTTCCATGCTTACGGAATCCCAGCTGGAATGCTCGGAATTGGGCGGGATTGCGGTATGTATTGGTCCCGGCTCATTTACTGGTATTCGTGTTGGTATGGCTGTCGCTCGAGGCCTCGCTTATGGTCATGCGTTGCCGATCGTTGGGATTGACACCTTTGATGCCGCGATCGCGCAGGCTGACGACGCGGGTCTTACGGATAGCTGGCGTCTTGTGGCCTTGGATGCCCGACGGGGCGAAGTATATCTACAATGGTTTGCGCCTGGTGCGAGCCAACCGGAAGGGCCGGCGACTACTGAAAAACCGGATAAGGTGCCCGGTGCGGTTCAGGAACGTCTGAAGAGCGGAACTGTGACGATTATCGGAGACGCTGTTGGGCTCTACGGTGATTCGTGGGCAGTGGCTGGTGGGGAAATTTCCGACTGTGCCAACAGTGTCGACCCAGTTACCATTGCGCGGATTGGGTGGTCCCGAATTGCCGCGCAAAAGCTCGACCATGAGAATCTGAAGCGTGTCCTTCCAAGCTATATTCGACGAACGGACCGTGACCTGGGCTTCGACCAGGCCAAAAAAAAAGGGTGAGTCGGCTTGGCCGACGCACCCTTTCGTACGTTGCTACCGGGTTGGTAGCGGATGTTCGCTCAACCAACCTCGAGCTGTAGCTTCGAGATTCGGTCTTTTGTTGCAAGTTTGAGCTTTTTCAGTCGGGCCAGGTCGTATTGTTCCTGGGCCGTTAAATATACATTGCCAGTGATACTATTTACATCGGCGTCTAGTTTCCGATGTTGTTGCTGGAGTTGGTCGAGTTCGTTCTTCTGTACTTTTGGTTCTCCAGTAAGCTCCATGTGCCCTCCTTCAACACAGCCGCCTAGGGCTGTAGTCAATACACGAATAGGACCCGACAGGTTCCCCATGCTCGGGTAACTCGTCGGTAGTCTTGGCTGCACCCATTGTCCCTGTCATTAATCGCGGATCTCCCAAACGGACAATAACCACTACCTAAAAGGTAAACGAGATCAGGGGGTCCTGTCAACGAGCTTTTTTCGTTGTTTTTTTATGATTTCGATACCATAGAAGCGATTCCATTCGTGCCAAAAAACCTCTCTTTCGATTGAGCTTGCGACACATCGATAGTTTGAGATAGATCCGAGCAAACCTACTCTGGTGCACATATGAACAAGCGCTCGAAGCCAACCAAGTATATATTCATCACCGGAGGTGTCGTCTCGTCGCTAGGGAAAGGATTGTCAGCGGCCTCTCTGGGAGCGTTGATAGAGGCCCGTGGTCTTACAGTGACGTTCATAAAAATGGATCCCTATATCAACGTGGATCCTGGAACCATGAACCCGACGCAACATGGCGAGGTTTTCGTTACGGACGATGGAGCGGAGACAGATCTCGATCTTGGCCATTACGAGCGTTTTACGCGCAAACGTATGGGGCGAAGAAACAACTTCACAGCCGGACAGGTCTATGACTCGGTCATCACCAAAGAACGCAAGGGAGAATATCTGGGAGGTACTGTCCAGGTAATTCCGCATATTACGAACGAGATAAAGGATCGTATCCGTGCCCTGGATGGTGACGCAGAGGTTGTGATCATCGAGGTCGGTGGGACTGTGGGTGATATCGAGAGCCTGCCGTTCCTGGAAGCCATACGGCAGCTGCGTTTGGAGATTGGTCCGCAGGACTGTGTCTCGATTCATGTCACATTGATTCCGTTCATTAAGGCCGCCGGTGAGCTTAAGACCAAGCCCACGCAGCATAGTGTGGCCGCGCTTCGTACCCTGGGTCTGCAGGCAGATATTCTTCTGTGCCGCAGTGAGACTCCTGTCCCCATGGAACAGAAGAAAAAAATAGCCCTGTTCTGTAACGTCGCTCGTGAACATGTCATTAGCGCGACAGACGTAAAGTCGATTTATAATCTTCCCCTCGCCTTCCATGAGGAGGGCCTGGATGAGGTGGTTCTCAACCAGCTTAGTATCTGGGCCCGTGAGCCGGACCTTTCACCCTGGAACCGTATTTCCTCTGTGGTGTCCGATCCAGACGGTGAATTACGGATCGGTATTGTGGGGAAATATGTCGATTTGGCTGAATCCTATAAGAGCCTGAATGAATCCCTCACCCATGGTGGAATCGAACACCGTCATAAGGTTAACCTTTCGTTCCTTGATGCAGAGGTTCTTGAGAAAGAAGGTCTGAAGGCGTTGGAAGAGGTAGACGCAATCCTGGTCCCTGGTGGGTTTGGAAAACGAGGGATTGAAGGTAAGATCCTGGCCGCTCGCTATGCTCGTGAAAATAAGGTCCCGTACTTCGGAATCTGCCTTGGAATGCAGGTCGCTGTCATCGAGTTTGCTCGAAATGTTGCCGGGCTCAAAGCTGCCAATAGCACCGAATTTGATGAGGCGAGCCCGAATCCTGTGATTGCTCTACTGCCCGAACAGCGCGATATCACGGACAAGGGCGCCACAATGCGTCTGGGGGCGTATCCTTGTGAGCTGGTGGAAGGCAGCAATAGTATTGACGCGTATGGTCAAAGTGAGATTCAGGAACGTCATCGTCATCGCTACGAATTCAACAATGATTTCCGGGATACGCTGACCGAAAAGGGCCTACGAGTTGCCGGTATCTGTCCAGGCCGCGACCTTGTAGAGGTGGTCGAACTACCGGATCACCCCTGGTTTGTTGGCTGCCAATATCATCCGGAATTTAAATCCCGACCATTCAAAGCTCATCCATTGTTTTCCGCGTTTGTGAAAGCTGCGATTGAGAATAAGAAGACGCGCAGTTGAACGTAGAAATCTTTGTGAAGGGTCGTCGGTTGAAACAGAGCAAAGTCATGATGCGCCGATACTTTCCCATACTTCTCCTCGCTCTCGGTACCTTTGGTGCTGGTCTCGTCGTTGTGCCGTCCGCCATGGCGCAAGAGCCCCAGGAGATCGTCGACCGTATGGTTGAGGAAAACCGGTTTGGTTTCGATACCGGAGTGGCAGAGGTGCATCTAAACGTCACCGACCGTAACGGCTATGTGAAGAAGCAGGTGTTGGAGAGCAAAGCAGATAAGAAAGGGCCGGGAGGTATGCGCCGCGCTCTGATTACATTTCTTCTACCCAAAGATGTAACCGGTACGAAGTTCCTCTCTTTGGAGAGTAAAGACGGGCAGGATGAACAATGGCTGTATCTCCCTGCGCTCCGCAGAAAACGCCGCATCCGTGGCGCCGCCAAACAGGGGCGGTTTATGGGAACCGATTTCAGTTATGCCGATCTGGATTTTGGAGATCTGCGTGAGGGAGCGGTGCGTAAACTGCCGGATGGGACCCTGGGAAAGAAAAAACGCCCCGTATGGATCATAGAGGTCGTGCCCAAAGCAAAGACTGGGGGCTATAGTAAGATCGTGATGTGGGTTGATCAGAGCTTTTACCTTCCGTTGAAGATTGAATTCTATGATCGGGCGGAGAAGCTGCAGAAAATCTTATCCGTGTTAAAACTAAAGAAGCGTGATGGTAAGCCATATGCGAGTAAGATTCGGATGAGGAACGTACAAGCCAATACATCGACCGTCATGGAAGTGCGTTCGCTTCAGGAACAAAAGGATATTCCTGATAATCTTTTCGATCCGAGTCTTCTGGCGCGATAAGCGGAGCGCACCGATGAAATCCTGGATTCCCGCAGCCGTGGTCATTGCCCTTGTTGCAGGGCTTGTCGGGCCAGTGCAGGCACAGAGCGCGCACGAGGACGACGATTTCGAGTTGGAGATTGAAGAGGAGTCCGCGACGCCCCCTCCCACGGTGTATCGTCCCTCCTCTATAGTCACAACCCGGGCTGTGATAGAGCTTCGTGACGATCTGAAACACGAAGCCGATGAAGATGTCTTTGAGCAGTATGGCCGCTTTGACATCTCGAGCTCGGTAGACCTCCGGCCAGGGGTTTTTACCAAGATATCGGGGCGGATACGGACCAACTATCGGGAGCATCAGTCCGAAGGGTTGGATATACCGTTCACTGGAGAGCTGGGTCGGTGGAGCTCCTCCCTGGAATTGCAGGATCTCTTCGTCGGTTGGAATCGAGAGGCCTTCAGCGTACGTCTGGGAAATCAGGTTCTGCCATGGGGCGAGACGGACTTTGGACGACCCCTGGACGTGCTAAATCCCTACGACTACAGAGATGGTCTCGCGGCCAGCACGGAGAGTCCTGCTGTGCCTACACCCATGCTCCGTTTGGACTGGCGCGCGAATTCCAAGGTGTCGTTCCAGGCGGCCTATCTGCCCACATTTGAGCCCCATCGCTTTCATGTCTTTGGGAGTGATCAAGCGCCGATGGGACTTCTGTCCGATGGTGTCTACGCACAGATCCTACCGATGATTACGGATTTCCTTGATCCCAGCCTATGGGATGTTGCCCAGCCTTTGCTTCAGGCGACAGAGAGGCCGTCCCACCCCATAACGGACGCGCAGGTAGGGACCGCTGTAAATATTCGACTTCAGGGGTTCGATTTCGGGCTTTACTACGCGTATCTGTACGACCGGTTCCCAGAAATGGAGTTCAATGAAGACCTGGCTACAGTTCTGATCGGAAGCCTGAATACCGGGTTCGATTCTGCACAATTCCTGGAGTTGCTCGCGGATCCGGATTTCAAAGAAGCGTATGATCGCGTGCAGGAGAATGGTGCCGATCTTTCGAGCCTGCTTGTTGGTCGGTATCGCCGGTTGCATATGGCAGGTATCTCCGTGGGCACCAGCCTGGGATCCATCGGAATTCGTTCCGATGTAGCGTTCTTCAGTCGGCGCACCCTATATGCAACGGATTTCCAAGCGATACAGTCGCCGGTTATCGTAGCCACCGCTGGCATGGACTATATACGAGGCGATAGCTTTGACATGGTTATCGAGGGGACTTCGCTTATTCTTCTCGATCCACCGGAGACCCCTCTTTTAGTACTCGATGATCATTGGGAGCAGATCTTTGGCTCCCTGCGATGGAGATTCCTGGACGACCGTTCCTTGCAGCTGTCGTTGGGCGGCATGGTTGGCCTGAAAGAGTTCGATTGGCTCGCTATGGCTGAGTTGCGATATCGGATTGGGCCGAGCCACGCGTTCGCTGTAGGTGCACGCATCATGGATGGGGAGCCCAACACTCTTGGTGGATTATTCGATAAGAATGATGAGTTGTTTCTACGATATGAATGGTTTTTGTAAGACGCCCACTCGTGATTCTGCCGTACGCTGGTTTCAGCCCCACGGTATGAGCGCGAAAGCGCCTATCTTAAATGCCTTTCCGAACGGCAATTTCTCCGGGGCTTGCCGTTTGCCAGTAGTGTGGCTTACAATCCAATCGACTTAGAGAACCGGGCAATAGGAAGAAACTCTATGGATGAACGTTTCCAGAACCAACGTACGCTGTTTGAAGACGGCTATGGCTATACGGCGACGGCTTTCGATACAGAGGCGGATGCTAATGTATTGCTAGAAGTCTGGACGGTGTCGGAGATACCCGGTGGAGAAGAGCTGCAAGCCGTTCGAGATGATGTAGGTGCTCTTGTTGGTGCTGATGTGGCCGCTGTGCCCATTCTCGCCGATCTGCTCATCGAAGACGGTAAAGTGGTTCTCGTATGGTTGCTGGAGGGGTTCACTCCTTTGTCTGTGGCAATACGCGAGAAGGGTACTCTAAGCCTTGAATCGGCCCTGGATATTCTTCATCAAGTGACCTTTGCGCTCGTTAGCGCTGGTGCCGAAGATGTCTTCCATCATGACCTTTCTACCGATTCGATCTGGGTGGCTGATTCCGGTTCTGGTACATCCGTACGAATTCTTCGCTATGGGGGACGCCATGTCTTCCCCCGATATACAACTGGTTTTCGAGGACCAATCTTCTGGGGTCGTCCTGAGTTCATGTCGCCGGAGCTCTGCTCTGGCAAAGAGGGAAATATCCAGTCGGATCTCTACAGTCTGGGGATCGTGCTGTTGACCATGCTCACAGGAAAAGCACCCTTTTCCTCGAGTAATCCGCGAACAACGATGAAACGGCAGATCTATGAGAAGCCGTTACCCCTTCGTCTCGCGAAACCTGGTTTAACGGGTGTAAGTGATGTTGACGATCTGGTGACAGAACTACTGGCGAAGACCCCAGCGCGAAGGATGGCGTCGCCGGAAGCTCTCCTCGAACGACTGGAGTCGTTCCGAATGTCCCACCTCGGTCATTTTGACTGGACGCCACAGGGAATGCCCCCGGGGCCCGCAGCGATCGAAGAGCCCGAGCCAGCCTATGAAGAGCCGGCCGCGGAACCGACGATTGAGACGGCGGTATATACGGGAACCAGTGTTACACCTGAGCCCGAATCTTTTGATGATACCGAGGATTCTGAGCTTGGATTTGACCCGGAGCCCGAGCCCGAACCCGAGCCGGAACCCGAGCCCGAACCGGAACCCGAGCCCGAACCGGAACCCGAGCCCGAGCCGGAACCCGAGCCCGAACCGGAACCCGAGCCCGAACCGGAACCCGAGCCCGAACCGGAACCCGAACCGGAACCAGAGGCCGAACCGGGACTCGCACCCGATGAGGATCCTTCAGAGTGGTTTGCGCCGGAAAAAGAATACCAGGAGACTGACCAATACCGGATCCCGGCCGACTCGCCCGAGTCCATGCCAGTCTTTGAGATGGATGCAGAGAGCCTGGAGGAAGCCGGAACGTCTGAGGAAATATATGGAAAGGATGGCTTTGGCCCCGAGCCGGACCCGGAACCTGTTGCCGATTCTGAGCGAGCGCCGTCCGAGGACCTCTCTGCCTGGTTTGACCACGCGGACGGGGACGATGATGACGGGGAACAGAGCTTCCACTTCCGGGTAAAGAGCGACTCGAAGCGGTTTATGATGGCTGTTGCGGGTGTCGCCGTCGTACTCGCAGCCGTTGTATTCTTGTTCCTGCGCGATACGGGCAAGAAGAAGGCCGTCGTTGAGGAACCGCCCTCTGATAATCCGGTTGTGGCCGACGTTGCTTCCTCATCTACCGATGTAGAGGCTACGGCGTCTGCGCCAGCCGATACGGCGGAAACGCAGGCTCCTGCGGAGGTCGTTGCTACCGCGGGTGATGTGGCGACGACGGCCGATACCACAGCGGAAGATACCGATGATGAGGATTACCGTGATCCGGAAGCTGTAAAGGCAGAGAAGGAGCGACTCAAAGCTCTTGAGGAGGCCCGCAGCGCTGTGGACGCAGGGAATGCCGCCTACCGGAAATCCAAATATAAGAAAGCGTTGGACCTGTATTTGAAGGCTGCCAAACTGGGTAGTGATGACGCGGATCTCGGTCGTAAGATCAAGAGCGCGGAAGAAAAATACGAGGAGCAGGTCGAGAAGCGTCGGCAGGCAAAAGAGCGAAAGCGGAAAGCTCGTGCTGAAGCGCGAAAGAAGGCCAAGAAAAAGAAGCGTGCCAAGAAGAAGGCCGCAGAAAAACCGGCATCGGATCCAAAGGTCGAATCACGAGCCGCACTGCGTCGTGGTACGAAACTCTTGAATTCGAATAAGCCGCAGGAAGCGCTACGGGAGTTCCAGCGAGCCAAGAAGCTACAGCCGCAATGGAAGATCCCGGACTTCTGGATTCGAAAGGCCAAGGATGCTGGCGCGAAATAAGGGCGCTGTCAGGGAGAAATAAACTCGTCCATGAGTTCGTCGGCTCCCGCCTTATCGGATGGGCCGCGGTCGCGTAGATTTTTCTTCGTGGCCTTCTCGGCGTCAGCCCAATATTTCTGGTGGAGTTTGAGAACCAGACGTACTCCGTATTCCGTATCAAAGGCGCGCAGTACGATTGTGTAGTCACCGTCGGTCCAGCGCGCGCCGACCACAACCCCGCTGGAACGGTCGGCATCGCGGAGCAATTGATCCGGGCGGCCGTAGAGAGCACTTAGAGCTGCCACCTGCTCGGGGAGCGGGCTCTCTGAATCCAGGCTGATGGCCGAGCCGTACAAACGGTCGTTATGAAATAGTAACCATCGCTCACGTCCCGTCGTTAGCTCTCGAAAGACAGAAGAGCTCTCGCCGATGGCCACATATTCAGCAAGGGGTGACAAACGATAGATACCGCGTTCTTTGCTTGTGTCGAACAACCCACTGCCCAGTTTCTCCGTTACATTCTTGATGTCACGGCGAATCTCGGCCTTTTTCACGGGGTCCGATGTATTTCGGATTCTGGTCAAACGGCCGTTCTCAAAAACCTCGCGCACATGTTGGATGCTCGTAAGTCGGTCTTTACCAAAAGGAAGCTCCAGGAGCTGCCGATACGGTGTGGCAGGGGGTTGGCTATACGCTGTCGTGGAAAGACCTGCCAGGAATACGCATACGATGAGAAGGCGGCTTGTCATGTGATTCGAACCTGATTCGTTGGTCTATACGTGGAAAATGGTTTGCACATATCGGGATTTTACTGTGTTCTTGGGCCTGGCGCGAACCTTTGGGATACGATTCACTTTGGGAACCATACAGAAACAACAAACAACCGATGATAGTTCATCCCGAGTAGCGGCTCCCTTCTTATCGGTTGTTGTGCTGGCATATAACGAGGAAGGGAATCTTTCCAGTCAGGTGTCGGCAGTTCTTAGCTGGTTCGATGAATTAAAGGCGAGTGACTACGCCTGCTGCCCGGATCTCCTGGAGCACCGTACGGGCCCGTTTGGAGAATTTGGTGAGCTGATTATTGTGAATGACGGGTCCACCGACGACACCGGTGATGTCGCCGATGCGTTGGGGAAAAGCGACGCGCGCGTTCGTGTGGTTCATCACGAGTCCAATAAGGGGATGGGGGCGACCGTTCGGACTGGATATGCGGCGGCAACGGGCTGCTTCGTGACCCAGTTGCCTGGTGATGGACAGGTTGGGCCCAAGACATTGGAACGATTCCTACCGCATCTGGCCGATGTAGACATGGTGCTGAGCGTGTATGAGGAGCGAGAGGATGGTGCCCATAGGAAATTCCTCTCCGCCGGTTTCCAGACGATGGTTCGGCTGATGTTTCGACACGACCCGCGTATTAATGGAACCATGATTGTACGTCGTGAGCTGGTGGAGAAGACTCCCACGAAGACGTCGACTTTCGTGGCGAACCTGGAACTTCCCTTTCGCCTCATGGATCGTGGTGTTGAGCACAGGGTGGTAGAGATTACGGCGATACCCCGACAGCGTGGACAATCCAAGGTCACCAATGTACGTCGTATCCTCCGTGTCGCAGGTGAACTCATTCGTCTACGGATTCGGGGTTGAACCAGGTATACTATCGTAAAGAGCGAGAGGTCTTATCTTGAAACGAAGTGTTGCGATCGAAGGGGTCGACCTGCATTTGACCCAGCCAGTTGTTCTGGACACCCAATGGGTGGGGCAACGGGAGGTTCTGGTGCAATTATTGGCGGCCTGGGCGGTCATTGGAGAACAGGACCTGCCCTTGAACCCGCGCTTGTTGGGAAAACCCGGCGTTGGGAAGACGACTCTGGCCTATGCAGCGGCCGCAAAGTTGGGCCTGGATGTCTATATTATGCAGGCTACGATGGATACTCGCCCCGAAGATCTGATCGTTGCTCCTGTTCTGGGGCCCGACGGAAGTGTTCGGTATATGGCGTCACCGTTGGTGTCGGCCATGGTACAGGGCGGCGTCTGTATTCTCGACGAAGGAAACCGAATGAGTGAGAAGTCCTGGGCCAGTCTGGCTCCTCTTCTCGATTACCGGCGCTATGTGGAGAGTCTGATCGCGGGGATCAAAATCACCGCGCATCCTGAGTTCCGGTTCGTTACGACCATGAACGAAGATTCGTCGACCTATGAAGTGCCGGAGTACATCCACTCTCGGTTGATGCCACAGATTTATGTGGATTTCCCCGATTCAGACGAAGAGCGGGCCATTCTCGAATCCCAGGTTCCCGGGGCGGACAACGAGGTGGTCGATTACGTTATGAAGTTCTTAAGTGCGTCTCATGAGGCCGATCTGCGCTATACGGTACGGGATGGGATTAACATTGTTCGCTACGCCATGAAGCTGATTCACGAAAAAGAGAGTGCGTCGCCCGGTGAAGCGTTTCAGCTGGCCCTGCGCTTATCTCTGGCGGCCGATGATATTGGTGTTGTGGGGCCGGAGGACTAAGAATGGTTCCGGCCACAGTGGACTATGGGAAGTTGGCTCCGGAGGTTGCGGATGGCGTCCGGTTACTCCCAGTGGTCCATGATAGCGCCGATATGGGGGCCGTGGTCCGCGCGGTTATAGAGACACTGCAGCCCTGCGCGATAGCTTTGGAGCTGCCAACCACCTTTGAAAAACATGTGCAACGAGCGGTTCGACGTCTCCCCGAGATCTCTTTAATTCTCTCCGTTCCAGAGGGAGAGGAGGCTCTTGTATGGACCGTTACACCGGCGGAGCCGTTTGCTGTTGCAGCACGTTGGGCACAGGAAAACGATCGACCAATGTTCTGTATCGATCCCGATATTCGCTATGTGGAACGCCATGTGGATCCGGTACCCGATACGCACGCCATATGGACTCTTGGCCCAGCCGACTTCCTTAGCACTATCGCAGAGCTTTGTGGTGACAGTGGTGCCAGCGCCGATGATCGCCGCCGCGAACAGGGTATGGCGTACCATATTCAAACGATTCGCAAGAAGCATACAACTGGGCCTGTTCTGGTCTTGGTCGGGGCCGCCCACGCCCACCGACTGGCGGAAGACATCAATTCGGATGTTGCCCAGCCTCTGGCTCGAGTGCGCCGTACGCAGATCGAGGTCCGGCATGTCCATCCCGATAGTCTTACAGCGCTTCTTTCGGATCCTCCTCTGGTACACGCTTGTTACGAAACCCTCCATCAAGGGGTTCCATCCGAGGCCCCGGAGATTGATGAAGCGTCTTCCCAACGGATCTCTCTACAGAGGGGACATCTTCAACTGATCAGCCGGGGCGCAGACGCAACCCCCAGGGAGCGTCGAAAGGCGGCTGTGGCCTATGCCTGTTTCCATTCGGTCCGGGATCTGGCGCCGGGCTTTTCGTATCTGGACCGGTCGGCAGTAGCACGGGCCGTCTGGCATATTGCCACGCATTCCTATCAAAACCAGACCCTTGAAACGGTGGCAGGTTGGCAAAAGCGCTTGTTTTTCGACTATAGCCGCCGTCAGGCGCGGGTGCAGGGCCGACTGCTCGGCGGATTATACGAGTGGGTTGTTTCGGCTCGGGGGGTAGCCGACGACAACCTGGCCTGGGAGGTCTTCGCTGCTTCGTCTGCATATCCCTGGCAGGGAGAGGAGTCGGACGCTCCTGTGGTTCGTATAGACGGCGATGAGCTGGATCTGGGGACACGAAAGGTTCGCTTTCGACGTCGCTTCTTTCGTGTCAAAAAGCGTCCGGTTCGGATACCGGTTCGAGAGCGGCCCGAGACCGACAACCCAGATGAATGGCTAAGAGGCTTTAATTCCGACCATATTGTCTCCTATCCACCGGAGGATATTGTGTTGGAGGATTACGGTCGTTTTCTACAAAAGAAGGCCGTGTCGATCCTTTCCGCCGAACGAAGCCGTTCGGAACCCTTCAGCGCCAGCATGCTCGACGGAATCGATATCCGTGAGACGATGCGAAATGTGCACGACGGTCGGATCTATGTGCAGGAGCGCGGACGGGTTAAAGGAGAAGCGGGGTCGGTCGTTGTGATCTTTGATCCGGATGTTGAAGGTACCCGGTATCCTCATATGATGACCTGGCTGGGAGAGCACGATCAGGAATCGGATATGGCCTTCTATACGACCAATCCGATGAATCAGATCGTTGGGCCCGGCATTATGCGTGCGACCTATGGCGGGTTCATGCTCAGCTGGCCACGAATGCGACTCTTTGATGTCTGGGCCGATCCGGATTATCGATTGGCACAGTCCAAGCCCGATGTGCTTTTGATGGCGGCGGTGGACTATAGCGTCGACACCATCGTCGTACATGTGGCCGAGAAGCCTCCCTCGTCCGCGATGCATACCTATGCAAGCCGGCGGGGAAAAAAGATCACATATATTCCTCTGGGATCGCTGTCGACCCTGGCCCTGAAAAAGCTGCGCGTGGTGCATATTCTTTCCGGGCCCGACAAACGCTCCATCGTCAAAGACTATCTATGGTGAAGGCTCGGTATTCGTTGCGTTGTGAGGAAATACAGGATGCATCATAATGCAGTTCATCATGGACCAGCACTACTGGCGAAAGACACGGGAGAGGATGTGTTGAACCGAACAGGTATCCACCTTGCACTATTGGCAACAGGTCTTGTATTGGGCCTGGGATGTGGGCATACGAAAACGAAGATATCTGTCGAGAAGAGTACGGACTGCACGACCGTCTGTAATCATACGGCTGATCTGGTCTTACGATCCGGCGAGGTGCCGGAGTCGGATAAAGCTATGATCCAATCCGAAACGGCCAAGTGCGTTGAGATGTGCACGAACAAATGGGAGCCGTTTCATACCCCGAAAATGGCTACATGTGTGATGGCGGCCCAGGATCTAAAAGCGGTGGCGGCTTGTAACGAGATGGCGAATACGTCCAAACGATAATGAAGACCGACACCCATACACCAGAAGTTGCAGAGCAGACCGAAGTCGATCGGCTGTTTCGTCGTCTGCGTGGGCTGGAACAACAGCAGCTTCGGCGGGGGTTCCTATTCGACCTGGTGCAGAAGACCCCCAAGCAGTTTGTGGCCTTGTTCGTTCTGGCCTTTGAGCGCCGCGATCAGAGACCAGGACGTGAAGTCTATCTGGACTGCCTTCGTCTGCTCTCCGATATCGAGGGGTTGAGCTATTCTATCCGGGAAGAGGCGTATATATGCGCTGTCCAGAGTGGGAATCCAGTTCTCCGAACGGCCTTTATTGAGCAGTCGAAGTCCATCGGTACCAAAGTGGCGTATAATCTTCCGGAATTGGATGAGATCACTCTGGGGCGTCGTAAATCTCTGGCGAGAACCGCCGATCGGGATATGCGAATGAAGCTTATCCTGGATACCGAGCCGAGCGTCATCGCGATGCTTCTTCGAAATCCAAGGATATTAGAGTCCGACGTTCTTCGTATCGTCAGTCGACGCCCCGTACCTGTCGGTGTGCTCGAAGTCGTCTTTCAGAACGGTGCCTGGGGGAATCGGCCGTCGGTGATCGAGGCGCTCGCCTACAATCCGTACACCTCACCGTCGTTGGCTTGCCCTCTTGTTCCTCTATTACCAAAGGCGGTCCGAGATGGGCTGAAGTCCGGCTCTTTTATCCATGATTGGGTACGAGCTGCAGCCGAACATATGGATGGGAACAGCGAACCTTTCGAAGCGATCTTCGGTGGGAACGCAACCGATTAACCGCGGGCATTACCTGTAAATTGCAGCCCTCGAATTAAGACCGTCGGTACGATGGCAGCGCTTGGTACGCTCCATCCTGTGCGTACGGCTCGTTGTTCACGGGTCAGCGCGTCCACGCGTTGGAAGGCCTCGATCATACTATCCGTGAAACGAAGCATACCCACACTGGGGCCGAGGGTTCCGTTTTCGATGAGGAATGTGCCATCGCGGGTAAGCCCGGTCATCATGCCTTTGGGGGGATCCAGGAGCCCATTCACATAATGGAATCGTGTAATCCATAGACCACGTTCGACCCGATCGAGGAGGTCTTGCTCGGTATGGTTTCCTCCGTCCAGAACGAGATGGTTCACGGTCGGCCCTGTGTTTCCAGCGAAGTCTCCATTATTGGCATGGCCCGTGCTCTGGCAACCAGCGCGACGAGCCGTATTTCGGTCCCAGGCGACGCCTTTCGCGACACCATTCTCTACGAAGACCACCCGCTGCTTGGGAGTCCCTTCCAGATCGAAGGGCTGGGGTAGGCCCAGGCCATGGTCGCATAAGGCGTCGTCGGAGAGGGTGATATTCGGGCTCATCACGGTTTCACCGACCCGGCCCGTCATGAAGGAGCTTCGATCCTCCAGGCTTTTTCCCGTCAGCCCGATGGAGCCCAGCCAATCGAGCACCTCGGTGACGGCCTCTGGCTCCAGAATTACATCGTAGGCACCCTTATCCACCTCGACATATGTTCGCGCTCGTACACATTTTTGTACGGCCCGATCCGCGAGCTCTGTCAACGCAAGATGGCTACGTCTATGGCCGATACCAGCGCTATAGCCAGAGATATAATCGTCATGTTCATCGACCGCGATGACCTGGGCTTCAGCGCAGGTCTGGGAGAAGTCTTTTCGTAGCCCTTTGCTGTTGACCAGAAAGAGCTTCGTAGAGCGGTGCTCCAGGCGGCCCGCCAACTCCACACGGTCACTCTGTGCACGAGCAAAGAAGGGGACCAGACCATCTGTGATGTAGCCCGGAGAGCGGAGGCATTCCAGGATCTCCGGATCGGAATAATCCGTAGCCAGATCTGTCGCCTCGGTGCTGGCGTCGGGAGGTGTGTCTTCCCCGAGACCGGTACGTCCGACGGCCACCGCCCGTTGCATCGTGTGGCGCAGCTGGTTATCCAGATCTTCCAGCCCTGCACCCTGTAATGTAATGTCTGCTACGCCACCGCCAGCCCAGATGCGAACAATGAGTTGGAGGTTTGCCACCGATGAACTCTGTGTGACCACGTTATTCGCATAACGAACCACTTCACCACGCAGATCTTTTACCGAGAACGAGAAATGATCGGGCTGGAGTGCTAGTAGGGCCTTTTCGGCTTTATCCACAACGGGAATTGTCATGACGCACGCACCTGCACATTGCGGAATCGAGCCGGTGCGGTTCCATGGCCGACATGCATAATCTGGGGGGGATCTCCTTTTCCGCAGAAGAACCAACCCCACATACGCCAGTCCTGTAGACCACCGATCGCGTCACAGCTACCCCAGAACTCAGGGGTGATCCCCGTGTAGACCGGGTTTCGGTAGAGTTGACCGAGTTTTCCACCCTTGATCTCTCGGGCGAGCTCGCAGCCGAATTGAAAGTTGAGCCGATGGTCATCGATCGACCAGGAACGATTGGTCTGGATAAGGAGTCCCTGATCGGTGCCGGCGATGAGATCGTCCAGGGAGCCTCCCGATCCGGGTTCCAGGTTGATATTCACCATTCGTACGATGGGCTCCGAATGCCAGGACTCGGCACGGCATGCCCCAATGGGATCGCAACCCAGACGCTTGGATGTGGCTCGACTCGTAAGATAGCCACGGAAGATACCGTCACGAACCAGGTCGACTTGCCCTGCGGGTACGCCTTCGTCATCCCAACCAAAGGTGCCAGGTCCCAGAGGAGTTGTGGAGTCCGCAACCAGGGACACCTCGGGGCTACCGTACTTGAATTCCTTCTGGAGGAGATCGGGGGTGAGGAATGAGGATCCCGCCAGAGAGAGCTCCTCCCGCAGTGCCCGGTCCGCCTCTGTGGGATGGCCACAGGATTCATGAATCTGTAGTCCAAGCTGGTCGGTGTCGATGACCAGATCGGTGCGCATCTCGGGGCATGGTGGTGCATGGCAAAGGGCGATAGCTTCTTCACGAATGCGATCCACATGGGCCGGTAGATCGAGAGAATCAAAAACCTCTTCACCGCCCTGGAGCACATTTCCTTCGAAATCTTTGGGATAACTGCGTTGTTGAACCTGGCCGTTGTCTTCGGCGATGGCGCTCATGCCGCCACCGTTCAAGGTGATGGTCTGGTCGATTCGTGAGCCATGCATGGTCGCCAGAAGTGTATGGCGGCGCATCATCACCTGGCTCGCGTTTGCGACCTGAATTCGATCGTCTGTTTTCAGTGCGCTAGCCAGCTGGGATAGACGATCGATACGTTGGTCAAGGGGCACCTGGAAGGGATCACCACCTGGGGTGGGGGTGATATAGACGCCCTGCTCGGCCGGGGGCGGCGCGAACTCCATTGTTTCGTACGTCACCGTATTACTGGCTTTCGCCATAGCGACCGCTCGTGCGAGCCCTTCTCGTAGGGCCCTGGGATCGGAGCTTGGGCAGCCCGCGTAGCCGGTGGCCTGGCCGATACGAACACGAACACCGACACCCGCATCGGATAGATCGGAACAGGTCTGCAAGCGGCCGTTCCGTACTGTGACCCATTCGAGTCGACGGTCTACGTAGCGTAGGTCGGCTTCTGTACAGCCGAGCTTACGCGCTTCCTGGGCAATTTCACTGAGCAGATCGAGCCGTTCGGACATGGACCCCTCATTGGTGGCAATGGAGACCCAGCATGGCCGGGATCGGGAAATGTCGTCAAGTGGTTGTGGGCCAGGAGACGAGATTTATTACGTTATCTAGGAACCGAGAAGCTTCTGATCACGGAGCCATTCGGCGATCTGAATCGTATTTAACGCGGCGCCTTTACGGATGTTGTCCGAGACAACCCATAGGGCTAGTCCATGTTCCACGGACCGGTCGGGTCGGATGCGGCCGACGTAGACCTCATCACGCTCTGCGGTCGCGGTTTGGTGGGGGTAGACGTGATTGGCGAGGTCATCCACCACCGTTACACCTGGGAAACTATTCAATGCTTCCCGCGCAGCGTCGATGTCGATCGGACGCTCAAATTCTACGAATACAGCTTCGGCATGCCCAAAGAATACGGGGACCCGCACACAGGTGGCTGTTATGGGCAGATCGGGCAGGTCCATGATCTTGCGGGTCTCGACCATCATCTTCCATTCTTCCCGGGTATAGTCATCTTCGACGGGAACATCGATGTCAGGAATGCAATTGAAGGCGATCTGATGATCGAAAACACGGCGCTCGTAGGGGATACCATTCAACAACTGACTGGTCTCGTCCTGAAGCTCGTCTATGGCGCTCTTTCCTTTACCGGATACGGACTGGTAGGTGGAGACAACCACCCGCTTCAGTCCCGCCAGATCGTGCAAGGGCTGTAGGGCCATAACCATCTGAATGGTGGAGCAGTTTGGATTGGCGATAATCCCCTCGTGGTTGCGAGCATGTTCCGCGTTGATCTCGGGAATGACGAGTGGAACACCTTCCTCCATTCGATAGGCGCTGGAGTTGTCGATACAGGTGGCGCCTGCTTTTACAGCTACCGGAAGCCAGGCCTTGGAGGGCCCACCGCCTGCGGATGAAAGAACCAGGTCGATGTCCTCAAACGCTTCGGCAGATGTCGCTTCAACAAGCTTGGGATCGTCATGAAAATCGATGAACTCACCCGCACTTCGTTCGGTCGCCAGGAGGCGTAGTTCGGTCACAGGAAAGTTGCGGTCTTCCAGAATTCGCACCATCTCTCGACCGACCAGACCCGTAGCGCCAAGTACTGCTACACGCATGAATGTACCTCTCCACTCGAATAGTAAACCTTGAAGGGAGAGCACCTTGCCCCGGTGGACGGGGCCATGTCAACGGACTTTTCCCGTTTGGCTTGGATTGGCCCACCGCAGATACGTGGGAATTCAGCCAATCCAACGATCGCCGAAACCCCATGAGATTAAGGGGGATTTTGGAATACTACTAGATCGCGTACGCGTGAACTGCTAGGTTGTCCGCCCATGAATCGGCCCCAGCCACAAAACGCGAACGTCTCTAGCCGACTTACACTCAATGAGTGGATGCAGGCTGGTTTGCATGCTGTCGCCTGTATGTCTCCTTCGGGGGGATATGGAATGGTCGATGTGTTGGCTCGAGACCAGACACGCCCAGTTGTGCGCCTCACCTTTGGTGAGAGCATGCCACGCCTTCTTAAGGACCTGGTCGATGTGGTCCTCGATGACCGCCGTCATGCACACATCTCGACGGAAGCCCGCGAGCTGGGAACGTCGTTGAAGCGTAGCCTGGATGGCTATCCTTCCCAGGGGCGAGTCGCACCACGAAGACGGGCCGGTGTTCTCCATCTCCTGTCTCGTATGTTGTATGCCGTAATGGAACAGACCCCGATGTTGTTGGTGCTCGACCTGCGCCGCTATTCGGACGCTGTGGAATTGGCAGAATCCCTCGCGAACCCCTGGCAAAACCATCAGCTCTCACGGTTTTCTCATCGCAAGCCCAAGGGCAGACTCCTGCTCCTTATTCCAGATGGTCAGGAGACCGATGTCCCACGAATTGAAGCCCCGCATGCGATGGCGGTTCCGGATCCTGTCCGGCGTAATCCGATGGCGTATTCACGGTTGATCGTACCGGACCTGTCCGACGATGCACAGCAATGCTGGTTCGCGCTCGATACATTGGCTCGACTCGTGCACCGGGACGCGCTTCCGGGGCTGACGATGTTGTCGCAGACCAATGTAATACGGGCATTGAACGAACTCGCCGACGCAGACGTTGTGGAGCTGGATTCTGATTATGTGCAAACCAGGCTTCCGTTTCCCGCTGGGGGTGGAGCGACGGACCGCCAAACGGCGTTTGTCGAGCTTCTGGCCACCCATTATCGATTCACCCGCGATCCAGACAGCGCATGTGATCTGGCACGACTCGCGCCTCTTCGATTCGTAGCCTCCGGATCCTTATGGGGCCTTGTTCCCGACACGGTTCGCCAATTACGAACACAATGGCGTCATGAGGCTGCGATTCAACTAGCCTCTATCGGCTCTGGAGCAGACGAGGTCGTATGGGAATTGGCGCGTACTCTGCTTGATCAGGGGCGAAATAACGAAGCCATTGAAGTTCTAACACCTGTCCCGGCGATCGACTCCGATACCGTACGACAGAGCTTCGCTGCACTGGTGCAAGAAGGAATTGAGAACCAGGCCGATGATCTGCTTCGGCATCTCGCTCAAGACCCGGTTGATGGCGAGGCCGGAACCTGTCTGAAGGCACATATCCTCTATGCGGACGGAGAAGCCGAGAAGGCTTTGGAGTTATTAGCGGAGGTGGGCGACTCGGAATCGACCGCGTGCCTGGTACGCTCTCGCTGTAATCTTCTTCTGGGCCGGATCGAATCGGCACGAGAGGATCTGCAATCTCTTGGACGCGAGCACCTTCAGGTGGGGTCGGCACGTACTCGCGGAAATATGGCGATTGCTTTGCTTTCCGAGGGGCGCTACGAGGATGCAGCCTCGGAATTTGAGGCCGTCTCGCTGCTTTTTGAGCAGGCCGGGCTGGGATTGGAACGCGCGATCACTTTGGCGAATATGGCTATCGCCCGTGAGTATCTGGGCCACTATGGAGTCGCAGAGGAAGCCTTCAAAGATAGCGTGCAGCAACTGGATGTTCTGCCGTCTTTCCATGGGCGGATTCGTAATCTTCTCGCTCTGGCCGACGTACAGACGACCATTGGCCGTGCAGCCTCGGCTCGGCGACTCTGTGCTCTGGCGGAAGAATCTGCGAAACAGGCGGGGCATACGAAACTTGAAATCGATGCGATTATTCGGCGAGCCCGTGCGTTCATGATGGATGAACAGTACGTCGCAGCCGACGGACATCTGGATCGTGCGCTGACTCTATGTGTGGAGCCGGAAGCGGAGCGAGATGCCCGGATTCAAATTCTACGAATGCAAAACACGCTACTGGCTGGTGGAACGCTGAACGATCCGGGCCAAGCGCCTGCGGAGATCGGACTCTCTACACGCCAGGCCTGGGATTGGACACGGGCCTGGAGTCTAGCGGTGACAGAGTCAGAGCGTGCGATTGCTATTCTTGCACCTCTGATTGAGCAGTCGGATCAGACCGGTGACGCGGCGCTACGTTGGGAAGCCCGTATCATCTTGTCTGCTGCGTACCGTTCCCAGGGGGAGAGTGGGCAGGCCAATCGTGTCTTACGTGAGGCGCGAACGATCATTATTGAGTTAGGGGAGTCGGTATTGGATTCGGACCGTGATGGCTTCATTGGACGACCGTGGTTCAAGAAGCTTGAAGGGTTTGCACAGAGGCAGGAGAAACGAATGGAACAGCCGACTCAGCCTGATATCGTAACAAAACCGTCCCGAACCCCTGGCCGAATAGCAGGGCAACACCCTGCCTTACTTCGCACCCTCGCGTTGGCCGAGCGGTATGCATCGTCCGATGCACCGGTTCTTCTTGAGGGGGAAAGTGGTACCGGGAAAGAGCTGGTGGCCGAGGTTATTCATTCCTGGTCGAACCGAAGCCATGGTCCGATGGTACGTGTGAATGTGGCCGCACTCGCCGAAACCTTATTGTTGTCCGAGCTCTTCGGGCATGAACGAGGTGCGTTTACGGGTGCCTACCGCAAGAAGCCAGGAAAATTCGAGCTGGCCAATGGTGGTACATTATTCCTCGACGAGATTGGTGATCTTTCTATGGGTGCGCAGGTGGCCTTGCTCCGCGTGCTTCAAGACGGGACCTTCCATCGTGTCGGTGGCACGGAGATTGTTCGTTCCGATGCGCGCGTTGTGCTTGCCACGAACCGAAATCTGAAGGAGCTGGTTGATCAGGGCCGATTCCGCCTCGACCTCTATTATCGTATTTCGGGCATGACCCTGGGTTTACCGTCTCTACGCAATCGAATCTCCGATCTTCGGGCGCTCGCCCATTCGATTATTGCAGAGCTTCCCTTTGCAGAGGATGTAGAAATCGATTCGGACGCGTTTGATGTTCTGGAGACCTACGATTGGCCGGGCAATACGCGGGAACTACGAAATGTTCTGGAGCGACTGATCCACCTCTCCGAGAACGGTCGTATTACGGCCGATCTGGTGCGCCTATTTGGCCCCGGTGAAGCGAAGGGCTTGAACTCTACCGAGGACCGCCCCGTATCGTTGGATGATTGGCAGCTGACACCCGGCTTCTCGCTCAAGCGCCTCCAACGGCAGATAGAGTTGGAATATATTGCCAAGGCGATGAAGCAATCGGATGGGAATATTGCGGCGGCGGCCCGTCTTTTGGGAATGACACGTACGATACTGTCTCGTAAAGTGAAGGAGTACGGGTTGAAATGATAGCTCGGTTCCATACGATTCTGCTGCTGTTGGCCCTGGTTCTCCAGGCCTGTGAGCCGGTATCTGATTCTGGCCTCTTTGAGGATGGCGCACAGGTCAATCCGAATGAATCGGTGGGCTTTATCACCGACTATTCCCTATCGACCGAGACAAACGATGTGATGATTATGGTCCGGCTCTCCAACGGGGTTGAGACCTCCTGGTCACAACAGGATCTCTGTCTTTTCTGGCTACAGAATAGCTTCCAATATGGTGTGGAGATCCCACAGGAGATCATCGATGCCTGTGCGGATTACTATGCCAACGGAGCCGACGGTCATGGCGATCCCACACCGGCGGACGAGAACCCGTTAGATCACGGCGATCCCACTCCGGCGGTTCCGCTACCTGGTGATGATGCGCCAGGGCATGGCGATCCAACACCGGCCGATGAGATGCCGGCTGGCCACGGTGATCCTACCCCGGCCGACGGAAGCTCCAATCCTGCTGGCCATGGTGATCCAACGCCTGCTGATACCGGTACCGACTCGCCCGAACATGGGGATCCAACGCCAGCCGACGAAGGAACAGAATCGGACGAAACCGAGGACGAGACCGAAGGATAGCCGGTCGGCTCAGGGGGCTTCTACGATACAGTCGAATTTACCGCGTACTTCGTGGGAACGACCGTTGGCCAGATCTTCACACTGGCCGGAGACACGACCTTTGGCTCTATCATCCAGGGTCGTAAGCCGGAGCTCCATGCCGCGGTATTCCGACGTCAGTCGGTAGCTGTGGTTCTGATAGACCCGGTCTTCACCCGACTGAACAGGGACAGCCAGCTTTAAAACAAAAAGCCCGGCTTCGAAGGACATGCCTGCGCTGGGGTTTCCCTGGTTCTCTTTAATCTCCAGAAAGAACATGGATCCGTCAGCATTGGTCCCCACAAGCTGTGCGCTTCGGGGCTTTTCCGTTGTGCGAAACAGGCAATTGTCGAGCACGAGACTTTGTTGGCCGACTTCGATGCTCAGCTGACCCGGATCCCTACTCTCTTTCTCCTGCTCTTGCGTAGGAGCACATGCCATGCTCAGAAGCAGGATAAACCCAAGGTTCATGCAGAGAATGTTTCGTAGCGTGACCACATGGAAGCCTTGCCGGATCCATATAACAGGGTCAAGTCTCTTCTACTTTTCCGGGGACGAGTATGCCGATTGTTCGTCGTATTAGCCGGAGAGTACGACGATCTCAAGTCCTTGCGCGCTTGCTTCGTCCAAGGCCTCGCAGAGGGGTTCTATAAGCTCCTCCATGAGCTCGATCCCATACTCCTCGCTGAACTCATCCAGTTGGTTGTCGTTCAGGTCTGCAGCCGAGAGAACGTCTGCGAGCTCCGTCACTTCGTCGGGGTCGAGATACCCAATATCATGAGGGGTACCGGCCGCATCGATCGCTTTGAATGGAGGTGGCGGATTACTGAAGAAGTGTGCGTCCAGATTATAATCGATGAGGTGTCCCATAGCTCGGAGAACGGTCTGAAGGCTTGGAACGGATTCCATCGTTTCCATATCGACTTCGGTCCCAATCTGACGCACGATCTCGGTGATTGCCAATGTATGAATCAAGTCGAGATGAACGGGAGGGGTTGAGGTCGTTATAAGGGTCTCGATAGCTAATGCTACGGCGTCTTGGATATCAGCGGGCAAGTTGGATGCAGACAGGCTCTCCTGAGCGTTTGCGATCACGTCTTGATCATTGGATCCGATCACGTCGTCGATCGTTCCTTCCTTCATGAGGTACAGCTTTACGCTGAGAGATATCATGGGCGCGGGTCCTCTTCGATGTAGGATTGTCTAGGTTCGTAGATCTGAATCCACGGTACTGATAGCCAAAACGCACAATTTTATCGCGCTTGTCAAAGAAAACCTGACACGAGCTGTCGTCGACGATTTCGAGCCCATTGTTTTCAGCTGGATGTGGCGATCATAGCCACTCCGCCACGGCGTGGGTCTCCGGCCGCACTGAACTGTCCGTTCGCATCTGTACCGGCCGCATGGACACCACCAAAATAAAGATTGGTCTGGTTCCATCGGTTGATATGCATGCCCTTCTGCGCCAAGCTGTTCACGATAGCCGTGTCGATACCTGGCTCGATATCAAGGATACCGTTTTCCAGGTGTACTCGCGGATGTTGCGTCGCGTTGGCCATGGATTCATTGCGGGCCAGATGATGCAATACCACTTGTAGAATGGCTGAGCGTAGCCGGTTACTTCCACCACTACCGAGGGCAACAATTCGTCCATCCGGTGTTTCGGCGATCGTGGGGGCCATCATAGAGGGCAGGCGTATACCTGCGTCATATCGATGGAAGGAGCCAGGATGCAGATCTTCTTCTCCAAGCATATTATTGATGTGGAATCCGAGCTCCTCGATCCACACGGTTGAACCTTCTCCATTACTGGTCGTTACCGAGCAGACGGTGCCGTCGCCTGCGACGACGGAGATGTGGGTTGTGCTCCCCACAGCGGAGGAGGGGACCGGTGTGGCCAATCCATGGGGCTTCTCGAGCCACGCCTCATAGCGTTGACGGTATCTGTTCTGGATGTCTTGGTTTCGGTGCTGCACGCCGCCGTAGCCCGTCAAAAGAAGTGGATCGACGATTTCGTTCCGAAAGGAGTCGGTGGCTGCCTGGGCTGCTGCAAGGCGAATAATAGCCGCTTCACCGAAGTCGTGAAGGCGTTCTGTATCGGCCCCGAGAATATCCAAAGCGAAGGCGATGAGGGGGCCACCCAGCCCTGGTGCGGGGGGCATATGTAGGCGAATATTCCCCAGGCTACTTTGTTCGGAAGGTGTTTCTTTGACTCGATACGAGCTGAGATCTTTCGAGGTGAGATACCCGTCGGCTGCATCGACAGCGTCGATCATTTTCTGGGCGATATCACCTCGGTAGGTGGGCTCTGCGCCACGTTGCGCGAAGTCCTCGAGGTAGGTAGCCGCTTGTGGCAATAGTAGACGGTCGCCCGACCTGGGTAGAGCACCGTTGGGACAATAGAAGGCGTGTCCCATGTCGGAGCCACAAGCGATATCCTGGAGAATGTCTACCATCTGTGCCAGCGCGTCTGTGACCACGATGCCATCTCGCGCGGCCTGTATGGCCGGTTCGACCAGACGAGACATGGGTAGGGTTCCAAAGCGCTTGGATAGGTGTTCCACGCCCAGAGGCAGGCCGGGGACCGCGATGGATCCACCTCCTACGTGAAAGACCTGGTTCGTACTGCCAAAGTCGATGTCGACCCCATGAAATCCCCGCGTACGGCGCTCTGTGGTCAGCTCGAGGCCAAGACCCGGCGTGTCGACGAAGAAATCGACGGAATAGACCTCGCCATTTGTATCGCGAACGGTTGCATATCCTCCACCGCCCAGACCCGTTAATGGGCCCTCAGCGATCGTGCTGACCAGGATCGCAGCGATAGCGGCATCGATCGCGTTACCTCCCTCCAGGAGGATCGCATGTGCTGCGGCTGCTGTGTCCGGGTGACCGGCAGCTACGGAGCCCAATGCTCGTCCCTGTTCGTTCTTCGCCATGGTGAGAATGCCCGCCTCTCTTCAACCGTGATGAGCGTAGGTTGGTGCAACCTGCGTGTCAATTTCGTTCACGGGCGCACCACTCTTCAGCGTCGCTTCTTGGGAGATCTGCGCACCACAAGCTCTAAATGATCGTGACGTTCGGTATCCTCTGCCGTCTTGTCCGATGGTTTTATGAGCCCACCGACGGTCTGCGCGGCTTTCTCGGAGCGCTCGAAGAGCCATTCGATCCGCGCCTGGAACCGCTCGTCTGTGTCGAGAAAGTTCGTCAACCATGGGATCATTTCAGCCTTTACCGTTTCACGTATTCGCACGGGCCAACACGAGCGCCAACCATCGGTAAGGCGGGCAATGTCGATGGCATCTCTGGTGGGGAGAACCTGTACCAATAAAGAGTCCAGGTCCTGCAAGATCTGGCGAACTTCCGATAACGGTACAGACGTGGGGTCGTCCCGAAGTCTCTGTTCTATCTGAAATGTGGACGCCAGGATCTGGCGTGCCTGGGTACGCTCTTCTCGTGGTATTTCCATGACGCGAGAGGCGAGATCTTCTCCGAACATCTGCAAAAGATCGGCGATGTCACCCGGGTTCATGACCCCAGTCCGTCGGTCGTCGAGAGGACTTCAGACAGGGTGTTCAGGAAGGCGGTGTTCTCATTCGGAGTACCGATGGTGACCCGAAACGCGTTCGGTAGACCAAAGGCCTTTAGCCCACGAACAATGATACCTCGCTGCACCATTTGTTCGAGCAGAAGCTCCATAGCGTTGGCTGTATCACAGGGCACCATTAAGAAATTCCCAGCGGAGCGGACGGGTTCGAATCCCAGCTCGCGCAGCCCCTGCATCACGCGGACTTTTTCTGTCTGGTTCATGGCGAGGCCACGCCGCATATGCTCCTGGTCTTCCAGGGCTGCGACTCCACCTTCCAGGGCCAGCACGCTGGGCTCAAAGGGAAGCCGTACTTTGCGAATATGGCGGATCAGGTTTTCATGTGCGAGGCCGTAACCGAGCCGGAAGCCCGCCATGCCGTAGGCCTTGGAGAAGGTGCGCAAGGTGATCACATTATCCAGGCGGTAGCGCATGGAGTCGGGTAGATCGGGCAAATCCTGCGCATACTCAAAATAGGCTTCATCCCAGATCACCAGAACATGTTCCGGTACCCGTTCCATGAACCGGGTGAACTCGTTCGCGGTTATATAGGTACCCGTGGGATTGTTGGGGTTGGCCACATAGATGATCTTGGTTCGCTCGTTAATGCGGTCTGCGATGCCTTGTAGATCAAATCGGTAGTCCGGCGTCATCGGAACGCGATGGGTGAGCACACCACGGGAGGCGATTAAGACGTTGAACCCGATAAATGTGTTGTCGCTGGTAATAGCTTCATCATCGTCCAGGAGAAAGGCTCGGATAATACAGGCCATGATCGATTCACTGCCCGATCCCAGAACCAGATTCTCTGGCTTAACGCGGAAGTGCTCTGCGAGCATTGCGCGGAGTTTGGACTGCCCAGCCGATGGGTACCGGTGCACATTCTTCAGGGAATTCTGCACAGCGGCTTCTACGGCTGGGGATGGACCCAACGCGGATTCGTTGGAGGCCAACTTGATGACTTGCGATAGACCGTACGCTTCACGGATCTCTTGTTCCGTTCGTCCCGGTTCGTAGGGACGAAGTCTAGCGACAGCATCGGGTACTAAAGGTCTTCGAGTCATAGAGCTGACCTTATGACGCCCGGCCTGATTTTTCCAGGCCTTTTGGACGTTTACCCAGGACCACCACTCCGATCCCAAGAATAAGGATGGGGCCACCAAACCAGACGCCCTGACCCGGGATCTCCGATAAGATCACCCACGCCAGCACCGCGGAACCAATGGGTTCCGCCAAAAGGGCCACTGCAACCATTTCGGCTCGGATATAGCGCAGTACCCAGGAGAGGGAGCCATGGCCGAGGAGCTGTGGGCCCAGAGCCAGTGCCGTAAATACCAACCAATCCTGGCGCGGGAAACCATGGATTGGGGTCTGCGTCGCGAGGATCGTACCGGCCAGAACACACCAGGCGACCAGAAGTGTTGCCGATGTGTAGGTCCATATGTCTAAGGACGGCCGTACCCTACGCCCAAATAATAGATAGCAGCTCATGGCGATTGCGCCGCATAGAGCCAACATATTGCCCAGCGCGGGGTTCGAAAAATCACCCGACTGGAAGTCCATTCCTACGATGGCAGTTCCGCTCAAGGCCACGATAATTCCAAACCAGGTGCGGCGAGGAAGGCGTTCGCCCAGAATCCAGGGGCTCATAAGGCCTACCCAGACAGGGTTCGTGGTAACCAGGAGGACGGAGGCCGCCACGCTGGTATAGGCGAGGCTTAAGATCCAGGTGGCGAAATGCACTCCGAGGAAAAAACCTGCTCCGATAAGAGACCACTTCTGCTGCCCACTTAATGCCTGTATCGCGGCCCGTCTTTGGGGACGTAGCCATACAGGTAGGAGCAGCAATGCAGCGATGGTGATACGCCAGAACGCGACGCTGAGCTTGGGGGCCTCCGCGAGTCGAATCAAGACGGCAGCGGTGCTGACAATGGCCACACCCATGATCAGAACGCCCACACTCAGACGCTGCATTTTTTGTTCGTCTTCGAACACCGGATCGTCTCGCACTATGGTAGAGGGGGGGCGGTCGGGGGCGAATGTGGCGGGGGCTGGTAGTTTGCATCGTCGCCCATGAGGAGCAGCTCGATTCGCCATCGGCCCCGTTCAAAAACCAAGGGCAGACGATAGACGTCGGAATCCTGCTCTACAACCGCATAGACGATGCCCTTACCTGCGGGCAGTACCTCTCGTATGCGATAGGGGCTGGTGTTGGCCGGAAGAGCAATGGCTGATGTGGTTGTGCCATATTCCAGAGCCAGATTGAGCAAGGGAAGGGAGCGCTGACTGACCCGCTCCTGCAGCTTTTTGGTGTCGTTGGAATTGGCGGCCTGTATCAGGGCATGGACCGCTTTCTCTGGGGAATCTGCGCATCCCAAAACGAACAATACCGCGAGCAGAAGAACTGCTCGCGGTATTGCAGTGCGAGAAGAGGGACTCGAACCCTCACAGCCTTGCGGCCACAAGGTCCTTAGCCTTGCGTGTCTACCAATTCCACCATTCTCGCAGGCGGTGGCTCTAATATTCTTCTTCGTCTGTGATGTCAAGGTTCACGCTAGGAGAAGGGGGGAATAACTCGCAGATAATTCTGTATGGAAACCAACGGTTAGGGGAGCGGAGTCCCATTTACATTAAAGCGTATTCCCGCATCGAGGTTTCCAGCGTCAAGGTCGGTACCCGATATCATTACAGGACCGGCGTCAAGAGTTCGTATCCAGTAGAGATTGTCGGGTAGCGGATTCGTTTTTGGCGTCTCGGGAAGAGGTCTGTTCAGAGCGAGCAGGACGGAAAGCCATGGAAGATTCAGGCCGGCCGCTGTGTAGAAGAAATGGGTGGTTCCAAAGCGACAGGCGTTCAGCTCTGTGATGTACGGCTGATCCTTTTCGTCGCATTTGAAGTCAACAAAGACGACCCCATGTACGTTTGGATCGAGACATCGCGCCGCTTTGAGTCCGAGCTCAGCGATATCCTCGCGATGTACCGTATGACTGATGGCGGGAGCGCCGGTGATCCCCGATGGAGACACATGAGGAATTACATAGCGATCCCGTTCTCGGCCCTGGCCGGTGATGAGTTCGCCGTTTTGGAAGAGTCCGATCCAGGTCAGGTTGGCTCCCGGCAGAAACTCAGATGCGATCATCCCACCCCAGCCACTCCAGTAGTCCACCCAGACACGGGCTTCTTCCGAGTTCTTACACGGAAGCGATGCGACACCAATACCTCGGCCGGGTATACCGGCACCTCGAACCCATACGGGACGAGTCTTGAGCTCTTCGAAAGCCTGGTGAACATCGTCCGGTTGCTCCAATAACCACGTCTGGGGGACCGGTAGATTCTGGTCTCGCCAGCGCTGATAGGACTCCCACTTGCTATTAGCGAGATCCAGGAACGCGACCGGTGGAACGAGCATAGCCGCCGAGATATCGTCGCGGTTCTTGGCTAATGCGCGCACCTCAATACTGTTATTGGGGAGGATCACGTCCACGTTTCGGCTATGTACCAGCTCTTGTATACGTTCCAGATAGGCGTTCTCGTCGCGGGCCGGAGGGACCAGATGAATTTCATCGGTCTGTGCCAGAGTCGCAAAGGCGCGATCACAGTCGGTGCCGATGAGATGGACGGGTTCCGGTGCTCGTCGAAGAGAACGACACAGATTGATCGTGCCGGGTCCTCCGGCGCCTGGAACTAAGATTCGGATTGGAGTGGTCATTGTCTCGGGTCCTGTCCAAGACATTCTTCTTCCCACGGAATCGCGAACACTTCAACGTCGTACCGGGGCGGCTCGGTCCCATAGGATCTCCGGGACCATAATTTCGGCATCTTCTGGCGTCACCCATTCGCGGTCCAAAAGGCGCGTCTTCACCTGTTCCAGTCGGCGTATGAACTGCTGTGTTGTACGACGTCGTCGCCAGTTTCGATACCCGTAGGGAGGATCCGGCTTCAGGTTCATAATATAGGTTGCTTCGACTGGATTCAGATCGGCCGGAAGCTGTCCAAAGTACACCGCCGCCGCTTTCTTGATGCCATAGATTTCGGGGCCGAATTCGATGCAGTTTAGGTAGAGCTCCAGGATCCGTCGTTTGGGGACCTGGCGTTCGACCGCCCATACCAGAATGCCTTCTACCAATTTTCTGGCGAGTGTCTTCTGGCGGTAAAGAAAGAGGTTCTTCACCAACTGCTGGGTGATGGTGCTTCCGCCGTAGACATACCGTCCACGGTCCAGATTCAGAATAATGCCTCGTTTGATCAGCGAGGGCATAAAGCCGTAGTGGCTCCAGAACGCCAGATCTTCTGTGGCGAGAGCCGCGCCCCAGACATGTGTCGGGATTTCTGGGAATTCCGTCCAATCACGGGTACCCGGACCCACCAGAACCGGGTCGTCTAGAGTCGGATCTTTGATGCGGTATACAACCGTGTTCGAGGTCATAGCGTTGATGTCGAACTTTCGACCCAGGCTCAAGATTCGGCAGGAGTCGAAATCGGCCTCTACCTCCAGCTCCATATTATAGGTTCGGTGGAACCGCATGCTGGAGTCGATGGTAAGTTCGGCCTTGCCACGGAAGTCGGCCTGTTCCAGACCAGGCATCATCGCGGTGGGGATGCTCTTAAAGAGAACCCAGCAATCCTGCTTCGGAATTTCCAGGCGTAGGCTCATGCCACTTCTCTTGGGATTGCTGCGATTGATCTCCAACGCGGAATGGAGACGCATAACCCCGCCTCGTTTCGCTTTGACTTCCAGATTGGGTGCGAACCAACTGGACCGCCCAGGCCGGACTACCCGCGTGAAGGTGCCGGCGAAATCAAGGGGACTGAATTCCACCGGTTTGGGGGCGATCATCGGATGGTCGATCTCGATCTTCGGCAGACGTCCGCTGAACGAAGAGGTGAAGCTTCCATCGTAATTCAAGACGCCAGACCCCGCGACGCTCATGGAGATATCGGTGGTGTTGAATCGAACTTCGGCTTCTGTGTCTTCACTGGCGGGAACGAGTACACGTTGTTGGATTCGCGCCTCGGAGAGATCAATACGGCCATCGATGGTAAGTCGACCCGCGCCGGATTGGCGGAAGCCAAAGGAACGAATGATGCCGCGAGCCTGAACTTCCGCGTCGGGCATCGTCGAGAACTCGATGTCGGATAAATGGAAACCGGGGATCTGGTACCCATCGTCGCTTAGCTTCAGTAGGCCTGGCCCCCATGTTTTATCGAAGAAGTCCTGGTAGCGGTTGTCCAGTCGTAGGGTCTGGGCACGGGCGTAACGAGCGAACCGATCTTCACGCTTTAACTGCTCCTTCTGGTCTTTTTTCTGCTCGTCCGTTGTCGGGTCCCGAGGAGGGGCCTTGAGCCGTGGTATGGGGAGGCCCGCGATGGTGCCGTTATCGGCACGTATTTCGCCCAATAGCCGAGTATCTGGGTCCCATAGGGTACGTACCCGTTCGATATTGGCGACGAAGGGGAAGTCCAGGCCTTCGGAGACAAGGCGCGCGTTCAGGACCGCAAGGCAACCATCACCGCAGGGTTTGGCCGCTTCGGCCTTGGCCGTCAGGCTTCGCTTCTGATCTCCAGCGGAGAGACTGACACCATTGAGTAGATGTATGCAGAGGGGCAGGTTTTCACACCCGGGGCGGCCACCACGGCTGACAACCAGATCGTTCACCGAGACCCGGACTTCCATCGAGTCGGACAGGCTGCGGTGGTAGGAGGCTTTACGAATGTGGATTCGACGATCGGCGTCGATCTCCACCGAACCGATCTCGGTTTTGGACGAGATGCTCTGTATCGGGACAGCTGCGACCGATTCGGGACCTTCTGATGTACTTTGGAGGTTGGTGACGACGCTGCCAAGACTGGGCCCCAGTTGGCCGGCAAGTTGATTCTCCAGTCGATACGCGAATTCACCACGCATCTCCAGAGGTGGTGGTTGCTCTACGCGTGCGACGAGGGTTGATCCCAGCTGAAAGAGGTTCCCGTTCGCCTCAATGGAAAGCCCGGAGGCGTCGGAGAGGGCCGCTGTAAAGAGACCATCGGCGTCAATTGTTGCGACACCACCGAGAGCATTCGGGCGCCCCCAATTGGCGTCGGCCGTATCGAAAATCAGCGCCATATCGCTCATCTTGATTCGGCAGGTCTTATTACAGAACCGCCGTAGAGCTCTGCGCAAACGTCCACCACTTTGTGCGGGGGCCTCTTCAAAGGTCTCTTCTTTGGTCGCCGATGCAATTCGAAGCTGACCTCCGTGGACCCGGAATTCACCCTTCACCGGGTTTTTCCCCAGCACCACCTTGAAGAGATTGAGGGGGACTTTTACCTGCGCCACATCCACTTGCACATCGAAGCCGCCGACGCTCATAGGGTGGCTCCGTTCCAGATTTCGAACCGTGACGCCCGACGTTAACGAGACGGAAACGTCCATCGACTTTTTGAATCCTACAGAAACCAGTCGATCTCGAACACGGGACTGCGCCATCGACAAGACCAGCAGATATACCAGCACCAATGCGATACCGATCAGCAATGTAGCCGCTGCGATAATGGTTTTCTTAGAGAACTTCATCAGGGGTTCGAGGTGTCGGTCGGCCGCAGTTGCGCAAGGGTTCGAAGGAAATTGGTCCCGAGGATCTTCTGGATGCGCTCTGGCGTCCAGTGTCGGTCCAGCATCGCTTGTACCAGACATGGATATTGTTCGGCACTACGTAAGCCTCGCGGCGGGGGAATCATACCGTCGTAGTCGCTTCCGATGGAGACGAAGTCATCGCCAACCACGTCGATGACATGTTGGATGTGCTCTACGACCATCTCCACGCCGGTGGGACCTTTGGGTCGTTTTAAAAAGCCCTGGTGAAAAATAATACCGATGGTCCCGTTGGTCTCTGCGACGGCCTTGATCTGCCGATCGTTTAGGTTGCGCCAGGACGGAGATACGCCATCCACGCCGGTGTGGGTTACCAGAAGAGGTTGGGAAGAGTCGTGTACGTCGACGGCGTCCCAGAAGGCGTCTTCATGGATATGGGCCAGATCGACAAAGACCTTCCCTTCATTGAGTTGCTCCACAAATCGGGCACCTGCCGGAGTCAGCCCATGGGAACGCCGCGCCTTCTCGATGGGACAGGATGTACCTCCAAAGGCCGAAGGGGTCAGGTGAACCAGGGTAACTCGAAGGAGCAGGTCGTCGGGGACGGACAGGGGACCATTCGGTGCGGCCTCCAGGGAGTTGCCCCCCTGTATGGAGAGAAAGCATCCGTGGCTACCGTTGCTCTGGGCTGCTCGATATTCGGCGACGTTTCGAACGAAGGTGATGCCCCCATTGGAATTCGCTACGAAGCGCTGGAAATGATCAAGGTTGTCCTTGAAGATGGCCCAGCGTGATTCGGCCGTTGGAAATGGGTTGGTGGTGATAGACCACATGGCGCCAGAGAGGCCGCCGTCGACGGCCCGTGGTAGATCAAGATGACCCATAAACCGCCCGCCGAGGAAGCGGCTGCGATGGCGACTGTTCGGATCGTAGCCATACAGGCGAACGGGGATGAAGGTGTCCAGATGTAGATCGATCAGATCGGATTCGTCACATAGCTCGACCGCGTCCAGGGAGACGCCCAGGCTCTGTGCGCGTTGTTGTCGGCTTATCGGCCCATTGGGTACACCGTCTTGGCTTTTGGACGAAGTCACCATGGTCTCTTGGCTCAAACCTGTACCTCGGGGAGATCACGTCGCGTGAGGATCTCTGGGCCGTCCTCCGTGATCGCAACCGTATGCTCAAAATGTGCCGACCGGGCCCCATCGGATGTGACGACAGTCCATGCGTCGTCAAGGGTATGGACGGCATCGTCCCCCAGATTCACCATCGGTTCCAGGGCGAGCACCCAGCCATTTTTCAGGCGTGGACCGGTTCCGGCCCGGCCAAAATTTGGCACCATCGGATCCTCGTGGAGTTGATAGCCCACTCCATGGCCGAAATATTCGCGAACAATACCGTAGCCGGATGGTTTGATATGGGCTTCGATAGCGGCACCGATATCGTAGAGGCGGTTTCCTATACGTGTCTGTTCGATCCCCTTCGCGAGGGACGTATCGGTGAGCTCGAGTAGATATGTGTCCTCGTCGGAGATGGTACCCACCCCAACGGTAACCGCGGAGTCCGCGACATACTGGCGTCCATTGGCCTTGATCGTTACGCCGCAATCCAGAGAGATAATGTCACCTTCCTGGAGAACTCGAATTCCAGGGATACCGTGGACAACCTCTTCGTTTACGGAGATACACAGGGTGCCCGGAAAGGGTGGAATGCCACGGCTTGGATCTCCATAGATACCTTTGAATGTGGGGAGGCCCCCTTCACCGCGAATCCACTCTTCGGCGATAAAGTCCAGCTGTCGTGTTGTTATGCCGGGCTTCACTTCCTGCAGGGTTCGATTCAAGGCTCGCGCCAGAATTCGCCCCGCCTTTCGGATGTGATCGATATCGTTTTTGGTCTTTTGGTAGATCATCTGTGGCACTCAATGCAGAAGGGCGTCTTAGCACCGCGGGAATACCCCATGCAAGACGTCTCCATGGAGGGCAAGCAAAACGAAGGAATGACCGCGTACACATGTCTCAAAAATTCTTCGGTACAGGAAGGAATTATTGTTCCGATTTGTTGTATTGGACGACCTAGAGATTCTGGTGAAGCACTTGTTTATGACCACGTATTCTCCGCTGAATCCCCCCCATCCGGACGATTGCCTGATGAAGCCGTTGCGCTATGGGTTGAGCCAATCCAGCGCAGGTGTGCCTTTATCAAGAAGACGTTCGTGTTCGAACAAAAAGATCGTTACCCTATTTAGTATCGGGGGTCCGTCCACATCAGATTTTCCACCGGTCCAAGGGCGAGGTAGTCGATGAGCACGGAACATGATCTCAATTCTCTAAAGCGACTCGTACATGAGGTCCTGTCGGGTGACATCACGGACCTGCAGGTGCAGCATATGCGTCTTGAAGAGCAGCCCGAGGAAAACCGTTGCCGTGTGGAGATCGACTTGAATCCGACCGGTGGTGAAGCGCCGATGTCGATACAAGGAACAGGTGTCGGCGTTGTCGACGCAACGTTCAATGCGGCCAAGAGTGCGTTTGCTAAGACCTATCCATCCTTGCGGCATCTTGTGGTCGATGATTTCCGGGTATTAGCGGATATGACCACGGGACGCGTGTCCATGGGATCGGATGTGATGGGGACCGTTCGTCTGGTGATTCGGAACGACAAGGGCCGTCGATTTGAGTTTGAGGATAAATCGCGAAGTATGACCGGGTCTTCTATTCGGGTCGTTCTTCGAGCCGTCAGCCACTTCATCAACGCGGAACGAGCGGTTCGGATCATGTCCGGTGCCATAGAGAACGCGCGGGTTCGAAATCGTGGTGAGCTGGTGGAGACCTACTCACTTATGCTTAGCGAGCTTGTCAAACATGCCTCCTATGTGGAAGTGATTCAAAGCAGGCAGATGGTCACCCAGAAGGGGTGATCTGAAGCTGGAAATCTTTCTGTTCGGGAGTCGTGATCATGACACAAGGGGATGTCGCACTGGATGGTCCAGTGATTCGTACGGCACATATCGTTCTACCCTCACATGCGAACGCGATGGGAACCGTGTTCGGCGGTGTCGTGATGGGTTGGATGGATATATGTGCGGCCATAGCGGCCCAACGATATGCAGGAACAGAGGCGGTCACAGCCTCCGTGGATGATCTACACTTTCTTCGACCATTGAAGGTCGGAGACACCGTCTCCCTGGAAGCCTGTGTAACGGCCGTGGGACGGACATCCATGGAGGTTCGAGTCGAGGTGAACCGTGTTCCTATCGATCGGAACCTTCCGGTGGAACGAACCACGGAAGCCTACTTCACCTTTGTTGCGATGGGTCCCGATCATAGACCTACAAAAGTGGAGCCCTTGAGCCGAAAGGACAAAGAAGGGGCGACACCCGCCGAAGAACGTCGTGCACGCCGACTGGAGCGACGAAAAAAGCGTTAAAGAGAGCGCTTTCCAAGGTGTCTTGAATGGTCGATTTGCGGGGCGATTGCAGCGCAGGCCTATGACTGGTAATTTAGAGGTCTACGACGTCGGCATATTCTGGTGGCTTCCGTCGTCGGGTAATGGCGTTCCCTGAGCGGATTGTAGTGGCGACCGTCTTGGGGATCATGCCAGGTCTGGAGGGGCATCCTATGGCCCAGGTTACGCAATTTCCGACATTTCCCAACATTCCTTCTGCACAGGTGCTGGAGTTGGTGGGTGTTGTGGCCAGAGCCTTTGCTACGTCGAATCCGACCTTTCGTGAGTTGCGGGATCAATTACGAACGCGAAACGTCTGGGAAAAAGAGCGAACCCCCTCTACGCTCCAATTCCTGGGGGTCTCCCTCGCAGATAAAAAGGCTCTCACCGGTGGCAAGCTGATGGCGCGATTCCATGAGCTTGATGATCGCGAGAGTCAAAATGAACTGCTGTTTTCCTTCTTTCTCGATCGCAACCCGCTGCTCATTAAGACCGTATTTACGGCCCTTGATGTGGATATGGACGGGCGTATCCAGTCTACAAATGAGCTGTATCGAATCGTGACGTCTTATGTGTATCCGGGGGAGCATATCACTCTGCCTGCTTTTCGGGATTGGATCGCCTGGATGGAGTCTATCTCTGTAATTCGTATGGTGGGGATTCGCTGGGGCTATGGTGATGTGGGGCTGGCCAAGCTCGAAGAGATACGGCAGATGGACATCGATGAGATTCTGGAAGACGAGGCCGATGGTATTCCCTCCCAATGGGATTCGATGGAGGTGGCCGAACCGTCGGCTCCCGCACCCGTAGAGACGATGCCAGAACCTGTGGGGACTGTGGCTGAAGAGGAATATGTGGAAGAGATGCCTGACCTTCCACCAGAAGCTCCGATCCCGTCAGAAGCGGCAATACGAGCCGCTGAAGAGCAGTTCGAGGAGGAGACAGGAGAGGTGGTCGCCCTACCGCCACAGGGCGTGGCTGCGGTGGCGACGTCGAAGAATCATCTGCGGTCGGTGGCCGATCTGGGAACTCCGATCCGTCACGGAACCGTAACGCCGGGAACCCCGCCCCCGGCCCGTGTTCTGCCGACGGAGATCGCCCCGGTTTTCGTTGCCGGGGGGACGGTCTTACTTCAGCCCTTAACGGAGGAACAGAAGACAGCCAACGCGGACCGGGTATGCGATTGGTGGAAGGGTTACGTCTTTCGGCATCCCCATAGGGCGGCCGACTTTGGGATCTCCTTTGATGAAGACCCGGACACCCTTCTATTCAAACTCGCGGTGGCATCCATCTATGCATCACGGTCCGAGGGGGGTACCGCCGCCCAGGCCGTGCACCGGGCATTGTCGGAGTCCGGTTTTCTGGATCGAGTCCGGACCGGAGGGGCGTCTGTAGAAGAAGCCATAGCCGACGCTGGAGTTCTGGCGCTCGTGGGAGGCGATCCTCGTTTCCTCGATGTTCTACCGCGTCTTGTGCATGTGTCTCTTGCTCTACGAACAGAGCAACTCAGCTTCAATGACATCAAGGCGCTCGATCCGAAATTGGTGATCGAGCATCTGCATGTGCGGATGTTCGGTCGATTGAATCCATTGGCTCCGTTCTGGTTGATTCGAGAAGCGGTGCTCGGTGGGGTGCTCGATGCGGAGACCTTTGGGGCGATGGCCTGCGTTCCAACCTGGGCTACGCGCTCCAACGCCTATCGGTTGGGGTTCACCGAGACCCTGTACGGAGAGAGTCTGGATGATCTCATTCAGCTCAGTGAAGATATGGCCCATTACTTTGGACCAGACTCGGACTTTACCGCGGGGCTGGACCATCTACAGGATCAGTTGGGTTGTCGCTTCCGCTGCCCCTTCGCGAGCGGCTGCTCCTACGATTGTCGTGAAAAAACCGCCGGCTGATTTGTAAGCCGTGGGCTTCGAGCCACCTCGCCACGGAAAGGGCGCTGGGCTATACTCCTGCTTCGCATATGAATGTCGGAGGTTCGGGTGCGCTTGGTTCAGTTATTCTTCCTATGTGGAAGCCTAATCAGCGCTGGTTGTGGTGGTTCTGCCGCGCTTGATATGGACGTAGAGTCAAGCCTCGACACCCCCCTGGTGGAGGATGTCCCTGCGGTGGAGGATGTCCCTGCGGTGGAGGATGTCCCTGCGGTGGAGGATGTCCCTGCGGTGGAGGA
>MDTE01167348.1_pt1 | contig 65042 bp, 68 predicted proteins | sample 811231 | NCBI WGS metagenome assembly MDTE01 (sample SAMN05326651, study PRJNA326480) | marine metagenome | isolation source: seawater | place: Indian Ocean: Red Sea | collected 2010
ACGTTGATAGGCTGGATGTGGAAGCGCAGTAATGCGTGCAGCTGACCAGTACTAATAGCTCAATTGGCTTGATTTATGCACTGAAAAAAATTTTTTGAAAAAATCAATTAACTATTAATTAAGCAAATATTTAATTTTTAAGCTATATATATTAATAATGAAAGTTCTTGTTACAGGAGCAGCTGGCTTTATAGGATCTCATCTTTGTGAAGAACTATTGAGAAAAGGCTTTAAAGTTAATGCATTAGTTAGATATAATTCTAGGCAAAATATTGGGTGGCTTGAAGCTATTACAAATAAAAATCTAAGTGTCATTTATGGAGATGTAACTGATTTTGAGTCAGTTTTGTATGCAGTAAATAATTGTGATTATGTTTTTAATTTAGCAGCAAGTGTATCAGTGCCTTACTCATTTAAAAACCCACAAACTTTTATTGACACAAATATTTTAGGAGCTTTAAATATATTTAGAGCATGCTCCTTAAATAAAAATAAAATAAAAAAAATTATTCAAATATCTTCAAGTGAGGTTTATGGAAATAATTTAGTTAAAAATAAAGATATATTACATGAAGAAACAGTAACTGTTTCAGAATCGCCATATGCAGCAACTAAAATTGCATCAGATAATTTGGCAATCTCAATACAAAAAGCAACTAACCTTCCAATTGTTGTGGCTAGGCCATTTAACACTTTTGGACCGAGACAATCTCTTAGGGCAGTAATACCTACACTTATCACACAATTTATATCATTAAAAAATAAAAACAGATCAATCAATATAGGAAATTTAAAAACTAGCAGAGACTTCGTTTATGTAAAAGATACAGTATCTGGTTTATTAAGTTTGTTAAAAAAATCTTGCAAATCAGGTGAGATATATAACATTTGCACTGGAAAATCGTTTTCAATAAAATCTATAATTAATATTTTAATTATTTTAACAAATAAAAATCCAAAAATTATTGTTTCAAATAAACGATTAAGGCCATCAGATGTACTTGATTTACGAGGATCAAATAAAAAACTATATAAGAGTAATAAGTGGTCACCAAAGTATAAAAATTTAGATGGATTTAAAAAAGGATTAAGAGAGACTTACGAATGGTTTGAAAGGGAAGAAAATTTAAAGAAATACACAAACTTAAAAAATTATAATATTTAATGAAGAGGGCTAACTTTATTAAAATTGGATCAAGAAAGATTGGTCCTGAATTTAAACCTTTGGTAATATTTGAGTTGGGCATTAACCATAATGGTAGCCTTAAATTAGCAAAGAAAATTGTTGATGAAGCTATAAAAATTGGTGCTGAAGTAATCAAGCATCAGACACATATTCCTGATGATGAAATGAGTATAGAAGCCAAAAAAATAATACCCATTAATTCAAAGAAAAATATTTATGATTTAATAGAAAAATGTTCATTGAATGAATTAGAGGAACTTCAATTAAAAAAATACATAGAAAAAAAAGGAGCGATCTTTTTAAGTACACCCTTTTCAAGAAAAGCTGTAGATCGATTGGTAAAATTTAAAGTAAAAGCTTTCAAAATAGGCAGTGGTGAGTGTAATAATTTTCCATTAGTTGACTACATTGCTTCATTTAAAAAGCCTATAATTATCAGCACAGGTATGAATAATATAGGTTCTATAAGAAAAGCCATTCAAGTTATAAAAAAAAGAAAAGTTCAGTTTGCAATTCTTCATACAACAAATTTGTACCCAACTTTATATTCAGAGGTTAGATTAAACGCCTTAATAGAATTAAAAAAAAAATTTCCAAACACTGTAATTGGGTTATCGGATCATACTGGAGATAATTATACATCCTATGCCGCTATTGCTATGGGTGCATCAATAATTGAAAAACATTTTATTGATAAGAGCTCAAGAAAAGGCCCTGACGTATCTGCATCTGTGAATACTAAGAAAATGTTAGAATTACTAAAAGGAATTAATTTAATACATAAAGCACTTCCAGGAAGCATAAAGCCTGTTCAAAGAGAAAAAAAAACAGCAAATTTTGCATTTGCTTCAGTGGTTAGCAATTTAGATATTAAAAAAGGAGATAAATTAACAAAAGATAATATTTGGGTGCGAAGACCTGGAACTGGAGATTATAGTGCTGGAGAATACTATTCATTACTGGGAAAAAAAATTAAAAAAGATGTTAAAAAAAATACTCAAATTAAAAAAATTCATTTTAGATAGAAAAATAGTTATATGAAAAAGATAAATATTATTTTTTTTTCTGCTAACAGAGCAGAATATAGTTTAATTCAACCTTTTTTAAAAATTTTTTCATCAAACAAAAAATTTAATGTTAGTCTAATAGTAGCTGGTTCTCATCTTAATAAAAAATTTGGCTCAACGCTTATAGAAATTAAAAAAGATAAAGTTAAAATTCTTGCTAAGGTTAAAATTCCATTAAAAACAAATACACCTTTGGATACAGTTAAATATTCTTATTTACTCCAAAAAAAGGTCTATGAAATTTTAAAAAAAAACAAAATAGATATAGCTTTTGTTTCATCAGATAGATTTGAAACTTTCGCTTTTGTAAATTCAGTATATTTGAATCAGATACCTCTAGTTCATTATGAGGGAGGTGATATTACAGAAGGAGGTGCGTTAGATGACAATATAAGACATGCTATTACAAAACTATCAAGCATCCATCTAACTTCAAATCATAAATCATATTCTCGTTTACTAAAAATGGGAGAGGAAAAGTGGCGATGTGTAAATATTGGCTATTCTCCGATTTATTATTTAAAAAAAAATAATTCTTTAGAGAATATTGAGAAAAAATTTTTATTAAAGAATGATAAACCTGTGATTTTATTTACACTTCATCCTGTAATTGAAAATAAAATTAATTTTAAAAAAGAGATAAGAGAAAGTTTTCTAGCATTAAAAAATTTATATAAAAAAGACTATCAAATAATAATTACTTACCCGAATTTTGATCCAGGTTATAAATATATTATAAAAAAAATTATTAGTTTTAAAAAAAATTTTAAAAAAATTAAGGTTTTTAAACACTTAGGTCGTGAAAATTATCATTCTTTATTATATTATATTGGAAAAAAAAAAAATGGATTATGTATAGGTAATTCTTCTAGTGGAATAAAAGAGGCAGTAATTTTTAAATGTCCAGCTATCAACATAGGTGTTAGACAAAAATCAAGATTAAAACCTTCAAACGTCATTGATGTAAGAGCAAACCACAAATCCATATTAAATAAGGTAAAAAAAAATTTAAAAACTGATGGGAAAAAAATAGTTAATCCATATAGCTTAACAAGAAATTTCAAAATTTTGCCAAGTCTTATTATTCAGAAAATCAAAAAAAAAAAATTTAGTGTTAAAAAATGTACTTATTAAAAAATTTTCAAACTTTGTTAATAGATGAGAATAAAAATATTTCTGATGTAATAAAAAAGATAAATTTATCAAAAAATAAAATTCTATTTGTTATTGATGACCAAAAAAAAATTTTAGGATCTATAACGAGCGGAGATATAAGAAGATCAATCACTAGAAGAGATAGTGCTAATTTTACTGTAAAAAATATAATGAATAAAAAATTTCAATTTGTTTACGAAAATGACGAGGATAAAATTAATAAAATAAAATTTGATGATGAACTAATTGCTATACCTGTTCTAAATAAGAAAAAAAAAATTAAACATATATTGCTCATCAAAAATTATTATAAAATAAAAAAAACAACACCAATTGTAATAATGGCAGGTGGTAAAGGAACAAGACTTCTGCCAATAACAAAGAAGACTCCTAAACCTCTTTTAAAAATAAATAACAAGCCGATAATACAAAGAATTATATTTAATTTTAAAAAACAAGGCTTTAATGAATTTATAGTTGTTGTCAATTATCTAGCTCAAAAAATTGTTAAATTCTTGTCCAATGGCAGAAAATTTAAAATAAATATTTCATACATAAAAGAAAATTCTTTTCTAGGAACAGTAGGTTCTCTTTCTCTACTAGATTTAAATAAAATTCCTGATTATATTATTTTAACTAACTCAGACTTAATAACTAATTTAGATTATAATAATTTGTTATCTTACCATAAAAAAAAGAAAGCTGATTTGACAATATGCGCTAAAAATAAATTTTTTGAAATGCCTTATGGAGAAATAATGTTAAGAAATAATCAATTGTCCAAAATAATAGAAAAACCAATCTCAAGCTATTTAATAAATGCTGGTGTTTATGTGATTAGTAAAAAAATAATTTATTTATTAAAAAAAAATAAAAAAAAAATGATGAATGATTTTATAGAAGATTTGATAAAGAAAAAAAAAAAAATTGCATGCTATCCCATTTATGAAGATTGGACTGATATTGGTAATAAATTAGATTTTCAGCAAGCAAATAAAAAAACTTAAGAAGTGAATTAATATATTTTTTGTTTCAATGTCCATCTATTATTTTTTTTTACCCATAAATGAGGCGATCTAAATTTATCAACAATTTTCCAAAAATCTTTTTCTTTTAAAGAAACATAATCTAAAAATTCCTCAAAATATTTTTTTGGAAATTCACTATCAAACTTTTTGACTAAATTTATTGCTTCCTCACGTGTAATCTTATCATTTCTAATTTCTTGCGCTGCATCATAGGAAGCTCTACCTAAACCAAACTTGATATAAGTTAGATAATAATGAAAAGGATCTATTTTATCATCAATACTAGAATATTTTGAGTATGAGCCCTCTGTTCTTTCTGAGTTTGGTCTAAAACCAGTATTTTTAGCTGCATAATAGTAACACTCTTGAGGGTCCCACTTAAGATAGTAGCCCAAGTATCTTTGTTGAATTTTTTTTCTCTCTAATTCTTTCACTGAGGGTGGAATGTATGGTTCAAAATCGTTCAATTTAAAATTATATTTTTTTAATATTTTATTAAGTTTTTCTCCACCTAGAATTATATCATCTAGCTTCTTAGTTGAAAAAAACTTTTTATCCATTTCAGGTTTTGCATTTTCTTTTAAAGCATTTCCATATTCAGCCTGATTTTCTCCATAAAAAATTAAATTAATACCAAATTTCATTGCAATTTGAGGTCCAATTATTTTTTGACCTAAAATGAATGGTTGAAAAGGATGTAATAAATTTATAAAGGCCAATCTTGTGAGCAATCTATGAACTTTGCCATTAGGTGACATTAATATATTATCGAAACCACCTATCTTCACCCAATTATCAAAATTTTTCCAACCAATATCTGTGTACATGTGAGGGGCCCACGTGACTGTCAATGGATTCATATTGTATTTATATTTTAATATATGGGCAGTGTAAGCACTATCCTTACCTCCACTGCCAGGTACTACACAATCATAACCTTTTTTTCTACGGTGCTTATCGAGTAATTTTATTAATTCTTTTTCTCTATCATTCCAATTTATTTTGGATTTAGTTTTATTATAACTACAAGCATCACAAATTTGAGTTTTAGAATCAATATTTAGTCCAAATTTTAAATTATTTGAATTCTTAAACTCTACAACGCTCCTAGGTCTTTGATTACTCATTACGCACATACTGCAAAAATAAACTTTTTTTGGTAAACCATATAATGAGTTTTTTTTCATAAAATTTAATGATTATTAATTATACAATCCAAAAAATCCAAACCTATTTTTGAACTTTTTTCTGGGTGAAATTGAGTTCCAATTACATTGTTTTTAACTGCAATTGCACAAATTTTTTTTTCATTAAAATATGCTGAAGCTAGTTGATTTTTTTTATATCTTGGATTTGCATGATAAGAATGAACATAATAAAATTTTTTTCTATTAAATTGATATAAATATTTATACTTATTATTTTTATCTATAATAGTTTCTGACCATCCCACATTAGGTAGAATATTAGATTTTTTACTTGAAAGTTTTGAAATTTTACCGCTTATAATATCTAATCCTTTTGTACGATTGTTCTCACTGCTCTCATTAAATAATAATTGCATACCTAAACAAATACCAATTAGTTTATTATTTTTATTGTTAATAAAATCATTAATATCTTTTTTAATTTTTTTTTTTGAAATTAGTTTCATCGCATGATTAAAGGCACCAACACCAGGTAAAATACTTATTTCAGAGTGAATTTTTTTTTTTTCAGAATAAAACAATGGCTTATAACCTAAAAATTTTATAGTGTTATATAGACTTTTAATATTACCCATTCCATAATCTAGTATTGTCACATTTTTCATTTAAAAGCTTTTTTAATTTCTGATATTGATAGAATCTTATAGTGCAAAACAGCTGCTACAGCTATAGATATGGATTTATATTTTTTTTTAATTTCATAAATATGATTTAAGTTTCCACACCCTCCTGAGATTATTAATGGTTTTTTTATTTTGTCATAAACACTATCTAAGAGCTCAGCATCAAAGCCAGTTTCAGTCCCATCTTTATCTATAGAAGTCAATAAAATTTCACCACAGCCTTTATTTTGAATAATTTTTAACCAATCTTGTAGTTTAATATTTGATTTTTCTCTTCCACAAAACTTATATGGCTCCCATCTATTTGTGCTTATTTTTTTTGCTTCAATATTAACAACTATTGTTGACATACCAAAGTTATTAACAGCCTCATTTAAAAAATTTGAGTCTTCAAGTGCTTTTGAATTAATAGCAACTTTATCAGCACCCGAGTTTAATGCATTTTCAATATCTTTTAATGATCTTATTCCTCCACCTAAGGTTATGGGCACAAAAATATCGTTAGTAATATTTTTAATCAGATCAAATAAATTATTTCTACCATAAAGACTTGCAACTGAGTCAATAATTAATAATTCATCAATTCCATCATTATAATATTGTTTTATAATTTTATCTGGTTTGCCAATTTTTCTTAATCCCTCAAGATTGATACCTTTAATTACATTATTATTTTTTATATCAATTCTCGCGATAGTTCTCATAATTTAAAAAAATGTTATAATGACTATATATTAAAGATCAAAATTAGATGAATATAAATTTTATCATACCACCTTACAATGATGAAAAAATTCTTTATAATTCTGCTAAATTATCTAGGTTACAAATTTTTTTAAAAAATTTTAAAATTATATAAAAATTTTGATAATGAAAAAAATAATATCTTTAATACCAGTAAAAAAAAATTCCTCAGAACTTAAAAGAAAAAACTTTCTTAAGTTAAATAAACTCTCATTATTTGAAATATCTATTCTAGCATCAAAAAAATCAAAAAAAATTATATCAACTTACGTTTCTTCAGACTCTAAAAAAGTTCAGCAAATGACTAGTAAATATAACATTAATTTTATAAAAAGAAAAAAAAAACTATGTAGTAATAATACTTCGGCTAATGAAGTAATTTTTGATTTTTTATTTAATTTAAAAAAAAAAATAAATATTGAAAATTTAATTTTGGTATACTTACAACCGACTTCTCCATTTAGAAATCATAAACATATAGATGAAGCATTGGATATTTTTTTAAAATCGTCAGCAAGAACTTTAGTGAGTGTTCATGAAAATAAAAATTATTATAAATCTTTAAAAAAGAGAAATAAATATTTAAAACCTATAAATGTAAAAATTTTTAATGATAATAGACAAAACCTTGAAAAAATTTATCAACCTAATGGGGCATTGTATATATTTTATGCTTGCGATTTCTTAAAGTACAAAAAATTTAACTTTAAAAAAAATTTAGGATTTATTATGAACAATATTGAAAGCATTGACATTGACAATAAAGAGGACTATGAATTTGCAAAATATTTAAGTAAAAAAAATCTGATATATAATCTAAAATCACAATATAAAAAATGAAGAAATACTTAATTAAAAATTATGACTATTGGAATTTAGGATATTTTGCACCAAATGTTGAAAGTTATATTTTTAGATTTTACGCTTATTTTCTAAAGCCAAATAAGATTATTGGCCGAAAAAAAGTTTTAGATTTTGGTTGTGGACAAGGATCAGCAGTCAATTACTTTAATAAACTAGGATACAACGCTATTGGTGTTGATATATCAAAAAAAGATTTAGGTTATGCAAAAAAATTTTATAAAAAATTAAAAAATAAATTTATTAAAGTAGACCCAGATCCCTCTGTTCAAAATTTTTATGGTTTTAAAAAAAATATTGATATTGTTGTTGCTGCACAAGCATTGTATTTTTTTAATAATTCAGATTTAAAAATTTGCTTAAACAAAATTAAATCTTCTATGAAAAGAGGTGGTATTATTTTTGCCACTATGCAATCGCCGAAGCATTACTATTTTAAAAATGCCAAAAAATACAAAGATGGTCTTTATGAGGTGAAGTTAAAGAATAAAAGAGTTAATGTAAATCCACATTATATTAATTATACTATGTCAAAAAAAGATTTATTAAAAAAATTTGATATGTTTGATCCAATTGAAATTGGTTATTATGATATGGGTTTAACTAAAAATGAGCCCCAAACTCACCATTTTACTTTTATAGGGAGAAAAAAATAGAATGCCCAATCATACCAACGTTAAACAAAAATTAATTGATGAGTTTTACAATAATGGATTTGTCATTTTAAGAAACTTAGTTGATAATAAAAAAATTAAGAAGCTTGAAGACTCTATAAAATCTCAAATTATATTTCACATAAATAAACACGGGTTAAATATAAAAGATGACATATACAATCAAGGCATAATACAGTTAAATAAAATTAGGAAAGACAAAGCAAACTTTGATAGTATTCAAGTTATATATAATTTAATAAGAAAACTCCCAGAGCTTTATAACGTGCTAGGAGACTCAAATGTAATGGACATAGTAAGAACTTTATCAAATTTAGATGAAAACCAGTCCCCATACATTTGGGAGTCATTTTGTAGAATAGATCCACCAAATGATAGCTCTTTTGATTTAAAATGGCATCAGGAGTCTTTTTTTACATTACCTAATTCTAATTCAGTTCAATTATGGTCTCCAATTATTAATAATGTAAGTATCGATAAAACAGGTACTGTAACATTATTAAAAGGGAGTTCTAAATTAGGAGAAATAAAACATTATATTATTAAATTAAAAAATTATATTCACGAAGGTATACCTGATAATGAAATCGATAAAATCAATTTAGACAAAACAAATGTAGAGTTAAAACCAGGCGATTTTTTATTTTTTCACGAACACGCTATACATAAAACTTTTCATAACAAAGGAGATAAAGTTAGGTTTACAATGGTTGCAAACTATTCCAATCCATATACTGAGAATTTTAAATTTATGAGTGAACAAGAAGTTTTAATGTACCACAAACTAAGAACAGGGAACGCTAGTGATAAGGAGAATAAAGATTATATTCAATCTTTTACTTCAAAAGGTGGGATCAAAGATTTTTCTAGTCTAATAAATTAATTTGTAAAAACTCGATCTATTTGAATACACAAATATTAGTTATTATAATGAATACATGTTTTATTAAGAGAAGATGAATTTTTATACCATTATTTCTAAAATTATAAAAGCTAGTAATTTCATTTTTATGGAAATTATTTATTCTATAAAAAAATTTTTTTATTTTAAAAAAAAAATTAATTTCATCTAAAATTTCCAAAAATGGATATTTAGTTTTAGAAAATTTTATTAGTGAAGTTGCTTGTAATAACATAATTAAGGACATAGATAAATTTATAAATAAATATCCTGAAGAGATATATAATGTAAATGACAAAAATTCTGATTTAAGACTTTGGGGTTTTGAGAATTTTTCAGAGGAGGCAAAAAAATATTTACTAAATAAAGAATTAAGTCAAATAATAACTAATTATGATATATTTTTTAAAAATGAAAAATCTTTTGTACTCGGGGCAAAATTAATTGCAAATAATCATCATATTGGTTCAGGGGGCGGTAAATGGCATAAAGATAGGACCAATAGAAAATTTAAATATTGTAAAGCATTAGTTTATTTAAACGACGTTGATGAGAATAATGGCCCATTTCAATACGTCAAAGGATCTCATAAAAGTTCATTTCTGATTAAAAATTTTATAAAAAAAAATTTTGATTTTAGTAAAAAAAATTTTTCAAATGAAGAAATAGATAATAATTTTTCAAATAACGTTGTTACATTTAGTAAACCAAAGGGTACAGTTATTATATTTGATGGCACAGGCATACACAGGGGAAAACCAATAAAAAAAAATTACAGATATGCATTGACAAACTATTATAGAAATCCTGATGAAATTTTCCCTTATAAAATGATTAGTCAAAAAAATTAATTTTATTCTGATTTATAAGCATTTTAATTATCTTGCTTTCGTCTTCATAATCGTGAACTGTATTAATTTCTGTTTTTTTCCAATATTGACCATAATTATTATTTTTTTTTTCTTTATCAAATCCATAAACATTTACTTTTTGTTTAAAAATTAACATTAAAGCTACTGCAAACATACCCGTAGTAAAATTTGGTTTATATTTAAAATAATAAAATTTTTTAAAAAAATTTAAATTGGAAATAATGGCATATCTTAAAAAATTATTTAATTTATTTTCCAAAAATAGAATTTTATTTGTTTTGTTTGTATATTGATGTTTATTTCTTTTAATTTTCGACAAGTTATCTTCAACAATTGTGCAAATATTTTTGTATTTTAGCTTTTTAACAAATTTTGCCTCTTCTTTTTTTACATATTTGCCGTAAGGAATTCCTTGAAATGTATGTTGATTTAAAAACCGCAAAGTAGTTTTGGAGCCCACATACTTTTCAAAACCTTTTGTTGGCGCTCTATTAAATCTGATAATTACATCATGACTATCAATTTTTTTTCCATAATTTTTTTTCAATAATTTTGAAGAACTTCCAACAATTGCAATTTTATTATTCTTTTGAATTTTAAGTAAATTTTGAATGCTTTTACTTTTTTTTAATATATAGTTTTTTGAATTGAGCAATTTGAAAACAGTAAATATCATCTTAGATCACAGTTTATGCTTAAATGTTTTAATAAAAAGAATATAACATTAATAACACTTTCAACACTTTTCTCAATTTTTTTTTGTTATGAATATATTGTTTTGTATTTACAAAACAATAACAACCAAATTAATTATCCTTCTATTACAAACAAAATTTTTTTTCACAAAAACGATATTGATTTTGTTTATTCTTTTTCAAAAAGAGCTTTTGAAAATCTAAGTTTATTTAATATATCAAGCAATGTATTTGAATATCAAAATGAAAATTATCATTATCTTTCATCTCGAGGTTTAGGTTATTTTTTAGTTGGTCTATCAAATTTATTTTCATCAGACACAATTAAAAATATTTTGTCTTTAAATTTAATATTATCATTTATAAATTTTTATATAGTAATTTATTTCACACCATCAAAACACTTTTATGTCAAATTATTGATAGCATCTTGTGTCTTTTTATTTTCAAGTATGTTGTTTGGATCTGTTTTAAATCCATATCATTATTACGATTTTTTTATATTTATTGACATATTTGAGAAAGTTGACAGATTCAACGGCTATTCTATAAATAGAATACCAAATATTTTAATAAACAATATTTTCATTTTTCTGAATTTTTTTGTTCTTAAAAAATTTCTCGAGGATGGATTTAAAAAAGAAAACAATAAATACTTTATTTTATTATTAATTACCTGTTTTCTTGATACGATTGTCTATTTTGTTAATTTATCAGCTTTAATTTTAATTTATATTTATAATTTAGTTGAACAAAAATTTAATAGAAAACATAATATTATCTCTTTAATTATTATTGTTTTTTTTTATTCTTTTAACTCTTTTCCACTTTTATAATTTTTATTTACTTAGCGAAAATAGTTATCGTCACGGTTTTTCCAAAATAGATCAACCCTGGACAGGTAATATAATCTATGCAAGAGAGATGATCTATTTCCCAATTCTTTTAATTGTATTTTTTTACAAGAATAACAGTTTTGTAAAAGTATCTCTTATATTTTTATTAAATTGTTTATTGATTTTTGAAGTAGCAAGGATTATACCAAATCTTGATTATTTAGCTTCAAGAATAACTAATAGAAATTTTGAAATTTTATTTAGTTTTTTATCTTATAGTTTGGTATATTTACTTCTATTTAAGTCAAATAAAAATAAAATTTTTTGGTTTAAAATAGCATTTTTTTATATTCTTCATTTATTATATGTTGGAGTTGGAAATTTATTCGGAATTAAGTATTTAATATTCAATATATCTTTAATAGCTATTCTAATTTTTTTTACATATTACAAAATATTTTTACGTCGTATTATTAAAATTATCTTAATAATTCCTTTTATTTATTTAATTTTCTTAAATTATAGTGGAGCTAAGCAAGATATCAAAAATATTAAATTTTATAATAATACTTTTGAAATAGACCAAAAAAATTTATTCAATTGGATAAACAAAAATCTACCAAGTAAAAAAATTATCTTAGCATTTAATAAAGGACTAATAATTAATGCTGAAATACATACGGAAAATTTTATATATACTCCAACCATAACAAAGGCGCCGATGAAAATTAAAAGAGAGGAAATAATAAATAGAATTTTTGATGTAATGTATTTATATGGTTTTAGTATAAAGGATCTTGAAATTTATCTTGAAAACTATAAAACAAATTGGGAGCTAAAAGATGAAAATCATCCTTTCAATTATGAAAATTTTCTAGAAAAAGATTTGGCTCTTATGAATTTAATGGTGTTTTATGAAAAAGTTCAAACAAATTATGATAAAATAGAAATTAAAAATTTTTATCTAAATAGGTATCAAAAATATTTAAAGGATAAGAAATATGTTAATATGAAACAGTTTACTCATTGTATAATTACAAAATATGATAAAAAATTTATTAAAAAAGGTTCTTTTTTTTCAAAAATTATACAATCATATAAGCCTGTTTACGATTCTCAAAACATAAAAGTTTATAGTTGTTCTAATGTTTAAATTTATTTTAAAATTAGTTAGATTTATAATTTTACAATTACATTATGTTAAAATATATTTTTTTGACATAAATTTTAGAAATTTTTTAAAGTATTTAGAAAAAAATAAAATTGAAAAAAAAAAAAATAATGACTTTCTTTTATTTGATCATTTCGAAACATTCGAAATTATTTTGTTTAGATTACATTTTTTCATAAATTTTTGTAAATTAAATGGCTGTAACATAGGAGTTTTTAATTTAAAAAGAAATTTACTATTTAAAAAAATATATTCAACTTTCGGTGTTAATAAGTTTTTTAAACAAAAACTAGATAAAGATGACTATCAAGAATTAAATAATATTTTTAATCAAACTTTTTATAAATTAAATACAAAAGAAGATCTTTTTAATTTTAAAATTCAAAACATAGATATTGGAAAGGATATATATGAGTCTTATTTAATAAGATTTCACAAGCCCACCCTGGATATAACAGATCTAAAATTTAAAAAATTATTTAAAGAAGCTTTAGAAATACTACTATATTGGAAAAAAGTTTTTCTCAAGCATAACATAAAAGGTGTTTATGTAAGTCACAGATCATATGTTGAAACCAATATTATTTCAAAGTTAGCCTATCAAAACAAAATTCCAGTTTATACAAATAATGGTGCGGTAACCAAATTTTCTAAACATCTATCTTCAGAACTAGATAATACAAAATTTTATAAATTTATTTTTAATGAACTTAGTGAAAATGAAAAAAATAAAGCTATTGAAATTAGTAAAAAAAGAATCCAACTAAAATTTGATGGTAAGATAGGTGTAGACATGAGTTATTCGGAGAAAACTGCCTTTCATAAAAGTAAAATAAATCAAACAGTTTTAAAAAAAAGTAACAATATAAAAGTTCTAATTTGTACTCACTGCTTTTATGATAACCCCCAATGTTATGGAGGTTTACTTTATTTGGACTTTTATGAGTGGTTGTGTCATTTATCTGAAATAGCAAAAAAAACTGATTACGACTGGTATATTAAACCGCACCCTGACTATCTACCAGGTACCATGGAAATATTAAAAGATATAACGAGCAAATTTGACCAAATTACATTAATCGATCCTGATACTTCCTTCTTTCAATTAGCAGAAGAGGGTCTTAATTTTGCACTAACTTGCCATGGAACAATCGCTCAAGAATTACCACTTTTGGGAATTGATGTAATTAATGCAGATGTAAATAATCCTCACTGTGCATTTAATTTTTCTTACACTCCAAAAAACTTAAAAGAATATGAGAAAACATTACTGGATTTAAAAAATTTTAAAAGCCTGGTAGATAATAAAGATCAAATTTATGAATATTATTATTTAAGTAATTATTACTTTCAAGACAAAGAATTATTTTTTAAAAATTATGACGAGTACTTATTTTATCCAAATAAAGACTCTATTCATTTTTGTAATTTTTTTTTAAAAAATTTTAAAGAAGAAAAAAATTTGGAATTAAGTAAAAAATTATTATATTTCTTGAAAAATAATAAGAAATATACCTTACCAGATGAAAAATTAAAAATTATTATGAAATATGAAAATTAAAGATATACTTCAAAGTTTGTTAAATTATAATGAGAATTATAGATATTTGATTAGTAAAATTAGGAAATGTTATTTTAATATTTGTTTATTTAGCAGTTATGTTAAAAACTTTAAAAATAACTCTTTTTATCTCTAATTTGTTGAAGAAAAACCATTATTTAATAATAATTACATTAGTGTCTAAAGTGTGTAAAAAATTTTGATTTTTGAATTTGACAAACATTAAATGATAAAAAAACTTTATAACTTATTAAAAATAGTTGACAAAAGTATAATATTTAAACTTGTAATTTTAAATTTTCTATTTTTGGTAAATTCTTTTTTACAATTAATATATATTTACTCAATATTTCCACTAGTGAGTTCTTTGACAGGATATTCAAATGAATCTCTCTCTCATATTTATAAAACTAAAGATGTTTTGAATATGAATAATCTAACAGATTTTGAATTTTCATTAATTATTTTTATTTTTTTCTCGATTTTTGCAAATTTATCAACAATGTTTACAAATTATCTCAGTTTTAATTTTACATATTCAACTACAACATCGGTAAGATCTTTTTTCTTTAAAAAAATCTCAGGTATAAGTTATTTAAATCTTATTACAGAGAATAGCTCCTTTTATACAACTCTTTTATTACAGCAAGTTGAAAGAGTTTGCTCAAATATACTAGGTTCAATAAACAATATTGTTCATCAACTTTTCTTAATTTTAATTATCTCTATTCCACTTCTAATTTCGAATTTTAAAATCTCTTTTTTTCTTATCATCTTTTTAACAATTGTTTTTATATTGATAATTTTTTTTATGAAAAATTTTTTTATAGCTTCTGGAAAAAAAATATCTTTATATATAGGCCATAGAAATAATTTACTATTACAATTGGTAAAAAATTTTAGAGAAATAAAAATTTTCAGGTTAGAAAAAAATTATTTTGAAAACTTTAAGTATAATGAATCTAGGCTAAATATTATTTATAAAATTTCAAGCTTTATAAGTCATTCAACTAAACCAATGTTAGAGATACTCTTAATTTTAATTGGAAGTTTTGTTTTTTTTAATTTTTTAGATTTAACGAAAGTTAATTTACAATTTTTTTCCTCATTGTCAGTTTTAATATTTTCATTCTATAAACTTGCACCAGCATTTAATAGTTTTTATAGTTCAGTAAATACACTTAACTTTGACAAAGACTCAATTAACAAATTAGAAGATTTTTTAAATAATTTTAAAATTGTAGAAAAAAAAAATATCAGTTTAGACTCTATCAAATCAATAAAATTAAAAGATATAAAATTTAGATATAAAAATGTAAATCTAAATGTTTTAAAAAATGTGTCTCTTAAATTGGAACAAAATAATATTTATTTGCTCTCAGGTAAATCTGGATCTGGAAAATCCACCTTACTAAATATACTTATTGGTTTGACTAATTATGATTCTGGAAGCTTAAAAATAAATGATAAAGATTTTTCAATTTATGAAAATCAGTTCTGGTATAAAAAAGTTGCATATGTTACTCAAAATATAAATCTTATAAATGATAGCTTGATGAAGAATATAGCCATTGGAGATGAACAGGTCGATATTAAAAAAATTAGAGAATGTTTATCCAAAGTAGATCTTTTTGACGATTTAGGAACCAGATTAAATGAAAATATATATGAAAATAACTCTAATTTAAGTGGAGGACAATTACAAAGAATTGGAATAGCAAGAGCTCTTTACAAAGAGAGTGAATTTTTAATTTTTGATGAGCCTACTTCTAATCTAGACCCCGCATCAGAAAAGATCATTACAAAATTGATAAATTCATTAAGAAAAGATAGAATTATAGTTGTAGTATCACACAAAATAGTTTCAAATATTGATTATACAAAGCATTTTAATATTTTAGAGGGAGAAATAAGAGAAAATTAATATACTCTTTTTATCATGATTGAGACTTTAAAAAAAAATTACAAATTATTTAAAAAAAAATCTGTTCTTATAACAGGTGGAACAGGTTCTTTAGGAAATAAATTAACAGAAATATTTTTAAAACACTGTTCATTAAAGAAATTAATAATTTTTTCGAGAGATGAATTAAAACAATTTGAGCACAGAAAAAAATTTGAAAAAGAAGATAAAAATAATATTTGTAGATATTTTCTTGGAGATGTAAGAGACCTAGAAAGACTAAAATTAGCTTTTAAGGATGTAGATTTTATAGTTCATGCAGCAGCCTTAAAGCATGTTGATCAAGCTGAGTATAATCCTTATGAATTTATTAATACCAATATAAATGGTGCAAAAAACGTTATTGAAGCTAGTTTATATAACAATGTTTCAAAAGTTGTTGCATTGTCAACAGATAAAGCAGCAAATCCAATAAATTTGTATGGAGCAACAAAACTTGCTTCTGATAAACTTTTTGTATCAGGAAATAATATTACAGGTAATAGAAAGACAAGATTTTCCGTTGCAAGATACGGTAATGTGATTAATTCAAGGGGATCTGTTGCTCCATTTTTTTTAAGTTTGGTAAAAAATGCTACAAAAATTATGCCGGTAACTCATAAAAAAATGACAAGATTTTGGATTACTTTGAATGAAAGCGCAAATTTCATTTTCATGTGTTTTAATGAAATGAAAGGAGGTGAGATTTTTATACCAAAAATTCCATCAATAAAAATTATTGATCTAGCTAAAGCTATAGCACCAAAAATCCCTATAAAAATTATTGGCTTAAGGCCAGGTGAAAAAATCAAAGAAATTTTGTGTTCCCAAGATGAATATATTAATACAATTGAATTTAAAAAATATTTTATTATTAAGCCTGCAGTAAAAATTATAGATTCAGAAGTTGATTATAAAGTTAACAAATCAGGTGAAACAGGAAAATTGGTTCAAGAAAACTATGAATATAATTCAGAAAATAATACCAAATTTCTAGATATCAAGGGTATAAAAAGATTGCTAAAAAAAGAATTGTAAAAATAATTAAGAATTTACAGTTTTAATATTTTTCAATAAATCAAAAAAATGAAAAAAAATAAAATACATTTGGATGACTTTGGTAGATCGCCTAAAATCTCTTTAGAAATTATCGATTATTTAAAACATAATAAGGTATCCTCGGTTTCAGTAATGGTTGGTTTTGTGAAATTAAAATTTCATAAAATTTTAATTAAAAAGAAAATTAAAACTAAACTGCATTTAAATTTGACAGATAAAAAAAGTTATAAATTTAACAAAAATAAAATGGATACATCTTTTCTAGATCTTTTGTTTCTTAAGAAAAAATACAGGAATTGTATATATAGTGAAATTGATAAGCAAATAAAAGAATATAAGAATATATATGGTGCAAATAAAATTCTTTTGGATGGACATGAACATGTTCACTTTATACCTTGGATTTATAAACATCTTTATGAAAATACAAAATACAATATTAGTGAATTAAGGTATCCAGTTGAGAAATTTAATTTTCCAACATTTAATGTTTTAATAAATATAAAATTTTATCGAAATTTATGCGCGTGGTTGATACTAAAAATTTTTTCACTATTTAATAAAAGAAAGACAAATAAAAAATTTTTTGGAATTTTATATAGCAGTATTTATAATAAAAAAATTCTTAATAAACAATTTATAAATAATAAATCTATGAATAAAGAAATTTCAATACATTTGGGTAGAACAGATATTTCAGAAAGAAAATTATTTTCAAAAAAATATTTCGATTATTTTGAATCAAATCGAGATATTATAATTTAAACAATTAATTTATTAATGAAAATTATAATTATTATTGATGAAACAAATTTCTATCACCCTAAATTTATTTACTCAGTATATAAGAAATTAATTAAAAAAAATTTTAAAATCAAAGTAGGAATAGTTACAAAAATTAAAACATCAAATTCAATTGAAAATTACTTAAGAAAAAATATAAAAAAATTATACTTAAAAGAGATATTCCTCTTAGGAATTAAAAAAGTATTTTTTACTGCAACAAATAAAATATTCAAAAAATTTAATATATTTTTTTCGGTAAAAAGTGTTTGTGAAAAATTTAATATAGAATCTTTTTTAATTGAATATGATATTAATCAACCATTATATTTAAAAAGAATAAAATCGTTTAAACCAGATATTATACTCTCTAGTTGTTCAGTTATTTTTTCTGAAAAAATTTTAAAAATTCCAAAATATGGATGTATAAACAGACATACTTCTCTTCTTCCAAGTTATGGTGGTTTATATCCCGTTTTTCATTCTATTGCTGATAATCAAAAATATTCAGGTGTAACAATTCACAAAATGACAAAGAAAATTGATGATGGAGAGATACTTGCTCAAAGAAAAATTTACAATGTAGATAACAATTTATCAAAAATTTACAAAAAAGGATTTGAAATTAGCTCTGACCTTATTTTAAAATCCTTAAGTAATTTATTAAAAAAAAAATATAAAAAAAAAAAATATAAAAAAAAGTATTTTTCTTTTCCAAATGATGAAAGATGGAGAGAATTCAGAAAAAACAACGGCAAATTTATCTAAAATAGTTATTTTAATTTATTCAATAACATAATTTGGTTTAGTTTGGATTTTTTTATGCATCTTAATGATCATAAATGATATTTTACCGAGTAAAAATATTGATATAAATAAAATAGATATCAAAATAATATTTAAATTTGAGTAGTTGGTTGATAACATCTTTGCAAAAATTATGTAGATACAATAAGTAAAAAAAATAAAAAAAAAGGGTATTAAAGACAATAATAAAAAAAATTTTTTTTTTGCAAATAATAAAATACCGCATATAGCTAATTCAAGCTGTTTTTTGATATTAAATTTGGAAATTCCCAATTTTCTCTTCATAGCGTCATACTTTATATAACTGGTTTTAAATTTTAAAAAAGTAAAACTAGCTCTAACAAAGTTTAAAATAGAGGGGGTTAATAATAATTTATCTCTAACTTTTTTTTTTATAAGCCAAAAATCACTGGCGCCGCTTACTGTTTTTGTTTCAGAAATATAATTTAATAAGTTATAATAAATAATCGATAGTTTAATCTTAAGTTTACCTTCATAATTATTATCTTTATTTGTAACCATTTGTACAACATCAATTTTTTCTTTCTCAATAATTTCTAACATAGATAAAATATGCATCGGATCCTTTTGTAAATCACCATCTATACATGCATAATAGTCTGCACTTTTTTTTTCTAGTCCAGCAGTAAGAGCAGAACTATATCCAAAATTTTTAGTAAAATTAATTATATCAATGTTGCCAAAATTTTTTAATTCATCTAAAATAACTTTTTTTGTTTGATCAGTGCTTCCATCATTAATAAATATAAATTCAACAGAATATTTTTTTTTTATTAAATCATTAAGTTTTACGAATTCAGATACAAGTAATTTTATATTTTCTGCTTCATTGTAAACAGGACAAATTACAGCCAATTTTAACATAAATTTTATACTTCTTTAAATTAGTACAGTTAACATATAAAATATAAATTTAGTAATAAAAATGATATATAACTCTAAAAAAATTTTTTTTTAAAATTTTAAAATAATTTTAATAAAAAAAGTCAATATAAAAAATAATTTATAATTTTTATGAATTTATTAAATAGTATAAGTTTTTACAGTAAAAATGATAAATAAAATTGTTTTAGGCCTTGCACAGTCTGAAAAAAATTATGGACTCAAAAAAAATAACAATATTGAAGAAGTTTTAAAGGAAATTGATAAGTATAATATATTAAATTTAGATACTTCAACTTCATATAAATATAGCCACAAACATCTTAAAAATAAAAATCTCAACAATTATAATTTATCAATAAAACTTCCCAAAATTTCTAATAGAGATAATATCAGTAAAAAAATAATTCAATCTTTGGAAGAAATATTTACAAAATATAATATTAAAAAATTTGACACTCTTCTTTTACATGACCCAATTTTACCATTAGAGAAAGAGTGGAAAATTATTGAAAAGATTTTAGTTAATTATAAAAAAAAAAATAAAATAAAAAATATTGGTGTTTCAGTTTATAATAAATTAGAACTAGAAAATATTTTAAAAGTCTTTAAGCCTGACGTAGTTCAATTCCCATTAAATGTTTTTTTTCAATCTTTTGAGGACTCTTATTTAAAAAAATTAAAAAAACTTAAGATTAAATTGCATGTAAGATCAATATTTTTACAAGGTCTCTTGTTAATGCAAAAATCAAAAATTCCTGTTTTCTTTGATATATGGAAAGAACATTTAAACAAATACCACGAAATAGTAAAACATAACAAAGTTGAATTAGTTGATTTTAATCTAAATTTTATTCTTAGTAAAAAAAAGTTATTTGATAAGTTAGTTATTGGATTTGATAATAAAAAACAATTTGAGAGCATTATCAATAAAGTAAAAAAATTTAAAGTTAATTCAAAATATCAAAAATTTTATAAAAAATTAGCAATTAACGATAAACTAATTAATGACCCAAGATATTGGCCTAAAAATAAAGACAAAGTTTCTTATAAAACTTATAAAAAATGGATCAGTAGTAAAAATATTATTAATGGTGGAGTTGGCTTACTTTCAAAAAGACCAGAATTATTTTTACCAGTCGGTTGGCCAACCTATTATTCAAAAGCAAAAGGTTGTTTTATTTGGGATCAATATGGAAAAAAATATTTAGATTTTTCTCTGATGGGAGTGGGTACTAATATCTTAGGATATGCAGACAAAGATGTGAACAATGTTTCTATAAATAAGATAAAGTCCTCCAACTCCTCAACTTTAATCTCATTTGATGAAACAAACTTAGCAAAAGAATTAATTAATGCACATCCATGGTCAGGAAAGATTGCTTTTGCAAGAACTGGTGCAGAAGCCAATGCAATTGCTTTAAGAATAGCAAGGCTAAATAATAAAAAAAAAGCCGTTGCAGTATGTGGATATCATGGCTGGCATGATTGGTATCTAGCTGCAAATATAAAAAAAGACAATTTGAAAGAAATTCATTTGGAAGGTTTAAACCCAGATGGTGTACCTAGCATATTAGGTAGCTATGTATATCCATTTAAATTTAATGATCTTGAAGGTTTCAAAAATTTAATAAAAAAAAAAAAGAATATAGGTATAGTGTTCATGGAGGTAGAAAGAAATCTGAAATTAAATATAAATTTTTTAAAAACAATTAGAAAGATATGTACGCAAAAAAAAATAATCTTAATTTTTGATGAATGTTCATCAGGATTTAGAGAGGTATATGGAGGTCTTCACATGAAGTATAAAATTTATCCAGATATGGCTGTTTTTGGAAAATCAATAGCAAATGGCATACCTTTGACAGCAGTTCTTGGAACAAAAGCACAATTCGATAAAGCAGAAAATAGTTTTATAAGCAGTACATTTTGGTCAGATACTTTAGCACCTGCAGCAGGTTTGGCGACATTGAATAAGATGAAAAAAATTCAATCATGGAAAAAAATAACTATAACAGGTAGAAAAATTAAAAAATCATGGAAAAAATTATCAAAAAAATATGGAATAAAAATTGATGTTAAAGGAATAGATCCAATGCCAACATTCAACTTTTTATCAAAAAAAAATCAATACTATAAAGATTTTGTAACTCAAGAATTTTTAAAAAAAGGCATTCTCGCTTCTACTACAATTTATTGTTGTGTCCATCATTACAAATACTTAGACAAATATTTTAAAACTCTAGAACAAATTTTTAAAAAAATTTCAAAATTTGAAAAAAATTTACACATTAAAGATTTCTTGAAGTACCCAACTTCTACTGTTGGTTTTGAAAGACTAAATTAAGCTAATCTAAGTGCTATAAATTTTTTCTTTTCTTTTTAAAATTATATTAAAAAATTCAAATATCATTCCAATAAACCTCAAGTATCCTACCATTATCATAAAAGGGATAGGGTAAAATTCTAATTTTGATAATGAAATGAAACTATATTTTATTGGATAATCAAAAATTTGATGTTTAATCATGCTTAAAGATCTCTCAGGGTGATTTGTAATAAATTGTGCATCACCTTTTCCATACCACATATACTTTTTTATATATTGTTTAAGTGATGTTCTGTGAATATTATAAATTATTGCTGAACTATGACCAAAAATATAACCTTTATTGGAAATTCTATAACTTAAGTCTGTATCATCTGACCCAGCGGTGAATTTTGGATCAAAATTATACTTTTTTATAATTTTAGTTTTCCAAAGTGTGGGCATTCCTACCATATCTGTGGGGCCAGAGGTATTTACATTAATATCAGTAATAGCCTGATAGCATTTTTCAAAATAATTTTGTTTTTTATTTTTTGATATTAGAGTTGCCTGAACTGATGCGTAACCTGATTTATCTAAATCACTAAGTAATTTAAGAAAACTATTTTTTGTTGTTCTGTGATCTGCATCAATTAATGCTACATATTTAGTGTATGTATTTTTAATACCAATACCTCTTTGGTATGCCAATCCTTTTTTTTTTACTCTTATAAGTTTTACTTTTTGAGACTTAATTAATTTTATAGTTTTATCTGTTGAGCCACCATCAATGACTATAATTTTTTTTATTCCTGATTTTTTGATACTTTTAATACAATCTATTATATTTTTTTCTTCATTCAATGTTGGTATGTTGACTGTAATTTTATTTAAATCACTTAATTTCATATGATTTTATTTTCAAAATGTAATATTTATTTTAATAGTAATATTCCATCATTAATAGAGGGTAATTTTATTTTTGTAGTTTTTTTAAATTTATCTGTAGACATATAGGTACCTAATGGCCTGTTATTATTATGAAAATTACTTTGATATTTGACTATATAATTTTTGTTTAATTTGTATTTTTTCGCTATTTTTACAGCAAAAGAATATTTTGATATGCAATCTTTTGATCCAATATTGAATGTTCCATAGTAATTTTTTTTTAAAAGATAAAAAATATTTTCAATTAAAAAATCGAGATGAATAGGATTAAAATAAATATTATTTGCTACATTTATTTTTTTTCTTTCCTGAAGTTTTTTTTTTTATATAGTCTGAATAAGTTGGTTTATTCCTAAGATAGGAATTACCAAAAAAATTAGTTCTAATGATAAGTGATTTTCTATATTTTCTAGCCTCAAGCTCACCCATATATTTTGTTATACTGTAGATATTATTAAGATTGATATCAGACTCAAAATTCCCCCTTTTTGTTTCAAGTGAGTTATAAACTTGATCAGTAGATATGTGAACTAACTTGCAATTAAAATTATTTTTTTTAATTGATCTTGTAATATCACCTATAGTTTTAACATTTGCTGAGTATGCTTTTTGAATATCGTAATTACACTTATCTACATCGGTTAAAGCTATACAATTTATTATAATTGTTGGTTTTTGATTTAGAATAAGTTTTTCAATATTATTTTTTTCAAAATTTATTTTAATATCACATATGTTTTTGTTACCTACTTTAATTGATTTAATTGACTTTTTTTTACAATATTTATCAATTGTAGTACCTAACCGGCCCGATCCACCAAAAATTAAAACTTTCATTTAAATCACTTAAATAAAATTCTTATGAGTAATAGTTTCTTTGATATTTTCTGATTGTGATTTAAATTCCTCGATAATTTTTTTGTTACGTAAATTTTGTTTAATTTTCCATAACATTTTATTACTCTCATGAGGTTTACAAAGCTGTGAGCACATTGAAAATTTTTCTTTATTTTCTATTTGCTTCATAACACAACCTCTCTTGTTTACATCTGCCCAAATTTCTGAAAAGGATTTTTTATACAAACTTCCATATGATCTATCTTTATGACCTCTATGGTTAGTGCAAACATAAACCTCACCATCAGCACCAATACAAGGTTGAAGTTGAGAACCTATACATTGCTTATACTCTCTTCCATAGGTTTTCTTCTTGTCCATTATAAGATCCTGCACTTTATAGCTATTACATTGAAATTTATTTCCTAGAATTTTTGATGCTTGATCTAATAAATCTAATACTTTGTTAGCCCAAAATTCAGGTGAAATTTGTTCTTTTTTATCAATAGCAGCATTTCTCTCAATTTGAATTATTTCTGGTTTATATTGGCAATAATCAACATCTATATCTTTAAATAAATTTGCAAAATCTAAAACTTCTTCAAAATTATCTTGTGAAACCACAAACCCTACTCCTATAGTAATTTCTGAATTACGTTCTTTTTTAATTTTAATTAATTTTTTAATATTATTTAAAACTACTTCAAAATTATTTCCTTTACTTGTTACTCTTAGATCATCGTAGCTTTTTGCTTTTCCTGCATCCATAGATATTCTAATCCATGATAACGAGTCCACTATCGTTTCAAATAAATCAAATCTTTCGAACATTGATCCATTTGAAAACATACCCATGTCTATATTAGAATTTTCTTTTAAATATTTAATTGCTGATTTTAAATGTGGATTCATTGTTGGCTCTCCTCCACCTGTCCAGCTTACTGATTTTACTTCCGTTTTTGATAAATCCCTCACCAGACTCATAAGAACATCTTTATGCATCATTTGTCTGTTAAAAAATTCAGTGCCTTTAAATTTACTTAAATGAATATGTCCTGAAATACAAAATGGACAAGAATGATTGCAAGCATTAGAAGGGTCTATTTCCAAATTTATTGGATCAGTATTTTTTCCCTCCAGATACTCAAGAACAGTTCCAAGATGATGGAGAACTTTTTTTTGGGGATTAAATATTTCGCGTGTTTTTGACATTAATTGCTAAACTTATTTTTAATTAGATATATACCTAAACTTAAATTAATATAAATCAATAAATAAAAATTATGAAATTATTTTAAAATAATCGGTTTTCAAAAAAAATTAACATTATCAATGAAAATATGAGTTTAAGTTTTAAGATAAACAAAACATTAATAGGAAATAAGCATCCTACTTATTTCATTGCAGATATAGCCGCAAATCATGACGGAAATCTTGGTAAAGCAATTGAATTAATTCATAAAGCAAAAGAAGCTGGAGCGAATGCTGCTAAATTTCAGCATTTTAAGGCGGAAACAATAGTTAGCAACAGATCTTTCTTGAGATATGCAAAAAATATTTCTCATCAAAGTAAATGGAAAAAAAGTGTTTTTGAAGTTTACAAAGATGCTTCATTAAATTTGAATTGGACAAAAATTTTAAGAAAAGAATGTGATAAAGTTGGAATTGATTATTTTACATCCCCTTATTCACTAGAGCTAGTTGATCATGTGAACAAATATGTGCAAGCATACAAGATAGGATCAGGTGACATTACATGGTTAGAAATTATAAAACACATTGCTAAGAAAAAAAAACCAGTTATCTTAGCGTCTGGAGCATCAAGTATTGTTGATACAAAAAGAGCAATAGATTGTATTTTAAAATTTAATAAAAAAGTTTGTTTAATGCAATGCAACACTAATTATACTGCATCAATTGAAAATTTTAAATATATCAATTTAAATGTATTATTGAGCTATAAAAAAAAGTTTAAAAATATCATACTTGGACTAAGTGACCATACACCTGGACATGCTACTGTTTTAGGAGCAATATCACTTGGGGCAAGAGTTATAGAAAAACATTTAACTTTATCAAATAGTCTTGACGGGCCTGATCATAAATTTTCAATGACTCCTAAAACATGGAAGGAAATGGTTGATAGGTCTAGAGAACTAGAAAATGCCTTAGGTTCTGAAATTAAAAAAATTGAAAAAAATGAACTTGAGTCTTCAATTGTTCAGCGTAGATCTATTCATTTAAATAAAGATTTATCAAAAAATTCTATAATAGATTTAAAAAAAGATTTAATTGCTTTAAGACCATCTCCTAAAAATTCGGTTCAGCCTTATGAAATACAAAAATTGAAATCAAAAAAATTAAATAAAGACAAAAAAAAAGGTGATATAATATTTTGGAAAGATCTAGTTTAGCCATAATTGTTCCAACATTTAATGAAGAAAAAACTATACAAAAAATAACTAATAAAATTTTTAGTTATGGCGTTCCAGTAATCATAGACGATTGCTCAGATGATAAAAGTGAACAAATAATTAATTCTATTAGTCAAAATGTTATAAAATATAGAAACAAAAAAAACATGGGTTATGAAAAAAGTATACAAATAGGATTTGAAATAGCAGAAGCAAATAAATTTGATTATGTAATTACTTTTGATGCTGATGATCAGCATTGTTCTGAAGATATTGAAAATATAAAAAATTATCTAGAAAAAGGTTTTGATATTGTTATTGGTGAAAGAAAGTATTTACAAAGATTTTCAGAAAAAATTTTTTCAATTTTTTTTAGCTTTTTTTTTAATATAAGTGACCCATTATCAGGCTTAAAAGGCTATAATATGAAGATATTTAAAGAAAATAATTATATATTTGACAGTAAAAACTTGGTTGGTACTGAGCTTTTAATCAAATCTTTAATAAAAAAAAAAAAAATTACAACTTTAAAAATTAATTCCTTCGAAAGAGAGGGAAATTCTAGGTATGGAAATTTATTTAGTGCAAATTTTAAAATTTTAAAAGCGTTTATAAAATGTGTAATAATATATTTAAAAGCAGGTTTGGTTAAATGAGAATCGGATCAATAATAGAAGCCAGAATGTCATCTACAAGATTGCCCGGCAAAGTTTTGCTTAAGGTAAAGAATAAAACAATTTTAGATCATCTAGTTAAAAGGATAAAATTGGTAAATAAAATAAATAAAATTATTATTTCTACAACAACAAATAAAATTGATCAAAAAATAGTTAATTGGTGTAAAAAAAAAAAAATTAATTTTTTTAGAGGTAGTGAAAACAATGTTTTGGAGAGAGTTTATTTAACAGCAAAAAAATATAAGTTAGATATAATTGTTTTAATTACTGGCGATTGCCCGATAATAGACCATAACTTAATTTCAGAAACTTTAAATGTTTTTTTAAAAAACAAGGCAGATTATGTAAGTAATAATCATATTAGAACTTATCCTGATGGTATGGATGTTCAAGTATTAAACTTTAAGTCATTAAAAAAATCATACAAAATAGCAAAAGGAAAACTTGAAAAAGAACATGTGACATTAAACATAAGAAGAAATCCTAAATTATTTAAACCCATATATATTATGGCACCAGATGAACTTCATTGGCCAGAATTAGGACTTACTTTAGATGAATTAGGTGATTATAAGTTAATAAAAAAAATAATAGAGATTTTTTATAATGTTAAAAATTATAATTTTAGTTGTAAGGATATAGTAAATTTAATTAAAAAAAAACCACATTTATTAAAGTTAAATTCAAATGTAAAAAGAAAAGGTGATACTTAAAGTGAATATTTTAGTAGTCTCACATGATGCTGGAGGGGCAGAAATTTTAAGTAGTTGGTTGAAAAGAAAAAAAAATAGAAATAATTTTTTTTTTGTTTTAAAAGGACCTGCTCTTAATATATTCAAAAAAAAATTAGGAAAAATTAAAAGATTACAGGAGAAAAATGTTAAAAATATTCAGTTTCAAAAAATTTTTACAAGTACTAGCTGGAATTCGAATATAGAAAAAAAATATATCAAGTACGGTTTTGTGAAAAAAATACCCACATTTTGTTTTTTGGATCATTGGAATTATTATAAAGAAAGATTTACTAGTAAAGGTAAATTATATTTGCCTGATGTAATTTATGTTTCTGACAAATATGCGTTTAATATAGCTAAAAAAACATTCAAAAAAACCAAAATAACATTGATCAAAAATTTTTATAAATATGACCTTCTAAAGAAAATAAAAACAAAGATTAAAAAAGTTAATAAAATCATGAATATTTTATATGTATCAGAGCCGATTAGACAACATGCAATAAGACAACATAAAAATCCACTTTTTTGGGGTTATGATGAATTTTCGTCATTGAAGTTTTTTTTTTCAGAAATAAAAAAATATGTTGAACAAAAATTTATAATAATCTTCAGGAAACATCCTTCAGAAAATGTTAATAAATATAATAAAATTCTGAGAAAGTATTCGAAAAATTTTAAGATCACTATTTCAAAAAACCAGGACCTTTATAAAGATGTTGGTCGGTCAGATATTATTGTAGGTAATCAATCGATGGTAATGATTATTGGTGTCTTTGCAGAAAAAAAAGTACTGTCAACATTGCCAAAAAATTCAAAAAAATTACTTCCACATAAAAAAATAATTTACATGAGCAAATGATTATAAAAACTATCATAGTAGGTCTTGGTAATATAGGTTTACTTTATGATTATAAAACCAAATTTATAAAAACTCACAGTAAAGCTATCCATGAAAATAAAAATTTTAATTTAATTGGTGCCATAGATCCTAATAAAACAAGAAGATCATATTTTGTAAAAAAATATCAAGTAAATTGCTATAGTAATCTTAATGAAAAGTTAATTAAAGAGACTGATTTAGCCGTTATCGCTGTTCCTACAAATATTTTATTTTCAAGCTTAAAAAAAATTTTAAGAATTAATCCTAGATTGAATATATTAATTGAAAAGCCATTTGCAATTAATAAAAATGAAATTTCTTTTTTACTTAATCATTTTAAATATAAAAAAATTTATATAAATTATTATAGAAATTTTGATGTTAGAATATTTGATTTACAAAAGTTAATCATCAATAAAATTAAGAAACCATTGAAAGGTGAATTAATTTATACGAAGGGATTTTTACATAATGGATCACATTTTTTGGCTCTTTTTTCATTATTATTTGGTAAGATTAAAAAGTTGAAAATTATTAATAAAAAAAAATACCATCATGATTTCTTAATTGAAGCAATTTTATATTATGAAGATTTAAAATTAAGAATTAAACCTGTATCTAAAAAATTTAATTCATTTAAATTTTGTGGAAAAAATGGAAGATTATTTTATAAACAAGATGGATCTAAAATTAGTTATTATTTAAGAGAAAAAGAAAAATTAAAATTAAAAAATTTTTCATTTTTAACAAATATCGATAATTATCAAAAAATTGTTTATGATAATATTTATAAAAATTTAGTGAATAAAAAATCTCAAGTTTTTGATTTGAATAGTGCTATATTTTTGAATAATGAAATTAAAAAGTTTAATTTAGATAAAAAAAATGCGTAAATTTAAAGTATATAATACTATAGATAAAAAAGAGATAATGGCAGTCAGTAAGGTTATGAAAACTGGTGTTTTATCAAAATATCTCGCTTCACCAGGTAAATATTTTAATGGAGGTCCACAGGTCTTAAAATTTGAGGATGCAATCAAAAAATATTTTAATGTTAAATATGCATTAACATTAAACTCGTGGACTTCAGGATTAATAGCTAGTGTTGGAGCTTTAGATGTATCTCCAGGAGATGAAATTATAGTTACAACATGGTCTATGTGTGCTTCAGCTACAGCCATAGTTCATTGGAATTGCATTCCCGTATTTGCAGATATAGATCCAGAAACTTATAATATAGATCCTAAAAGTATAGAAAAAAAAATAACCAAAAAAACTAAAGCGATAATGACCGTGGATATTTTTGGGCAATCATGTGATATTAAAAGTATTTTAAGAATAGCAAAAAAACACAACCTTAAAGTAATTTCAGATTCAGCTCAATCAATTGGTAGTAAAGTGGGAAATAAATTTGCTGGCACATTATCTGATATTGGTGGTTATAGTTTGAATTATCATAAACATATTAATACTGGTGAAGGGGGTATAATAGTCACTAACAATAAAAAACTCTTTAAAAGAGCAAGCTTGATAAGAAATCATGCAGAAGCTGTGTTAAAAAAAGGAAGTAAAAAAGATTTTTCAAACATGGTGGGATATAATTTTCGACTAGGAGAAATAGAAGCAGCAATAGGAATTCAACAATTAAAAAAGTTAAACAAACTTATTAAATACAGACAAAAGATGGTTCAAATTTTAAATGCAGGTCTAAAAGATCTTAACTATCTCAAAATACCAAAAAGTTTTAAAAATAATACTCATATCTATTATTTATACCCTCTTACTTTCAATACAATTAAGGCAAAGATATTAAGAAAAACTATTGTAAAGAGGTTAAAACAATTAGGGGTACCGGGTTTAATTGAAGGTTATGAAATCATTCATAAATTGCCTATGTTTAAAAAAAAAATAGCTTATGGAACACAAAATTTTCCTTGGAACTTAAATCAAAAAAAAAATAAAATATTCTCAAAAACTAATAAATTAAATATTGCAGAAAATCTACATAAGAATGATTTTTTTGCTATAGAATTATGCTTATTTAATTTTACAAAGGAAGATATGAATTTCATTGTTAAATGTTTTAAAAAAGTATGGAAAGACCTTAAACTTGGAATAAAAAAATAGAAATTTTGACTAAAATTGAAGAAATAAATAACCCAAAATTATGGGATAAGATAGTTTGTAAAAGTAATCAATATTCTTTGTTATGTTCATCTAAATTTTTGAGCGGATTAACCTGTCCACATAAATTTTATTTATTTAAAGAAAAACAAAATGTCAAAATGGCAGTCCTTATTTTTGAAAATAAAAAAAAATTTAGTAAGTATTTTTTGCAAGACTTTAATTATAATCAAGGATTTTATTTTTTTGATAGTGATTTAATAGAAAGAAAAAGAAATAAAGAAAGAATTAGATTAATCAATATTTTTCTTAACGAAATAACTAAAAACTATTCGGAATTAAGGTTTTCATTAAATTATAACATAAAAGATATCAGGGCTTTCCAATGGTTTGATTATCCAAAAAAAACATTTCAAATTAACACAGTTTATACGTCCATAATATATTTAAATGAATTTAAAACTTTTGAAGAATATATTAAATCAATAAGATATGAAAGAAGACGTGAGTATAGATTATTTGCTGACACAAATTATAAAATAATCCAAGAAAATGACCATGAAAAATTTATTAAGTTATACAAATTTTTAAAACCTAATATTGGCAAATTAATGTTTGATACTCATTTAAAAGTAATTAGAAATGCAAACAAAATGAATTTTAGTAGAATAAATTTTTTATTTGATAAAAATAAAATAATTGCAGGCACGTTATTTTATTATCATAAAAACACAGCTTATTACGCTTTCTCCGTATCTGATCCTAATTATAAAAAAAAACTTTCCTGTACAGCACCTTTAATCCTAGAACAAATAAAATATTCATTTAAAAATAAAATTAAAATTGTAGATTTTTTAGGAATAAATTCTCCCAATAGAGGTGATTTTAAAGAAAGTTTTGGAGGTAAGTTGGAGTTTTTTAGTGAATTATTTTATAAAAAAATATGAAAAAAAATAAAATTTATTTAACTGGTCATACAGGTTTATTGGGAAGCGCCATATATCGTTCGTTAAGAAAAAAAAAAAATATAAAAATACTATTAACGAAGAGGAAAAATATTAATTTAGAAAATTATAAATCACTTGAAAAGTGGTTTAAAAGAAATAAGCCAGATTATGTGATTAATGCAGCTGCTAAGGCTGGTGGCATTGAGGATAATAGCAAATATCCAGTTGACTACATGTTATGTAATATAAAAATTCAAACAAATTTAATTGATTTATGTCATAAATTTAAAGTAAAAAAATTCATTTTTATCGGCTCTTCCTGTATTTACCCTCGTTTTAGTAATGTACCAATTAAGGAATCCGAACTATTGAGTGGGGAGTTAGAACCTACAAATCAATGGTATGCTATAACAAAAATTCAAGGTGTAAAAATGTGTGAAGCATATAATAGGCAGTATAATTCTAACTTTTCTTGTGTAATGCCAACCAATTTATTTGGTATAAACGACAAATATGATGAAACATCTCACGTTATCCCTGCTTTAATTAAAAGAATCCATAATGCCAAAATTAACAAGAAAACATCTGTAAAAGTATGGGGAGATGGAAGCCCTAGAAGAGAGTTTATGTATGCTGATGACTGTGCAAAAATTATATGTAAAATTTTGCTAAATAAAAAATATTTTAAATTAATTAACATTGGTACAGGAGAAGATATTACAATAAAAAAACTTGCCAAAAAAATATGTAAAACGGTAGGGTTCAAAGGTAAAATATTATATGACAAAAAAATGCCTAATGGGGTAATGAGAAAAACATTGGAAATTTCTAAAATTAAGAAATTAAAGTTAAATAAGTTCATAAATTTTGATTTAGCTTTAAACAAAACCTATAAAGATTTTTTAAATAGGATTTAATTGATAATTTCAATCATAACACCTACATATAATTCAGAGAAATTTATTAAAAAAAATATAGAGTCATTAAATAATCAAAAACAAATTTTTGAGCAAATTTTTGTAGATAATAATTCATCAGATGCTACAAAAAAAATAATTAAAGATAACGCCAGATATCCATATAATATAATATCTGAAAAAGATGATGGAATTTATTATGCTATGAATAAAGGTATTTCAAATGCAACGGGTGATTATTTATTATTCTTAAACTCTGATGATTGGTTACCTGAAAAAACAATAGAAATTGTGTTAGAGGAAATTAGAAATAACCCAAATAATGATATTTATTATGGAAATAGTAGTTATTATGAAAATAATAATAAAATATTTACTCAAAAAAGTGACATAAAAAATATTTTTAAAAAAAACTCAGTGTCTCATCAGACCATGTATTATTCAAAAAAAATATTTATAGAAAATAAATTTGATACTTCTTACCCAGTTGCAGCAGATTACGATTTATCTATTAAACTTGTTAAAAAAAATTATAATTTTTTTTATATTAATGAAGTTTTATCAAATAATTCAATAGGCGGTTATTCTTCAAACTTAATGAAATCTTTTAATGATTTTTTTGAAATCCAAAAAAAAAATAATGGTTTATTAGGTTACTTCAATACAATTATTGAATATAAATTTAAATTATTAATTATTTTATCTAAGAAAATTTATGCAAAGATATCAAGTTAATTCTCCAGTTTTATTAATATTTTACAATAGAGCTGATAAAGCAAAAAATATTTTACAAAATCTAATAGATACAAAAAATAATTTCTCAAAATTATTTATTAAGGTAGATGGACCTAAAAATGAGGATGATAGTATTAAAGTGAATCAAGTAATTGATATTATTAATCTTTACAAAAAAAATTTTAATAACTTAAATATTTCTATTGAAAAAAAGAATTTAGGTTTGCAACAAAACATAATTAGTTCTATTGATGATGTTTTAGAAAAAGAGGAAACTGTAATTGTATTAGAAGATGATCAATTAGTATCTAAACAATTTTTTGAATTTTGTGATTTGATGTTATTTAAATTTAAAGATAATGAAAAAATATTTCAAATTTCTGGAAGCTGCTATCTTCCAGATAAATTAAAAAAAAATGACATATATTTTTCAAAATTTGCTGATTGTGTAGGTTGGGCAACTTGGAAGAGATCTTGGAAAAAATTAAGAAGAAGTTTTAGTTTATATGAAGTTTATAAAAATAATAAAGTTAAAAATTATTACAATGATTTATCAATTACCCATTGGTTTTATGAATATCTTTATAGAGAGCATACTGCCATTGAAAAAAAGGGTCTCTGGTCTACATGGTGGCAATTAAGTATTATTTATGAGAATGGTATTTGTGTAAATCCAATGAAAAATTTATCAATACATGATGGTTTGGATAAAGAGTCAAATCCAGAGCATTATAATAGAAGTTATGATTTTAAAAAAAAAATTATTTGTGAAGAAATTTTATTGCCAGAAATAAAAAATTATAACCTAGGGTACAGTAAGGAATTAGACAAACATAATATTATTATGATAAAAAAAACCGATCCTATTTTTAAAATTTTAAATAGATTAAAATGGATAATCAAATTTTTTCCTAGAATTTATTCTCTTAAAAGTATTTCAAAGACTATTTGATATCTTTTTTAATCAATTTGAGAACACCATTTGACAATTTTATCTTAGGCTTCCAATTGAATTCATTCATAAATTTAAGTGGTTTTGCAAAAAAATTTCTTTTCATTAATTTAGTATTATTTTTTGAAAATCTGATCTTTACATTATTATTAAATTTAAATTTTGCAAATGTCGTTATCAATAAATTAATAAGATTTTTTATAGTAATAGAAGAGCCTGAACAAATATTGTAAATATTAAATTTTGTAATTTTTTTTTTTTCAATAATTTTCAATAAAGCTGACGAAACATCATTAATATGAATAAAATCTCGATAATATTTACCACTTCCATAAATATTAATAGATTTTCCATTTTGAATATTTTCTATGCAATGTAGAAGAAAATCTCTTTTTTTATTATCATCATCTCCATACACATTAGATAATCTTAGTATGATAAATTTATTTTTTGAAAATAGAGAATATAATCTAATCAAATTTTCACAACAATGCTTGTGAAAATTGTAAACAGATAAAGATTGTATTTTTGATTTCTCATTTATTTTTTTTTTTGATGTTTTGTAAATACTTACAGTGCTTGTGAATATAAAAGTTAATTTTTTATTATTTTGTGCAATTTTAAGAATTTTCATCAAGCTCTGAACATTTGTTTTAAAATCTTCATAGGGATATTTTTCAGCAAATGTTTCAGAATTTTGGTATGCCAAATGAAAAAAATAATCACATTCATTAATAATTTTTTGATAATTTCCTATTTTTGAATAGTATTTATCTAACTTTATAACTTTAATATTATTGTTAACTTTTTTTGTATTTGAACGACTAGATACATATATTTTGGATTTTTTATTTTTTTTTTGTAATAAAATAATAAAATTTTTTGCTATGGATCCATTAAAACCAGTTATAAAAATTTTTTTATTTTTAATCATTTTTTTTTAAAAAAAATATCAGAGTACTTTAAGTCTAATTTACCAAAATTATTAAAATTTATAAATTTATCTGAATTATTTTTTTCATTAAAAATCACTCTATAATTTTTACTTTTAAAAAAATTAATTAAATAATTTTCGTTATAAAAATATAATTTTCTTTCATCTTGGACATTATGTTGTGAAACTACAAATTTATCTTTTTCAAATTTTTTGTATAAAATAATTCCTGATATTAAAATATATTTTGAATTTAATAGATTTTCATTATTAGTTATTATTTCCTCAATATTTTCTATGTATTGATAAGATGCCCCAAAATATAAAAAATCTATTTTTTCATTTTTATTATTTTCATATAAATAAATACTCTGTAAATTTTGATTTTTTATTATACTACTAATTGTTTTTGTTATTTCTTTTTGATCGTGAATTAAATAATTTACTTTGGTTTTTTTTGAAAGCTCTGAATATAAGCTTAGGTTGCCGCAACCATAGTCTAAAAAACAAAAAGAATTGTTGTTGAATAAAATCTGAATTAAATTAGATAGATACGAGCATGTTTTATGATTTGTTTCATTATTAAAATTTGTATTTTGCAAATTTAATAAATTTTGTTTTGATATTTTGTAATTATTTCCTAAATTTGTTTCATTTGATTTAGAAAAATATACTATTTTCCTAAGTAAAAAATTTGTTAAAAACAATGGGAGAACTCTAAATATTCTTGAATTAATAATATAATTATATATGAGCATAAAATTTTCTGTATGTATAACTTATTTCTATAATAGAAATAACTTAAATGATTTATTAAAAGAGTTAAAGATTGAAGAAAATAAAGATATAGAAGTATTAATTAGAAATGATAATCCTGAAATAGATTTAAAAATAGACAACTATCCAAGAGTTAAAATTTTTCAAAACAAACAAGAACCAATCGGAGAAATAGAAAGTATAAGATTTTTATTAGCTAATTCAAAAGGTGATTATATATCAATAATTGCAGATGATGATTTAATTGATAGTAGCATGTTTAAATTTATAAGAAATGATAATTTTAAGCATAAAACTTATTTAAGTCGTAGCACTACTAACAGGCAAGAATTTGGAAATAAGAATGAATTACTAAAGTTATCATCTAAAAAAAAATACTGATGTTTTTAAGTAGAAAATTACATTTAAGTGGCACAGTAGGGGCATTTTATCAAAAAGATTTTCTATTAAATATTTTTAAAAAATTAAAAATAAAAACATATTTATTGGACGTTTTATTGTTATTCAAAATTTCAGATGATAGCTGTCTAATTTGTGACCACCATTATGGTTTTAATAATACAGAAACTTCAAGGCTTTCGTCTAAAAAAATTGATTCTGAAGCTTTTTTAAAGGATTATATTGAGGTATTAAATAATATTGAAAATAAAGTTATTTTTGAAAAATTTGTAATATTTATTTTATTTGATTATTACTCTATTGTACATAGAGAAAAAAAATTTAAAATTAAGAAATTTTATAATTTTTTAATTATGAATTTAAAAATAAAAAAAATTGAAAACAAATCAAAAATCAAACTATTTTTTTTAGGAAATTTTTACTTACTAAAGCTTATTTTAAAAGCAATTTAATTCACACAAATATTCGTAATATTGGCTATTACCGTACTTATTAATCATTTTGTTTTTTGAAAGTTTTTTAATCCATTTATTTTTAAGAGCAATTTCCTCTAAACAAGCGATTTTAGTGTTAGAAATATTTTGAATTAGTCTAATGAAATCTGAAGCATTATTTAGAGAGTCTAAACTACCTAAATCCATCCAAGTAATTCCTCTTTTAAGATCATAAATCTTAGGTTTTTGAAGTTTCATTAGTTTATTTAAAACATCAGTAATTTCTAATTCACCTCTTTTAGATATCTTGTTTTTTTTACTAATTTGAATCACTTTATTTGGTAAAAAATAAAGTCCAGTTACAATTTTATTTCCAATTTTTTTTTTTGGCTTTTCATGTATAAAATACTTATTTTTTTTCTTTGTCAAAACTCCAAATTGATCAGGATTTTTAATTTTATATGTAAATAATTTAAATTTATTTTTTGTTTTTTGGCAATCATCTAAATGTCCAGAAAAATTTCCTCCATAAAAAAAATTGTCGCCAAGCATCAAGCAAAAATTTGATTTTCCTAAAAATTTTTTACTAATATTTATAGTATCTGCTATACCGTTTGGTTTGTTTTGAACAATATATTTTAATTTCATTCCCAGCCATGATCCATCTTCAAAAAAATTTTGATAATTTTGTAAGCTTTCTTTATTTGTTATTATCGCAACTTCTTTTATCTTTGAAAGCATCAGTACTGACAATGAGTAAAAAATCATTGGTTTGTCATATATTGTTAAAAGATGTTTATTAATTAAAGTCGTTAGGGGCTTCAGGCGAGAGCCTGATCCGCCTGCTAGCAATATACCTTTTTGAAATTGCATAATTTAGATAAAGTATTAGAAGTTTCTCATGATTTATATAAAAAAAATTAATTTTTTTAAAGATAGTAGAGGTAAGCTAGTATCTATAGACCATAAAAAATTTAAGTTTTTTTCTATAAAAAGGACTTTTTTTATAAATTTTGTTAAAAGAAAAGTTATAAGGGGGAAGCATGCTCATAAAAAATGTTCTCAATTTATTATTTGTATTTCAGGAAAAATCAAAATTAATACTATCGACTCAAAGTTAAATAAAAAAAGCTATGTTTTATCTGATCTTAACAAGGGTATTTATATTAAACCTTATGTATGGGTTGAAATAGTATCGATGGAAAGGAACACATCTATAGCATGTTTTGCAGATAGAAAATATGAAAAATTAGATTATATAAACACATTTGCTGAATTTAAAAAAATAATTAAATAATGAATATATTAATCACAGGGTGTTTAGGTCACATAGGCTCTTTTATATTGCCCAAGTTGTTAAAAAAAAAATATAATATATTTGGTATAGATTCAAATATTAACAATAATTTAAATACAATTTTTAATCTAAAAAAAAAAAAATTTACTTTTTTTCTAGAGGATTTAAAAAAATTTGAATACAAAAAAAAAATAAAAAAAATAGATATTATTATTCACTTGGCATCTACTACAAATGCAGAGTTGAGTTTATTTAATAAAAAAGATTATGAACACAATAATTTAAAATGTTTTAAAAAAATTTTAGAAATCAGTGAATTTTATAAATCTAAATTAATTCATATTTCATCAACAAGTGTGTATGGTTTATCATCTGATTTAGTAAATGAAAAATTAAGTGAAAAATATCTAAAACCTCAAAGTCCGTACGCTGATATAAAGCTTAAAGAGGAAAAATTATTAAAAAATAGCAACATAAAATTCGTCACTCTAAGATTTGGAACGATAGTAGGCGCATCTTCTGGTATGCGATTTCATACGGCTGTTAATAAGTTTTGTTTAGCTGCCAGATTTGATAAGCCATTCCCTGTTTGGAAGTCTGCATACAATCAGTATCGACCTTATCTTTCTTTAAGAGATGCAGTTAAAACGTTTATTTTTTTTATAAATAATAAAGATTTAATTAATAATGAAATTTACAATGTGGTTACTAACAATTTTACTGTTTCAGAAGTATTATTTAAAATAAAAAAAATTTATAATAAAAAAATTAAAATTAATTATGTTAATTCAAAAATAATGAATCAACTCTCTTATAAAGTTGATGGAAATAAGATTAAAAAAATTGGACTAATTTTATCTAATAAAATTGATATTGATATTAAAAATACAAAAAATTTTTTGAGTTAAATGAAATCCAATCTTTTAAAATCAGAACTTAAGTTTATTATGTCATTTGGCCAGATGCCTTTAGCAAATAAATTTTTAGAAACTAAAAATTTTAAAGATGAAAAGTTTTATGATATGAGTGTTGGTTTTGATGAAAATCTTTCTTTATTTCAATTAATAGAATCTCCAGATCCAGGAGAAATGTTTGATAGAAATTATGCCTTTTTCTCTGGTACTTCAAAATATATGGTTTCACATTTTGAAATTTTTTCAAATCAAATTAAGGAGCGATTAAAAAATATTTCTAAAATAAAAAAAGTAATAGAGATAGGATGTAATGATGGAATAATGCTACAAAATTTTACTGATAAAGATAAATATGATCATTTAGGTATTGAGCCATCAAAAAACGTATATGAGGTTGCTAGGAAAAAAAAATTAAATGTAATAAATGATTTTTTTACAAATGAGTTAAGCTTGAATTTAAAAGAATATATAAAAAAAACTGATGTTATTTATGCTGCAAATGTTATTTGTCATATTCCAAATTTAAATAATTTATTTAGGGGAATTGAAGAATTATTAAATCAGAAAGGTGTTTTTATTTTTGAGGAACCTTATTTAGGCGATGTTATTAGATTAACATCATATGATCAAATTTATGATGAGCATGTATATTTATTTTCTTTACTTTCTGTTGATAAAATTTCTAAATTGTTTGATTTAGAACTTATCGATGCTTACCCTCAGGAAACTCACGGGGGCTCAATGAGATATGTGATAGCCAGAAAAGGAGAGTACTCTATTAGTGATAATTTTAAGAAATTAATGCTTAAAGAGTTAGATCAAGGTTTAGACAAAATTGAAACTTATCTTAATTTTAAAGATAATTGTGAAAGTTCAAAAAAAAGATTGATTAAAATTTTAAATTCATATGTTGATCAAGGTAAAAAAGTCTCTGGTTATGCAGCGACCTCAAAAAGCACAACTATTCTAAATTATTGCAAGATTGGTAAAGACCTAATTGATTGCATATATGACACAACACCTTTAAAAATAAATAAATTTTCTCCAGGAATGCATATTCCAATAAAGCATCATAAAGATTTTGCTTTTGAAAAGCCAGATGTATCACTGTTATTTGGATGGAATCATAAAAAAGAAATTTTTGAAAAAGAATATAATTATACTAAAGATGGTGGTATTTGGATATCTCATATACCTGACTTAATATGATTTTAAATGCAAACCCAAAATTAGAAAACAAATTTTTTTCTAAAGAGATAAAAAAAAAAATATCCAAAGTTATAAATTCTGGAAGATATATTTTAGGAAATGAAGTTAAAAACTTTGAAAAAAATTTTTCAAATTTCATCGGATCTAAATATGCATTAGGAGTGAATAGCGGAACTGATGCCCTAATTATTGCGTTAAAAACACTAGGTGTTTCAAAGGGAGATGAAGTTATTATTCCATCTATAAGTGCTTCAGCAACAGCGATTGCTGTTAAAAATGTCGGTGCAAAAATTGTTTATGCTGATTTAGATGTAGACAGTTACAATGTATCTGCAAGGACAATAAAACCTAAAATTTCAAAAAAAACTAAGGTGATAATAGTTGTTCATCTGCATGGATTATCAGCAGATATAACTTCGATAAAAAAAATGATTAGAAATAAAAATATAAAAATTATTGAAGATTGTGCGCAATCTCATGGATCAAAATTAAATAATAAATATACAGGAAATTTAGGCGACATTGGTTGCTTTAGTTTTTATCCTACAAAAAATTTAAATTGTATTGGGGATGGAGGTGCAATTACCACTAGTAGTAAAAAGTTTTATAATTTGGCAAAACAAATTAGAGAATATGGTTGGGCTAATCGTGATGACAGTAAAATTGTAGGTATCAATTCAAGGTTAGATGAAATTCAAGCAGCAATTTTAACAATTAAGTTAAAAAAATTAAGATTTTTAAATAATAAGAGAAGAAAAATAGCAAAAAAATATTTTACAAATATTACTAAATCTAAAAAAATAATTTTACCCAAATTTAACAAAATTGATAATCACGTTTTTCATCATTTTGTAGTAAGGTTAAATAATATTAATAGATCAAAATTGATTAGATCTTTTTTAAAAAAGGGCATTCAAATATTGATACATTATAAAAAACCTCTTTTTGAACAAAATGCATTAAAAGCTAATAGCAGAAAATTTAGCAATGCCTCAAAAATTACAAAAAACATTATATCTTTACCCATTTACCCAAATTTAAAAAATCAGGATATAAAAAGAATATATAAAGAACTGAACAAATATGCATAAAAAAATTTTGACTAGAAATCAATTTAATAATTTAAGAAAAAAAAAATTATTAGCCATGCAAAAAGATAAATCAATTTTTGATCAATCTATAAAATTAATTGAAAAAGCAGACAAATATATGTTTATTCATCAAAATAATTTTTTTGGAGAACCATCAATTAATTTTTCAGAAGATTTAATAAAATTTCAAGAAGCTATATATAAAGTTAAGCCGGACATCGTAATTGAAGTTGGAATTGCATGGGGTGGAACGACATTGTTTCTTGCTTCAATTTTAGAAGGATTAAATAAAGGTAATGTGATTGGGGTTGATATTTATATACCATTTCATGTTAAAAAAGCCCTTAAGCAAAAAGGAAAAATTTCAAAAAGGATACATTTAATCAAAGGTTCATCTATTGAACAGAATACAATTAATAAAATAAAAAAATTTACAAAAAATAAAAAAGTCTTAGTAATTTTAGATTCTAATCACACAGAGGAGCATGTTTCTAGAGAGCTAGAGATTTATTCCAAATTAGTTAATAAAAATTCTTATATAATTGTATGTGATACAATTATAAATTACATTAAACCTAATAGAGATAGAAAAAGAGATTGGGGTAAAAATAATAATCCACTAACAGCAATTCAAAAATTTTTGAAAAAAAATAAAAATTTTAAATATTCAAAGGACTTTAATAAAAAATTATTAATTAGTTGCAATTTTAATGGTTTTATTAAAAGGGTAAAATAATGGGTAAATTATGTTTTTTAATTACAGGAGGCTCAGGTTTTATCGGAACAAATTTTTGTCAATTATTATCGCGAAAATATAAAATTATTAACTTAGATAAGTTATCTTATTGCTCTGTTCCAGAAAAATATAAGAAAATAAATAAAAAAAATTATAAATTTATTAAGTCAGATATTTCCAATACTAAAATAATAAAAAAAATTTTCCATAAATATAAAATTGATTTTTTGGTAAATTTTGCTTCCGAGTCTCACGTTGATAGATCAATAGACAATCCTAAAAAATTCATAGGAGATAATATTAATTCTACCCTTTCTCTTTTGGATACTCTAAAAAATTTAAAAGATAAAAATAAATTAAAAAATAATTTTAAATTTATTCATATTTCAACAGATGAAGTTTATGGAAGTAGTTTCTTACCTTTGAATGAAAAATCTAAATTAAAACCAAACTCACCTTATTCATCATCAAAAGCTTCTATAGACAATATATTAAGATCTTTTGGAAAAACTTATAATTTTCCTTATGTTATATGTCGGCCTTGTAATAATTTTGGACCTTATCAATTTTTAGAAAAGTTTGTTCCAACAATTATAACAAAGGTATCCAAAAATAAAAAAATACCTCTTTATGGTGATGGTAAAAATTTGAGAGAATGGATATATGTGGAAGATACATGTAAAGCTATTTTTAAAATTTGTTTAAAATCAAAAATTTACGAGACTTACAACATTGGGTCATCTGTAAGATTGAAAAATATTGATTTATGTAAAATTATTTACAATGCCAAATTTAAAAATCTTGATAATTTTAATTCTAGAATAGATAAAGTTTATGATAGACCAGGGCATGACAGATCATACTCAATAAATTCAAATAAAATTAATAAAGGTATTTATAAAACTAAAGTTAATAAAAGATATATAATAAAAAAATTTGAAGAAACTATTAAATGGTATTATGCAAATAGTAAATGGGTTAATTCTTGTTTTTTAAATTTCAAAGGCAAAAGATTGGGTTAATGAAAAATATTATTCCACAAAAGTTTAAATCATTAAAATTTAAAGATAATAGGGGATACTTTCAGGAGTGTTTTTTAAAAAAAAAAATTAAATTTAATCCAGTACTTTCTGCTTTATCCTTTTCTAAGAAAAATGTTATTAGAGGATTACATATACAATTGAGAAAAAAACAAAAAATCTTTATTACTGTACTTAATGGACAAATTCTTGACGTATGTATTGATGTCAACATTTACAGTAAAAATTTTGGAAAAATATTTATAAATAAACTGAACGCTGGAGATATGCTTTATATTCCAAGAAATTATGCACATGGTTTTGCAGCTTTAGAAAAAGAAAATTTAATAATGTATCAATTTTCAGAGTATAGAGATCAAAATTCTGAAATAGGAATTAGATACGATGATAAAGACTTAAATATAAAATGGCCAGTTAGAATGCCAATTCAATCAAAAAAAGATAAAAAAAATATATCTTTCAAAAAATTTAAGAAAATAATTAAAAAAAAATAAAATTTTAGTTTTGCTTTAAATTTGTAATTTTTTAATAAGATTAGAACTACTAAATATTTTTTTATTTAATGTATTTATTCTAACTGTTTTTTTTTTATATTTTTTCATGAATTTTTCTCCAATTATTTCATTTTTTTTATATTCTGATCCTTTAAATAAGATATCTGGCTTAATAAATTTTATAAGCTCCAGAGGATTATTGTGATTAAAAATTATTACCAAATCAACAACTCTCAAATTCATGAGTTGATATGATCTAAATTTTTGATTTATAATAGGTCGATTTGTTCCTTTCAATTTTTTAACAGAACTATCTGAATTTAAACCAACTATTAAAAGTTCACATTTTTTTTTACATTTTTTTAAAAAATCTATGTGACCAGGATGTAAAATATCAAAACAACCATTTGTAAAACCAATATTATATGATTTATAGTCTTCTAATTTGTTTCTCACTTCAACTCTATTGTCAGAGAAATTAAATATATTTGTTTCATTAAATTTTTGTTTTTTAAAGTCTTCAATTTCTCTTTTAGAGACACTTGTTGTACCAATTTTTTTTACAGCTAAAGCAGATGCTATATTTGCTGTATTCAATGATTCATAAATTTTTTTATCTTTTAAAAAATAATTGAGAAATGTTGAACCAAATGTGTCGCCAGCACCTGATAAATCATAAATTTCAACTTTTGTGGCTTTATTTTCTAAGAAATTATCATATTTTTTTTGATACGTTAATGATCCTTTGCTTCCTAAAGTTAAAATAAAGTAAGGAATGTTATATTTAATTGAAATTGTTCTAATTGCTTTTTTGATATTTGATTTTGTATCTAGATTAAGATTAGTTACTTTTGATAAAAAATCTAAATTAGGCTTTATAAAATTCACATTTTTAAATATTTTAAGATCATTATTTTTAGGATCAACAAAAATTGGAATTTTCGAATTCTTTACATATTTTTTTACAATATTAAGAATAGGAGCTGTAATTAAACCTTTATTATAATCTGCGATGTAAATTGCGTGTATATTTTTAAGAGAAAATATTTTTTTTTTTAATTTTATAGAGAGAATTTTTATCTAAGTCTAATTTTTCTTCCTCATCAAGTCTTAAAAATTGATGACTATTCATTTGAAATCTTGTTTTTAAAGTAGTTTTTGTATTCTGTTTGTAAATAATCAATTTTTTTATTTTCTTGGATAATAATTTTTTCGAAATTTTTGCATAAGAGTCATTTCCTAAAACTGTAAGAAAATATACGTTATTGTTTTGATCAACTAAATTTGAGGCAACATTACCGGCACCTCCTAAAGAATAATTAAAATTTTTAAGATTAAGGACAGGAGATGGTGCCTCAGGTGAGATTCTTTTAACATTTCCTCTTACATACTTATCTAGTATAAAATCACCAATTACTAAAATATTACTTTTATTACTCATAAATAAAGATTATTAAAAATTAAAATGAAATTAAATATATTTTTTTACATTAAATATTCTTATTATAAAATTACTAATATAATTGTAAATATAATTTTTTTAAAAGAAAAAAAAAAACAAAAATAATGATTTAATAATAATCAAAACAGATAATATTGGTGATTATATTTTATTCAGAAATTTCCTACCAATTATAAGAAAAGACAAAAGATTTCAGAAGTCAAAAATAACTTTAGTTGCAAATGTGGCTTATAAAAATTTATTAAATGAATTTGATAAAAAATTTATTAATCAAGTTATTTGGATCAATAGAAAAAAATTTTTGTATAATTTAATTTATAGAGTCAAATTACTTGTTAAACTTCGATCATCTAACTATCATTCTTTAATTTGCCCCATATATAGTAGAGATTTTTTTATATGTGATTGGATTTCTAATTGGATAATTTCTAATAAAAAAATAACATTTAAGGGAGATATTTCTAATCAACTTAAAGTACAAAAAAAAATAAGTGATAATTGGTATAATGATTTATTTGAAAATAAGACAAAAAAGAATATTTTTGAGTTTGAAAATAATAAAAAATTTATCGAGTTTTTCTTAAAAAAAAAATTATCAATAAAAAAAATTTATTTCAATTTAAAAAAACATAAATATAAATTTAAATTTAAAAATTATATATGTTTTTTTGTAGATGCTGGTCAAGTTGAAAAAAAATATTCAATAGAAAATTTTTTAAAAATAGCTATTAAATTACTAGCTAAAACAAATTATAAAATAATTTTTTTAGGTCAATCTAGACAAGATTTAAGCAATAAAATTTTAAATAAAAATTTCCTTAATTTATGTGAAAAAACTTCATTAACTGATTTAGTGAAAATAATAAGTGGTTCAAAACTATTAATAAGCAACGATACTTGCGCTCATCATATGGCTGCAGCGATGAATAAAAACTGTTTAGTTATATACGCAGGATTACATTATGGGAGATTTTTACCTTATCCAAAATATATTTATCCAAGGCATAAAGTAATTGCGCATCCTAAAATAAATTATAACTTAACAAAAAAAAATTTATTTAAGTATAGAGATATCAATAATATAAAAACAGAAGATATTATTAAAAAAATTAAAAATATTATTAATTTAGGATGATTATTGTAACAGGCGGATGCGGGTTTATTGGCAGTAATTTAATTAAAAATCTCAATGAGAAAAAAATTGATGATATTATTATAGTAGATAAATTAACAAGTTTAAAAAAAAATAATTTAAAAAATCTTAAATATAAAAAAATAATTTCAAAAAATAATTTTTTTGAATTTATTAAATTTAATAAAAATATTGAAAAAATAAAATTTATATTTCACTTCGGAGCTTGCTCTGATACTACAAATAATAATTGGAAATATCTATATAAAAATAATTTCAAATATTCTGAGAAATTATTAAAATTATCGATAAAATTTAATATTAGATTGATTTATGCATCATCTGCATCTGTATATGGTCTAAATTGTAATAATAAATCTGAAAGATCAAAAAATTTAAAACCTTTAAATAAATATGGAAAATCAAAACTACTATTTGATAATCTAGTTACGAAACTAAATCCAAAAAATGTTGTAGGGCTGAGATTTTTTAATGTTTACGGTTTAAATGAGTTCCATAAAAAAAATATGATCAGTCCTGTTACTAAATTTTATTTAGACTTAAAAAAAAAGGGTTATTGTAATATTTTTGAGGAATATGGAGGTTATAAAAAAGGATTTCATTCACGTGATTTTATTTCCGTAGATATTTGTAATGATGTTGCGCTGTGGTTTAAAGACAACAAAAAAAAAGGAATTTTTAACGTAGGAACTGGTATATCTGTAACATTTAATTCTATAGCTAAAAACATTATTAGTGAATTAAAAATTGGAAAAATTAATTATATAAAATTTCCAAATAAATTAAAAGGAAGATATCAATGTTTTACAAAAGCAAACATTTTAAAGTTGAGGAAAGCTGGCTATAGTGTGAAAATAAAAAAAATAAATCTTTATATAAAAAAATTTATTAAAGAAGTTAAAAAATTATGAATAAAAAAAACTTAAAATTATTTAAGTTTATATTTTTAAAAAAAAGTATTGAAGTCTGGGAAAGTGATTTTTAATGTTATGCCTAGTTATTTTATGCGGAGGAAAAGGAACCAGGCTTAAAAATGTAATTCGTAGTAAATCTAAGACCTTAGTAAAAATTAATAGAAAAGAATTACTAACTCATATATTAGATCAATTTAAAAATATAAAAAATAAATACTTTTTAGTTAATAAAAATCAACACGATGTAGTAAATTATTTAAATAAAAAAAATTATTCAAAAAACATTTTAATAGAAAATTCTTATTTAGGTGATGGGGGTTGTTTAAGTTCATTAAAAAAAATTGAAAATTTTCACTTACATAATTTTTTAGTTGTTTCAGGAGATTTACTTATAAATGCAGATATATCAAAATTCGTGAATTTTCATAATAAACATAAATCAAAACTTACACTTTGGTGCCATCCAACAGATCATGCAAAGGACAGTGATTTATTAAAATATGATAATAAATATAAATTAACAAATTTTTTTAAAAAACCGCACAAAAAAAATAATATTGGCAATATTTCAGCAACGGGAATTTATCTTATTAATGGCGACCTTCTCAAATATTTGCCGAAAAAATTAGACAATTATCCCTCGAGAAATTTTTTTAAAAGACTTAATAATAAAAAAATAAGTATATATTGTTACAACAGTAGGGATTTTATTAAAGATGCTGGGACACCTTATAGATTAAAATACTTAAGAAAATTGATTAAAAAGGAAAGGTTTCAATTGTCAAACACTATTAATAAAATGGGGGCAATCTTTTTAGATCGTGATGGAGTAGTAAATAAAGAAAACAATAATAAAAAATTTCCAAGTCCTATGGATATGTTTCAAGGAACCTTTAGAGCAATTAAAAGAATTAATAATTCTAAATATTTATGCATTATAATTACAAACCAATCAGCAGTAGCAAAAGGTTTTTTGACCGAAAAAAAATTAAATCAACTGCATGATAAATTTAAAATGACACTTTCAAAAAATAATTGTTATGTTGATGAAATTTATTATTGTCCACATCATCCTCACAAAGGATTTAAAGGAGAAATTAAAAAATATAAAAAAATATGTGGATGTCGTAAACCAAAAGTAGGTCTTTTTAAAAAAGCAATTGGAAATTTTAATATTGATATTAAAAGATCAATATTTATAGGTAATTCTTATACAGATTATCTCGCTGCAAAAAAATTAAAAATTAAATATTTTCATATAGGAAGAAAAAATATAATTGGACAAAAGTTGAAATCATTTTCGAATCTAAACAAAGTTTTGAATAAAGTAATTTAAATCAATTGCAAAAATTATTTGTTCTTAAATTTAAATAAAGATCATTCTTATTATCATTAAATGCAAAAATTTTATTACTTTTGAAATTATAGAAAAATATATTTTCATCTTTTAAAGATAATTTTTCAATAAAAAGCGAATTACTTTTTCTAGTTCTCGATGGTGTACTGATCCAAAATTCATTATTTATATAATTTAATACAGTTTTGCAATTAGAGTTAAAATAAATACGTTTACCTGTTATTCTTTTATTTGAGTAGTATTTCAGAGATCTTGAAAAATCCTCCACTTCCTCTGAAAATATCCATTCACCATTGAAATCGTTCTCTAATTTTGAGGGAATAAGTGAAAATACAAAAATATTTTTTTGATTTATTTTAAATTGTTTAACAATATTATTTGAAATTTCCTTTCTTTTTTTAGATGTTATTGAATGATTTTCAATTTGATTAGAAAATGAAAAAAAATTTAATAAAAAATATGTTATCAATAATAATTTATTAATTATGTTATAGGGTGTAATCTTAATTAACATAACCAATATCAAAAGTGTAAACATAAAATTATACGCACCCATAGCTCTATTGTAATAACCATAAATAGTTGGGAGAGATCCAGCTACAACAAAAAATAAAAGAAATAAAAAATAGAAGCTTAAAAATAGAAAGTAAAAATTTATATTTGGTTTAAAGTTAGTTTGTGTTTTGTTTAAAATAATTAAAAAAAATACTAAAAAAAATAAATTAAAATTTAAAAATTTTATTTCAAAAGAAAATAAGAGCTTAAAACTACCTAATAAAATTTCTAATGGTATCAAATAATAATTTAGTATTACCGAAAGAAATTCATTATTAAATTTAAATCTGTATCTATTTGAAATATTAAAATCAAAAAAATTGACAATAACTTTTTGATATAAAATTATAGATAATGTAATTAAAATAATTATTATTATTTCTTTTAAATTTTTTTTTACTAAGCTAGTATTAATTTTAAACTTATCGTTCTTTAAAAAATATTTAATAAAAAAATTAAATACAATCAAGGGGAATGTAATTTCATATGTTAAAACTGAAATAAAAAAAAATATTATCGAAAAAGTTAAATATCTAATTTTTCTATTAACATAATATTGTAAAGTGAAAAAAAGACTTATTGACCAAAATAAAAGTGAATAAATACCCAAACTTTGTGCATATGGAGAAATTAAATTAGTAAAATTAAAATTTGGAAATAAAATTAGTACAAAAAATATTATTGAAAAATTTTCATCTGTAATTTTTTTAAATACTTTGAAAATTATTAGACAAAAACAAAACCATACGGACAAATTTAAAAAAAAAGCTAGTTGAAAATTGTATTTAATCTGGGAGATTATTGCTAAAATAATAGCACCAAAAGGTCTTGTAATAAAACCATTTAAGTAACCAACAAAAGCATCCTTAAAACCAAGCAATGAGCCTGTTTCTGCCACAGACCAATCATCATAATACAGCTCGCCAGACAGCCATATTGGATAGAAAAGTGATAAGTAAATAAGATAAATTAAAAAAAAAAAATATTTATTTTCGTAATTTAAATTTTTCAAAACCTTAATCAATTTTCTTAAATCTAGCTCTTAATATTCTTATGATGGTCCACCAGGCGGCTTTTATAGGTTCTAATTTAGAATTTCCTATTCTCTCCCTATATTCAATTGGTTGAATAAATAATTTCATATTTAGTCTAATAGGCCATAATATTAGTTCTACAGGTAAAGAAACTGAAATTGGTAAGTAGGGTAATTTTTCTATTATTTCTTTCCTATAAGCTCTCATTCCACTATGTAAATCGTTTAATTTTACAAAAAACATTATAGATGCAATAATTGCAAAAAATTTATTAGCTAAAAAATTTATCAATGGCATATTTTTTGGTTTTTTACTTAATCTATCACCATCTACCATATCATAGTTGTCATTTAAAATTTTGTTGGCAAAAGGTAAAATCATATTTGTTGGGTAAGTATCATCACAGTCCAATGTTATTATAACTTTTCGTGATGCAGATTTTAAAGCTAAATCCATTGCAGGAGAATAACCTTTTGGAGGAAACTGCTTTATTACTTTAACACCTAGATTTTGAGCAATTTCTGCTGTTTTGTCTAAGCTGCTATCAACAATTATTATTTCAATATCCTTACTCTCGCTCCATATATCATTTACTACTTTTTGAATTGATTGCTCTTCGTTAAGAGTAATCATTACTACAGATATTTGTTTACCAATTTCCATCATTATATATAATTTTTGAACCGTTATTTTCAAAGTCAAATTTCACTTTAAAAAGTTTTTTTAATTTCTTTTCAATTATTTTGTGGTACTTAGGTTGTGCAAAAAATAAAAAATATCCACCTCCTCCTGCACCAAGTATCTTTCCTCCCTCAGCACCAGATTTTAAGGCTGTATCGTAAATTTCATTTATAAAACTTGAAGAAACATTTTTATCCAATTTTTTTTTAATAATCCAGCTTTCGTGAATTATTTTACCTAAATCATTACCGTTTTTACTTACTAATTCATTTTTAAATTCTAAAGCTAATTGTGATAATTCATAAATATTTTTTTTATTTTTTTCAATTCTAATATTATTTAAAATTTTTTCAGCTTTCCTATTTATACCAGTATAAAATAACAATAAGTTATTTTTTAAATTCTTTACTTTTTTTTGTTCAATATTAATTTTAGAAACTGTAATTTTGCCATTTTGTTTGAAATTGAAGTGATTTAATCCTCCAAATGCACAACTACATGCATCTTGTAAACCTATTTTTTTTTTAAGACGTGATTTTTCAATATGGTAAGCTCTTTTTACTAAATCTAAGTTATTTAATTTATTGTAATGGCTTAAAGCCTTAATTATTCCAATCAACAAAGCGCTTGAAGATCCTAAACCACTTCCTGAAGAAGGGATATCAGCCAAAGTTACAAGTTCAATTTTTTTTTTTATATTAAAGTCTTTAAGAGCTTCTTTGATTGTAAGGTTTTTAATTGAATTAACATAATTTACATTTTCGGTTTTAGAGTAAGATATCCTTACTTTTTCATCATGTTTTTTGTTAATAATAGTGTATATATATTTATCAATTGTAGTTGAAACAACATTTCCTTCAAAACCATCTAAAAAAGATGGGATGTCAGACCCACCACCTATGAAACTTACTCTAACAGGAGTTTTTGAAATAATCATATTTTTACAACACTTAGTTTAATTATAATATTCATCTTTAATTTAATTTTTATTTATTTTTTAAATTCAATATTATTGCTTGCAAGACATAGGCTTAATAAAATCCAATAAAAAAAATACATTTGTAAAGTAACAAATAAGCTAAAAGAAATTACTCCAACCAAAACTAAGTTTCCATAGCTAATAATATTAACTTTATTAAAGGCTTTATAAAATAGAAATAGAAATAAGAAAAAAACAACAAATCCTTTTTCTAAAATTATTTGTAAAAATTGGGATTCTGCATTTCCCCTACTAATAGTATTTCCATTTAAATTATTTAATTTGAATTCGAAATTTGAAACACCGTAGCCAAAGAGCGGTTTTTTTAAAATTAAATCAATTGCTTGAGAATAAATTTGTTTTCTAGTTGGATTGGAATTTAAATGCTCATTCATATATATTGAAACTTTTTCATCAAAAAATTTTTTACGTTCATTTTCATTTAAATTTTTAATATTTACATCTATCTCTTTATTAAAATTATTATATTCATTCCAATAAAACCATCCCTGAGTATTTTTATAATTAAAATAGTCAGTCAGTCTACTGTTTAAAATTAAAGTGCTAATTTTAGATAATGTATAGTAATTTAAGTTTGTCATGTAATTAGATTTAAAAATATTACTTTGAAAAAATATATTGAGTAAAATTATAGTTAAAGTCAAAATAAAAATTTTTTTAATTTGAAATAAAATAAAATTTAAAAATTTTTTTTTATCATCAAAATATAAAAATATAAAAATAAATAAATTTACAAAAAATATAGAAATCCATAGAGCTCTAGAGAATGATAAAAACAAACAAATAAAAATTAATATACAAATTGCATTTAACGGATTTGATAATTTTTTATTATAGCTATAATTTTTTATAACCAAATATAATGAAGCTATATATCCTGGATAAATACTAAAAACTTCAATATTTCTAAATCCTGAACTGGTAATAGGTAGGAATTGAAAATAAGCATATTGATTTCCATTATAGTATTTTAAAAAGCCATTATAAAAAATTTGTAAAAATTTATGGTTTTCATTTGCTTGTTCAATAATAATACGAAGATAATATAACTCATTTAAGACAAAATAAATTATTAAATTAATTAAAGAGATAAAAATAAAAAAAATAGCAGTGTAAATAAAAATTTTTTCTATATTAATAAATTTATATATATTTTTTGTGAAAAAATAAAAAAGTATAGAAAATATAAGTAACAAACTAATTATGTGTTTGCATAAAAATATTTTGAAATTGACAACAGCTAAGTTTTCGGAAAAAAATGAACTTCTGCAAAATTTTTTGCCCAGATGATCATTTAAGTTAGCATCAGGATTAATTGAGTAAATAACACATAAAAATATTAATAATGCAAGAATAGAGTAATCTGTTTTTTTAATTTTAAATAATTTTTTTAATTCAATTTTTTTTTTTAAACTAATAAAAAAAATTAAAAAGGTTATTATTAATAATAATAAACATATGGTTTGAGCTAAATGTAAATCAGTTCTTAAAAAAAAATATGCACAAAAAAATAAAGAGTAAATAGCAGAAAGTTGTAACTCAAGATTTTTTGTCATTTTTAATATTCGTTAAAACATTTTTAATAACTTCATTAGATGAATATTTAAATTTTAAATTCTTAGTTTTTTTAAAACTATATTCAAAAGAATACCTTGGAACATCCCCCTTCCATCCATAATTTTTTTTCTGAAAAACAATTTTTTTATTTGATTTAAAAATTTTTTTTACAGTTTTTGCAATATATTTAACATCAGAACCATTATCAGAAGGAGATAAATTATAAAAATTATTTTTAAATTTTTTTTTTTTAACAATTTTTTCCATTATACTGATTAAATCGTTTGCATGTACGAATGGTTTTTTTTGAAGACCATTTCCCAAAACATTAAATTTTTTTTTTTTTAATTTAATTTTATTAATAAAGTCTTTTATAATTCCATGAGTAAAATTTTCACTTATTACATTAGGCAATCTGAAAATATAATATTTAACATTATGGTTTGAAGCAAAATAGCTGATAAAGCTCTCTGATGCAGCTTTCATTGCACCATAATTAGATATTGGTTTAAATGGACCGTGATTACTTGGTATTTTTTTTTTAACCTCACCATATATTGCTGAAGAGGATGTAAATATTATTTTTGTTCTATTTTTATACAAGTTTTTTTTTATTTGGTTTAAAAAGTTATAATTAGTTAGGAAAGTATTTTTAAAATCAACTTGATGATTTTTTATACCTTTTTGTATATCTGAATTAGCGGCCAAAAGCCATATTTCATCAAACTTTGTTTTTTTGTTGATATTTAATTTTTCTGATACATCTAACTTTTTAAAATGAAAATTTTTATCTGAATAAAATTTGTTAATTAAATTTTTTTTCTTGTTTAGAAAGTTATCAAATCCATAAACAGTATTTTTTTTTATTTTAAGCTCTAGCAAATGAGACCCTATCATACCTGCAACACCTGTAATTAGAATATTTTTCCTCATATTAAATTTTTCTTGATATTTTTTTTGATTGATTAATTACCTGATCAGAATTTAAATATTCCCACGAACCAAGTCTCCCAGAACAAATTATATTATTTTTTTTATAAAAATTTAAAAGATAATCAACATTTTTTCTATGATCTAAATCATATATAACATATGCATACTTAAATGTTTTAATTTCAAATTTTTTAATATCTTTATTATTTTTTAAAAACTTTAAAATTTTCAAATCACTAATTATTTTTTTCATTAATTCTTTTTTTGACATTTTATCAACTAGATCATTTTTTCTAAAAGTGATTTCAGCTTGAAGAAAAGTATATCCTTTTAACGAATATTCTTTTCCTAAAAAATTTAATTTAGAAAGTCTATGAAAAATTATATTTTTATCAGGTATCATAAATGCAAAATTATTCCCATAATAATTACCCTTAATTTTAAGAGTTATAATTTTTATAGAGTTATATAGTAATTTTTTTGAATAATTTTCAACCTCGGAGTCCTTTTTGTTAATTAAAAAATAGAGTTCATTTAGAGGTATAGTTGAAATAACCTTTTGACTTTTAATAATTTTATTCGAAAAAAAAGTATTTTGATAATTTTTTTTTAAGGATAATTTTTTTATTTTAGATTTTCTATAAATTTTTATTTTTTTACCAAGTTTTTTTTTATAAGCCTCAAATAAACTTTCAATTCCACCTTTTTTTGGATAATAAAAAAATAATTGATGTTTATATCCCTCTGTTGCATGACCTTTTGCACTTTTTAGAATATCTTTTTTTGGTGGTTGTGGAATTCTTTCTACCATTTGTGTATCTAGAAAACTCGGATCAAATTTCCATATTTTTTCATTATAAGGTCTTAGGTATAAATCCGTTATTCCTTTGCCAAATAATTTTAAAAAAAATTGCAACATATTATCTGGTTTATAATTTTTAAATGGATTATTTATAAAATTGTTTAATGCAAAATTTAAATCTTCACCACTTAGTTTATTTAATTCGTTTTCGAATGGATACTTAATAAGAGTTTTTTTATTATATATTATTTTATTTGATCTCTTAAGTTTAGATATGTTTTTGCCTAAAAAATCTTTATTAAGTTCTAAAATTTCTTTATGTTTTGAAAAAATTATATGAGGGCCTACATCGTAGTGAATGCTATCAAAATTAAATGATCTTAGAAGACCACCAAGTTTACTTTCTTTTTCAATTATATTTATTTTCTTTATTTTTTTCTTGTTCTGTAGAAAAAATGCTAATGAAATAGCCGCTATACCTCCTCCTAAGATTGTTATGTTCATAAAATTTTTACTTATTTATAATTTCATAGTTTATAAAGCATTCTATAACTTTTAAAACACTTAACTGATATATTTGATTGTTATAATTTTATAATGTATTAAATAAAATTAGCTCTAATGCATAAAAAAAAATTTCAAAATTATAAATATCTAGAAGATCTTACTGAACAGATATTAGATTTAGACACATCTAAAATAAATAAAATTTCTCAAATATTTTTAAAAAAATTTAATCAAAAAAAAAATATTTTTATTTGTGGAAATGGAGGTAGTGCTGCTAATGCTGACCATATAAGTAATGATTTAATGCTTGGCTTAAATAAAAGAAAAAAGGGAGTTAAAATAATTTCTCTTAATTCCAATATTCCAAAATTAACATGTATTGCTAATGATATTGGTTATGACTCTATTTATTCACACCAATTAAACCTTTTAGGTTCCAGAGGAGATTTATTAATAGTTTTATCAGGCAGTGGTAATTCAAAGAACATCATAAATGCTTTGCGTGCTGCAAAAAAGAAAAAAATGTTTTCTTTTGGCCTGCTAGGTTATGATGGTGGAAAATCAATAAAATTATGTGATGATTTTATTCATTTTAGGATTAATGATATGCAAGTATCTGAAGATTTACAATTAATTACAATGAATCAAGTTATGAAAATTTTATCAAAACAACCAAAAATAGAGAAATTTTAATGAAAACAAAAATAAAAAAAGCCCTTATAACAGGTATAACTGGTCAAGATGGATCTTATTTGGCTGAGTTTTTATTAAGCAAAGGTTACCAAGTTCATGGTATTAAAAGAAGAAGTTCATCTTATAATACACAACGTGTAGATCACCTTTATAAAGAACCACAATTACAAAGTAAATTTACTTTACATTACGGTGATGTAACAGACAGTTTGTCATTATTGCAATTAATAAAAAAAGTAAAACCAGACGAAATTTATAATTTAGCAGCTCAATCTCATGTAGCAGTAAGTTTTGAAAGCCCAGAATACACAGCAAATTGTGATGCACTTGGTCCATTAAGAATTTTAGAAATAATAAAAGCTGTGGATCCTAAAATTAAATTTTACCAAGCATCTACATCTGAGTTGTATGGAAATATTAAAGAATTTCCCCAAAGTGAAAAAACAAAATTTAAACCACAGAGCCCTTATGCTGCTGCAAAATTATATTCTTATTGGATTACAAAAATTTATAGAGAGGCTTATGGAATTTTTGCGTCAAATGGAATTTTATTTAATCATGAAAGTCCAAGAAGAGGTGAAACATTTGTCACAAAAAAAATAACTATGGCCGTAGCCAAGATAGTTAATAAAAAACAAAAATATTTATATCTAGGAAATTTGAATTCATTTAGAGACTGGGGTCACGCAAAAGATTATGCCGAAAGCATGTGGAAAATATTAAATTATAAAAAACCAGATGATTTTGTAATTTCGACTGGAAAATCTTTTTCTGTGAGAAAATTTGTTGAAACGACATTTAAGGAAGTTGGAATAAAAATATATTGGAAAGGTAAAGGTGCCAAAGAAATTGGTTTTGATAAAAAAACAGGAAAAACACTAGTGAGAATAGACCCTAGATATTTTAGACCTCTAGAAGTTCCAAAATTGATAGGAAACTCTAGAAAGGCAAGAAAAATTTTAAAATGGAAACCTAAGATCAATTTTGAGAATTTAGTTAAAGAAATGCTAGCTGTTGACTTAAAAAAAATATCTAAGAAATAAATATTTCTGAATATTTTTTACAAATGTGGCTCCAGTAGTATTTATTAATCTCTTTATAATTATTTTTTTTATTTATTTGATTGTTAATATATTTAATTTTTTTTTTGTTATCATTTGTTACCAGGCCAATTTTTCTATTAATCACATTTTTACAAGAGCCTACCTCATAAGAAATAAATTTCGTGTTAGATACTATTGACTCATACATTACCAATGGATCGTACTCTATACGGGAGCCAAATAAAAAAAATTCTGCATGATGGTATAGATCATTTTTTGTTTTATTATTTGAATTTAGATAAATAATTTTTTTTTCATGATTTAAAATATTGAATAAATAAATCACTATTTTAAATAAAAAAAAGTATAAAAAAGAATTATTTTTACCCATAAAAAACATTGTTGCATTATTTGTATTAATTTTTTTAAATAGATTTATCGTCCGGATTTGACCTTTATTAAATTTTATATTTGATATATTAATGAATAAATTTGTCTTTTTTTTTAATTTAAATTTGTTTAAAAATTTTTGCCTACTTAAATTTCTTCTGATTCTATTAGTACCATTGTTTATAAGATATATTTTTTTTTTATAGTATTTTGATATAAATTTATAATCTTTCAGATTTTTATATGTGCAAACTACTTTATCAAAGTAATTAATTTTATTTTTAATTAATTTGAAATAAGGATAATACAATATGTTGTCTAATCTAGAAAACCCACATGGAAATATAATTTTTTTGGCTTTAATATTTTCTAAAATAGGTAAAGCCAAATCAAAAGACCATTGCTGTGCAGCGTTAAAAAAAATTATATCAAAATTATTGTTAATTAAAAATTCTTGGTATTTTAAAGTTTCACCATAATACCCTTTTACAAAATTTCCCTTTACATTAAATTGAAATATTCTATTCTTTTTTTTTCTATTACTATCAAAAGATGTTGCTATATATACATCATTATGTTTTCTAAAATAGTTAAACAAAGTTTTGTTATGTGTTTCTACACCACCAATATGAGGATCGTAAAATTCTGAACAAAGAAGTATTTTTTTCATGAGAAGTCTTTTTTTAATATTATCATCTTTTATAATAATTTATGCAATTTTTAACACTTTCAATATTAAATTTAATTCTCTTCAGATAGTAGAACTTTCATCCATAGGAATAATATTATTATTTAGTTTAATATCTATATTTTTAATTAGTTGTAGACTATTTTTTATATTTAAAAATTATGAAAAATTAGAGTTTAAAACATTAATCACATATTCCTTTTTTTCTTTTATTTTTAACGTCATTTCTTTTTCTGGATCTGGCGAAATAATAAAATATTATTTTTTGTCAAGAAAAGTTAAAAAAAAAATAATTTAATACCATGTTTTATAATAGAAAAAATATTTGGAGTGTTATTAGTTCTATTTTTAACATTTATAATAATATTCAGTTTTTTAAAAACAGAATTATTTATATTATTATTAACAATCTCAAGTTTATTAGTTTTTTTTTTTATAAAAAAAAATTTTATATTATTTAGAATACCATATTTAAATTATTATGGATTTAATGTTGATTTCATTTTAAAAAAATTTAACAAGTTATCAATTTTATTTATAAGTTTTCTAATTCAACTTAGTTTTTATTCACAATTATATCTTATAATTCATTTTAATTATGAAATTGATGCTAATATTAAAGAAATAATTTTTTTCCTTTCATTAATGTCAGTAATGAATGCGTTCCCATTCACTTACTCTGGTTTTGGAGCACGCGAAATTGGAGCAGTGATTTTTGCTTATTTTTTTACTACAGATTTGTCCAAACTTATAAGTATAACAATATCGTTTGGTATTATTAATTTAATTATAGCAGGCTCTTTTTTACTAATGTCATTCTTATATTGTTATTTTTTGAAAAAAAAACTGTTTTTTGATTTAATTAAAATATTTAAAATAAAAAATTATAATTAGCATGATTTACATACAGCCATATTACTTTTGGAGAGGACATTATAAAATATATACAGATAGCATGTTTAATAAAAAAGATGACATTCTTATTTGTGTAGATTCTAAAAATACAAATAAAAAAAATATTTTAGTTAAAAAACCATATATGGGATGTCACAATAGAAACATATTAAATTTTATAATTTCAAGAATTTTAAATTATATTTCTTGCATAAGTCTTATTTTGCAAAAATCTGTTAAATTTAAAAAAAAAGAAATTCACTTTTTAGAATTTGAACCATTTTCCTTTTTCTATTTTTATTGTTAAATTTATTTTTAAAAAAAAAATTTTTTCTAACTATTCACTCAACAGGGCTTATAAATAAAAATAATATTTTTTTATTTTTAATTCAGAGATTATTTTTTTTCTTTGTAATTACATTACTTAATTTTTGTAACTGTAAAATAATTGTTCATAAAAAACAGGATTATGATCGGATACGTTTTTTTTTCAAAAAATCATTATATTTACTAGATTACCCCTCTCCTAAGCCAAATTATATTAAAAAGAATTATAGGGGAAATTTATCTATGTTAGTTGCTGGACAAGTAAGAAAAGACAAAAATTATGAAAAAATAATACACAAAGCAATAAAAGATAATTTTAAAATTACCATAGCAGGATCTGTTATGTATAATTTTAATTATTGGAAAAAACTTCATACAATAAGAAAGATTACTCTTATAAATAAATTTATAAATAAAAAAAATTTAGAAAAGCTTGTTGCTGAAAATGATTTTATTTTATTGCCGTATGGAAAAAACTACTCTGGATCGGCTGGACCTTTAAAAGATAGTCTGTCATATGGACAACCCGTGATTTGTTCAAATTTAAAGCAATTTAGATCATTTTTGAGCAAACACAAAGTAGGATATTTATATACAAGCAATCTAAAAAATAGATTGGGTAAAATGAATTCTAAAGAGTATAATTTAATGAGAAAAAATTGTATTGTATATTCTAGAGAGAACAATTTTGAAAATTTCCGAAGTAAGCATTCTAAAATATATAATTAAAATTAAAAATATTTTTGTTATTTATGAATAGTGATTATTCTTTAATCATGTCAGTTTATAATAACATTAAGACTTACGATTTAGTTCAATCTATTAAAAGTATTGGCAATCAATCACATAAATCAAATGATGTAATAGTAATTGTTGATGGTTTTTGTAAGTCAAGTTTAATTTTTAACATTAAAAAATATTTAGATATTTATTTTAAAAAAAAATATAAAATTATTTTTAATAAAAAAAATATGGGAATTCCTTTTTCATATAATAGAGCAATTAAATTAACTAAAAATAATTTTGTTGGAATAAGTGACGCTGATGATATATCTGAATATTATCGTTTTAAACATCAAATTAAACATTTAATAAAAAATAAAAATATTGGTATTGTTGGGTCTTATGTAAAAGAAATTGATGATAAAAATAAAACTGTTTATATAAAAAGAGTACCAATTAACGACAAAAAAATTAAGATAATATCAAATTTTAAAAATCCCATAAATCACCCAACGGTTGTTTTTAATAAAAAAAAATTTTTCAAAAATTTAAGCTATAAAAATTGCTATAGAATGGAGGATTATTATTTGTGGATAAGAGCTATGAATGAGAATATTAAATTTTCAAATATACCTGAAGCTCTGGTTACAACAAAAATTAATATAGATTTTTACAAAAGACGTTCTAATTTTAGAATTATAAATTCAGAGATAAAAATATTTAAACTATTATTAATCTCAAGAAAAACAATTGCAATATTATTTTTTCCTATTTTTTTGTTAAAATTTATTTATCATCTATTAACACCAGAGGCCAAACCAATCATAAGAAATTTAGTTAATTTGTTTTTAAAGTAAAATTTCTGAAGTATTTAAAAATAATTATTGAAAAAATTGATGAATAACAAAATATATAAATTTTGTCTAATTTTAGCTGGTAAGTTAAAATTATTGTAACAGCCATTAAAAAATAATAAAGAAATATAAATTTAAAGACATACCAGTGAGATTTTTTACCTTTCAAGACGGGTTGCAAAAATAAATAGTCAAATAACCTAGCCCATGGATAATTTCCATTAATAATTTTTTTAATCAAAGTATATGTGACATCTATTAAATAGTATAAAAATATAGATAAGAAAAAAAACCAATTATTACTTTGAAGAATATTTAGAAGACAAAATCCCAAAATATATCCTAACGGAACAGCCCCAACATCGTTAAGAAAAATCTTTGCTTTTGGTTTATTAAAAATAAGAAATGCTACAAGTAGAGGTATCATTATGCTCGAAATATAAATATTTATTGTATTGATGTTAAAAAGTATTGAAAAAATAAGAATATTGGATAAAAAACCAATTGCCGATATTCCAACAAGTCCATCTAATCCATCTATAAAATTAGTAATATTAATAATATAGACCCAAAAGATAACAACTAGCAAAAATTGAATTTTTAATGGAATATATTCAACTGCAATAATCGGAAATTTAATTAATGTCAGCGATAAATAAGTAACAGTAATTTGTGTTATTAATCTAAAAACTGGATGTAAATTTTTTTTAAAATCATAAATTGACATTAAATACAAAATTAATACAGATATAAAAAAAATTATTGGTCTTGATATATTTTCAACAAAGTTAAAGTTTTTAAAAAATATTAAATATAAAGAAAATGAAGAAATTAAAAATAATCCAATCACTATTAAACCTGCATTTTGATAAATTTTATAAGAATGCATTTTTAGATCACTATTTTTTTTAATTATTATTTCGTTAAAAAAATTAATTTTATTGTTAATAATCAATTTTAAAATTAAAAAACATAAAATGAAATTTGTAATTAAAAATGAAGAATAGTATAAAATTGTTTTATCAGACATTTATAAATAATAAATAAATAGAATGAATACAGTAATTTTAGATATTTACAATAATTTTAGGAATAACATAAATCTTAGACGTTTTTTGATTTTTTTATTACCAATATCCCTAATTGCAGGATCTGCGTTTGTTAATGTTATTTTGATTTTAATTTTTTTTATTTTTTTTTTTGATATTTTTAAAAAAAAAGATTTAGAAATTTTTAGGAATTCTTGGATAAAATTATTTTTAGTTTTTTGGTTTTATATTGTAATTTTAAGTTTTTTTGCATCTGATGTTGGTATTTCATTAAAAAATAGTTTTTCACAAATCAGATTTTTAACATTAGTTTTATTTATTTATCAAAATCTTGATATTAAAAGTTACAGGATATTAATATTTATATCATTAGCATCTATTATATTTGTCGGTATTGATAATAATATTCAATTTTTTACAGGATTAGACGTTTTTGGTTTTCCTGCAGAGGGTTATGTTTACGATACCAGAACTTTCAATTTAGAAGAGCAAAACGTTTATTATATTGGAAGATTATCAGGTCCATTTAAAGATGAACTTATACCAGGGGCTTATCTTTTAAAGATGAGTATCATTGTTATTTGTTACTTTATAAGTATTTTTAAAAATTTTAATAAAATTGAAAAAATTTTATTTTTTTCTTTAATTTTGTTTTTATTAGAAAGTATAATAATTACAGGAGAAAGAACTAGTTCAGTAATATTTATTGTTTTATTATTAATTTTATTAATTAAACTAATAAGTTTAAAGAAAACTTTTCTTGTATCTATTTTAATTAGTTTTTTAATTTTACTCTCAGTTGTTAATTCTGAATTTTTAAAAATGAGAACAAATGATACAGTAGAAATAATAACAGATTATAAAAATTCAAGTTATGGCAGGCTGGCAAGTTCTGCATTTGCCCTTTCAAAAGAGAATATTTTTTTTGGTTCAGGATTAAAAAATTATAGGATTGATTGTCCCAAACTTATTGATCCAGTGCCAGATCATAAATTTTCATATTGTTCACCTACACACCCTCATAATACTATATTAGAATTATTATCTGAAAGTGGAATAGTTGGAACAATTTTATATTTTTCATTTTTAATTCTTTTTTTCAGGGAAACTTTAAAAAAATTTAATAAAAATATAGATATAAATAATAAACTTAACTTTTTTGGCTTAATGTCTTTTATAGTTATTAGTTTATTGCCAATCTTGCCATCAGGAAGTCTTTTCACTACTTGGAATGGAACATTTTTTTGGTTAATAATTGGCATATCTTTTTTCCTATCTAAAGAGAAAAAAAATTAAATTTAATTTGTTTAATTAAATTGATTTAAAAATTAATTTATTTGGTTAATTTATGGTTATGAGTAAGAAGAATATTTTATTGACTGGGGGTGCGGGTTATATTGGCAGTCATGTGGCTCATAAATTAATTGATGCTGGTTTTTCGGTAACAATTATAGATAAGTTGATCACTGGAAATTTGAAACTAGTCCCAAAGAAAGCTATTCTTGAAATTTGTGATATTAGTGACAAAAAAAAAATTTCAAAAATCTTAAGTTCAAAATCATTTGAGGCAGTCTTTCATTTTGCCGGTTTAATAAGAGTAGATGAATCCGTTAAATTTCCAAAAAAATATAATTTATACAACTATGAAAAATCTAAAATATTTTTTGAAACATGCATGTCCCATGGGTTAAATAAAATCATTTTTTCATCTACAGCAAGTGTTTATGGAAAACCTAAAAAACTTGAAGTAAGAGAAAAAGATAAATTAAATCCAATTAACCCCTATGCTAAATCTAAATTAAGATTTGAAAATTATTTGATTAAAGGAAAAAAAAAAGGAAGATTAAATTATATAATTTTAAGATATTTTAATGTTGCAGGCTCAGACTTGAATTTAAGAAGTGGTCTAATTTCAAAATACTCTACACATTTAATCAAAGTTGCGTGTGAAGTTGCTGTTGGAAAAAAAAAAACACTTAATAATTAATGGAAATAATTATGACACCAGAGATGGTACGCCGGTTAGAGATTATATTCATGTGTCAGATTTAGCGGATATGCATTTGAAAAGTTTGCAATATTTAATTAAAAATAAAAAATCTGATATTTTTAATTGTGGGTATGGTAAAGGTTATTCTGTAAAAGAAGTGATTGATAATTTAGAAAAAATATTAAAAAGAAAATTAAAAATTAAAATTGGTCCAAGAAGATTAGGTGATACTCCCTATGTTGTAAGTAATGTAAGTAAGTTTAAAAAAAATTTTTCTTTTAAGCCTAAATTTAATGATATTAGACTAATATTAAAAACGGCATTATTATGGGAAAAAAAATTAAAAAAATTTTAAAGAAAATTTGTTAAAAAGTTTATGACAAAATATGTCTTAATGTTTAAGTTGGGTTCATCAGGAAATTAATTAAACAATTATAAAAATATAAAATAATTTTCTTAAAAGTATTATTCTTTTACAAAAGTATGAAAAATTGAGCATTTTTTTGATTAAAAAAATAGATAATAATATTTACAATCAGTTTTTAAAAGTGTAAAA
>MDTE01108471.1_pt1 | contig 65013 bp, 66 predicted proteins | sample 811231 | NCBI WGS metagenome assembly MDTE01 (sample SAMN05326651, study PRJNA326480) | marine metagenome | isolation source: seawater | place: Indian Ocean: Red Sea | collected 2010
GAGTATTACCGGGCATGCGTTTGTCGCTTTTATAATCACAGTAGCTGCTGCAGAAGCTGCTGTTGCGTTGGCGCTGGTTATTTCTGTTTATCGTACTCGCGGTACTATTGAAGTCGATCGACTTAAGTTGCTTAGGTTCTAAATATGTGGGTTGAATTTATGACTGTTCCGAATGCATATATAGCTGAGACGTGGTGTGAGATTTTTGCTGCTGAGGGATTACGTCTTACTCCAATTCCTCCTATAGGGCACGGTGAGGATGCTTCGATGTGGGACGAACGTGTTTTACATGTTCCTAGTGGTAAAGCACACGTTGCTCGAGAAATTTTGAGGAAGATCTAGTAATGCCAGTATATTTTTTGGTTACTGAAGCTGGTGTCCCATCAATACATGAGGGATTTTTATGGGCTATTTTAGGAATTCCATTATTGGCTTTTTTAATCATTTTTGGTCTGCGACAACGTATTCCTGAGTTGACGTCAGGATATATAAGCATTGGCGCCATTGCTGCCACACTTGTGCTGTCTATCGTTGTGCTTTTTAACGTTATTGGTGCGGGTGGTGGTATCGCTATTCATACGCACAATTGGGTGTCAATTGGTGACTTTGATTTTAACTTAGGTGTTCGAGTTGATGGGTTAACGGCAATCATGCTGATTGTTGTTACCAGTGTGGCCACGTTAGTACAGATTTATTCACAAGGTTACATGCATGGGGATCCAGGATATAGGCGTTATTACGCGTATATGAGTTTGTTTGCGATGTCAATGTTGGGTCTTGTCCTCGCTGACAATCTTCTTATGCTGTTTATTTTTTGGGAATTGGTAGGCTTGTCCTCGTATCTTCTCATTGGGTTTTGGTTCCATAAGCCATCAGCTGCAGCTGCTGCGAAGAAAGCCTTCATAGTTACAAGAATCGGAGACCTTGGGCTTTTGGCAGCATTGCTATTGATTGGTACTCGTGCGTCGACTTTCCAGATAGATGCAATTCACGAGCTTGTCCTCGCAGGTACGCTTGCCGGAACGACATTAACACTTTTTGGTTTGGGTATTTTTGCCGGGGCAGTTGGGAAAAGTGCCCAATTTCCATTACATGTTTGGCTTCCTGATGCAATGGAAGGACCGACACCAGTTTCTGCACTTATTCATGCAGCCACGATGGTGGCTGCAGGTGTGTATCTTGTTGCACGGTTTTTTCCAATATTCGAAGCGTCACCGGATGCGCGCGAAGTTGTTGCATGGGTTGGTGCTATAACTGTTGCGATAGGTGCGTTGATAGCGCTAGTTCAGACTGATCTAAAACGTGTTTTGGCTTACTCCACAATCAGTCAACTCGGATATATGATGCTGGCTTTAGGTGTTTTTGGGTATGGTGCTGCCGTTTTTCATTTATTTACACATGCATTCTTTAAGGCATTACTTTTCCTTGGTTCAGGATCTGTCAACCACGCGACAAACACGTTTGATATGGGAAAGATGGGCGGATTACGTCACACTATGCCGATTACATTTATTACTTTCCTGATTGGTTCTCTTAGCCTTGCGGGGATTTTTCCGTTGGCAGGTTTCTTTTCCAAAGATGAAATTTTGGCAGAAGCTTGGATCGAAAATCGTACTTTGTACGGGATTGCTGCGATTGCTGCATTTTTGACTGCTCTATACATGTTCCGAGCTATTTTTCTCACCTTTTTTGGTGAATACAAGGGAGGAGAGGTGGTTCCAGAGGAAGATAAGAATATTCATTTTGAGGGGATCCCATCAGTTCCTCATGAATCGTCTCGTGTGATGACGATACCGTTAGTAATACTTACGATCGGGGCGATTGGAGCTGGTTGGTTGGCTTTCGGACGTACTTTCCATGAATTTGTTGAAGCTGCTTTACCCGAACCGCCGCACCACGTAGTTCCTTTTAGTTATGGTATTGCAATTTCTTCGAGTGTGATTGCTTTGTCAGGCATAGCAACAGCTTGGGTAATTTATCAAAAGAAACTGATTCCAGCTTCAGAAATTTATAAAACTGCTTTCCCTTTCGCCCGTCTTTTTGAGCATAAATTTGGGTTTGACTGGCTATATGAAAAGATTTTTGTTACAAGGGTGTTTCAGCATTCTTGGAATCGACTTATTGAGCAGTTCGATACCAGGGTGGTAGATGCTGTTGTCAATGCATCTGGCACTATAGTTCTTGTATTTGCCCAAGGTGTACGTGTTGTTCAAAATGGTCAAGTTCAATTGTATGGAGTCGTATTGGGCGTTGGATTAATTGCCATCGTTATTGTCGTCTTCATCGCGAACCCATTGTAGGAGGGATTGTGGAATTAACTGCTTTGGTCTTTCTTCCTGCTGCTGCTGCTGTATTGATACTTCTTTTGCCGCAGCGATATGCAAAAAATTCTAAGTGGATTGCATTAGCTGCCGCAATTGCCGCACTAGTTCTTTCGATCGTACTGTTTTTTTCTTTTGAGCATGGTGCGGGGTACCAGTTTGTTGAACGATATTCATGGATACAAATAGCAGGATTTGATATTCAATATGCCTTAGGTGTAGACGGTTTAAGTTTACCTTTGGTTGTACTGACTACATTTTTAACGGTTGCAGCTGTACTAGTTTCATTTCGTATAGATTTGCGGGAACGTGCGTACTTTGCTTCTTTGTTGGTACTTGCCAGCTCTGTCCTTGGCGTATTTACGGCACTTGATTTCTTAATGTTTTTCCTTTTCTGGGAACTTGAATTATTTCCTATGTTCTTGCTGATCACTATTTGGGGTTCGGGTAGGCGAGATTATTCAGCAACCAAATTTGTACTTTATACCCTAGCTGGCTCAGCATTTATGCTTGTTGGCATCTTGGCTCTTGCTTCTTCAGCAGGAACATTTGACCTTGAGATACTGGCATCCTCGGTTTTTGGAAGTACCATTATTCCTCTCTCGGTTGTTTTTGCTTTTTTGTTTGTTGGATTTGCTGTGAAGCTACCGATAGTGCCGTTGCATACATGGTTGCCTGATGCGCATAGTGATGCACCAACCGCTGTATCGGTAATGCTTGCAGGGGTTCTTTTGAAGATGGGTGGATACGGCATTATACGTACTTGTATAACAATACTTCCCGATCAAGCTAGGGATTTTGATATCGTTTTTGCAACTATTGGCGCGTTAAGTGTCTTGTATGGTGCGTTTGTTACTTTCCGTCAGACTGATGTTAAACGTCTTATAGCCTATTCTTCGGTTAGTCATATGGGATTAGTCCTGCTAGGCCTTAGTGGTCTCGGGGTTGCTGGATTGGCTGGTGCAACGTACCAGATGCTTGCCCATGGACTGATCACAGGGATGCTTTTTGTAGTTATTGGGTTAATGTACGATAGGACGCATACCAGAGAAATTTCTCAATTAGGTGGCCTTGCTCGTCAGATGCCATTGCTTGCAACTGGTCTTGTATTTGCTGGTTTTGCGAGTGTTGGATTACCATCGCTTGCTGGTTTTATTGCGGAAGTTACAATTTTCTTAGGTGCTTTCCAATCATTTGAATGGGCCGTTATATTATCTATTTTTGGTGCGGTTCTTTCCGCTGGATATATTTTGTGGACGCTACAGCGTGTGGTTTTCGGACCGCCGAAATCTGAATGGGATTCACTTTCAGATCAAAATCAATGGTGGGAGCATGTTCCCGTACTAGTTTTGGCTGCTCTAATTGTGCTTTTGGGTGTATATCCTGCGATCATCACTGATATGTTGAATCCAACCTTGGAGTTTGTTGTGGCGAGGCTCAGTATATGAACCCCTTTGAACTAATTAGTCCACAGTTAGCTATCTTAATTGGTGCTGGCTTAATTCTTGTCTACGACGCCATTTTTCCTAAGGACAATCGTTATCTTCCCTGGATGGCGTTGGCTGCGATTGCAGTATCTGTTTCATTTGCCATTAGTTTAGCTGTACGTGGCGAGTACCATGTCGGATTCGAAGGGACTTATAGTGTAGATAAGTTTTCCGTTTTCTTTAGTGTGGTTTTTGCTGGGATAGGGGCTGCAGTAGTATTTGCTTCGATGAATTGGGTCGATCGAGTCGGTCGACGAAAGTCTGAGTACTATGCGCTTCTTTTAACTGCTACTGCGGGTTTGATGTTTCTTGCTGGAGCAAGAGATTTAATAACTATTTTTATTGCTCTAGAACTTTCCTCGATTCCTCAATATATTTTGGCTGGTTGGGGTAAAGATGAGCGGTCAGGTGAATCTGGACTAAAGTATTTGTTGCTCGGTTCAATAGCATCAGCGCTGCTGCTTTTTGGGATGGCCTTGTTATATGGTCTGTCTGGTTCAACTTTCATACCCGATATCGCAACTTATATTGGGCAAAATGCTTCAGATAATCGTTCACTTCTGATTCTTGCAAGTACACTCATCATAGCTGGATTTGGTTTCAAAATGGCTTTAGTACCGTTTCAGATGTGGGTTCCTGATGTTTATGAAGGTGCTCCTACGCCAGTAGCGGCATTTCTATCTGTTGGTTCGAAGGCGGCAGCATTTGCTGTTGTTTTGAGGATTTTCTTTGAAGGTCTTAATGCAGAAATACTTAGTAATGACTGGTCAATGATTTTTGCAGTTTTGGCTGCAATTTCAATGACTGTTGGAAATATATTTGCACTTATTCAGTCCAATATTAAGAGAATGCTGGGCTATTCTTCTGTTGCTCAAGCTGGTAATTTCGCCATCGGCTTGGCTGCTATTGCAGTTGTAGGTCAGGAGTTTACTCTAGCTGCAAGTGCTGTCCTGTTCTTTGTTGTGGCGTACGCCTTTACAAATTTGGCTGTATTTATTGCAGTAATTGCTATTTCTCGCCATTTGGAAAGTGATGATATAAGTGCTTATGAAGGGCTCGCAAAAAGTGCACCTTTACTTGCACTTGCCCTCGGGATTGCATTAATTTCACTTACAGGTATTCCTCCGTCTGCAGGATTTTGGGCGAAGTTATACATTTTTAATGCCGCTGCACAAGCAGATCTTGCCTGGTTAGTAATTGTAGCTGTCTTGAATTCTGTTATTGCAGCTTTCTATTATCTTCGAATTGTTCGCCTGATGTTTAGAAATGTGGGAGATCAGATTGGTTCTACACCTGTTTCTATTCCAAAATCAATTGTATTTGTGTTAGGAATTACTGTGCTAGGTGTGCTTGTTTTTGGATTTTTCCCAACCCCAATAATTTCGGCTGCACGCGAAGCAGCTACGATTTTTTCAATTGGCTAGTTGTTTCAGAATATGAAAATTAATTTCATCACTGAATGTGATATGCAGGGTATAGATCTTATTGCCCTTAATTCACTAGCAGAAACTGTTTTAGCCAAAGAGTGTGAAAATGATAGTGTTCGAGTTACGGTTTTATTAACTGGTGACGAAGTATTGCAAGAGCTTAATTTTAAGTTTTTTGGTATTGATGAACCGACTGATGTGCTTGCTTTTCCGGATGCGATTCAAGACGATGCCGTTGCCTTTCCACAACAGCCATCCGATTTATGCTCACTAGGAGATATTGCGATAAGTGTTGCTAATGCAGAGCGGAAGTCATCGAATTCTATCTTTTCTTTACAAGAAGAAGTGGCACACCTTTTAACGCATGCTTGTTTACATTTATGTGGATTTGATCATGAAACCGTAAAAGAAATGCAAGTAATGCAGAAAAAAGAAGAAAACTATCTAAAAAGTACAAAAATACATACCTGACCCATATTTGTTTTCGGTATACTTTTTATGCTCGTCATCGGAGGGTTTGTGCTCTATAGCAAGTGGCGCCCAAAGGGGTTTGAAGAAGTGGTGGGTCAGGAACCCATTGTAACCACTTTACGAAATGCGCTCAGTTCTGATCAGGTTGCGCATGCTTACTTATTCTCAGGCCCTCGAGGGACTGGAAAAACTACTACCGCCCGTATTTTGGCAAAAGCCATAAATTGTGAAAATCTTAATAATGGTGACCCCTGTAATCAGTGTGGTAATTGTAATTCGATAAATGAAGATGTGGCCTTTGATTTAATAGAAATGGACGCTGCTAGTAATCGGGGGATAGACGATGTTCGTGATTTACGAGAGCGTATTGCTTTTTCGCCATCGGTTATGAAGCATAAAGTGTATTTGCTGGACGAAGTACATATGTTGACGACAGGTGCTTTTAATGCACTTTTAAAAACGTTAGAAGAGCCACCACCGTATGCAATTTTTGTACTTGCAACAACGGAGTTACATCAGGTCCCTGCAACAATTGTTTCTAGATGCCAAAGGTTTGATTTTCGTAGGGTGCCCAATGATGCAATCGTGCAGCGGCTTGCTTTTATTGCACAAGAAGAAGGTTGTACAATTTCCGAAGAAAGCCTAAGTGTAATTGCTCGACAATCTCGAGGTGGGATGCGTGATGCTATTACAATGCTTGAGCAAGTAGTAGCGTTGTTTGGTCTAAATCCTACCATCGAGGAAGTAAATAATATGTTGGGAATTATTGAGGATGATAGGACCAATGAGTTGGCAAGTGCGCTTGTCTCAGATGATCTGGTTCGAGCACTGGAGTTATCTCGAGAAGTGTCTGCTGATGGCTTAGATCTTACGAAATTTACAAAGGCAACAATAAATATTTTGCGTGAGAGTTTGCTTGATACTGCACGGTCTAAGGATGCTGACTTAATCAGTCTTTCAAAACTTTCTCGTATCATAGCTAATCTTGCAGCTGCTGATTTTCGACGTGATCCGAGTGATGCGATCCCCTTAGAAGTGGCTTGCACAACGGCATTAATTGTGGAGCAACAAGATTTAAGTACTAATAATGTCCAAAAATTGGACAATTCAGTAGCTTCTGCCAGTAGTACTATTGCTGGTAGTACTGGGGATGTTCCTGCTGAGGAAAGTAAGGAAGATCGTTTCATTCGTATTTTGTATCAGAAATGTCGAGAAAAAGATGTAAAAGCTGGTGCGTGGTTAAATGGTTCGTGTGAGGTACTTTCCATGGATGGAAATGTTTTGAAATTAGGATTTTACAAATCTTTCCATATGCAAAAAATTGAAAATGAGGGGCGTACTCTTGTAGAACAGCAAGCAAGTATTCTCTTGAAGCGTGATGTTACTCTGGAGGTACAGCTTGTTGATGATAAGAAACCTCGACAATCACCTCAGAGGGGTCATTTGGCCAAAGCTGCTTTGGAATTAGGTGCAAAGCCTGTTCATCCGGAGGGAAATAATTAATGGCAAAAAGTAGTGGTAGAAATAGATATTTGCGTCGTGGGGGTTCCAGAGGTCCTGGAACGTCACGTTCTGCACCACAAAATACAGCACAAATGGCCGAGGCACAGGCACTTTTGCAAAAAGCACAAGAACAGCTTGCTGCGGAAACCGTTGAAGGAAGTTCAGGTGGCGGGGCAGTTGTTATTACTATGAATGGAGAGCAGAAGATTACTAACGTTCATATAAATCCTGAAGTTATCGATCCTGAAGACAGTGCTATGTTGGAAGATCTAATCTTAGCTGCCATAAGGGATGCCTCTGATCGAGTTGCGCAGCTTCAATCGCAATCCTTGGGATCGCTTACTGCAGGTTTTAATATTCCCGGACTGGGTGATTAGTACAGTGAGTAGTTTTAGCGGTGTCCCGGAACCTTTAACTAGACTAATTAACGAACTTTCTAAGCTTCCGGGGATTGGTCCTAAATCTGCTCAAAGGCTTGCATTCCATCTATTGCGTTCTTCAGAGGAAACGACGAAATCATTGGTTGTTGCTGTAGAAGACATGAAGAAACAAGTAGATTTATGCAGTACCTGTTTTCACATAACCGAGAATGACCCTTGTCGGTTATGTCAGGACGAAGAAAGGGACAAGTCTGTTTTATGTGTAGTTGAACAGGCGCTTGACGTTATTGTTCTGGAGCGTACAGGTCAATATAAAGGTCGCTATCATGTTTTACAGGGTGTATTAAATCCTATGGAAGGTATTGGCCCCGAAAATTTAAGAATTAATGAATTACTGCAGCGTGTTCAGTCAGAGAATATTGGTGAGGTAATTATGGCGACTAATCCTTCTCTTGAAGGTGAATCTACTGCAATGTATGTACAACGATTGCTTATGCCACATGGTGTCAGGGTAACTCGCTTAGCTCGTGGCTTGTCATCAGGAGCTGATTTGGAATATACCGATGAAATAACGCTGGCGCATGCTTTTGAGGGCCGCCAAACTTTCTAATTGTGACTAGTAGAGAACGTACTTATCGAATTGAGGGCATAATTCTTCGTCGTCGTAATATTGGCGAGGCTGACAGTATCTTTACAATTTTCAGTAATACCCAAGGTAAGCTTGATGCCGTTGCTCGGAGTATCCGTAAGCCGCGTAGTAAAATGCGAGGGCACCTTGAGACTATGGTTCAAAGTAGTCTATTCGTTGCTAGGGGTAGAAGTTTAGATATCCTTACGCAGGCTCAGACGATTGATTCGTATCAAGAAATTCGAGGAAATTTAGAGAAGAGTGCTGCTGCATTATATTGTTTCGAATTAGTTGATTTGTTTATAGAGAAAGGTGATCCATTCCCGGAATTGTACAGAGGTTTAAAGGAGTTTTTAGAAGTTCTTAAAGTAACGAGCTCTCCTCTCTCTGTGCGTTATTTTGAGCTGTACTTGTTGAATCTGTTAGGTTATGAAGTTCGTGTATTCGAATGTGTTGTCTGTGATTCTCGTTTGCCCGAGCAAACAGCTTTATTAGTACCTGAGGCAGGTGGACTCGTATGTGGAAACTGTCGCTTGAATACTGGTCCAGGTAGATTGATTCCCGTTCCTATCATCAAGCTTTTTCGATTTGCTTCGAAAGTCAGCTTGGAAAATTATGTGACAATCCGTGTGTCTGAGGAAAATTTAAATTTATTGCGTTTGGCTACCATTGATTTAATTCGTTACCACTTAGAGAGAGAGCCAAAATCGCAATATTTTCTAGAAAATATACCTCCGCCTATTCAAAAATCTTAAATCAAAACCATATTTAGGAAAGAAACGGTAGAATAAACGTCTATTGATTTTTCTTGTGAGGTAGATCATGCCGTTATATGAATACTATTGCCAGCCATGTCATGGCATTTTTGAAGAATTACGTCCAATGAGAGAAGCAACTGAGGCTGTCCCATGCCCGGAATGCTATGAAGATTCCGATCGTATTATGCCTACATCATTTGCAGCGTTTACCTTCAGAGATGGTTATCCGAGGAGAATTCCTGATGATGGTGGTTATTTCCATTTAGGGAAAAAAGTTACTACACGTGTGACAGGTGGGCGCCCTAATGAGCATCCAGAGATCAACAAACCTAAACCAGCACCACAGCCAACGCAGGGAGAGGTAAGTGAACTTGTTGATATGCAAGAAGCTGCTATAAAGGGTGATCTTGTAGACATGTATAACCAACCTATTGAAATTGATGATGTGGCCGGTGCAGTAGAGCGCCGTGATGTTCTTAAGAAAGGCACTCCAGATAGAGCTCCAAGGCATCTGAAGCGTACAAAATACGGAAAAGATTAGGGGTCTTACTGACTCTTAATTGTCTCTTTGCAAAACATAGTCACCAAGTTTTTCTAAATATGCTTTGCTATCGTTTTCTGGCAGTATCTTAAGCGCCTCTCTTGCACGTTCTACATAGTCTTCTGCAATTTTTTGAGATTCAATCAACGCAGATGAATTGGTGATTTCAAAAATTGCTTCTTGTAGATATGACTGACGTTCCTGTTCGGTTTCCAGAAATTTTCTAACTATATTTTTAGGATTTGCTGCTTGCAAATACAGTAGTGTAGGTAAAGTGATAGTGCCTTCTTTAAGGTCACTCCCTACGGGTTTTCCCATTATTTCTTCAGTGCCTTCGAAATCAAGAATGTCATCTACGATTTGAAAGGCCATTCCTAGGTTATAACCATAGGATCGTAATGCCTCAACATCCTCGTTTGAGCATCCTGCTAAAACTGCACCGCCTTCAGTAGCGTTTTCCATTAACGAAGCAGTCTTACCTCCAATTCTTGATAAATAGCTTTTCACGTCACGCCCTACATCAAATGCAGCTGTATCTTGATCGAGTTCGCCGCTTGTCATTTTCATCAGTGTTAATGAGAAAAGCCTAGTTACTTTTAGGCTTCCGGTTCGGGTAACCATTTCTGCTGCATTTGCAAAGAGAAAGTCACCGAGCAACACAGTTAATGCATTGTCAAAAAGACTATTTGCTGTTGGTTTACCTCTTCGGTTTTCTGCACTATCTATTACATCGTCATGGACGAGGCTTGCTGTATGTAGTAATTCGATTGCTGTACCAAGCGGTACAAGCTTATTCAGGTCGTAATTACCGAAAGTACCTGCCAATAAGACTAGTGCTGGTCTTAAACGTTTTCCTCTGGATTCAAGTGCATGTGCCAGCATTTTTTGTAGTGCAAATATGTCTACGTTTTTAACAGATTCCAATAGTTCTTCTACCAATGCTAGATCTCTAGCAATTGGTCCATAAATTTGTGTGGTTTGTTCTTCAGACATACTACCTGGATTCCGTTTTATTAGGCTGTTGTATTAGAAATTGTAAAGCATTTACTGTTGTGATTTTAGCTATTTCTATGAGGCTTGTATTCCTTGCGACTGCCATTGCTTCTGCAATTAACTTTATGTAGCTGGGCTCATTAGTTTTACCGCGATATTTTTGGGGCGGTAAGGCTGGACTATCTGTCTCTAGTAAGAGTGCTTCGTTAGGTAATTGCGATGCCATTTCCCTTAGTTCAGAGTTTTTAGGATATGTAAGGGGTCCCGCAAAGGATATTAAAAAGCCCAGGTCATAGTACTCTAATGCGAGCTTTAGATCGCCGCTAAAACAATGCAAGATTCCCTGAATTTCGCGTTGGCTTTTTTGTACGAAAGTTTTTAAATGTGGCCTTAATTCATTTTCCGCATTGCGTGAATGAATGCTTACAGGGAGTCCTAATTCTGCTGCTATTGAAAGTTGCGATTCAAAAATGTCATGTTGTATTTTTGGCGGCGAAAGATTTCGGTAAAAATCAAGTCCAATCTCACCAATAGCACAAACTTCTTTGTTTCTTGCAAGTTCTTTTACTTTGTCGAGTTTTTCTAAAGTTGTTTCTGAGGCATTGTGTGGGTGGAATCCTACCATTGCTGTAATTCTTGAATCTGTTTGTGCAAGTTTGACTGCAGCTTGACTTGAAGAGATATTTTCACCGCATACAAAAATATGTTCTACCCCTTCCTCTTGTGCTCGTGCAATGACGTTTTTTCGATTATCGTCGAAAATTTCATCTTGTAAGTGAGTATGACTATCGATCAATCCAATCGTAGTCATTTCTAGTCACTTTCCAATTTGCTATATAAGGCTTTTGATTTTGCGAGATGAGTACCTGAAGGTACACTGTCGCGCGACCAATTTTTCCCAATATCTGCAGAATCAAATCCCAAATTCTCGAACAATTCAGTAGTTGAGTATGGAAGTATGGGGTGCAGGAGCTTTGCTATACCTGAGATTGCCTGGATTGATATATTGAGTGTTTCTGCAGTATGCTCCCGATCTTCTTTAATAGATTTCCAGGGCGCTCTCGTATCTAGATACCGATTGGTTAATTGTGCAATCCGCAAGGACTCACGTAGTGCTGTTCTAAATTCACAAGCTGCATAGGCATTTCCTATTGTTTCAAATGCGGAATCGATTTCACTAAGTAATGAGATGCTTTCAGTACTGCTATTATCGCAGCTTGGCATTTCTCCAGAGAAATTTTTGTGGATCATCGCAAACACACGATTTACTAGGTTTCCCCATGTTGCGATAAGCATTTCGTTATTGGATCGGATCAATTCCTCTTCCTGAAATTCTGAATCGCTTGTCTCAGGAAGGATGCTTGTTAAATAAAAACGTATTACATCAGGGTCGTATGTATCGAGTAAGTCTAATATCCAATTGCCAGTTCCCTTAGACTTGCTTTGCTTTTGTCCTTTTGAAAAGTTGACGTATTGATTCGCCGGAACGTTATATGGAAGATTTAAGTTACCGTATCCGAGGAGCATTGCCGGCCATATAATTGTATGAAAGACGATATTGTCCTTTCCAATGAAGTAGTAAGCACGAGTGTTTTCGTCCTCCCAGAATGCTTTCCAGGATTCTGGGGACTTGTTAGATGCAGCCCATTCTTTTGCAGCGGAAAGATAGCCAATTACAGCATCAAACCATACGTAAATTCGCTTGGACTCGTAACCATCAATAGGAACAGGAACACCCCAAGAGATATCACGGGTAATGGCTCGGTCTTTTAGGCCTTCATCAAGTACCCCTAGGGTGAAGTTTTTGACATTTCGTCGCCAGTGGTTTTGGTTTTCTATCCATTCCCTTAATTTTCCTTCAAAAGAGGACAAACGTAAGAAAAAGTGTTCGGACTCTCGAATTTCAGGGTTTGCCCCACTAATGATGCTTCGCGGTTGAATTAGATCTACTGCGTCAAGCTGTGATCCGCAAGAGTCACATTGGTCCCCTCTGGCCTCTTTGTAATTACATAATGGGCAGATTCCTTCTACATAGCGGTCAGGTAAGAAGCGGTCAGATTCTGGATCGTAAAGTTGTTCCTGTTTGTCTGTGTATAAGTATCCTTCTGAAAGAAGCTTTGTAAAAACGTTTTGTGTTGTTTCATAATGATTTTCTGTAAGTGTTGAAGTGAATAGATCGAACGAAATACCTAGTTTTTCCCAAGCCTCGAGAATTTTGGGATGATAGCGGTCAACAATATCCTTCGGTGATACATTTTCCCGGTCAGCAGTTACTGTGATAGGGGTGCCATGGCAATCTGAACCAGAGATCATAAGCACTTCATTTCCGATCAGCCTTTGGTAACGCGCAAATATATCGGCTGGAAGATACGCCCCGGCCACCTGTCCTACGTGGAGCAGGTAATTGGCATATGGCCAAGCTACTGCAACTAAAATCCGTTCAGACAAGTTTCCCCCTGATTGTGGATTACTATTTAGAAACTAACATAGCTCACCTTTATCCCCCACCAAACCTTTTTAATCAGGCCATAGAGAGTATGCCAATTTCCTTTCAATACTAAAGCGACGTGCTGCCTCTGCAGCAGCAGCAGCACGCTTAGCTCCGGCACGATGCATTTCTTGCATATACACAGATGCTTCCTCTAGATGGTCCTTTTCAGGCCAATCGCTGCTATTAATTACGACAGTGCACTCTCCTCGAGGAGATTTGATTTGATTTGCCAAAACAGATGCAGTGTTTCTAATAGTTTCTTCATGAAGCTTGGTTAGCTCCCGGCAAACTACTGTTTCTGGATCATTAAGCCAATTTGCTATTTCCGTAAGTGTTCTTATTAGCCTGCTAGGATTTTCATAAACAATTAATATTTTGGCAGTTTGAGCTGCTTTTTGAATTAATTTTTTTCTGTCATTTGTTTTTCGTGGTAAAAAACCTAAAAAATGCGTATCCCCACTAAAACCCGAAATTGATATTGAGGCTGAGAGAGCGGATGGTCCAGGAATTACATAGACCGGAATATTTTCTAGATGTGCTGTCTCAACTATTCGAGAACCTGGGTCTGAAATTGTTGGGGTTCCTGCGTCTGATGTTAATGCTGCAATTCCTTTTCGAGCCATTGCTAGTATTTTGGGGGTTTGTTTTGGGGTATTGTGTTCTGTGACATGCAGCAATTTTTGCGTTGTTACGTCAATACCAAGGTGCCTAAATATTTGAGTGTTTTCTACAGCAATTAAATCAGCCTGCTTAAGAATTTTGATAGCCCTGGAGCTCATATCGTCAAGGTTTCCAATCGGCGTTGCAACAATGTATAAACCCGATTGAACTTTTTCTTTTACCATTGCTTCCTCACTGCTTCACAAAACAATGCTCTTTTCTGAAAATTTTGTAAAATTTTGTTCTTAATGTTGACCTGTTAGCATCTGCCCTTCACACTCATGTAATAGTAGTTTTTTACTGGTCTTACTATATATTCCAGTGAAGCCTTCTAGTTAGCTGACTTGGAGGAGACAGGGTAAATGGCTGGTCCCAATTTAAAAGAGCTTCACCACGCATATGGTTACGATGATGTGGCTATTGTGCCGGGTGATGTGACCTTAAATCCTGAGTTGGTGAAGATTGGCTTAGACCTTGGAGATCATCATTTTGAAATACCGTTTTTAGCTGCTGCCATGGATGCAGTAGTTGATCCCGCATTTGCTATAGAAATGCATAAAGTTGGCGGTCTTGCTGTTTTAAATATAGAAGGTGTGTGGTCACGTTTTGATGATCCAGAGCCAATTTTACAAGAAGTTGCTTCAGGAAATCGAGAAGAATCTACTGCAATTTTACAAAAAGCTTTTACAAGTCCAATACGCGAGGATTTGATTGCAAGGCGTATTCAGCAAATCAAGGAAAGTGGTGCTATTGCAGCTGTTTCAGTGACACCTAGGTATACAAAAAGTTTTGCTCCGGTTATTCAAGAAGCAGGGGCAGATTTTTTGGTTGTGCAGAGTACCGTTACAACTGCTCGCCATGAATCAACAAGTATAGAAGGATTAAGATTTGATCAGTTATTAAAAGAAATTCACATTCCAGTTATTGTTGGGAATACTGTTGGCTATAACGCTACGCTTGAAGTGATGCGAACAGGTGTAGCAGCCGTTCTTGTTGGCGTTGGTCCTGGCGCAGGTTGTACTAGTCGTGAAGTTCTGGGTATCGGTGTCCCTCAAGTTACTGCAACTATAAATTGTGCAGCAGCTCGTGATGCTTACTTTGAAGAATCTGGGCGTTACGTTCCGATAATTACTGATGGTGGGATTCGTACAGGAGGAGACGTGTGTAAATCTTTTGTTGCAGGTGCTGATGCCGTTATGATGGGATCTCCCTTTGCAGCGACCACTGAGGCTCCTGGACGAGGTTATCACTGGGGTATGGCTACTCCACATGCTGATTTGCCCCGTGGGACACGCATTGCAGTTGGTGTACGTACTACCTTAGAGAAAACCCTCTTTGGTCCTACGAGTCGAACAGATGGAACCGAAAATTTGGTTGGTGCATTAAAAACCGCTATGGGCATGTGTGGGGCGCATACTATTCGCGAGTTTCAAGATACTGAAATGGTTATAGCGCCCTCGATTAAAACTGAAGGAAAAATTTATCAATTTGAGCAATCAGATACGTAAAATTTTCCTAATTCTATTGGTTCCTTTTTTTACCGGTATCGTCGCTATGTCTTTTTCCCAAGATACATATGCTCATGAAGGAGCATGTGAGGTGTTGGATCTTGATGATCTTTATCAATCTGTCAGTGATTATGATGTAATTGTTCTCGCAGAGGTTGGGAATGTAAGGGAATCTTCACCTATGCAGGTGGAGCTACATGTTGCAGCTTATTTAAAGGGGCCACCGAATGTACAGGTGTTAAGGGCTCTCTATACTGACGGGCACTGTGAAGCAGAGCTGTCTGTAGGTGATAATGTTATTGCAGCCTTAACGGGTTTTCCTGGCGGGAAAATTTTGTGGCCATCTAAGGGATCTGTTCTTTTTCTTGAAAATGGTCATGTTTTTAGTGATGGCGGTCAAAGTTTAGGTATCACAGAGGCTAATCTGATCGAGGACATTCGTGCAGTTACGGGTCAGTATGCAATACCTGCAAATAGTTTGAATGAAGGTGCTTCATTAAATATACGGTCCGTTATAATTCCGGTTCTTATTGCTGCCGTATGTATTTTGGGGATTGGATTATTTCTTCAAAGGATCTGGCAAAAAATTGATCCTGAATAATTGCATTATGTTTACTGAAATCGTTACGACCAGCGTCCTAAGACAACACGCTCAATTCCTGCCAAGTCATGGTGTATTTCAGTACTAGCATTTTGTCTTTTTAATAAACGTGCAACTTTTTTTGCTTGTCCAAATCCTACTTCTAATGCAATTAAACGTGGTTTCAATCTTTTTCCACAGTCAGATATTAATTCTGATAATAACTCGATTCCAGTACGGCCTCCATTTAAAGCATGCACTGGCTCCCAATTTTTTATTTCCTTCGGCAGTTTATCTACCTCATTTGTGGGGATATATGGCAAATTCGCCACTATGATGTCGGCAGCCTTAATAGATGATGCAAGATGTGCTCTAATAAAACTAATCTCCGTTTTGTGGTCGACGGCATTTTCCCGTGCCTGTTGAATAGCTAATGTACTGATATCTGTTCCTATGATTTTACTTTGCGATGTTTGGTCAAAGAGGGAAATGGCTATGCACCCGCTGCCAGTGCCGACATCGATTATGGTGTCATCATCAAGAATCTCTTTACTGACCAATTGCACTAGCAGTTCAGTTTCAGGCCTTGGGATCAGGACGGCTGGACTAACCTGAAATTGCATTCCATAAAATTCTCGTGTGCCTAGTATGTAAGCTGATGGTTCGTTCCTTAGTCGTCTACTTGCAAACCTATGCAGTCGCTCGAGTTCTTCAGTGACCAAATCAGCGCCAGCGTAAAATTCTACGCGCGTTAAATTTCCAGCGTGTCTTGTTAGGAGTTCAGCTTCGAATGATGGATCTTCAATGCCAGCTTTTTCTAGTTGTTCTTTTAAGTCGTTTACTACTTTGTGTGTTTTCACTCGTTTAATCGTTCCGCTTCAGTTGCAGAAGCCACAGCGTCAACTATGTCATCGATGTTTCCATCTAATCTATCTGGAATGTTGTGAACTGTTAGTCCAAATCGATGATCTGTTATACGGTCTTGTGGGAAATTATAGGTACGAATTTTTTCTGAGCGATCGCCGCTCCCCACCTGTAGTTTTCGTTCAGCAGATTCCTCTTTTTGTTGTCGTTCTTGTTCTACTGAAAGTAGGCGTGCCCTTAAAACAGACATTGCGTTGACTCGATTTTTGAGCTGCGATCGTTCATCCTGGCATATCACTATTTGTCCAGTTGGTATGTGCGTTATGCGTACCGCAGTTGCTACCTTGTTAACATTTTGTCCACCTGCACCTGATGCATGAAATATATCAACTCGTAAGTCTTTCTCATCAATTTCTATATCTACGTCTTCAGCTTCAGGAAGCACGGCGACTGTAGCTGTAGATGTATGTATACGCCCTTGTGTTTCGGTTTCTGGGACCCGTTGTACTCTATGGACCCCGCTTTCGTATTTCAGGCGAGAAAAAGCTCCTTTTCCTTCTACTGTGAAGATTACTTCTTTAAAACCACCCATAGCTGCCTCAGAAATGTTGATAACAGATGTTTTCCAATTCTGGCGTTCACTGTAGCGAACATATAAGCGATAGAGATTTGATGCGAATAGTGCAGCTTCCTGCCCTCCAGCACCTGCACGTATTTCTACAATTACATTGTGGTCGTCGCGAGGATCCTTTGGGAGTAGGGCTCTTAGGATTGCATTCTCTAATTCCGCAAGCTCCTTTTTAGCTTCTTCAATTTCTATCTCTGCTAGCTCCCTTAATTCTTGGTCCTCTTCGCTCAAAATTTTTTGTGCATCAGCTAAAGTATGTGCATGACTCTCATACTCGGACATTAAATCTACTACAGGCGCGATCAAGGTCCTCTCGCGCACTAATTGAGCCATTTGCTCATAATTCGCGGCCACATCAGGCTCGCCCATTTGTGCAGTCAATGCATCATATTGTGAACGTAGCGATTCCAATTTCGTGCGGACTGTTTCATTCATCGAAAGTAGGCTCCTGAGTCGAGTATATCGTTTCTATTGATTCAGTATCTTGACGATTTCAGTTATTGCTTCATCAACAGGCGTTTCTATTTGAGACTGTCCTGTCTGCATAGATTTTATTACGGCAGTGCCCTTCTCAATTTCTTCTTCGCCAATGATTATTGTAATTTTTGCGCCCGATGTATTAGCTTTGCGCAATTGTGCTTTCAGTGACCTTGTGGATTCGCCAATGCTACAGGCTATATTGTTTTCCCTTAACTCTGCTGCCAGTCTTACGCTTTCCTTACCTGCTTTATTGCCAAGATGTGCAATATATACGTTTACGCTATCTAGCGACCTAGGGGTCTTTTTTTGGCGTTTCATTTCAAGAATTATACGTTCAAAACCTGCAGCGAAACCCACCGCGGGTGTGGGAGGTCCACCAAGGATTTTGATAAGTTCATCATATCTCCCGCCGCCACCAATTGTGCTTTGTGCTCTTTCATCGTCTTTTGGAACAAACTCAAATACTGTTCGATTGTAATAATCGAGTCCACGTACTAGTAGTGGGTCAATTGTGAAAGGTATTTTTGCTGCAGTTAAGGCTTCTTTTACTGTTGTAAAATGTTGTTCGGATTCTTCGCTTAGACGATCGATTAACTTGGGGGCTTTTTCTTTGAAGGGGATATCTCGTTCATCTTTGCTATCTAGTAATCGGAGAGGATTGGTCTGTAGGCGCCTTTGGCTATCCTCTGATAACCGCCCTGATAGAGGTTCATAGTAGTTCATAAGATCTGAGATATATTTTTTTCGAGATGTAAGGTCATCAATGCTACTTAATCGTAGTTCTATATCCGTTAACTCAAGGTGCTCATAAAGCCGCCATAGAAGTTCTATTAGTTCTGCATCCACGTATGGATCTGCCGAGCCGATTACTTCACAGTCAAATTGGGTAAATTGACGTAGCCGACCCTGTTGGGGCCTGTCATATCGAAACATAGGGGCAGTGGTGTAAAGACGGATAGGTTGTGGCTGGCTTCCCATTCCGTTTTCAAGATAAGAGCGGCAGAGGGCTGGTGTTGCTTCAGGAGTTAAGGCAAGCATGTCGCCACCTCTATCTGCAAATGTGTACATCTCTTTTTCAACAATATCTGTCGTATCGCCGGTTCCTTTTTCAAAGAGTGCTGCATTTTCAAAAACTGGTGTGTCGATTCTTGAGTAGCCAAAGAGTGAGGTGACCTCTTGGATTGATTTATTAATCGTCGTCCAATATGGCTGCATGTCAGGGAGTATGTCTTCAGTTCCACGAGGTTTTTGAAATTGTTTGCTCATCGTTTAAAACTACTTCCTAAAGTACAATAAAGCCTTCTAAAGTGATGCAGAAGCAAATTGTCCAATCCAATTATAACTTGGCTTCCCCACCAGAAATTGGGGAAGTGTTAGCAGATGCTGCAACATACTTACCTCATAAGCATTTACCCGAGATACGTAATGCTTATGACTTTGCTTTTAGTCAGCATAAGGGTCAATTGCGTGAGTCCGGTCACCCTTATATTACGCACCCTCTTGCTGTCGCACAGATCGTGGCTAGTCTTGAGTTGGATCATTCGGCTATTTCAGCGGCGCTTTTACATGATGTTCAAGAAGATTGTGGTGTTTCAAACCAAGAAATAGCTGAATTGTTTGGCGGTGACGTAGCCAGTTTGGTTGAAGGCCTTACGAAATTAGATAATCTGCCGGCGCACTTCGGTGACAATCCTGACTCTCAGAATGCTTTGCAGGCGCAGAATTATCGAAAGATTTTCTTAGCGATGGCTGAAGATATCCGTGTTGTTCTTGTAAAGCTGTGTGATCGTCTTCACAATATGCGGACTTTAGATCCACTCCCTCCAGAAAAACAATTACGTATTGCTAGGGAGACAATGGAAATTTATGCTCCACTTGCTAATAGGCTAGGTATTTGGCAATTAAAGTGGGAATTAGAAGATTTAGCATTTCGTTATTTGTACCCTGAACGGTATCAGGATATTGCAAGACGCCTTGAACTTACCCGGGAGGCACGTGAAAAATACATATCTGAATGTGCTCAAGTTCTGACTAATCGTTTAGAAATTGAAAAAGTGAATGCCGTTGTTAGTGGCCGAGCAAAGCATATATTTTCTGTACATGAAAAGCTTGAAAGGTATGGGCAAGATGCAAAGTCATTTAATGATATTTACGATATTTTAGCTTTGCGTGTTATTGCTCCAACTGTGGCTGATTGTTACCAGGTACTTGGGATAGTGCATTCAGCATGGCGACCACTTCCAGGTCAATTTGATGATTATATTGCTAGTCCCACAGATCGGATGTACCAATCTTTACATACCACTGTTGTGACTGAGACAGGTAGGCCTCTTGAGGTTCAAATCAGGACGGAAGATATGCATCGAGTTGCTGAATACGGGGTTGCTGCGCATTGGCGCTATAAAGAGGATGTTGACCAGCAGTCTAAAGATGAAGACCGTATTTCTTGGCTAAGGCAATTACTTGAGTGGCAACGTGATTTTTCTGGGGATGAAGATTTTGTTGAATCTGTGAAAACGGATATTTTTGATGATCAGGTGTTCGTTTTTACACCTAAGGGAGATGTGATTGATCTTCCCGTAGGGGCTACTCCTCTAGATTTTGCATATAGGATTCATACAGATTTAGGACACCAAACAGTAGGTGCAAAAGTGAATGCTAAGATGATCGCCTTGAGTGCTGAACTTGAGAATGGTGATGTGGTTGAAATTATGCGAAGCCGTTCTAGTAGGGGGCCTTCTAGAGATTGGTTGAGTGAACATCTCGATTATTTGCATACATCTCACGCAAAACAAAAAGTTCGTCAATGGTTTCGAAAACAAGAACGTGTTGAAAGTATTGCTCGTGGGCGCGAAGCGCTTGATAGAGCAATGCGTCGTTTATCGATTGAGTTGTCAGAACACGAAGATGATTTGCTTAAGAGCTATAAGGGCCGATCATGGGATGACCTACTTGCAGCAATTGGTTATGGAGATATTAGTGTTGAATCGGTTTCACATAAAATTACATTGTTGGTTGATGAAAACGAATTGGTTGACGGTTCTAATTGGGAAATACCAATTTCGAAAAAATTAGATGTTGTAGATGAAGGCTCTCATAATTTGCGAGTTCTTGGGCAAGAGGGCCTCGAAACCAGAATAGCTTCTTGTTGTAATCCTGTTCCTGGTGATCATCTTCTTGGTTACATTACTCGCAGTCGAGGTATCTCTGTTCATCGTAGTGATTGTGGAAATGTTTATAGTTCATTAGGGCGTGAAAGAGAAAGGTTAATAGATGTGCAGTGGGGTGACGGGGGCAATCAACTCTACCGCTCTTTAGTTCAAATTGAGGGCTGGGATCGTGTAGGTTTATTGCGTGATATCAGTACTATGGTGGCTGCAGAGAACGTTAATATGCTTGATGTCACTACCGATGCCCATGGCGATGGGACAGTAACAATTTTCGCTACTCTTCAAACTACCGGTCTACCTCAATTGGCGCGTTTACTCCAGCGATTAGAGACGATTCACGCAATTAGTAGTGTTAAGCGATTTATCGGCGCGTAGAAATGGGATATTTTCGAAAATTTTTTAAGTCTCTGATTGACTTTGGGAAACCACGATCCATGGCTTTAATCCTAGGTTCTGAGAGTGATGCCCCAGCACACGTACTGAACAAAATTGAGTTACACGATGCAATAACAATGTTAAGTAGAGCTGGATGGATTTTAACAAATCGTGAACCTTTTTCCGAAACAGGAAAAATGTTTAGTTTGGCTAGTGCTAACTTTACGCGGGCTGGTTTAATCCTTCATGTCGAAGAAGATTTTAACGGAAGGTTAGAATTGTTTGAGGTAGAAGCTAATAAAGATGAGGAAGGCCTGAGGCATGAAGGGGTTCCAAAAAATTTACGACTAGTTGAAGTAAAGGATGTTTTAAGGTTATTCGGTACAGGAGCTGATGAAGCACATAAAGATCTAGAAGTAGGAGAAGTTAACTAGTAGTAATGCTATTAAGCCTCTAATTATCAATTTGGTGGAGAAGGAAGTTAAGAAAACTGTTCTGTCTCCATAAGAAACCGTTTTTTTTATCTTAAGGACACCTTTCAGATATAACGCCAGCATTTCCGATGTAAGTAGCTGTTTGTTTACGGATAAGTAAGTTTGTCACAAAAATTATAATTCAGTAACTGAACGCATACCTATTACAAGGTGTTGGGCATTGGGCTGTTTTTTTCGAAAGTTCCCTTTTAAAAAACCTAGAAATGTTTTGAATACTAAGAAGCTAGATGTTCCCACCAAAAATATTGTAAAAGCGATTGTTAAATTGTTCATTTTCTCTCCATGGTCTAAAGAAGATATAGAACTTTTGTTCTAAAGTCAAACAAATGTTCTAATTAGTATCTTTTTTCTTATTAATTGTTTTCTGACATGTTCATCTCTAAGCGCTACAATACGTCCGCGCTTTGCGTAGATTGTTTTTAAGGAGCAAGCTCTATGACCCCACCTAATGTTCTTCTTGTCACGAAAGGTCACCCTTTTCAACGAGATCCTTTTTTCCAGATGTGGGATGCTCTCCAGGCTGAGGGCCTTTTAACTTGGACTCATGTTGAGCAGCCAGCTGCACAACTTTTTTTCCATCCTGAAATTAGTGAGCCGTACGATCTGATCGTAGATTATTCGATGCCTGGAGTATTTGGTGTTGGTGGTAATCCTGACCCTCCGCAGGAGTTTAAGGATAATTTTATGGCAATGCTTGAATTAGGTAAGCCTATGATCATGATTCACCATAATCTTTGTTCGTGGCCAGGTTGGGAGGAATATGCTGAAATTGTAGGAGGTCGCTTCCATTATCATCCTGGTTCTTTAAGGGGAGTTGATTATCCTGATTCAGGTTGGCTTCTTGCTGTAGAGCATAATGTTTCTGTCGTTGATCCAGAGCACCCAGTGACGCAAGGTATTGAAGATGGTTTCGCCATTCAAGATGAGCTATATTTGGCGCCTGTATTTGAAGAAGATGTTGTTCCACTTTTGCGTAGTGACTGGGACTTTAATTACCGAAATTTCTTTTCTGCTGTAGAAGTAGTTGATAATGGCCGCATGTATTCACGTGGTGATTGGACACATCCTCCAACCTCAAATCTGATTGCATGGGCAAAAAATTATAGGAACAGTCCTATTGTATATATTGAGCCTGGTGATGTACCGACGTCATATAACAATCCTAATTACCGAAAATTAGTAGGTAATGCGGTATCTTGGGTTACCTCTGATGATGCTGCTTCATGGGCTCGTGACAGAAATTCGGCGAAAGTTTAAGGAGTTTTTTATGGCTAGCAATATAGTGCTTGATTCACTAGCAAAATTTTCTTGTGCTCCGCAATGTACTGCTGGGGCTGATGATAATTGTACAAATTGTGGTAAGCGTGCTAAGCCACATGTGGCTTGTCTGTTTTGTGAAAAAGATGGTGTGGAGAGGTATGGAGGTGTCTGTGATGAGATGGTCATTACAAATGGTCACGTGGAAGTGACTGGTCCTCTGTGTGGTAATTGTCACGTAGTTGTGTATGACGATCAGCGCGAGAGTGGCGGTTGGAGCATTGTTCGTCATGCTGGTTAAGCAACTCTTTAAGTTGCGCGTACTCGCACCAAAGGTTTTTAGCATCTAGCATTACAGTTGGTTGCGACCGGGCCCTGTGGTGTAGCGGTTAACATGCCACCCTGTCAAGGTGGAGATCGGCGGTTCGAATCCGCTCAGGGTCGCCATTATTTGCTAAGGAGCTTTTATGTCTGGTGTTGAAGACCATGAGACAGTTTCAATTTACCCCTTTGATGAAGATCAAATTGATGAATTAATGACAAATGCAGGGGAATGTACTTTTAACTGGGGCACCCAAGATGGGTGGCCTGTGGGTGTCATCATGTCCTTCCTTTGGAAGAATGGAAGTGTTTGGGTTACAGCTGGAGCACATAGACATCGAATTTCTGCTATTCGGCGTGATCCGCGCGTATCTGTTGTTGTAAGTGGTGCAGCAGCCCAGCATTTACCTGGATCTCCGGTAGGTGCTATAACAATTAAAGGGCGTGCAGTGATTCATGAAGGTAGAGAAGTAAAGGATTGGTTTTATCCTGAGTTCGCTTCAAAAGGAATGGATGCGGATGCTGCTAGGGCTTTTGCAGAGCGTTTAGATTCTCCATTGCGTGTAGTGATTGAGATTGTTCCTGAAAAGTGGATAACGTTTGATGCAGCGAAGTTTGGAGCTGATACCATGGGAGTTCTTTCGGATGATCAAAAAGGGCCTATGCTTAGTGCTGATTCCGAGAGGATGCCTGCAGAATTAAAGCGTCGGGGATTAGCTTAACTATTACTTTCTTGTAGCTCGTTGAGGAAACCATCCTTCATTTCAAGGACGCGGTCTGCTTTTTTTGCCATTGCCAGATCGTGAGTGACCATAATTCCGAGTACATTTCTCTGTTTAACTTCTTGAATTAATGAACGTACTACACGTTCACCTCTTTCTGAGTCCAGTGCTGCGGTCGGTTCATCAACGAGAATTAAATCAGGCCTGTTCATTAGCGCTCTACCGATGGCAATTCTTTGACGCTCTCCACCACTGAGCTCTGTCGCAAGCGCATTTGTGCGTTCAGAAAGTCCTAGTTCTTCAAGTAATTGATTTGCGCGATTTTGAGCTATATTCTTTTTAACACCACCAATTGTGCTAATTAGAAGAAGGTTTTCTTTTGCCGTTAGGAACGGGACAAGATTATTTGATTGAAAAACGTAACCGACATTCTTTTTCCGGTAGTTTGTACGTTGTTTAGCAGACAATCGTTCAATTTGCTGATTATTCACTTGAATTTTGCCTTGGCTAGGAGTTAGTAAGGCCCCTAACATGGCCAGCAAAGTTGTTTTTCCAGAACCGCTAGGTCCGACGATTGCGATAAATTCCCCTGAAGAGGCAGTAAAGGAAACCTCTCTTACTGCATGTACCTTCTCTGAACCAGATGAGTAGGTTTTTCCTAATGATGTAACCTCCAGCATTAGATTTACTATGGTCATTGTTGTTGTCCTAAGGCGATAATGGGGTCTACACGTACTATTCGACTTCCGGAGAGAAGGGATCCAATGATTCCCATTACTATTAGTACGATCGATGTTGTAACAAACGTTTCAACTTCAAAAGCTACCGGTACTCGTGTAGGTAATTTTGATAAACCTTCAGCTGTTCCCCAGGCTAAGGGGACAGAAATAGCTATTCCAATAAGAGATATCAAAATTGTTTGTGTCATAACTTGAAAAAATAAATAAGTACTACTTGCACCTATAGCCTTGAGTACACCTAGCTGAGCCTCTTTCTGGAGCGTTAGGACGTAGAAAAATGCTCCTACTACTAAAGCTCCAATTAGATATCCAAAGACACGCAAGGCAGCAACAGTAGACTGTTGCCCTGCAACCCCTTCAATGTTTGCGAACGCTTCTTTTTTACTTACTATGTCAATGCCCTCGATTTTCAGTTTTTCAAAATTGTCTGTGGAAAGTAATACGACGCTTGCTATTGGTGTAGTTTCAACTCGCTCCCCATATTTCAATTCTTGCCAGATTATTTGGTCTACAAAAATTGTTGGCTGGAAAAAAAACATTCCAGCTTCCACCTCGCCAACAATTATGAAAGGCCATTCTCCCAGTCTGATTTGGATCAGTACCTCATCACCTAGGGAAAGTCCAGAATCTTTAAGGAATTCTGTGCTTGCAAGTATTTCAGGGTTCCCTGATTGTAGTTTGCGACCCGCAATAATTTTTGGTGTTTCTATATTCGCTTGTTCATCCAAATTTAAGCTGAGTAATGCTGCTGATCTCAGATCTGTCCCTTTTGCTTCACCTCCAATATTTACTGCTAAGTAACCCAGTGCTGATACGTGATCTATTTCAGGTTGATTTTCTAAAGCATGAAGTGCTTCTATTCCTAGTTCAGAACGAATAATGCTTAATTCGGCTTCTTCAGCATAAGCAATAGCATTACCTCCAAGTTTCCATAAGGCGCTGCCTGCTAGCTGATTTAAGCCTACGCCTAAGCCATTGATCATGAGAATTAGGTAGGCGATCAGCGTTATAACTAGGGCGATCAAAGAGAATTGTAGACGGCGCCTAATTAGCTCCTTCAGTCCAAGCACAAATCCTCCTAAGATAGGTATTTTTATCTTTAATTAGTAGGATAAACATCCTTTCCGTACAGGCATATCAGTAGGCATGTTACGATCAGAAAGATTGAAGAAAGTGAGAAATAATGTGAAAATTGCTAAACGTGTAGAAGATTTGCCACCTTACTTGTTTGTTGAAATCTCTAAGAAAAAAGCAGCAAAACGTGCTGAAGGTGTTAAGTTAGCGGATTTTGGAATTGGTGATCCAGATTTACCCACCCCTGATCATATCTTGAAGGAATTACATAGTGCTGCCGATGATCCATCAAATCATCGTTACCCTGAATCTGAAGGACTTCCGGAATTACGTAATGCGATAGCAGGTTGGATGAAACGTAGGTTTGACTTAGATTTTGATCCTGAGACTGAAATTTTGCCCCTGATCGGTGCAAAAGAAGGTATAGCCCACATTGCGTTATGTTTTATTGATCCTGGCGATATTGCCTTAGTTCCGGATCCAGGATATCCGGTATATTCGATTGGGACGATGTTTGCCGGTGGTGAATCTTATTATCTCCCGTTAACTGCTGAGAATAATTGGCTACCTGATTTTTCCACGATTCCGCAAGATATATGCGATCGTGCAACTATGTTGTGGCTGAATTATCCAAACAACCCAACCGGTGCCATTGCAACTACAGACTTTTTTGAAGAAGCTGCGGCGTTTGGACGAGATAACAACCTTGTGGTCTGCCATGATAATGCGTATAGCGATGTTGCATATGATGGTTATTCGCCACCCGCTTTTTTACAAGTCTCTGGTGCACGTGATACCGGAATAGAATTTTTCTCATTCTCTAAAACTTGGAATATGACAGGATGGCGTATTGCATGGGCCTGTGGAAACGCTAATGTAATTAATGCATTGATGAGGGTTAAGTCGAATATTGATAGTGGAATTCCGCAAGCAATTCAACACATGGCTATAGCTGCGCTTGAGGGTGGCGATGGTTGGTCTAAGGAAAATAATCTTATCCTTGAACGTCGACGTGATCGAGTTGTTGATGCATTGCAGCATATTGGGCTCCAAGTGATAAAACCAAAGGCCAGCCTTTATGTTTGGGCTCGTTGTCCTGAAGGCGTTTCTTCAGCTGATTTTTCGGGTAGGTTACTTGATGATGTTGGTGTAGTAGTTACTCCAGGTCGTGGCTATGGCCAATATGGTGAAAATTACGTTCGTCTCTCGTTAACAACCCCTGATGATGAGCTGGAAGAGGGTGTAAGGCGTATTGCAGACTGGACTGGTTCATCTTAAGAAGTGGGTAAGCATTAAAATATGACAAAGGCTCGTTACTCAACCAAAGCAGTACCTGATCGGGCCTATCTTGTTTCCTTGAACTTATTTAAGGATAGGCAAACCAATGCTAGCGAATCGCTTCGTGAGCTTCATGAGCTGGCACGCACAGCTGGTGCCACTGTAGTGGGTTCTACTACACAACGTCGCTCACATCCCGTTTCTTCCACGTACATAGGTTCTGGGAAGGTCCAGGAAGTCGCTGAAGAATGTCGACGACTCAATGCTAACACTGTTCTGTTAGATGGCGAGCTAACGCCTTCGCAGCAGCGGAATCTTGAGGATTCGCTAGGTCTTAAAGTAATTGATAGGACTGCGTTAATAATTGATATTTTTGCTATGGGTGCACAAAGTCGTGAAGGGCGTTTACAAGTAGAGCTTGCTCAGATGGAGTATTTACTCCCGCGACTTGCAGGACAATGGAATCACTTAGAACGGCTGGAAGGTGCTATAGGTACTCGTGGTCCAGGTGAAACTCAGTTAGAAACAGATAGACGATTGGTACGTAGGAGAATAACGAAGCTTACAAATGATTTAAAAACTGTACGTAAACAACGTTCGCTTTATCGTCGTCGTCGTCGTCGTTCAGGTATTCCGACCGTTGCATTGGTTGGTTATACCAATGCAGGGAAGTCTACATTGATGCGAACCCTATCTGGTACAAAAACATATGTAGGAGATAAGCTTTTTGCTACTTTGGATCCACTTACTCGCAGGGTAAACCTAACAAATGACAGAACTATTTTATTGAATGATACAGTCGGATTTATTCAAAAATTACCAACCCAGTTAGTAGTTTCATTTAGAGCAACATTGGAGGAGCTTGAAGAAGCAAGTTTACTTATTCATGTCGTAGATATTTCGCACCCTCAAGCTTTAATACAGGCGGAAATTGTTGATAGTACTTTGGAAGAGTTAGGGCTTCAAGAGCGCCCGAGGGTTACTGTATTGAACAAAATTGATCTGCTAACTGATAGCAATGGTGAAGTAGTAAATAGTGAGGAGCTCGCCCGAGAGTTGCTTAGCTATGCTGGGCAGCCCCCTACAAGTATTTGCGCAATTTCCGCAGAGACTGGGTGGGGTTTAGAAAAACTTCGAAGTAAGCTTGAATTTTATTTAGAGAATGAAAAACAATACTAGATGCACTATTCTTAACGTGGGGTGATTGTAAGAGGGTTTAGGTGGAGATAGCTCTTGTAGTGCTTTCTATTCTTCTTGTCTGTGTCGTACTTTTTGCATATTGGCGTACCGTGGATGCAAAAAGGGTACCGCTTGATCTTTTCAACGATCTTTTTGAAGAAACTGGAACAAGCTTTGAGAAAAAAATTCAGTTAATGATAGACCGAATGGAAAGGTCTACAAGTTTAAGACTGGAAGCACTGGGGAGAGAGGCGATGCTTCTTCATGGTGAAGTGAGCGGTTTAAAGCAAGCTTTGCGGGATTCCAGTGCTGTTGGCAGATGGGGTGAGGTTCAGTTACGCCGAGTATTTGAGCTTGCAGGAATGGTTAAACATGTAGATTTTATTGAGCAAAAAACTTTTACCAGTGGTGTCGATATGGATTTTAAAGGTGCCCGTCCTGATGCAGTTATTAATTTGCCAAATAACAGGCGGATTTTTATTGATGCTAAAACACCGCTTACTGCCTATCTGAATGCGGTTGATTCTACTGATGAGGCTTCAAAGACACGATTTTTGGCTGAGCATGCTAGTGCAGTGCGCAGGAATGTAAATGAACTTTCGAGAAAAAATTATCCCGCTTTTCAGAAGGAACATGGGCAACACGTCCTCGATTTTGTATTGATGTTTCTTCCAGGTGATCTTTTTCTTGCAGCCGCAGCAGATAGTGACCCAGATTTAATTGTCGATGCTATTTCCAAGAAAGTGCTTTTATGTACGCCATCTACATTAATTGCGGTTTTGCAAACTGTTGAATATGGTTGGCGTCAAGAGCGCTTGAGTGAGCAGCTGAAGGATATTCAGGAGGAGGCACTTGTTTTGAATGAAAGGATGGCTGTTTACTTCAGACATGTAATGAATATGGGAAAAAGTCTTGAAAAGACAGTTGATGCCTATAATAAAAGTATCAGCTCTTTTGAACTACGGTTGTTACCTTCAATAAAACGTTTCCAAGATGTAGCTAAAAAGAGCTCTACTATAAGTCCATCTCCAGTCGAAGTTGCAGTTCGCTTGGCATCTGGTGATGACGAGCAGGAAGGCTAGATATAGGATCGCAGGATATGAGTGTTAACGATTTGGATATTAACTCTGGTTTTCCTACAGGAGCTCTTTCTGGATATCGGGTACTTGATCTAAGTGATGAGAAGGGGATGTTATGTGCTCGACTAATGGGTGAAATGGGTGCTGAGGTTATCAAAATCGAGCCACGAGTAGGCCATCGAGCCAGAAGACGGGGGCCTTTTTATCGAGACGAAAAAAATTCTGAGCATAGCTTGTTTTGGTGGGCAATGAATGCTGGTAAATATTCTGTAACGTGTGAACTTGATTCAAGTGAGGGAAAAAAAGTTTTGCACAAACTTATTGAGCAATGTGATGTTCTTATAGAGACAAATGTACCTGGTAGCTCACGTGATAGAGGTCTTGATTACAGAACTTTATCACGGATTAATCCTTCAATAGTTGTTGCAAGTATTACAAATTTTGGTAAAACGGGTCCGTACAGAAAGCTCCCAGCAGATGATATTGTTGCCTCTGCTCTTGGAGGTCATATGTATTTGAATGGCGATCCTAATCGCGGTCCGGTTCGAACAACTGTTCAGCAAGCATGGGCTCAGGTAAATGCTCAAGCTGCTGTTGGGATTTCAATTGCTTTATATTCACGTGGTTTAAATGGGGGGTTGGGGCAGCAGGTTGATGTTTCTATGCAAGAAGCTATGTCTAATGCGATGGATAATGCTCAGCAAACATGGGACATTTTAAAGATAAATAACTATGGACCCGGAGTTGGTCGCATGCGTGAAGGTCAAATAGGCGCACGCTATATTTATGAAACTTTAGATGGTTGGGTCGCTTGTCTTGGTTATGGGGGTCTTGTTGGGCTGACGGCAGATTCAATAGTGGATTGGTTTAATGAATCAGGTGAAGCACATGTTTTAAATTCTTCTACATGGCGTAAACGTTTATCGATGATGGATATATTTACAGAAGAAGAACAAAATCTTTTGGAAGAAGTTGTTGCTAAATTTTGTAAAAAACGACGGAAAGATGATTTAGTTAAAGAAGCTCAAAGGCGCGGTGCTGGTTGGGCACCGGTGTACGACCCTAGAGAGATAGTTGAGTCTGTGCAGTTGAATGAAAGGGACTATTGGATTCGTGTCTATCATGATGATCTTGGAGAGTCTTTCTTTTACCCAGGACCACCTTTTCGTTTAAGTGAAACTCCTTGGAGACAACGTGGACGAGCCCCGTTCATTGGTGAACATAATGATTCCGTCTATGGTGAATTGCTAGGTTTAAGTTCTGAAGATCTTCGTACAATGCGTAGGAGGATGATTGTTTGATGTCTCCAATTTCTCTACAGAAACCCTTTTCTGGATTGCGTGTTGTTGATCTTGCTTGGGTTGGTGTTGGACCTACCGTTTCAAAATACCTTGCTGATCACGGGGCAGAGGTTATTCGTGTTGAGTCTTCAACTCGTCCGGAGACACTTCGTCGGGCTGGCCCTTTTGCGAATGGTCAAGACATTAACAATTCCGGGTATTATGCAAATTTTAATTCTTCAAAGTATGGAATCTCAATAAATTTAAAACATCCAAAAGGGCCGCAAATCCTGAAACGTTTGATTGCTGTCAGTGATGTTGTAACTGAATCTTTTACTCCTGGTACGATGGCAAATCTAGGTCTAAGTTATGAGGATTTGCGAAAGGTTCGAGAAGATCTGTTAATGATTTCCATGCCTTTGTATGGCCAAACAGGTCCTTGGGCGAATTATGCTGGCTATGGCCATGTATTGCAGGCAGCTGCAGGATTTAATCATTTAACTGGTTGGCCGGATGGTGAACCCATTGGTACAGGGATAGCGTACACAGATTTTTTGGTCCCACATTTCGCAGCCTTCGCTTTAATTGCTGCTTTAGATTACCGTCGTCGAACTGGTCAGGGTCAGTATATTGATTTTTCGCAGTTTGAGGCAGCTATCCATGCACTAGGCCCAACGATTTTGGACTGGACAGTAAACGGGCACAACCAGAAACGGATGGGTAATCGAGATCCTGAAGCTGCACCGCACGGATGTTATCAATGTAAAGATGGTGAATTTGTTGTAATTTCGTGTTTTACAGAGGATGAATGGTCGAAATTCAGAGCCGCTCTTGGTCGGCCTGATTGGAGTGACTTGGAAAGAATGCGGCGCAAATGGTCACGTTTAAGCGAACAAGATGAAATTGATCGGCATATCGGTTTCTGGTGCGAGGAACGTACCTCGAAGCAAGTTTTTAGTATTATGCGGCGCTTTGAAGTACCTTGTGGGATCGTAAAGAGTCCAGAGGAAATGCAGATTGATCCTCAACTGCGTCATCGTGGGCATTATTGGGAATTAGAACATCCGACTATGGGTAAACGTACCTATGATGGCCCCTCTTTTCGGTTATCGAAGACTCCGGGTGAGTTAACCAAGGCCTCTCCTTTATTAGGAGAGGATAATGACCGCATATTCACTCAGTTACTCAATATTGATGAGGAAGAATATAATGAGCTGCTTGTCGAAGGAGTTTTAGAGTAATAAAACAGCCAATTGAAACTATTGTTTAAGTACCTTCATCAGTTGTGTTTTCCTCTGGGGCAGGCATTCCAGGTATAGGTGCATCTGCAGCAATAGTTAAAATTCCTCGCATAGTGTCAGGGTGTATTTCGCACAAGAAAACATATTGTCCTTCTTCTTGAGGCGTTGTGAAGGTAAATTCTCTTTGCACTGGTCCAGACAGTAACTCTGTTCGTAAGCCACCTTCTACCTCACCACTCTCACAACCCGTTATGCATCCGCCGAGCAGGTTGCTTGCAGAAATATCATCCGAACGGAAGAATGCCACGTTGTGTGGTGTTGCATCTTGATTTTCAAAAATTAACGTTACTTCTGAATCTGGTGGTAGCGTGATTTCTTCATGGAGGAACAGACTACCTACAGAGCTTAAAGTACCTTCAAATGGCCCGACTTCAAAACTTACGCCTCCGTTGCCAGAGATACTATGCGATGAACTTTGAAAGGTTGTTAGGCCTGCTCCGAGTGCGAATCCACCAACAATAAATGCACCTAAAATGGTAAATACGACACCTTTTGGAAATTTTGCTGAAACGTCCTTTGTGTCTCTTACTACATCCATGTCGAACGTTTGTAATGAACCTGTGACGATGGTGTTTTCATATTGATTGATTAAATCAACAATTGTTTGCCGGGTTCCCTCATAGGCTTCCAAGGCATCTTCTGTGGACCAAGTGGTTTCCAATACGACTTGTGAAGGACCATTTTCTGTTTGAGAAATATTTATCCGGAAATCTTCAAAGCCTGGAGTATTACTTAGTTCCTCCTCCATGTTTTGGAGTGTCTGTAATAATCCATCTTCACCTATAAAATTATTTAATGCGCCTTGCGTAATTGCGAACGTAATGATTTGTGTACGTCGTAATTCTCCTCTTTCCGCCTTTTCATGCTGGTCTGCTTTTTGACGCATGACCCCATCTTCGTAGATCCAACCAATCACGCTTATAAAGACAAGTGCGAAAGCTGCGCCAAGGGCAGGTCCGGTGTAGCTACTACTGCTATCTGCTGCCCACCAAATCACTGCTCCTGAAATACAAAAGAGTGCAAAACCTACCACAAGTGGCCAGATACTTGGATCTGGCAAATGGATTGCCCCATGTTCTTGATGCTCACTACCTTCGTTATGTGCCATAGTCATTCCTTATGTGGGTATCAAGTAGAGTGTTGCGAACAAAGCAATCCAGACAATGTCTACAAAGTGCCAATACATAGATGCTGCCTCAACAGCTTCGTGGTGCTCTGCAGAGAAATGTCCGGCTAGCGAACGTCCTAGGATCAAGATCATGAAGACTACGCCACCGGCGACATGCGCCCCATGAAAGCCCGTTAAGGTATAGAAGGTTGTTCCAAATACAGTGTCGTCTGCACGGAAGTGAAGTTGTGTATAGTCATACATTTGCATGACAAGGAATACAACACCGAGGAAGATTGAGATAAATAATCCCCAGAGCAATCCTTTTTGATTTCCTCGTTGTATTTGGAAAACTGCCCACTGTACGGTTATAGAACTTAGAATTAAGATTCCGGTACTAATTGCTACCAGGACCACTTCAAGTTCTAGATGTACTCCGTCAGCAATCTGTTGTGGAGTAAGTAGTTCTGTTGGGGGCCAAGATGGTGAATCTGCACGTGCTATGAAGTAAGCTGCAAATAATCCTCCGAAAAACATGACTTCGGATGCAAGAAAAAGAATAAAGCCAAGCATTCCATTGCTCATGCCTTCCTTCTGATGGATTGTTGTTCCAGCCGTCATATTAGTTTGTTTCCGTATCTTTATTTTCTTGCCTTACATCAAAGAGGGGGCGTTCAGATTTGATAGGTGGGAGGGAGTCAAAATTATGGACAGGGGGAGGTGAAGTGGTTGCCCATTCAAGAGTATTTCCTTCCCATGGATCGCTTGGTTGATCGGGTGGACGTCGAAAAGCTAGCACAACGTTAATGATAAATGGGATCATGCTGACAGCGATAAGAAAAGCTCCTATCGTTGAGAGTAAGTTCATGGTTTCCCATCCTGTATCGTTCGCGTAAGTTGCTATTCGTCTAGGCATACCATCTAGACCCAAAAGGTGCATTGGGAAAAATGCGAGATTGAAGCCGATAAAACTAAGTGCAAAATGTAATTTTCCTAGCCTCTCATCCAACATGCGTCCCCAAATTTTCGGGAACCAATAGTATAGTCCGCCGAAGACAGCCATTACTGATCCACCAAATAGAACATAGTGAATATGTGCAACAACAAAGTAGGTGTCATGGAGTGCAAAATCTACAGGCACTGCAGCACTGAAGGTACCGTTAAGTCCACCGATTAGGAACATGCTTACAAAGCCTAAGCCCCAAAGCATGGGCGACTTAAAGCTAATAGAACCGCCCCAGACCGTTCCAAGCCAGTTAAATATTTTTACTCCAGTAGGAACACCGATCATGAAAGTCATAATTCCAAAGAAAGGTAACAATACGGCACCGGTTGTAAACATGTGATGTGCCCAGACACTAAACCCAAGAGCGCCAATACCCATTGTGGCAAAAACAAATGCTTTGTAGCCAAAAAGTGGTTTCCTTGAAAAGACTGGCAGAATCTCTGAAATTATTCCCATACCAGGGAGGATCATGATATAGACGGCAGGATGTGAATAGAACCAGAAAACATTTTGCCAAAGTACTACGTTACCTCCGCCATTAGGATCAAAGAATGCACCGCCATAATTACGGTCAATGAATAACATTGCCAAAGCTGAGGCAAGTACTGGCGTGGCTAGCAACTGTAGTAGTGCTGTTACCAGCATTGTCCAGGTAAAAATAGGCATTCGGAACATAGTCATCCCAGGTGCCCGCATTCGGAACATTGTAACTAAAAAGTTTGCAGCGCCAATCGTAGATGACATGCCAAGCAAAAGTACCGCGAGGATCCATAGATCCATACCCATGCCAGCTTGTCGGGAAAGCGGGGTATAGGCGGTCCAACCACCTGCTGCTGCTCCACCATCTACAAGAAAGCCAGCAAACATTAATATCGCTGCGGGAGGGAGCATCCAAAATGAAAGGGCGTTAATTCGTGGAAAGGCCATATCCAGTGCGCCAATATGTAAAGGTACAAAATAGTTACCGAAGCCGGCCCAAATCGGAATAATAAATAGGAAGAGCATGGCTGAAGCATGCATAGTGAAGATTTGGTTGTATGCATCATTTGCAAGGAATGTATTTTCACCTACTGCAAGTTGCGTACGGACTAAAAGTGCAAGAATCCCCCCGACTGCGAAGAAAAACAAAGTAAACCAAAGGTACAAGATACCGAGTTTCTTATGATCGACCGTTGTTAGCCAGTCCATTATGGCCGGTCTTCGGTATCCCCCAATCCTAGGTATTGTTACTGTCGACACTATCGATTTCCTCTCTACTGTTCCCTTTCATTCGTACGTACTGTTTTTTTATCTTCTTGATCAAAACTTAGATTTTTTGCTGTTTGTTTAATCCATTCATCAAATTCTTCGCGCTCAACAATTCTTACAGTAAAGCGCATTAATGCATGATCCACACCACATAGTTCAGCACATTGCGCTCTAAAAATTCCTGTTTCGCGTGGGGTTACACTAAATGTGTTTATTCGGCCAGGAATCAAATCTAATTTATAAAGGAAGTCCCGCACATAAAAGGAGTGTATGACATCTGTAGATTGCAAGGAGAATTCAACTACTTCATTCACTGGCAACACGAGCTCTGGTTCATTTGCAGGCGTACCTATAATTGTTATTGTTCCTTCTCCATCAAATTCTCCTACACCTAGATCGTTCAGGTCATATACAAATTTCCATTGATACTGAAAGCCAGTTACTTCTACAGTTAGTGCATCTTGCTTTGCCTTTTTTTCGACATCAAACAAAGTTATCAGAGAAAGTGTAAACAGAACGATTACTATTACAATTGGGAGGCCGGTCCACAGTATTTCTATACGGTTACTACCATGTACCTGTTTAGGAAGTTCGTCATCTTTGCGTCGAAAACGAATAATCGCATAAACCAATGCACTAGCGATGATTACAAAAAGTGCAATGGAGAAATACAACATGACAAGAAACAGGTCATGCATCCCGTGTGCTTCATCGGTTATTCCACCAGGTTGCACAGCTAAAGCTGTGCTTGCGGAGCCGAGCCCTAACACCGATGCCAGTGATAGAGCAGCTAACAAACGAATACGCTTTAAAGGCTTTTGCATATACCGCCAATCTTTATGCTCACTTGAAGCCGCAAATGTTTCCTGGTTTTGTCGATGTGTTGACTCTATGAGTCTCGGCACAAACCTCAGCAAGTGTGCCGTCGGAGGGCCTTCAGTGTCAAGAAAATCTAAGAGATTTCCTCTCTATTTTTTTGTTCTACGGGCCTATAAGCCGGATTCTGTACCTTTAGGTGGCGACTATCTCTCTAGGTGCCCCATCACTAGGACACTCACGCAGTCTACCCGGGAGTTCACTGGGACGGGCGCCCTCCTCCCCTATTTGACCTTGCTCCAGGTGGGGTTTGCACGGCCGTTTTGTTCCCAAAACGCCGGTGCGCTCTTACCGCACCATTTCACCCTTACCCATTAAGGGCGGTATGTTTCTGTTGCACTTTCCGTCGGTTTACACCGCCCAGGCGTTACCTGGCACCCTGCCCGAGGAGTCCGGACTTTCCTCTTATCTCTAATTACAGATAAGCAGTCGCCCAGCCCGCAGAACATAATAAGGATACTGCCTTAGAGCTGCTATGTCGTTTTCTGTTTTAGTCCAAAGCCATATTTGCAAGGGAGTCAGCTCGTTGATTTTTTTCTCTTGGGACATGTTGGACATGCCATTTTTTGAGAGAACTAAGGGTATTTTTTAGCTCTTGGTTTAGAATTTTTAAGTTAGGATGCTTAATTTTCCAACGTCCTTCAACTTGACGAACTACGAGTAAGCTGTCCATACGTAGCTCAACTTCTTCAGCTTGAAGTTGTATGGCCTTTTTGACTCCTTCAATTGCTGCCATGTATTCCGCTCGGTTGTTAGTGCCATTGCCTATGTAAGAACTCACAATGGCTATTTCTTCACCATTTTCATTTTCTATGCTGGCACCAATTCCGGAAGGGCCCGGATTTCCTCTGCAAGCACCGTCTGTGTAAATAACTACGTACATATCTTGTTTTTTATACCTATGCCCGAAAGAACACTTCTACTTTTTCGTTATTAATAATAATGCTTTCAACAGTTTTGTTTAGAAGTTGGTGTATTTCTCGTTCATCTAAATGATCCCATTTTTGTAATAACTCTGTTCTTAAGTCTTGAAGCTCCTGAGTTCGGACAAGTGTAGTCTGCGTTTTCAAGAGACTTTGCTTAGCCTCAAACGCAGTGTCCTGGAAGAATTTTTCTATTTCTGTATGTTCCTTTGCAAGTTCTTGAAACTTAGACAGTTCAATTTTTTTTAACTTTGCTTGCTTGATTAAATCTTTAATCTTGGTTCGGTTTTTTGAGCGTTGGCTCTCCAGTTGTGCAATTTTTTTTCTCATCCTTATTTTCCAAGTATCGTAATCATTAGTATCAATTAGTCGGGCTTGTGCACGGCCTTCTTGTAGTATCGATTGAATTTCTTTCAGTAGTTTTGTTTCGTGCACGGATGCTATTCGACATTCTTGTCCTTTTGTTCTATTAGCACATACATACTTGTGATATTGGTTTTCATGGTATTCACCACTTTTTAATTTCCATTTTTGTTTCCTACTGTGCCCTATAAATTTCCCACCACACTCGCCACAATAAATTAACCCACTTAATTTATATTCATATTTCTTGGAGGATTGCCCTTTGCCTTTCAGGGAGCTTCTCTTCTCTTGTGCTTTTGAAAATTCCTCATCGCTGACAATTGGGAAAATTTTCAAACCGTTGTTCTCCCCCGCGTAGATTGAGTCAGTTAATATTCTTCGAACTTTTTGTTTGTCCCAAAATCGTAGGCTTTTAGCTGTTTGGTCATTATTTAGGTGTTTCGCGATACTGTGCATACCTAAGTTATCTTCTAAGTACAGTTTGTATATGAGTTTGACTATTTGGGCTTCTTGTTTGTTTATTAGGAAGCGCATTTTTGCCCCGATCCTGAATCCGAACTTCGGTTTTTGCATCTGAGCTAGGTGGTGTTTAATTTTTTCCGGTTTGCGTTTTCTGATAAGAGCTTGCAATGCCGGGCCACCAGTTTTTGCCAAAACTACCTTTTTCCCTTCCATCTCTATTTGTGTAATTTTTAACAACATTTCCGCTGGATCTTTTCCAAGCACTTTGTTGTCTGCCACTACAACAACCAAGAACATTGAATTATTAGTTTTTAAAAAATTAATTAACTGACCGAATCCGGGATTATCATCTACGTTTGGAGTGCGGTCAAAAAAAATTGCTGCTGGTTCAAAACCCTCGTTAATACAGAATTGATCAAATAATTTTTGTTGTTCAGCAAATGAGAAAAAACCTTTTTTTTCGACGCAGTATCCTATTGCTTTCAATTTTTACCTCGTTATATTGCATGCTGAGTGCATCTAAATTCAGCGTTGGTTTGATTAACTTGTAGTGCACCGAGTTCAGTACAGTTTTTATAATCACATTGCAGTTGAGGCGCAATAATCCGTTTACAATTTGGGCAATAGTTTGTGTTTTCAGAAGTTATTATTCGGCGCTTTAAGGCATCTGGTATGGATAAATGGCAGCTTACACAAGTGTTTCCCTGTATGTGTGTGACAGCTATTCCATCTTTTCTGCCGCAAAGTTCTTCATAATCCTTAATAGTGTCGTTATCTAAGGTGGCAGTGTCGGTCTCTTTTGCCGCTTTGATAAGAGCTGAGTCGTTCTCTAGTGATGTAATTTTTAATTTAAGTTCTTGGGAAATTCTCTCCCACTCGCTTCTTTCTTTTCCTTCTTCGGTACTGATTATTAAAATTGTTTCATCAAGTTCTTCAAGTACAGACAAAAGATCTAGCTCTTCGTCTTCAAGAGAGGAGTACAGGTTTTTATGTCGTTTGATTTCGGTTTGCAAATTTTCAAGATCTTTCGCATTAGTGATTGTTCCGTCGTAAAGCTGTTCCTCCTCTTTTTTTATACGATCTCTCATTTCCAAGGTTTTGATTTCAACCGCTTGCATTTTTTTTACGTGAGAGGCTTTTTCTTCAGAGATTTCGGCTAGTTGTTTCTGAATAGCTTCCAATCCTTCGTTTTGCGAAAGTTTTTTTTCTAATGTTTTAATTTCATTGCCAATATTTGCGAGTGCATTATCGTAATGCTGCAATTTCATCAGTTTGTTTATTTTTGACATGTAATATGAACCGTACGCTCCTATTAGTACATCGTAAATGCTGCTTCTGATTAAAACACGGCCTATAATCAGAAAGGCTCGTCTATGGAAATCCCAAAACTTGTTTATGACCTAATTTCTTTGCAAAGAGCGTCCAATGGAGATTCTTTGCGTGAAGAAATAGAGTCTAATGGTTCTATTGAGGTTGGGCACCTAGAATTTATGAGGGTTAATACGGGTATTCTTTTACGAGCTAATATTCTGCTTACTTATGAGATTGAGTGTAGTAGATGTCTTAAAGAAGCGAATATAAGCTTTCCTCTTGTATTTGATGAGGTGTTTTATCTTGCCAATGAAGGGGAAAATGATGGGTTGGATGATTTGCGTGTTGATGGGAAATTCACTTTTGAACATAATTACTTAATCGACATTACAGAAGCAGTACGGCAGTATGGTGAGGTAACTGCGCCAATGCAACCGTTATGTGAGGAGAATTGTCAGGGCCTGTGCCCTCTTTGTGGGGCATTGATGGGTGTCGAAGATTGTGGATGTACGTTGATGTATACTGATCCAAGATGGTCTGCCCTTTCGGCTCTTAAGCAGGAATAAGACGAAAATGTTAGCCGCTAAAGGTAATAATACGGAGCTTACTAATGCCACCACTTCCAAAGAGAAAATATCCGAAAACAAGACAACGAAAACGCCGTCAACATTTACGTATGAAAATGCCTCACGTTGTGACTTGCCAAGAGTGCAGAAGCCCGAAATTGGCGCACCGAGTGTGCCCGATTTGCGGAGTTTACCGAGGGCGAACCGCTATAGACCTGCCCGACCCGGAGATTCGGTCTTAGGCGTGGGCCCTGATTCTGCAGGTGACTTGTTTCTCTTCGCTGGTCAGCAACGGAAAGGTCATGCCTACGTGTTTCCTGGCCAAGGTGCTCAGTTCGTAGGAATGGGGGCTGATCTTTATTCTGAATTCCCAATTGCTCGTCGCTTATATGACGAAGCTGATCAAATTCTCGGGTTTCATCTGTCAAAGCTTTGTTTTGAAGGACCGGAATCTGATTTACAGGAGACCAAAAATACTCAGCCAGCAATAGCATTAACCAGTTTAGCCTTATTCGCTGTAGCTTCAGAAATCCAACCAAAACTATTGAGGCCTCCTGCATTTTTTGCTGGCCATTCCTTAGGTGAATATACTGCTCTTATAGCTTCGGGTGCGCTCTCCTTTGTTGACGGAATTAAACTTGTGCGTTTACGAGGTGAATTAATGCAGGAAGCAGGTGAAAGTAAACCTGGTACGATGGCAGCTATTCTTGGTCTCGATATTAATGATGTTGAAGATGTGTGCCGTGAAGCTGGTGCAGAAATTTGTAATATTAATGCTCCAGGCCAGATCGTTATTGGTGGTTTAAAGCAATCGGTGATCCGAGCTTTAGATTATGCTCAAGCGAGAGGTGCACGCAAAGTGATTCCTTTAAACGTTGGCGGTGCATTTCATACTTCACTTATGAAGCCTGCATCGGAAGGTCTTACTGAACCAATTGCAACTGTTTCAATAACACCTCCAAAAGCGCCGATTATTGCCAACTGTAATGCGGAACCCATCCGTGAGGCAGATGAGATCCGTAATGAACTTCTTGATCAAGTTTTCAAACCTGTACAGTGGAGTGAGTCTGTCAACTATATGGACACTCATGGGGTAAAGACCTTTATAGAATTTGGGCCGGGTCGTGTTTTAACTGGTCTTATTAAGAAGATGGTAAGGTCGGCTTCTTGTGTTGCCGTTAATGATACGCAATCAGTGCATTTAGATTTGGACTAGACCTCCAACATTTTTTGGGTAGACAATAAGACATGACTGAACTGAATGGATTAACAGCACTTGTAACAGGAGGCTCTAGAGGTATCGGCCGATCTGTTTGTCTCGAGTTGGGGCTAGCAAAGGCAAATGTTGTCGTAAATTATAACCGTAATGAAAAAGCAGCAGAGGCAACTGTTCAAGAATTAATTTCTTTGGGCGCTCGAGCAATTGCTGTTGGAGGTGATGTTGCTGATAGTGAGGGTGCCCAGAATCTTATAAAAACTACTCTGGAACATTTTGATGGACTTGATATTCTGATTAATAACGCTGGTATTACGAGGGATACCTTGTTACTACGCATGAGTGAAGAAGATTGGGACGCTGTTCATCAGACAAATTTGCGGGGCGCTTATCTTGTAACCAAGGCTGCTTTGCGTCCAGTTTTAAAGTCCAAGGCGGGACGAATTCTAAATATGGCTAGTGTGGTTGGGGTTACTGGAAATCCAGGTCAGGTAAACTATGCTGCCGCGAAAGCAGGCTTAATAGGGTTTACTCGTGCGTTGGCCCGTGAAGTTGCGCCACGAAATGTGACAGTTAATGCAATAGCCCCAGGTTTTATTGAAACTGATATCACAGCCTCTTTGACTGATAAGCAAAGGGAGACTGTGATGTCACAAGTGCCTTTGGGTAGATTTGCGCAGCCTGAAGAAGTAGCACCACTCGTGCGTTTTTTGGTAGGACCGGGTGGTTCGTATATAACCGGGCAATGTATTCATCTAGATGGTGGTATGGTGATGGCATGAAAGAAGACCACGTCCTCCGTCGTGCTCGCTGTTTTGTACTGGAAACTTTATATGAGCTGGAGAATTCAGAGCATGATCTTGAAGCTGTTTGTGAGAGGAGGCTCTGTGAAGCTGCCGATTCAGACGTGGAGTTAACCAATCCAGGCACTTCCGGTTTTGCTAAAGGTCTTTTAAGAGGGGTTTGGAATTCTCGTATCGATTCTGATGCTCGTATTCAGAAGGCGGCCCCTAAACATCCCGTCGAATCTATCGCTGCAATTGATCGATCTGTGCTCAGGCTTGCCATCTGGGAGTTACTCGCGGATAATTCAGCGCCGGTTGGGGCTGTTGTTAACGAAGCGGTCGAGCTTGCGAGATCTTACGGTAGCGACTCTTCACCAAGCTTTGTGAATGGTGTACTTCGAACTATTGGTGCGGAGATATCTGAACAAAGAAATAAAGTAAAATAAAATATGATAATAGTTACATTGAGGAGTATTTCTAGTGCCATCCACTTTTGAACGGGTTTGTGCCATTGTAGTTGAACAGCTTGGGGTTGATGAGAGCGAAGTTTCTCCGAGTGCCTCTTTCGTTGATGATTTGAATGCTGATTCTTTGGATTTAGTTGAATTAATTATGTCCTTGGAAGAGGAGTTTTCTGGAGATACAGAAATCGAGATTAGCGATGAAGATGCTGAAAAAATTGTAACAGTGCAGGACGCGATAGATTATTTACAAGATCATGGTATCGAAGATACGGATTGAACCGGTAATTTTTCCTGCGCCAGTTTATGCTTTAAAGCGTAGGTTTTAGTATGGATTTTAGCGTCTTCGGTATTGGCTTGCCCGAAGTTTTTGCTATTTTAATTTTGTTAGTAGTCGTAGTAGGTCCCAAGAGATTGCCTGAAATGGCTTGGCATATTGGACGGGCAGTTAAGACTCTTCAGCGGTATGCACGGGCTGTTCGTGATGAATTTGGTGAAGAATATCAGTATTTGGATGAAGAGATTCGTACGATAAAAGAAGATGCTCGTGAAATAAATGCAGAAATGCGTGAGGTTCGAGCAGAAGTTTCCGAGAATGTTGAGGAGGTACAGACAGATTTCCGTGAGGCAACTGAACCGATAACAGATGATATGACAGTGAACGGAGGCGAAAGTTCATCTTCAGTAATTCCCACTCCCGTGAACCCGGTTTTCCATTCTCAATCCGATAATGCATCATCTTCGAAGTCAAAAGTTGTTGATACTGAAGCTACAGTATCTCAAAAACCTGCACCGCCTCGAATTTTTTGACAGTTATTTGCGATAGCGATGCTTAGAAATGACTACTGATTCTTCATCTCCCTTAGGGGAACAAAATCAAGGAGAGGTAGTAAAGCCTCCTCCTGGTGAGATGTCAATTTTTGAACATCTTATTGAACTCCGAAATCGTGTTCTTGTTGCAGCCTTAGCAGTTTTATTAGGTGTTGTTGCTGTTCTCTATTTCACTTGGGATCCTCATCCATCGCTTCCGAACACATTCGATATTCTTTTAGAACCTGCACGATCCCGTATTGATTTTTCTATGGAGCGAGCACAAGAAATTATTGGGAAACAGTTAGATAAAGAACTCCTAGTTACTTTAGAAATGGCAGACATAGAGACTGATGGGATTGAAAATCTAGTGGGGACATATATATTCCCACAAACCGAGTTCCTGGGTGAAAAGCCGATTTTAGGAACTGCTGAGGATGGTTCCATTTATTTTGAAAATCTTGGACTTGATAAGTGGCAGAGAGAAGATCTTATAGGCGTTTTTGCGCGTGAAGCATCACGTGGATGGGTAGGACCTTCGTTTTTAGATACCAATGAAGTTGTGACTGTTCAGGAGGCTTTAGATCTTCTTGGAAATACAAGTGAAAATAATTTTCGACTCGCCTCCTTTTCTCCTACTGATCGCATAACTGCAATTTTTCAAATAGCTCTATATGGGGGATTATTACTTGCTGCACCGATTGTCATATATGAATTATTAGCGTTTATCATTCCAGGTTTAACAGGTAGCGAGCGTCGAATTTTAATATTTGGGGTTTTTGGATGTTTAACGTTTGTAATTGCCGGGATGCTTTTTGCTTATTTTATAGTGATTGAAAGAGCACTTGGCTTTTTGCTTGGTGTAGCCTCAGACACGGTTGACAATGTCATAGGCATTAAGGAGTACATAAGTTTTGTGACTCGCCTTATTTTGTGGATTGGTTTTTCATTCCAATTGCCGATGATCCTTGCTTTGGCTGCACGGGTTGGTTTAGTTACAGCAGGACAACTTTTGCGATTCTGGAGATATGCAATTGTTATTGTTTTCATAATTGCAGCAATAGCAACACCAACTCCAGACCCTCAGACACAAGCTGTGGTTGCGCTCCCTTTACTTGCGCTTTATTTCTTGGGTGTTCTATTTGCAAAAATTTTCTATCAACCACGAGCAGGTTCAGTAATCGCTAATAATGATCCTCAGCTGGATGGCGATAGTACATCCTGAAGTAGCAATGAAAAATTTTAGTACTAGAAGAACAACATTTCTTACCGGCTTTTTTGGCGGTGGTTTTGCAGGATTGATGGGCGTTGGTGGTGGCGTTGTTTTGGTTCCATTACTCACTGGTGTCTTGAAAATGAATCAACACACAGCGCAGGGAACTTCTTTAGTAGTTGTAATTTTCGCCGCAGGTACTGGTCTTATTACATATGCCTTTACTGGTTACGTAGCTTGGGATTTCGTGGGTTTGTTGTTATGCGGTTCTTTGATTGGTGCTTATTTGGGTGCACGTGTAGTTCAGCGGTTCCCTGAGGATGCTTTACGTCTTATTTTTGGCCTGTTCTTGCTTTTACTTGCTTTACGTTTTTTGATTTGGACCAGCCTCCCACCTCTTATTGAATCTTCAGGAACTATCGAAATTGTGGCCGGAATTGCAATTGGGTTTGTCGGAGGATTTGCTGCAGGTGTATTAGGCATTGGTGGCGGAGCAATTTTTGTCCCGGCACTTGTTATAGTTTTGGGTACGGATCAACATATAGCTCAAGGTACTTCTTTAGGAGCAGTGCTCGCGACCTCTGCGGTTGCTGCTTTCGTTTATCGTCGTGCTGGCAATTCAGATATAAAATCTGGGAAGTGGATTGCTGTTGGAGCAGCACCAGCAGGTATAGCAGGCGCATTGTTGGCTAGTTTCCTTTCCCCAGAAGTATTGCAGCGTATCTTTGGATCTGTAATTTTAATTGTTGGTCTACACCGTTTAGCCATAACCAGTGGTTTAGTTGCGGTAATTAAGGACTTTAAGAAATGAAAGATCCAATTTCTTTAACTACTGATTTTGTTGAACTTTACCAAGAAATTCGTAGCTGCGAAGCGTGTCTTTTGCATAAAACACGTAAAAATGCAGTCCCTGGTGAAGGTCCCCAAGACGCTCAAGTAATGTTTATTGGTGAAGCCCCCGGCCTGAATGAAGATCGTGAAGGGAGGCCTTTTGTTGGCCGAGCCGGTTCTTTTTTAGAGGAATTAATTGTGGCAGCTCGCCTTAAGCGTTCTGAAGTTTATATTTGTAATGTGTTGAAATGTAGACCTCCCGATAATCGTGATCCGTTACCAGTTGAAATAAATTCGTGTAGTGATTTTGTTAGTAGACAAATCAAGCTTATTGATCCCTTTGTTATTGTTACACTTGGTCGTCATTCGATGCGTCGTTTTTTTCCCGATGCAACGATATCACGTATCCATGGTCAGCCAAAAACAGTTGAAGGACGCTTGATTGTGCCAATGTATCACCCTGCAGCTGCTTTACATCGTGGCAATCTTAAAGCGACAATTCTCGATGACTTTGCAAAGTTACCTGGTTTTATTGATCGTGTTCGTTCTTTACGGCAAGGAGAGGAAGTTTTGGAGAATGCTAAGACTAATCCTGTTTTGAAATCTCGCCAACTGGATTTATTTGAGGATTAAAATGGAAAAAGAGTTGCTTCGAGTTATTCCTTTAGGTGGTTTGGGAAACATTGGGCGTAACATGATGGTTTTTGAGTTTAATGAAGACATTATTGTGGTTGATGTTGGCATTATGTTTCCCGAAGAGGACATGCTTGGTGTTGATTTGGTACTTCCTGATTTCAGTTATTTGCTTCAGAACAAAGAGAAAATTCGTGGCATCTTTCTAACTCATGGTCACGAAGATCATATAGGTGCTCTTCCGTACTTACTCAAACAAATTAATGTTCCGGTTTTTTCAACAAAGCTTACTGATGGTCTTGTTCGCGTGAAGTGTCGTGAACATAAAATTGATACAAATAATTTAAATGTTGTGGAGCCCGGGGATAATATTGAATCTGGTGCATTCGAGGTCGAGTTTTTCTCAGTTGCTCATAGTATTCCCGATGCTTGTGGTCTTATCATACGTACGCCGCTCGGTAACATTGTTCATACAGGTGATTTCAAATTGGATTACACACCAGTGATGAATCAATTCACTGACCTCACTCGACTTGGTCAAATTGGAGCTGAAGGGTGTCTACTCTTACTTGCAGATTCTACTTATGCCGAAATAGAAGGTTTTACTCCCAGTGAGCAAAAGGTGGGAGATTCTTTAAGGCACCTTACAGCGGCAGCTGAGGGTCGTGTTATTGTCGCCACTTTTGCTTCACTTATTGCTCGTATACAGCAGGTAATAGACGCTGCTGTACTTGATAATCGTAAAGTTTTCATAACTGGCCGCTCAATGATTAACAATGTGGCTATGGCTAGAGAGTTAGGCTATTTAGAGGTTCCTGCAAACACGATCGTGGGAGTAGAGGAAATGCGAAAGTTGGAGCCAGATAAGCTCACTGTTTTGACTACTGGAAGTCAAGGTGAGCCCACCAGTGCACTCACAAGGATGGCTAATGGTGAGCATAAGCATTTAAACATTATGGAGGGTGATACGATAATTCTTTCTGCCAATGCGATTCCAGGTAATGAAAAGTCTGTATACAACAATGTTGATAATTTGTTCCGGCGTGGTGCAATGGTTCTGTACAATCGCGTTTCAGATGTTCATGTGCGAGGTCATGCTGGGCAAGAGGAGCTCAAGTTGGTGCAGAGTCTTTTGAAACCTGATTACTTTGTACCAATTCATGGGGAGTACAGGATGTTGGTTACGCATGCTCGGCTTGCTGAGTCCGTTGGTTTGCCGGAAGGAAATGCCTTTGTACTGACTGATGGGGATGTACTCTCAATTGATTCTGAGGACGCTTATTTAGATGGAAATGTAGATGCCAGGTATGTTTATATTGATGGCAAAGGGGTAGGCGATTTTGATGAAACGGTTTTGCGTGAACGCGCAGATTTATCAACAGACGGTGTGCTTGTTGTAATAGTTACAATTGATGAAGAAACAGGTGACCTGGTGGGACAAGTTGAGGTTGTGAGTCATGGGTTCATTGATTTAAATGAGCATGATGTACTTCATGATCGGGTGGCGGAAATTACTGAAGCTCTTCTTAGTGAGATCTCCGCGAAGAAGGATTACAAGAAATTAAGTAGACAGATACAAGACTCAACCGCGAAGTTCCTGTACGATGAGACGAGGCGGCGGCCTACAGTGATGCCGCTAATCATCGATGTCTAATCGAGAGACGTTGAGATAGACCTACACGCGGGGTTTTGGGTCACTGGGAGTGAATCCATGGCGACGCGTGCCCGTACAAGAGCAAGTGGTCCAACCACACTAAATTTGTTTGCGCGGTTTAAAAAGTTTAAGACAATAGCTAGTCGTCCGACCACCTTATTGCTTTGTTTCGGACTTCTTGTCGCTGCAGGTATGGTTACTCACCTAATTTGGGGTTTAGATAGGTTCCTAACTTATTTATTTGAGCAACTTTTCAGTTTGTTAGGTGTAGGTTTTGTATTGCCTATAGGCTTATCCGTGCTTTTCTTTGCACATAGGAGGTGGGGTGGTGCTGTTCCTATTCAAAAGTATTTAAGGTTTGTTGTGGGTTTCTCCGCAGCTAGCCTATTTCTATGGGGTATCTTAGGTTTTCTTGTTATTGATTGGAATATCGGGAATGTTCGTGTTCAAGAGACTTCTCTGGGAGGACATGTAGGTCAAGCTTTTATTGATGGTTACATAGCAATTTGTATTTGGTTAGTTTGGTTGTTGTTAGCAATAGTTTCTTTTGCGCCAGATTTAACGAAGCGTTTTTTGCTAGTGAAGGTGCCTCAATTTGCGCAATGGATTTGGAATGAGCGATTTATCCAGTCCATAGGTTATTTTTCTCTCAGGATTGTGAAAAGTTCCAGTCGAAGTGTGTTTCATCAGTTGAAATATTTTTATCAGCGTCCATCGTCAGAACCAGTAATTGGCGGTGAACGATTAGCACACAATATAGCTGTAATTAATCGCCAAGTTGTTTTTCGGCCTGCTGGTGATACCGGGGTAGTGCTACCAAGTTCAAAGGCGATTCACGAAGAGGTTCCGGTTGATGAGGTGGAAATTTCTTTGCCAGCTTCTATTCCTTTACCCTTTGATGATTTAGATCCTGAAATAGAAGATAGTGACGAAATTGAAAGAATTTCCTCCCGAGGTGGGTGGGAATTGCCTCCATTTGAATTGTTTGAAGAACCTATCCTCAAGACAGAAGATGCTGGCAATAATGATGCACGTGCGCAGTTAATTGTGGATACGCTGGCCTCGTTTGGTGTTGATGCATCTGTTGTAGAAATTAACGAAGGCCCGACAGTAACTCAATTTGGTGTTGAACCAGGTTGGGCGGTAAAAACGAAATCTACCGTTTTACGTGATGATAATGGGAAAGTACTTACTGATTCTGAGGGAAAAGCACTTAGTGAAGAAGTGGAAGTTTCCCGAACACGCGTACGTGTTAATCGAATTACTGCGTTGCAGAGTGATTTGGCTCTTGCATTGGCTGCACCTAGTTTGCGTATAGAGGCCCCTGTTCCTGGTCGTCCAATCGTAGGCATTGAAGTTCCAAATAGTACGTCTTCAGTTGTTACGTTACGCAAAATTATGCAGTCAAAAGAATTTAGAAATATGTCACAAAAATCTAAGCTCGCTATTGCATTAGGTGAAGGTGTTTCCGGTAAGCCCGTCGTTGCAGATCTTGCCAAAATGCCCCATCTTTTGATTGCAGGTGCAACTGGAAGTGGTAAAAGTGTTTGCATCAATACAATTATTTCCAGCATTCTTGCATCTGCTACACCTGATGAAGTACGTTTTGTTCTTGTTGACCCGAAACGTGTTGAGTTAACGAATTATGGAAGGCTTCCGCATCTCGCATTTAGTGAAGTAGTTGTTGATCTTGAAAAAGTTGTTGGAACGTTACAAGCAATTGTAAGCGAGATGGAGTCTCGATATAAACGTTTTGCAGAGTATGGTGTTCGTAATATTTCTTCTTATAACAGTAATCCTAGGGTTGCCAAACGGCTTCCAGAGTGGGTCGTGATAATCGATGAATTAGCCGATCTTATGATGGTTGCGCCTTTCGAGGTCGAAAAGTTGCTTTGTAGACTTGCTCAACTTGCACGTGCGACAGGCATACATCTAATTGTTGCTACACAAAGACCATCAGTAGATGTTGTAACTGGTTTGATAAAAGCTAACTTCCCAACTCGTATTGCTTTTGCAGTTACTTCGATTACTGACTCGCGAACTATTCTTGATATGGGTGGTGCTGAAAAATTGTTAGGACAAGGAGATATGCTTTATTTGCCTACTGATGCCGGAAAGCCTAGCCGTATACAGGGAGCTTTCGTTTCAGAAGCAGAGGTGGAAGGTATCGTATCTCATTGGGCGCGAGATGATTTTGCTGCGTTGCGCCCGGAGATGGCTGATGAACTTTTGGAAAAAGCACTGGTTGATCAGAATGGTGGTAATGATGATTTGGAAATTGATAGCAATGATCCTCATCTTAGTGATGCTCGTATTTTAGCTAGTAGTCGTAGCAGAGTTTCGCCGTCTTTGTTGCAGCGTCGTTTAAGTATTGGTGCGGTAAAGGCACGTCGTATTATTAAGCAACTTGAAGTAGAGGGTGTTGTTGGTCCTGAAATTGATGGGGAATCGCGTGAGGTTCTAACAAACCCGGTTGCATTAGAAGAATGAAACTAACATAAGTATTTTTCAGGTGTAGAGTGAGATCGTGAGTAAAGAAGATTATCGATTAAGTAAAGAGGATCCGAACGGTACTTGTTTTGCATGCTCCGCGAATCTTGATAGTTCGCGTTTATTTACTAATTTTAGGGTTTGCCATGTGTGTGGTCACCATTTCCACCTTTCAGGTGTTCAGTGGGCAAAATTTCTTTTGGATAAAGATTCTTTTCAGGAAGATGACTATGCGGTCTCTGGATTAGATCCAATTTCATTTGGAGGTCCACGTAATTATCGTCAAAATGTGCTTGATGCGCAAAGGAAGACTGGACTTTCAGAAGCTGCCTTTACTGGGCATGGGACTTTTTTCGGAAATGAAGTTGTTTTTGCAGCGTTAGACTTTTCCTTTTTAGGTGGTTCCACAGGAATCGTTAGTGGTGAAAGACTTGCACGGGCTTTTGAACGTGCAGCAGACCGCCAAACGCCTCTAATCACTGTCCTGTCAACATCTGGAACTCGCATGAGGGAAGGCCTTCTGGCTTTGATGCAAATTCCTCGAGTTATAGTTGCTCGACAAAAACTGACTAGGCGTCGTGTGCCTCATATTGCGGTGTTAGCAGATCCAACAACTGGTTCATCCTACGCTGGATTTGTGAATCTTGCGGACTACATTATTGCTGAGCCAAATGCACTAATTGGCTTTTCTGCTTTACGTTCCATCAGTGAACGTGAAGTAGTACCGGAGGGGGCACATACTGCTGAATCGCATTTACGAAATGGTTTAATTGATGCAATAGTTCCACGTCAAGAGTTACAACCATTTCTCGGTCAAATTTTAGATCTGTTAACTAGTTCATATGAATTACGTATGAAGGAGAGATTGGACACTGCTCCTCGTGATTTTTCGTCTTTAGAGGCATGGAGGACAGTGCAGCTTTCGCGGCATAGTAATCGTCCATCAACATATGAACTGATTCAAAGAATGGCAACTGTGTATGTCGAAATTCATGGAGACAGGAGTGGTTCAGATGATTCAGCAATAACGGCAGGTTTTGGTCTACTAGGAGGTGAAGCAGTAGTTATTGTCGGTCAAGTGCGGCCTTCAGAAGAAGTTCCAAAATCTGGCTATATTAGTGCTGGTGGATTTCGAAAAGCACGTCGTGCGATGGTGCTTGCCCAAAAATTTAACTTGCCATTGATTACCTTTCTAGATACAAAGGGGGCAGATCCATCATTAGCTGCTGAGGAAGATGGGATAGCTGCTGCTTTAACTCGTTGTACTGAAACAATGTTGGCTTTAAAAGTTCCGACGCTTGCAGTAGTTACAGGTGAAGCAAATGCAGAATCGGCTGTTTCTATGGGGGTAGCTGATCGTGTACTTATGCTTCAGCACTCCATTTATGGAGTAATTGCTCCTGAAGATGCCGCAAAGATTTTATACCGAGATATTTCACAAGCCGACGAAGTGGCTGAGAGCCTTCGCATTACTGCTTCTGATTGTTATGACCTTGATATCGCTGATGAGATTGTTCAGGAGCCTGATGAGGGTGCGCATACAGATCATCAAGAAGCTGCTTATTTTTTGCGTCGTGTCTTAGTTAGACATCTTGTTGAGTTAACAGATCAACGAACATCCGATCGTTTAGGTGCTCGAAGAAAGCGTTACCGTTCTATGGGTAATTCTAGTTCGTTGGTTCGAAATGTTACGGAACGTTCAGTTGGCAAGTTCTTCGAAAGATTAGAAGAGTACTTTCCCAGACGCAAAAAAATTACAAAGCGTCCAGCTGAGGAATATACAGATAGATCAGAAATACCCTTTTGATGGTGTTTAGGTTTATAAGGCCACTATTTTGAACGTGTTGGCACTTTTTTTCCTGTACTTCTAATTTTCTGATTTTGTTCATCCATAGCGCCTGCGATTACTGTTCGTCTGGATGGAGCTGCTTCATTTACGGCATCTACGAATGCCCAATCTATGCTCTCGAGAATACTTTTCTTCTTTGCTTCTTCGCGAACGAATGAGATTGTTTGGGAAATAGTTGACTCAAATCCTGGCCAACTATGACACCGAATTACTCTTAGGTGCCGATTCGATTCATTCCATTCTACGATTAACTTAGGTGTGGGTGATGGGCCGGCAGATATGCGTACATACCCGCCTAAATAATTTGTTGTTAGATGTAAACCATGCTGAGCGGTATCTATAGAAGCTCGCTGTACCCCATCCCAAACATTTGCCAAAGCTATTAATAATCGAAAGGCAACATCATCTGTTTCTGCTCGCATAAGACCTCGCGCAGGGTAGCGCGAGTCAGCGCTCGTACCCCACCGAACACTATTCTACAGTAGTTGAGAAGAAGAGGAAGCCCTAACAGCTTTCCTGCACTCTGTTGCACTGTTAGTATCCCTTCGCAGGGGGCTGTAGCTCAATTGGGAGAGCGTTTGACTGGCAGTCAAAAGGTAGGGGGTTCGAATCCCCCCAGCTCCACACAAAAAACTATTTTTCCTCTAAGAGAGTTCGCATTCTATCCATAGCGATATGGATGTTTTCGAGAGAGTTTGCATAGGAGATTCTTAAATAACCTTCGCCAAGATCTCCGAATGCTGTTCCTGAAACTACCGCAACACCTTTTTCTTCTAGTAAGCGTTCCTGCAAAATTTGTGAAGAGTATCCGGTGTTCTTAATATTTGGAAATGCGTAGAAGGCTCCAGCTGGCTTTACGCAACTGATACCTGGCATAGAATTGAGTGACTCCGTGATCGCGTCACGTCTTTTATTAAATTCCTCCACCATTTGTGATACTGCCTCCTGAGGACCTTCGAGTGCTGCAATTCCAGCATATTGCGCTGCTGCATTTGGGCAGGAGTAAGAATTTACGGCTAGGCGTTCTGCATATTCAAATAGAGCCTTTGGCCATATACCGTATCCCAAACGCCAACCAGTCATCGCATAAGTCTTGCTCCACCCATCAATTACTATGAGTCGATCCCTGATCTCAGGATAATTTAAAAGGCTGAAGTGCTTTTTACCGTCGTAGAGAATACGGCTATAAATTTCATCAGAAAGAATTGCAGCCTTTGGGTATTTTTTTAACCCATCAATAAGAGTGTCGAAATTTTCTTTTGGAATAACACCACCAGTTGGATTTGCAGGACTATTTAAAATTATTAACCGTGTTCGTTCATTTACTTGGTCTAGGAGCTTGGTTGGGTCAAAAGAAAAGCCTACATCTTCCTTTAACTCGATAGGTACCGCTTTTGCTCCAGTGTACCGAATCATTGATTCATAAATAGGAAACCCGGGATTTGGGTAAAGGATTTCTGTTCCTGGTTCTCCCATAAGCATGATCGCAAAGAACATAATTGGCTTAGCGCCGGGTGTGATAAGTACTAAGGAAGGGTCAACGTTTACTGAATATCTTCTTTCTAAATCGTTAGTAACTGCCTCACGTAAAGCAGGAATTCCTGATGCTGGGGTGTAACCATGCGCGCCATCAGTGAGTGCTTGTTGTGCTTTTTTGACTATATGTGTAGGTGTTTTAAAGTCTGGTTGCCCTATCCCTAAATTGATAATGTCTTTTCCTTGTGCGGCAAGTTTTTCGGCTCTTGCAAGTACGGCAAATGCAGTTTCTGTTCCGAGATCCATTGCTTGTTGGGTAGGTGTTATAGGGTCCATAAGATTTCCTTTTGTTTTGCTGTTTAATGAAAACAAGGAGAGATGCTTGATTTCACTTATTAACAAATTTTCTGAATCGTGATTAGCCTACCTGAATAATGGTCGATGATACAAAAACATCTTTATCTCTAGCTTAATTATCCAAACTCAAGTTTTATTCTGTTACTATTTCCAGAGAAGAATCCTTAATGAAAAGGGGTTATAAATGCTTAAGAAACTTCATCCACTTAGTGGAGCTGTTTACGAAGTGCCCGAGAATAATGGGCTTGTGCACGTAACTAGTCGAGATGGGAAAACTGGTATCTTTACGGAGGATGGTTATTGGGTTCAGGGTGAACTTGGACAAGCAGATCCTCATATGTGTAAATGGCTTGGGGGCCGTCAGTTAGATGAAGATGTTTTTTTATCTAGCAGATTTAGAGACACCAAATTAGATAATTAATTTTCTGAAAAAATTTAGGAGCGAGAAACTATGACAGAAACAATTACAGGAACCGATCGTTCAGCAGGAATCTCTTATCAGGATTTATTGGATACTGATACGCATCCAGTCCCTGAAGTCTTACGCAGGGTAAGTCCTATCGATCCAGGCGCAACTACTATTCCGATTGAGCGTTATATATCCCAAGAATTTCATAATTTGGAAGTGGAAAAGTTGTGGAAAAAAGTCTGGCAAATGGCATGTCACGAAGATGATATACCAGATGTGGGTGATTATTTTACCTATGAAATTGCAGGTTTATCCTTTCTAATCGTTCGTGCAAAAGAAGATACTTTTAAAGCATATGTAAATGCATGTTTGCACCGTGGTAGATTGTTGCGTGAAACCCATGGTAAAAGGGCTACCGAGCTTAGGTGTCCATTTCATGGTTGGGCGTGGAATTTAGACGGGACAATTAAAGAAATTCCATGTCAGTGGGATTTCCCACACGTTGATCCTGAAGAAGAATCATTGCCTGAAGTCCAGGTTGGTCGATGGGGTGGTTTTATCTTTATAAATCCTGATTCGAATGCAGAATCCTTCGATAGTTTTGCAGGTACGCTTAGTGAACATTTCAGTTCGTGGCCTCTTGAACGGAGGTATAAGGAAGCGCATGTTTCTAAGATTTTGCGATGTAATTGGAAGGTTGCACAGGAAGCTTTTATGGAGGCTTATCATGTAGTTGCAACCCACCCACAGATTTTGGCTGGAATTGGAGATGCTAATTCGCAGTATGATGTTTACGGTAACTTTGCAAGAGCGATCACACCAAATGGAACTCCGAGCCCTCATTTAGCGTATGACCCTTCTGAACAAGAGATGCTGGACGCGGCGATGGATGTTCAGTTCGAGGAGCCATCTAAACTTGTGGTTCCGGATGGAGGTACGGCGCGGTCTGTTACTGCAGCTGGTCAGCGTGAAGCATTGCGTCCTGTTATTGGGAATGAAGTAGATGGTATGAGTGATGCTGAATTTAATGATTCATTTTATTTCACACTGTTCCCTAATTTTCATCCATGGGGTGGTTTTAACAGGATTGTGTACAGATTCCGTCCAAATGGGAATAACCCTGACGAATCGATAATGGAATGTATGTATCTTTCTCCTTATCCCGAAGGGGAGAAGCCACCGGCAGCACCAATTCATCACCTTGGTCCTGATGATGACTGGACGGATGCGCCTGAGCTAGGAATGTTAGGACGTGTTTTCAATCAAGATACATATAACCTCCCGAGGGTACAGTTAGGCCTGCACACTACCAGCAAGGAATCTATTGTTCTTGGAAATTATGGAGAAACAAAGATCAGACACTTTAATGAGTTGTTAGAGCGTTTCTTAGATCGGGAATAATTTTGGTTCTAGTGCGTTTTATGTTCTTTGCATAGTTGTAGCGGCATCTTTGTCTCGTATAAAGGAAGCAACTAGGACACCAAAAGCGATTAAAATTAGTGAAGCCAAAAAGGCTTCATTGAAGGCATTTGTTGCAGCTGTTGCGTGAGAGGGGTCTAGACGTTCGGCACTATATGTGCTGAGTCGACTTGTTAAGACTGCTGCTGCAATAGCCGTCCCAAAACTCATAGCGACTTGACGCGTTGCGTTAAAGACAGCACTTGCACGTCCCGTAGCACTAATGCTAATAGTCGCAAAAACAGCTGCCTGCACGGGTACTAGCAATAAACCAAATCCTAGACCTCTGATATACATCATTCCTCGTAAAAACCAAAGGTTGGTATCTATGTCCATAAAGACAAAAGGAAGTGTGGTTATTGAGGCCAATGTAAGGCCAGCCATAATAAGCCTACGTGGGCCTATTCTTGGATAGATGCGGGCGATAATAGGTGCCATCGTTGCTACTCCAATTGCCTGTGGGAAAGTCATTAGACCTGCTTCCAGAGGCGTCATCCCCCGGACGCTTTGGAGAAAGAAAGGTAGTAGAAAAAGTCCTCCTGAGAAGCCTAGGAATCCGGCAAATTGAGCAGCATTTCCCCTTGCAAACATCCGATCTTGGAATAGCCTAACGTCTATCAAGGGATCCTTAGTTTTTGTTTCAAAAAGGATAAAAAACCCAAGAAATGTGATACCTATGACGCCCCAAATCCATCCTTGGAGATCATTTAGACCTGCACTTCCTATACGTGAAACTCCGTATAGAAGTGTTCCAAGTCCACCTGAAGCCAAGATAAATCCAGGTACGTCTAATTGGCCAGGGTTATCATCTTTCCATTCACGCAAAAGTAATGCAGCTGCAAGTATTCCTGCAATCCCAACAGGGATATTTACAAGAAAAATCCATTCCCAAGAAAGGTGATTAAGAATTACCCCACCTAATAAGGGTCCGCTAGCAGGAGCAATTGTCGTTGGTATTACAATTAAGGCAGATGCTTTAGATCGTTCATTATTTGGGAATGCCCGAAATACAAGTGCGGTTCCCACAGGGGTAAGCAACCCACCCGCAGCACCTTGTACTAGTCTAAAAAAGATAAGAGACTCCACATTCCATGCAAAAGCGCAAAGTGTTGAACCAAGCGTAAAGAGAATTAGGGATATTACGAATAGACGCTTCATTCCAAATTTGTCACCTGCCCACCCGCTAATAGGTATGCAGACAGCAAGAGCGACTAGATAACCTGTCAGCACCCACTGGACTTGGTTGGGGCTGGCTTGTAAGTCGTTTGCCAAAACAGGCATAGCAACATTAACGATTGTCAAATCAATCAAATTCATAAAAATGCCAAATACGCTTACCAAGGCAACAATGTATTTGTACTCAAGTCGCATTTTTCCCTCAGGTAATTCCTATCTTTTAATCCTCTACGTTTTCCTGCCTGAGGTCGTTCTTTTGGTTTTCGTCAATGTTTAAAGCGTTATCAAAACCTTTTAAAAATTGTGCCATTAACATATGCATTGATACGCCCATAATGCGTCCCCCTAAACCAAGAAATCCTCCTTGGACAGTAATATCCCCACGATATTCAAGGAGTGTTCCTTGTTCGTCTTCACTAAGAGTGATTCGGCCATCGGCTGCCGCCCTTCCAGGGGCGCCTGCTCCAGTGATATGTAGCCAGAAGCTATTTGGCCAATTTTCATCACGTACGCGTGCTTCGCCTCGATATGTTCCGACCAAAGAGTTTTGATAACGTCCCTCTAATTGTCCGAATTCGATTTTGAAACCTATTTCCCAACGATCCTCAGTTTCATTTCTTTGAATTAATGTGAACGACGGTAATGCTTTTTGAAGAGTTAGAGGATCTCGAAGTAATTGCCACAGTTCCTCAGGTGTTTTTGAAAATTTGCGCGATCCTTCGAGTTCCATTTTTTATCCAAGTGATGAACTAGCGGTTGCTGGGGTCTATGCTACTCGTTAAGTAGTTCTTTGTCGTATGGAGGTTGGGAAATGCTTGAACGATTTAAGGTGCCTGAAGAAATTGCAGTAAATGTTGATTATCAAGATATGCATACTGTGGTCACACAAATTTTTAAGGTGTTGGGTTCGCCATTAGAAGATGCTGTACGTTGTGCAAACACTTTGTTGTATGCAGATATTCGTGGGATTGATTCTCATGGTGTGAGCAACATGCTGCGCTTTTACATAGATGGTATTCAAAGTGGAGGGATTAACCCATCACCTTCTTGGAAGATAGTGAGGGACAGTGAAGCTACCGCTACGATTGATTGTGATAGAGGTTTAGGTCTCACTATCGGTCCTATTGCCATGGATCTTGCGATAGAAAAAGCACAGAAGTGTGGAATTGGTTCGGTTGTTGCAACAAATGGACGCCATTTCGGTGCAGCAGCTTTCCATGCACATCGTGCCGTTGAGCATGACATGATTGGGATAGCAATGACTGTGGGAGGTCTACAGGTAGCTCCAACATTTGCATCAAAAGCTTTGGTTGGGCTAAATCCGTTAGGAGTTGCCGCTCCTTCAAATAAAGAGGCACCGTTTGTATTTGATGCTTCAATGAGTAGTGTTGCTGGGAATAAGATTCGGCTTGCACGTCGTTTAGGAGTTGATGTCCTCCCAGGTTGGATAGGAACTGAAGACGGAGTTCCTATCATGGAGGAACAGCCTGTTCCAGATAATTTTGTAATGCTTCCAACTGGTGGGACTCGAGAAATTGGTTCTCATAAGGGCTATAGCTTGGCAATGATGGTCGATATTCTTTCAGGAGTTCTCTCTGGTAGTGGTCCTGGTTTTGCTACCAGACAAGGAGTTTCCCATCATTTCTTAGCTTACCGGGTAGATGCTTTTACAGAGCTTGATGTTTTTAAGAATGATATGGATTCTTACTTGGAAACTATTCGAACATGTCCTCCAGCCCCAGGGAATGAACGAGTTTTGTATGCAGGTTTACAGGCTCATGAAACAGAAATTAAGCGGAGAAGTGAAGGTATTCCCTACCATCCAGAGGTGATCGAATGGTTTCATGATTTGCTTCTAGAATTGGGGATTTCTGATCCTTTACCAGTTTTGTAATCTAAGCTTGTAAAATCATAGTTAGTTGGAGGAGATTTTATGGAAATTCAGGGAAAGTCTGCACTAGTGACAGGTGCAGGTTCAGGAATTGGTCGTGCGATTAGTCTTGCCCTTGCTAATGCGGGTGCTTCAGTTGTTGTTGCCGATGTTGATCATGTGGGTGGCTTGGAAACCGTTCGTTTGATTCAGGAGAAGGCGGGTAATGCCATGTTTATTGGCGCCGATGTTTCTACTCCTAAGGGCATTCGTTCGATGTTTGTGGATGCTGGTGATGTGGATATTGTTTGCAATAATGCAGGGATCATGACAGGGGATACTCCTGGTTGGCCTGAAGTTTCTCTTGAAAAGATTCATCTTGTTCTGAATACAAACACTGCAGGTGTAATCATGGGAACTCGCGAGGCTGTAGAAATTTTAGCAAGACGCGGAGGTGGAGTGATTATCAATACTGCTTCTGTGGCTGGCTTAGCGCCAATGCCTTTTGATCCTATTTACTCAGCTTCGAAAGCAGCAGTAATTAATTTTACGCAGTCATGTGCTCAACTTAATGAATGGAAGAATATTCGTGTGAATGCGGTTCTACCAGGCATGGTGAATACTCCCATAATTGCTAAAACTGGTGATGGGGTCCGTCCAGCTGCTTGGCTAGAACCCGCTATTGCAGCCACTACCCCACTTGAGCCGGAAGTTATAGCCGAAACTGTTCTTGGGCTTATACAGGATGATTCTAAAATCGGTGAAGCAGAGGTTGTAGCCAACTAACTCTTAGATCTAACCGAGTGCAGATTGAACATCAGCAACATGTGAAGCTTCATGTCCAGCCAGCATTTGTAAAAATCCTGATAGTGTAATTTCTGAGTCGCCTATGCCAAATGTTTGTGCGAGATCCTCCTCAGAAAACCTCTGTATATACATCCAGATAACACCGTGGGCGGTTTCTAACTCAATTGGAATCATTTTTCCGTCTAATGCTGCAAATCGTTCGATACCAAAAGCACGACGGGCATCAATGTCTCCATCTAATGCTTCAAAACGTCCTGTACTTAACATTCCTCGTATGTCACTAGCAGTGTTATGTGCCGTATCTGTAAGATGCCGAAAAATATCACCAGCAGTATATCCATCGTCGTATACTTTGACGTTATCGCTGTCCTGCGCTTTTTTCGCGGCTTCCTCAGTTGCCAACCACTGTGCACGTAATGAGGCAAATAGTTCTGTTCTTGATATTGCTGCTTCTGTAGCCATGTAAGTAGCCTTTCTGAAATTCTTTAGCAAGTCTAACACGTAATTTAGTTCATCTTGGCGCAAATTCATATAACAAAAAACACAGGTATGGTTATTGACGATGAATATAGGTTTTTTTAATCGAAAAATTTTGATTGTCTCAGGAATTCTTGCCTTACTTTTAGTAGTAGTTTTACTTGTTTTGTTCCTGTTTGTTTTTCGTGGTGAACCTACGGCTGTCACCTTAAAAGCGGCTGTAGAGCAAGTGGATCAAAGATCAGATAAGGGAAAGAATTCTGATTCACAAAATAAATCCGAAGATATTTCTGAAAAGTCAACTTGGGTAGTTGATGGTGATCGGGATAATTTTGTCGGTTACCGAGTCAATGAGGAGTTGGTTGGAAGAGGTGCTTTTGCAGCCGTTGGGCGAACTGAAATAGTGAGTGGTTCACTCACTATTTCAGATGGAATACTAGTTGCAGTTAACTTGGATGCAAATCTTTCCAAACTAAAAAGCGATAATGCATTCCGAGACGGTGCTTTGCGTACACAAGGCATCGAGTGGGGAACATACCCAACTACGACTTTCTCTCTTACAACCCCACTTAATTTAAAAGACGTGTTTTTTTCTGGTGAGCCTATATCTGATGTAGTTAAGGGTGATTTTACATTACATAATATAACTAAAGAGATCGAAATTACGATTGAGGGTCAGCTGATTAACGATATCATCGTTGTAACTAGCAGTTTTACTATTTTGTTTTCTGATTACGAAATCGAAAAACCTTCGAGTGCTCGCGTACTCTCGATTCAAGATCACGGTGTTGTTGAAATCCAGCTTTTTTTTAAGCAGTAAAATAAATACGTTGTTTACTGAGCTTTTTCGGCATTTTTTATAATGTCTTCTACCACTGATGGGTCTGCAAGGGTTGTGACATCACCAATATTTTCTGGTTCTCCTTCAGCAATTTTACGTAAAATGCGACGCATAATTTTCCCTGAACGTGTTTTTGGTAAGCCGTTAACGAATTGAATTTTATCTGGAGTGGCAATTGGGCTGATTTCTGAACGGACTGAGGCACGTAGTTCCTGAGCTAAATTTTCAGATGGTGTGGTACCTACTTGAAGCGAAACATAAGCATAGATGCCTGTTCCCTTCACGTCGTGTGGGAAACCGACTACTGCTGCTTCTGCACAGGATTCGTGAGCTACAAGTGCACCTTCTATTTCAGCTGAACCCAGTCTGTGTCCTGCTACATTTAGAACATCGTCGACGCGGCCAGTTATCCAGTAGTAGCCATCTTTGTCTCTGTAGCAGCCATCCCCCGTGAAATAAAGGCCCGGATACGTTGACAGGTATGTGTCAATGAAACGTTGGTGATCGCCATAAACAGTACGCATCATGCCAGGCCAAGAAGAACGCATGCATAATCTTCCAGATACATTATTTTCTGTAATCTCTTTACCTTGCTCGTCGACCAGTAAAGGTTCGATTCCAAAGAAAGGCAAAGAACCTGAACCTGGTTTCATTGGAATCGCGCCAGGCAATCCGGTTATAAGGTGGCCTCCTGTTTCAGTCTGCCAGTATGTATCTACAATTGCACATTTCCCTTCGCCAACAACATTGAAATACCATCTCCAGGCTTCAGGGTTTATAGGTTCTCCCACTGTTCCTAATACGCGTAAAGTTGACCGGCTAGATCGCTTAACGAAATCATCTCCTTCTGCAGCGATTGCTCTTATTGCGGTCGGAGCAGTATAGAAAAGCGTAATTTTGTGACGGTCGACCATATCCCAGTATCGTCCTGGATCTGGATATGTTGGTATGGATTCAAAAAGGACAGATGTTGACGCATTACCTAAAGGACCATAAACGATATATGAATGTCCTGTGATCCAACCGATATCTGCTGCACAGCAGTAGATATCTTCGTCACGCAAATCAAAAACATAACGATGAGTAAGCATTGTATACAGTAGATATCCGGCTTGGGTATGCAATACACCTTTTGGTTTTCCTGTCGAACCTGATGTGTATAGGATGAATAGCGGATCTTCGGCAGCCATTACTTCCGGCGTACAAGTTTTTTCTTCGGTAGACGTGAATTCATGCCACCAGAAATCTCTGCCGTCTAGCATATTAATTTTGGCATTTGTACGGTTGAATACGATTACGAATTCAACACTTTTTCCTCCATTGGAAAGGGCTTCATCCACATTTTCTTTTAAAGCAATCGTTCTCCCACCACGCATTCCTTCATCTTGTGTAATAACTGCTTTGCATAATGAGTCTTCAATTCGATCAACTATCGACTTTGGACTAAATCCACCAAAAATTACCGAATGGACAGCACCGATTCTTGCACATGCCAGCATTGCGATTGCTAACTCTGGCACCATGCCCATATAGATCGCGATGCGGTCACCTTTTTTAATGCCTTTTCTTTTTAACGCGTTGGCAAGTTGACAAACCTCTTCGTAGACCTGCTGATACGTTAAAGTTCTTGTTTCTTCGGGATTGTCACCTTCCCATAGAAATGCTGCTTTATCACCATGTTCTGCTAGATGTCGATCAAGGCAATTACTTGAAACATTTAGTTTACCGTCTTGGAACCAAGCAATTGTTCCTGTTGCGAGATCTTCCTCGACAACTTGTGAGAATGGTTCTATCCAATCGATATTTTTTTGCGCCTGCTCTTTCCAGAATCTTTCCTTGTGCTTTATTGAATCCTGATAAAGCGTCTCATATTCTTTTATGGACTTAATTAGTGCAGTATTTTGAATTTGTATAGGAGGTGAATAGATTTCGTCTACTGGTAAACCAATGTCTTCAACTCTGTTATTCATAGTGCCCCCGCTAGAAGTCAGAGAATTTTAATGATTGTACAGGTTGCGCAAATTAGTTGGTATCTTGCTCTTTTGCATATACAATTGTTCCATGACTTCTAGAAAAGCACGAAGAAAAAGAAGAAATACCTCAACTCCTTCGACTCTGCCTAATCGACCTACTGTTAACAACCAGGGTAAGGATGTTGTGCAAGGCCTTAATACTTCAAATTCAGGTTCACGCTCTGAATCTTTCAGTTCCAAAATTAGCGCTGCAAATTATGCCTATATACGTAGTGATTTAGTGACAATTGCAGTTGTGAGCGTTTGCACATTTGCTTTTGTAGTTGTTATGGCATTTGTCATCTAGTCATTTTAGATTTTGGTAAGCGAAATAGAATCCGATTGCAGCTGCAATAATTGTTGGAAGTGAAGTAGCAAAGCCCAAAGAAACCAGTTGTATAGCCCATGCGATAAAGATACCGAGTGCAGCAAAGGTAATAACTATAGGTCCACGTCTTTGCCCTGTTGCAACATCCATTAATTTTGTGATGGCATACCCTAGTCCAATGCCTAGAATCATTGCGAAAAACATGCCTCCAGCAAATGACCCGATCCAGGCCCAGAGAAATCCTATTGCAATGCCACCGATTATGGCGGTAAAGAGCCCTGTTAATGTCTGAGTTGTGTTTAGGGTATACATGGGGGCTTTTCTAACCTGGGCACAACCAGGGCAACGTGCACCTACTGGAGATTGTATTAAGCAATTCGGGCAAATAGGTGTTTCACATCTACTGCAACGTAGAGCAGTCTCTACTCCAGCACAGCGGGAACAAAATACAGTTTCTGCCATGTGTGGCTCCTAGTGGTTTAAAGATAGTGGTTTGTCTGTATTATCGCAGTAGTTATTTATTTTTTTCTGTAGATAATGTTTGACTATTATTGAGGATCTAATGCCAACGGTTGAGCTAAATGGGACGACTCTTTACTACGAAACACACGGTGCAGGTAGTGATATCGTCTTGATTCATGGATTTGGAGATAGTGCTGCTCTCTGGCAACCGCAATTTGAGGGTTTAGAAAACTATTTTAGATTGACTGCTATAGATATACGAGGTCATGCGCGTAGTGGTGCTCCTACTGATCTTGGGCTATATACCCAAGATCAGGTGGTTGAGGATTTGAGGGCTATTATGGATGTAGTGGGTATTAAAGAGGCAATAATTGGAGGGCATTCACTGGGTGGTTATACGAGTATGCGGTTTTATCAGAGGTATCCAGATCGTGTACAAGCTTTAATACTTTCTGGATCTGGACCGGGTTATCGGAAGATGGAGGGTGCAAAGGATTGGACATTGGAAAATGAAAAAGTTGCTAAGAAGTTCGAGGAACGAGGTCTGGCTACGATAATTGATGCAAGGGCAGAGAGAATTGGACGTCATGGCGGCGATGTGCCGATTTACCATCTCTCGGGGGGGTTAATGTATGTTCGGCTAGGCATAATGCGAATGCCCCCATTGGTTGAATGTACTGAAATCAATGTTCCCACTCTGGTGTTGGTTGGTGAGAGGGATAATGTATTTAGGAATGCTTCGGATTATATGGCAGCAAGAATACCGAATGCCCAAGGTCCTGTCGTTATATCAGGAGCTAGCCATTGGTGTAATTTCGATGATCCAAAGACTTGGAATGCAGCAGTTTTACAATTTGTAAATAACTTATAACTTATCCTTTTTCACCGGTAAAAGGGGCTGCCCCAAACGCACCTAGTTGTACATTGCCACTACATGCATCGCCGTCCAGTGTACCGGCAAAGACGAGTTCAATTGGCCCTGCACCCGGTGCTTCAACAGTTGTTTTTAGCTCGAAATCGTTACCTGAATAATTACCTGAAGCATCGGTATTTATTTCTCCTGCAGGCCCCGATGATTTGCAGCTACCGCTAAGGTTTCCACCGTCGTCTGTTAAATCAAAATTCATCTCGGCTGCACCCATAGGTGTAGAAAATGATATTTTCCAAATTCCGTCCATTTTTTATCTCCAAAGTTACAATTGTGCGGATTGTACACATCTTTACTTTATAGTGGAGTATTTTTTTAGCATAAAGTATTTCGTTTCACTGTTTTCTAACATCTCTAGACTCAAATATAGAGGAGTGATAAGAAATGTAGCCATAATTACCTTGTCTATTCTCTTTGCTTTGTTTTTCTTCATAAGTTGCTCAAGTTCGAATAATCAAGAAAGAGGAATTAGGGAGATTGAGGAAAAAGTAGAGGAATTGATAAGTGCGACGGAAGTAACATCAGAGCCAACATCAGAGCCAACATCAGAGCCAACATCAGAGCCAACATCAGAGCCAACATCAGAGCCAACATCAGAGCCAACATCAGAGCCAACA
>MDTE01202131.1_pt1 | contig 65012 bp, 64 predicted proteins | sample 811231 | NCBI WGS metagenome assembly MDTE01 (sample SAMN05326651, study PRJNA326480) | marine metagenome | isolation source: seawater | place: Indian Ocean: Red Sea | collected 2010
CGCTCCTGATGGAGATCGCGAAGGACCATTCGCTGGTGGTCGTCGAGCACGACATGGAATTCGTGCGGAACCTCGAATGCATGGTCACGGTGCTGCACGAGGGCAGCGTTATCGCTGAGGGGCCCATGGACAGTGTCCAGTCCGACCCCCGGGTCATCGAAGTCTATCTGGGCCGCTGACCATGCTGGAAGCCAAGGACATCAACCTCTACTACGGCGCGAGCCACATTCTGCGCGGTGCCGATGTTACGGCCGCGCGGGGCCAGGTGACATGCCTGCTGGGCCGCAACGGTGTTGGCAAGACCTCGCTTCTGCGCGGCCTGACCGGTCATGCGCCGATCCGCAGTGGCACCGTCACATGGGATGGGGAGCTGATCGGGCGCCTGCCGGCCCATGCACGGGCCCGGCGCGGCATCGCCTATGTGCCCCAGGGACGCGACATCTTTCCCCGGCTGACCGTCGAGGAGAACCTGATGACGGGTTTCGCCTGTCTGCCACACGGTCGCCCTCGCATCCCCGACCAGGTCTTCGAGCTTTTCCCCGTCCTGTCGGACATGCTCGGGCGCCGTGGCGGCGATCTTTCGGGCGGCCAGCAGCAGCAACTCGCCATCGGCCGCGCGCTGGTGACCCGCCCGCAGCTTCTGGTCCTCGACGAGCCGACCGAGGGCATCCAGCCCTCGATCATCAAGGACATCGAGGCGGTAATCCGGTTGCTCGCCGACCAGGGGGAGATGGCGATCCTGCTGGTCGAACAATATTACGAGTTTGCCCGCGACCTGGCCGACCGTGTCACCGTGATGGACCGGGGCGAGACCGTGTTGTCCGGTCCGATCGGGGAATTGCCCGAATCCGAGATCCGTCGGCACCTTACGGTCTAGGCAACGGGTAGAAATTCGATGGCATCCGGGCGTGCAGAAATAGACTTCGCATATACGGACGGTCGCACACGCCTGTCTCATCTCTACCAGAGTGACCCTCTGCGGATCCTGTTTCCCGATCCCGGCGCCGGTGAGCCCGAAACCGCGACGCTTGTGACCACGTCGGGCGGCCTGGTCGGAGGCGATCATCTGTCCATCTCGGTCGCCGCCGGGGCCGGTGCGACGGCGCGCGTCGTCGGGCAGGCGGCAGAGAAGGTCTACCGCTCGACTGGGGCCGATGTCCGGATCGACATGCGCCTGTCCGTCGCGGCCGATGGCTGGCTGGAATGGCTGCCCCAGGAAACGATTGTGTTCGATTCCGCGCGGCTGCGCCGCCGAGCGGAGCTCGATGTCGCGCCGGGCGGGCGCCTGCTGGCCGGAGAGATGATCGTCTTCGGCCGCGCCGCGATGGGTGAGGTGCTGCAAGACGGGTTGGTGCACGAGGCCTGGGACGTGCACCGCGGGGGGCGGCTTGTCTGGGCCGACGCGGTGCATCTCGACGGCGATGTCACGAATACGCTGACGGCGGCGGCCGGTTTCGACGGGGCCGCCGCTTTCGCCAGCATGGTCTATGCCGGCGACGATGCGGCCGCGCTGTTGCCGTCTGCCCGCGCTGGCCTGGACGCAGTGACGGCCGACCGTGATCTGCGGTGCGCGGCGACATGCGTGGGCGATGTGCTGATCGTGCGCTGGCTCGGGCGCGATGCGCGCCGCCTGCGCGACACCTATGGAAAATTCTGGGCGGATTTCCGCCACCGGATTGCTGAGCTGCCGGCGGCGATGCCCCGGCTCTGGGCCATCTAGCATCCGGAACAGGGGAAGGGATCGAATATGCATCTCACACCACGCGAGAAGGACAAGCTGCTGGTCGCAATGGCCGCCGATGTGGCGCGCAAGCGACAGGCCCGGGGCGTGAAGCTCAATTATCCCGAGGCGATCGCGCTGATTTCGGACTTCGTGGTCGAGGGTGCGCGCGACGGCCGCTCGGTCGCCGAGCTGATGAGCGCCGGCGGCGAAATCCTCGGCCGGGATGATGTCATGGACGGGGTCGCCGAGATGATCCACGACGTCCAGGTCGAAGCGACGTTCCCCGATGGGACCAAGCTAGTCACCGTGCACAATCCGATCCGTTGAGGCCCACATGATCCCTGGAGAACTATTTCCTGCCGACGGCGAACTGCTCCTCAACGAGGGGCGCGAGACGCTGCGCCTCGACGTGGCGAACACGGGCGACCGGCCGATCCAGGTCGGTTCCCACTATCATTTCCACGAAACCAATCCGGCGCTCGAATTCGACCGCGACGCTGCGCGTGGTTTCCGTCTGGATATACCGGCCGGCACGGCGGTGCGTTTCGAGCCGGGACAGACGCGGGCCGTCGATCTGGTCCGCTATGCCGGCGCCGGACGCGTGTTTGGCTTCAACGGGCGCGTCAATGGCCCGCTCGACGGCGCCGGGGAGGGTTGAGCGATGGCCTATTCGATCAACCGTGCAAGCTACGCCTCGATGTTCGGCCCGACGGTCGGCGACCGGGTGCGGCTCGCCGACACCGAGCTGGTGATCGAAGTGGAGCGCGATCACACGATCTATGGCGAAGAGGTAAAGTTCGGCGGCGGCAAGGTGATCCGCGACGGTATGGGGCAGTCCCAGGCGACCCGGGCCCAGGGTGCCGTCGATACGGTCATCACCAATGCACTGATTGTGGATCATTGGGGGATCGTGAAGGCCGATATCGGTGTGCGCGACGGCCGGATTGTCGGAATCGGCAAGGCTGGCAACCCCGATATCCAGCCCGGCGTGGATATTGTGATCGGGCCGGGAACCGAGGCAATCGCCGGTGAGGGCCGGATCGTCACCGCCGGCGCCATCGATGCCCATATTCACTGGATCAGCCCGCAGCAGATCGACGAAGCGCTGTATTCCGGCGTCACCACGATGCTCGGCGGAGGCACCGGCCCCGCCGAAGGCACCAACGCCACCACCTGCACGCCGGGCCCCTGGCATCTCGCGCGCATGCTGCAGGCGGCGGAGGGCTTTCCGGTCAATCTCGGTTTCTTCGGTAAGGGAAACTCCACGGTACCGGATGCGCTGATCGAGCAGGTCGCTGGCGGGGCGATCGGGCTGAAGCTGCACGAAGACTGGGGTACAACCCCGGCGGCCATCGATGCTTGCCTGTCCGTTGCCGAGGAGATGGACATCCAGGTGGCGATCCACACCGATACACTCAACGAATCCTGCTTCGTCGAGAACACCATCGCGGCCTTCAAGGGGCGCACGATTCACGCCTTCCACACCGAGGGGGCGGGCGGCGGCCATGCGCCGGACATCATCCGTCTCGCCGGTGAGGCGAACGTCCTGCCATCCTCGACCAATCCGACGCGGCCCTACACGGTCAACACGGTCGACGAGCATCTCGACATGCTGATGGTCTGCCACCATCTGGACTCGCGCATTCCCGAAGATGTGGCCTTCGCCGAGAGCCGTATTCGCCGCGAGACCATCGCGGCGGAGGATATCCTTCACGATCTCGGGGCCTTCTCGATGATCGCGTCCGACAGCCAGGCCATGGGCCGGGTCGGCGAGGTGGTGATCCGCACCTGGCAGACGGCGGACAAGATGAAACGACAGCGCGGGCGGTTGGCCGACGAGACCGGCGAGAATGACAATTTCCGGGTCCGTCGCTACATCGCCAAGTACACGATCAATCCCGCCCTGTGTCACGGCATCGCCGACCATGTGGGCTCGGTCGAGGTCGGAAAGCTGGCCGACCTGGTGCTCTGGAAGCCCATGTTCTTCGGTGTGAAACCGGACCTGATCGTCAAGGCGGGGACGATTGCCGGTGCGGCGATGGGTGATCCCAACGCCTCGATCCCGACACCGCAGCCGGTTCACTATCGTCCCATGTTCGGCAGCTTCGGCGCCTCTAAGACGTCCAGTTCCGTCACCTTCGTCTCAGCGGCGGCCGCCGCGGCAGATATCGGCGGGCAGCTCGGCCTGTCGCGCGAGGTGCTGCCGGTGCGCGACACGCGGTCGGTCTCCAAGAAGACCATGATCCTGAATGGCGAGACCCCGGTGATCGAAGTCGATCCCGAGACCTACGAAGTCCATGCGGACGGTGAGCTCTTGACCTGTGAGCCGGCCGAGGAACTTCCCATGGCACAGCGCTACTTCCTGTTCTGATCATGCGGCGGGCAACCGAAATCGTTCCGGCCGGGTCATGGCCCGAAGGTGAGGCGGTCGCCAGCGTGACGCTGGCCTTTGACGACCGGCATCGCCGGCGCCTGCGCCTGATCGATGACGGGGGCGGTGAGTTTCTGCTCGATCTGGCCGATGTGGCCCGGATGAACGAGGGCGACGGGCTACGTCTCGAGGATGGCGGGATTGTGCAGGTGCGTGCCGCCGAGGAGGATGTGATCGATGTGCGTTGTCGCGACCTACAAGCCACCGCGCGCGTCGCTTGGCATATCGGCAACCGGCACATTCCGATCCAGGTTCTGGACGATGGCGGGCTGCGTATCCGGGCCGACCATGTGATCGCTGACATGGTGTCCCGCCTGGGCGCGGAGACCGAGGCCAAGCGGGCGCCGTTCTCACCGGAGCCGGGTGCCTATGCCGAAGGTGGCGGGGGTGGACATCATCATGACCATTGAGACCGGCATTTCCGGCACCCAGCTGCAGCGGCTCTTGACATGGCTGTCGCCGTCCTTCCCGGTCGGCGCGTTCAGCTATTCCCACGGGCTTGAGGCTGCGGTCGAGGACGGGCTCGTCAGCGACCGCGAAACGCTCGCGGCCTGGATCCGCACGATCATCGCCACCGGGTCCGGGCGGATCGATGCAGCCCTGTTTCGGGCCGCCTGGACCGCCATCGATGCCGAAGACCCGGATCTGCTCGACTGCGCGCTTGAGCGCGGCGATGCCTTGCAGGCAACTTCCGAACTGGGCCTGGAGACCACCGCGCAGGGGGCAGCATTCCTGAGCGCGGCGGCCCGTCATTGGCCCCATATTGCGATCGATCATGTGTGTGACCGCGTCGAGGCCCTGGACCGACGGGTCGTCTATCCGGTGGCGGTCGGATCGGTGGCCGCCGCCCATGGCGTAGCGCTGTTACCCGCCCTGGAAGCCTATCTCCACGCGTTCGCGGCAAACATCGTCTCTGCCGGTGTCCGGTTGATCCCCCTGGGGCAGAGCGACGGGCTGCATGTGCTCGCGACCCTGGAACCGGAAATCGTTGCGGCGGCCCGCGTGGCGCTTGACCGCGCGCCCGAAGATATCGGCTCTGCGGCCTTCATGGTCGACTGGGCGTCATCAATCCACGAAACCCAATACACGAGGCTCTTTCGATCATGACCAAACCCTTCCGCGTCGGCATCGGCGGTCCGGTCGGCACCGGCAAGACCGCGCTCATGGATGCGCTGTGCAAGAAGCTCCGCGACGATCACGACATCGCGGCGATCACCAATGACATCTACACCGAAGAGGACGCCCAGTTCCTGACCCGGTCGGGGGCGCTGCCGCCGGAACGCATCAAGGGTGTGGAGACCGGCGGTTGCCCGCACACCGCGATCCGCGAGGATGCATCCATCAATCTCGCGGCAATCGCCGAGATGGTAACGCTTTTTCCGGCACTGGACATCGTCCTGGTTGAATCCGGGGGTGACAATCTGGCCGCGACCTTCTCCCCGGAACTCGCGGACATCACGATTTACGTCATCGACGTATCCGCGGGTGACAAGATCCCGCGGAAGGGTGGCCCCGGAATCACGCGCTCGGACCTGCTCGTGATCAACAAAATCGATCTGGCCCCCCATGTTGGCGCGGACCTGGACGTGATGGACAGGGATTCACGCAAGATGCGTGATGATCGGCCCTATCTCTTCACCAACTTGAAATCCGGGGTCGGTGTGGATGAAGTGGCCGGGTTCATTTTGACCGCCGGGGGTTTCAACGATACATCTTCCGGCGCGGCTACCGCCGGATAAGACACAACCAGAAAAACCGACAGGATGATCAGAATGTACAGATTTGGTTTTGCCGTTACCGGGCTTTCGGCCTTCCTGACCGCTGCCCCCGCGCTGGCCCATGTGACCGGCGTCGAACACGCTGTAGGACCCGGTCATCCCGTCCTCGGGATCGACCATCTGCTGGTGCTGCTGGCCGTCGGCGTGGTCGCAGGTATCGCCTGGTACCGCCGCCGCTAGGCAGCCCGGCCGCGCCGCCTAGCTGCGGGCGGCCTCGATCGCCCGCCAGACCCGGTCCGGGGACGCCGGCACGTCGAGATGTTCGACGCCGACGTCGCGCAGCGCATGCATGATCGCGTTCATGACGGCCGGTAGCGCGCCGACTGTGCCTGCTTCACCCGCGCCCTTCACGCCCAGCGGGTTGCGCTGGGTGGGCACACCGTTGCCGACGATCTCGATGTCGCAGAAATTGTCGGCCCGGGGCATGGCGTAATCCATGAAAGAACCGCTGAGCAACTGCCCGCTGTCGCGGTCGTAGACCACCTGTTCCATCAGGACCTGGCCGAGGCCTTGCGCGATGCCGCCGTTGATCTGGCCCTTGACGATGGTTGGATTGACCATCACCCCGACATCGTCGACGACCCAGTATCCAACCATCTCGACCACGCCCGTATCCGGATCGATTTCCACCTCACAGACATGGCTGCCGTTGGGATAGGTGTCGTCCTCGGGCGCGAAGGTGGCGGTTTCGTACAGTCCCGGTTCGACACCCGCGGGCAGCCGGGCGGGCAGGAACGACGCCTTCGCCACCTCCACCAGCGTGATCGACTTGTCTGTGCCGGCGACCGTGAAGGTGCCGTTCTCGAACACCAGGTCCGCATCGTCGGTCTCGAGCAGATGCGCGGCGATGCTCGTCGCCTTGTCGATGATCTTCTCCGACGCATAGTAAAGGGCCGAACCGCCGATCACGGTCGAGCGTGAGCCCATCGTGCCGATGCCGAAGGCGACCCGGTCGGTGTCGCCATCGACGACGCGAACCATGTTGGGAGTTAGGCCGAGCCGTTCGCCGACGATCTGCTTGTACATGGTCTCGTGGCCCTGGCCCTGGCTCTTGGTGCCCATCAAGACTGTCGCGCTGCCATCGGTGTTGAACCGCACCTCGGCGAAGTCCGGGGATGGCGACCCGGCCCGCTCGATGGGGTTCGAGATGCCGATGCCGCGCAGTTTTCCGCGCGATTCCGCTTCGGTCCGCCGCGTCGCAAAGTCGGCATAGTCGGACATCTCCAGTGCCATTTTCTGGTTCTCGGTGAAGGCGCCGCAATCGTAGGACAGGCCCAGCGCGGTCTTCACCGGCATCGTGTCGGACGCGATCATGTTCTGGCTGCGCAGTGCGGCGGGGTCGACGCCGAGTTCGCTTGCGGCCTCGTCGAACATGCGCTCGATCACATAGGTCGCCTCGGGCCGGCCGGCGCCACGGTAGGGCGCGGTCGGATTGGTGTTGGAATGAACCGTGTGCACCGTGACGTGGGCCGCGGGAATGTCATAGACGCCGATCAGCGTGCCCACATTGGTGAACACGGACAGCAGGTTGCGGATGGCCGACAGATAGGCGCCGATATTGGCAATAGTCTTCACCCGCAGCCCGATGACGTTGTTGTCCGCATCGAAGGCAAGCTCAGCCTCGGTGATATTGTCGCGGCCATGCTCGTCGGCCTGGACCGCTTCGCTGCGCTCGCAGTTCCATTTCACCGGGCGGCCGACCTTGCGGCTGGCCCACAGTGTCAGCCGGTGCTCGGCATACTGCCACCCCTTGGTGCCGAAGCCGCCGCCCACGTCGCGAGCCACGACGCGCATTTGCTGCTCGGGAATGCCGAAAATCTTCTCTGCCAGCAGCTGGCGGACCCGATGGGGATACTGCACATCGGCGTGTAGCGTGTAGCGGTCCTCATGTTCATCGTAGGCGCCGATGGCGCTGCGCGGCTCCATATACTGGGCAAACACGCGGCTGATGACGAAGCGGCGCCTGACGATCTTCGCCGCGTTCGCGAACGCGGCCTCGGTCGCCTCGGCGTCGCCAGCCTGGAACTGGCCAGAAATATTATCCGGGGAATCGCCCCAGATAACGGGGGCGTCGGCTTCGACCGTCTGCGCCGTGTCGGTGACCGACGGCAGATCCTGATAATCCACATTGACCAGCTCGGCCGCATCACGCGCCTGGTGCAAGGTTTCGGCGACGATCAGGGCCACCGGATCACCCACATAGCGGACCCGACCCACTGCAAGCGGTGGCTGGGGCCGGTACTCCATGGGATCGCCGTCCGGCCGTTTCCATTTGGCCGGCATGCCGGGAACGCCCAGATTGTCAGCCGCGACATCCGCGCCGGTGAAGACAGCCACGACGCCGGGTGCTGCCTCGGCGGCGGCGGTGTCGATCGACGCAATCTCGGCATGCGCGTAGGGCGAGCGCAACATGATTGCGTAGGTCTGGTCGGGGAGGCTGACATCGTTGACATACTGACCGTGACCGCGCAGCAGCCGCGGATCTTCCTCGCGGCGCACACCCTGTCCGACACCAAATTTTTCCATTTTCAAACTTCCCGACGCTCGAACTGATGAGGCATGGCCCAACCGGCTTCTCGGGGGTGACGGGCCATCCGTTAACCTAGCAAGGATTGGTCGGCGGGCAAGGGAGGGTGCCCAGATTCTTTCTAATTTCGGGCGGGGCAAACGATCTTGTTGGAAAGTGTCCTGTTGCCTTCGATCGTGATCGTGACGATCACGCCTTGATCGAGCGACGAAGTCCGGCCCGAGGTGCTCATGAAAATCATGTTGCCCGGATTGAGTGTGAAGTGCGGCTCAGATAGCTGACGATCTTGGCCGACTTACGGATAATGTTCTGCGTGCTTTCTTGTTGCACCACCTCACCGTTCAGGCGCGTGGTCAAAAGAAGGTTGTTGGGGTCGAGACCAGACACCATGGCCTGTCCTACCCGCCCGAATCCGTCGACCGCCCTGGCGCGCATCCATTGCAGATCGCATCCCTGCCAGCTTCGCTTGGTCAGGTCGTTGCCGGCGGTGACCGCGAAGATGGGCGCGGGCGCATCGTCGCGCCTCCCGGGATTTGGGGATGTATGCCAGAAACCAGCATGGCGTGCGTGTTGCGCTCGTTCCCTCTACCCGGCAGAATCACCGAATGAAATCTATGAAAAGTTTAGTTCATTCGATTTGGATACCGTTCGTCTCGCAAACGGTAACGCGGTGCGCGTGTTCGGTGCCTGTAATTCGGGGTGGACGTAACGCCAGACAAGAGTTCGGCACGCCGGGTCAGCCGGTGGCTTTGTGAACAACAGGGAGAAACGACATGGCCAAGATGAGCGGGGGACGCTTCATCGCCGAGACCTTGAAAGGGTACGGCACCACACATGTGTTCTTTATGCCGGTCTTCGGGATTCGGGCGCTGAAAGAGATCGAGGAACTCGGCATGCGCCGGATCATGGTGCATGGCGAGAAACCGGCCGCCTATATGGCCGATGGTTATGCGCGTGTGTCGGGACGCCCGGGTGTCTGTATGGCCCAGGCGGTCGGGGCCGCGAATCTCGCGGCTGGGCTGCAGGATCCCTATCTTGCTGGTTCGCCGGTGATCGCCATGACCGGCAGACGGCCCCAGGCCCACCAGCAGCGTCATGCCTATCAGGAAGTCGATCACGTCGGGCCGTTCTCGGCGGTTACGAAATACTCCAACGCCGTCACCCATATCGATCAGCTGCCGCTGGCGCTGCGCCAGGCCTTCCGCGAATCCGTGTCGGGCGCACCGGCACCCGTCCACCTGGATTTCGACGGCATCGTCGGCCAGGACGTGATCGATGCGGAGGCGGATTTGGAGGTGCTGGTTGAGGAGCAGTTCACGCAATTGCCACCCTTCCGGCCCGAGCCCGAACCGGCCAGCGTTGCCGCCGTGGCGAAGGCCATCACCGTGGCGAAGAAACCCATCATCGTGGCCGGCGGTGGGGTGAAGCATTCGGGTGCCGGCAAAGAACTGGTCGCATTCGCCGAGAAATATTCGATCCCGGTTGCGACATCGCTCAACGGCAAGGAGACCTTTCCCGACGACCACCCGCTGGGGGTCGGCGTGGTCGGTGCCTATTCGCGCTGGTGTGCAAACCGGGCCGTGTCCGACGCCGATCTGGTCATCTATATCGGCAGCAATGCCGGCGGCATGGTGACCAACGAGTGGTCGGTGCCTGCACCCGGCGCACGCACTGTGCAGATCGACATCGACCCGCGCGAGCTCGGCCGCAGCTACCCGGTGGCAGCGGCCATGCAGTGCGATGCCCGCGCCGGCCTGGTGGCCCTGCTGGCGGCCTGCGAGGGCGGCCCGAACCTGGATGCCTGGGTGTCGCAAGTCCAGGAGCTCTCCGCCGCGTGGTACGCGGAGGCCGAACCGATGATGTCGTCGGACGCGGTGCCGGTCCGGACCGAGCGCCTGTGCCGCGAGCTGAGCACGCATATGCCGGGCGATGCGATCCTGGTGTCCGACACGGGTCATTCCGGTGTGTGGACCGGCACGATGATCGACCTCAAAGACCCGCGGCAGAGCTATATCCGCTGCTCCGGCTCCCTTGGCTGGGCCTTCCCGGCCGCGATGGGTGCGAAGTGCGCCGCGCCCGACCGTCCGGTCATCTGCTTCGGCGGCGATGGTGCCATGTGGTACCATCTGACCGAGATGGAAACGGCGGTGCGCTGCGGCATCAACACCGTGACCGTGGTCAACAACAACCATTCGCTGAACCAGGAACAGGGGATCAACGAGGGTATCTATGGCGGCCGCTCGAAGGGGTCCGACGATCTCTGGATCTTCCCGGAATCCGATTTCGCGAAGATCGCGGAATCTATGGGAGGGCTGGGCCTGACGGTCGAAAAGCCCGGTGATTTCGAAGGTGCGCTGGCCCAGGCGCTGGACAGCAGCCGACCCGCGATCATCGATGTGAAGACCGATATCGAGAGCATCACGCCGCGGGCCTGGCGGCCCGAGTCCTGAGGCGCGGCGGTCTCGCGTCGTGGCCTCCGGCAGGCTATGATGATTGGGAACAAATCGGCCGCTGCGGCGGCCCGTTAAATTTTATTCGGGCCAAAACCGCGCCGGGCAGGGGAGTTGAATCCATGACAGATATTCGCAGCTCGAAGAAACGCGAGCTCGGTTCAAGCGGCCTGATGGTAGCGCCGGTCGGATTGGGCTGCATGTCCTTTTCCGGTGTGTATGGCGCGGCGGATGACGACGAGACCGTCAAGTTCGTGCATCACGCGATCGACACGGGCATCGATTTCCTGGACTCCTCGGACATGTATGGCTGGGGCCACAATGAAGAGGTGCTCGCGCGGGCGCTGAGCGACGGATATCGGGACAAGGTGGTTCTGGCGACCAAGTTTGGTCAGACCCAGGTCGAAGGCGGCGGCATGGGTGTGGATGGTCGCCCCGAATATGTGATCGAGGCCTGTGAGAAGAGCCTGCAGCGCCTCGGCACCGACGTGATCGACCTCTACTACCAGCATCGTGTCGACCAGGAAGTGCCGATCGAGGACACGGTCGGCGCAATGGCGAAACTCGTCGAGCAGGGCAAGGTGAAGGCGATCGGGATTTGCGAGGCGAAGCCCGAGACCATCCGCCGGGCCCATGCGACCCATCCGCTGGCGGCCGTGCAGAGCGAATACTCGGTCCTCTACCGCGAGGAGGCCGAGCAGATCAGGGCAGCGACAAGCGAGCTGGGCATCAGCTTCGTGGCCTATTCGCCGCTCGGGCGCGGCATGCTGACCGACAATTTCATCAATGCCGAGATGGTGCCGGAGGACGACCCGCACTATCGCCATCCGCGCTTCAACAAGGACAACTTCCAGCAGAATCGCGAGCTGGGCCTGCGCATCGCGGAATTTGCGGCCAACAAGAACTGCACGCCGGCGCAGCTGGTCCTGGCGTGGTTGCTGGGGCAGGGCGACGACCTCGTGGCGATCCCGGGGACCAAGCGCGAATCGCGCCTGGACGAGAATATCGGGTCCGTCGGTGTCGAATTGTCGGCAGACGAGCTGGCGGCGATTTCCGACGCGGTGCCGATCGGTGCCGCTGCGGGCACCCGCTATCCCGCGCCGCAGATGCAGAAGGTGTTCGTCGACTCCGCCTGAGCCTAGTCGCGCTCGGCCGAGGGCGGCAGATCCTCGACGCGGCGGTACACCACCAGCGCCAGCATCAGGGCCACGGCCAGCGCGCCGAACATCGTCCGGTAGGCGATGGCTGGGCTGCGGCCGAGTTCATCAACGGGAAAGGCATCGAGAATGGCGCCGGTGCCCATCTGCATCACGAAGACGCCTGACCAGGTGCACAGATTGATGGCCGTGAAGACGCGCCCGGAATGGCTGTCGGGAAACAGGCTGCGGGCGTGTGCGAAAATCGGCGAGGCCATCGCGGCGAACAGTGCGAAGGCTGAGAGCAGAATCGTAACGATCAGCACCGACGAGCTGGTGTTGAGCGCCAGGAACGCGGTCATGGCCGCGAACAGCAGTGTCCCGCCGGTGACCACGCCGCGCCGCGTGTCGAACCAGCGGTCGAGCGGCCCGTAGAGCAGGGCGCTGATCAGCCAGGCCACTGACACGACGAATATGACATTGCCTCGCGCGACGATGTCGAGATCGAAGACATCGTTCAGATATGGGCCGATCCAAAGATTGCGGATGGTCACCAGGGTCCCGACGGCGACCGCGGTCACCGCCGCGAAAGAGTAAATCCGCCGGTCGCGCAGAACATGGCGCAGGCCGAGGATCGTTTCGTACAACGTTTCGCCGCTGGCCTGACCGGGTGCGTCCTCAGGCCGGTCGCGAACCATGACCAACAGTGCGGCCGCGACCATGAGGGTAAAGCCGCCGACGGCGAACAGCGAGGCGCGCCAGCCATAGAGCTCGACCGCGGCCGCGAACGGAGAGGCGGATAACAGCATGCCCGTGCCGCCGATCGAGATTGAAATCGCGGTTCCGGTCGCCAGTTGGTCGCGTGGAATCCAGCGCGACAGCAGGACGATCACACCCATGAAGACGGGTGCGGCGCCGCACCCGATCAGAAACAGTCCGATGGCCAGTCCGGTCACGCCTTGGGCGGCGGCGAACACGAGTGCGCCGATGGCCGCCAGAGAGAACAGCCCGGCCATGGTGCGGCGCGGACCGAAACGGTCGAGAAACACACCGACGGGAAGTTGCATTAGCGCCGCACCGAGAAAAATGGCGGCGGGAAGACTGGATAGCTGGCCGGGTGTGAGATCGAGTTCGGCCCGCAGGTTCGGCGCGATCACCGCCGGGGCGGAGCGCAGGAAATGCGCCAGGATAAACGCCATGGCCAGCACGGGAGCCATGCGCGCGATGGCGGCGTGGCGGCTGTAGGGCTTGGTCGCGGATGCGGGTTTCGGACCGTCTGACATGTCTGCGTTGATGATGGACACCACGGGAAGAACTGACCGTCTAGCATACATGGCCTGCATCGGTCTGGATGCTTTCGGAGGCTTTATCCAACGCAATACCCCGATCGCCGCGTCGCGCGAGCATGATTTCAGAAAGAACTGTTTCGAACGCGCGTGGAACCCGGACTGGAACATGCAAGCAATTGATATCATGACGAGAAACGCGGAGACGGTATCACCCGATATGACCGTGAAGGACGTTGCGCGGATCCTCCTTCGCCGCCATACCAGCGCCGTCCCGGTTGTCGATGACGATGGCGTGCTGCTTGGCATTGTCAGCGAAGGCGACCTGATGCGCCGGTCGGAAAATGATACCGAGCGCAAGTCGTCCTGATGGCTGCACCTGGTCACGAGCCCGGCCGAGCGAGCGCGGGAATTTATCGCCAGCCATGGCCATCTTGCCCACGATGTGATGAGCCCGGAGGTCATGACGGTCGTGGAAGACATGCCCGTCTCAAGGATCGCCGAGATGATCGAAACACACCGGATCAAGCGTGTGCCGGTGTTGCCCGACGGAAAGATTGTCGGAATCGTCAGCCGCGCCAATCTGCTTCAGGGGCTGGTCTCCCTTGCCCCGACATCCGAGTTGCACAGCAATGACAGGAAGATCCGCGAAACCCTCGCAGGCTCTCTCGCCAAGGAACTGCCCGGTGTCACCACCTTCGTTAGCTATGTGGTCAATGATGGCGTGGTTCGGCTGTGGGGCGGTGTCATGAGTGAACAGGAATGTGACGCCGGGCGCGTCGTGGCCGAGGGCATCCCCGGCGTCAGCCAGGTCGACAACAACATTTCGGTCCTGCCGAGCAATCTCCACCTGATGGGGACCATGTAGTCGGCCCCCCGCCGGGGGAAGCCTCAGTTCCCACGGGTCTCGCGAATTTCCGCGCGGCGGGCCTCGGTCGCGGCCTCGTCGATCGCCAGCGTGTCGTCCTCGATCTCGCCGGTGAAGACCACGCCATAGACATCGTGCGCCTTCTCGAGTGTTTCCCAGCCTTCGAGCACGTCCACAAGCACGCGCTCCAGTTCGCGGTCGAGAGGATCACCGTAACCACCGCCGGCGGAATCCCGACCCCGGATACGCTGCCCCGCATCGATCGTGACATGGGCCACGTTCGGCAGGCGTTCGGGCTGGCTCTCGTCCTGGATCAGCCAGGTCTCGCCTGCGGTTCCCGGCAGGCCGCCCAGGACACCCTGGGGTTCGGTGTGCTGCCCGTCGCAGGAGATGACCGCGGTCATCGGCGCCCCGGTCGGCCCGTACTCGATCTGCTGGGCGGGCGCGCCGCGGCGCCGGCCGGCGCCGGCCGAATCGGTCACGAGCTGCAGCGATTCCACCCGGATCGGGTGCTTGAGCTCGTCGACCTCCACCGAATCTCGGTACATCAGTCCCGCGATCACCGGGATCGCATAGTTGACCCAGCCATCCGCCTCGGAACTCGCCGGGCCGCCATTCGTCGAAAGCATGAGCCGGTTCACATAGGGCTGGCCACCCCGGCGCGCATCGTTGCCGGAGATTACGGCCATGCCGGCGCCCAGCCCGGCTCCGCCCTCGGACAAGCCCATCCCGTCGCCGAGCTGCGCGAAAGCCGACTGGGTGATGTTGACCAGCCGCTCCGACACGTTGGTCGTCGAGACCGAGCAGGAATGGGGGAAGGTGGGTGCCGCGACGACGCTGTCTTCGGCGTACTTGAAATGCAGGCGCCGGAACGATCCCTCGTTGCGCGGCAAGTCTTTATCGAGCGCGTTGAAGATCGCACCGACCACCGCCGAGGTCGCGGAACCGAGCGAGGTGTTCAGCCCGGCATCGACCGAGGGCGGGTTGTCGGACAGGTCGACATGGATCTCCGCTGCGTCGGGGTCGATCTCCAGCTTGACGGTGATCTCCAGCCCGTCCGGCAGCATGCCCTCGAGAGGATCGGAGCGGCCCTTGTTGACGAGCTTTGCCTTCGGCAGCTTGCGAATGTTGTCGATCATCCGGCGTTCGGAATAGTCGAACCATTCGCGCATGAAGGTCTTCACCGTATCCTTGCCGTATTTCTCGCAGAAGGCTTCAAGGCGCCGTTCGGCGACGCGCGCCGAGCCCAGCCCGGCGAGATAGTCGCCGTACCACTGATCAGGTACCCGGATACGCGCACGACACATTCGCATGATGTCCTCGACATTCTTGAAGTCGCGCTGGATGCGCACGCCGGGGAAGACCAACGCGCCCTCCTCGTAGACGTCGCGCGCGCGCACGAAGTAGCTCGACGGGATCGAGTTACCGATGTCGGCCATGTGGCACTTGGAAACGGCGGTGAACAGGTGCTCACCCTCCCAGAAGATCGGCACCATGAAGGTGTGATCAGCCGGGTGGGTGTTGCCACCATAGGGATCGTTGTCGAGGTAGGCGTCGCCGCGCTGGATGTCGCCAGCGTGATACTGGCGCATGTTGGCGGTCTGGATATGGCAGCCGAAGATGTGCACCGGCAGGCCCTCGGCGGGCGCGAGCAGTTCGTCCTCGCCGGTCACGAGGCAGCACGAGAAGTCGCGGGCCGAGGAGATGACCGCCGAACGCGCCGAGCGCAGCAGTGTGTTGGTCATCTCCCGGACGATCCCGTCGAGACGGTTCGCCATCACCGAAATCAGGACGGGGTCTAGTGTGGTTTGTGGTTCGGACATGACGTCTTCCCTTATCAACCGCAATCGAGGATGTAGCTGTCCGCGGCGCTTAGGCGCGCAGACATCCCTGGATAGACGACGATGGTGGTGGTGGGTTCCTCGATGATGGCCGGACCCTCGACCGTGTCACCGGTCTGGAGCTCGGGGCCACGGAAGATCGGGGTCGCGACGGGGGAGTCGCCGCCGAAGAAGCACTCTCGTGTCGTCGCGGTTTCCGGCGTGCGGCTGTCCGTCGTGGGTTCCGGTACGGGTGGCGGATCGAAGGGCCGGATGGAAATTCGGCCCTTCCAGTTCACGCACTCCACGGGGCTTCCCTCGTCGCGTACGGCATAGACCCGCTCGTGGGTCTGGTGGAACGTTTCCACCAGTTCGGCGACATCTGCATCGTTTGCCAGGCGTGGCTTGGGCAGCGCCGTATCCAGTTCCCAGACTTGCGCCCGGTAGCGTGCCTCCACGAAGAACTCGATGCTGACCTCGGCGTCCTTGGCAGTGCCGAGACTGTCTCGGAACTCCATCAGCTCCGCCTCGATTTCATCGAGCGACCGGTTGGCGCCGTCCCGGTCGAAATCGTTCGAATCCGTAAACCGCGAGCGAGTCGCCTCGAACACGATGGACGAGTACTGCATGCCGCAGGCCGACAATGCCGAGGCTGTGCGGGGCAAAACCACCGTATCGCAGCCCAGTTCCTGGGCGATCGGCATGATGTTGAACCCGGCCGCACCACCGCCAGCGACGATCACGCTCTCGCGGGGGTTCAGCCCGTCATTGACCGTGATTTCGCCGATCGCCTTGATCATCAGCTCATTGGCGATGACCATGATCGAGTGGGCGGTCTCGTCGACGCTCTTGCCGAGAGTTCCGGCCAGTATCGTGATCACAGCGACCGCGGCATCGCGATCAAGCGACAGGCGACCGCCATTGAAGTAGTCGGGGTCGATATAGCCGAGCACGAGCGCCGCGTCGGTCACGGTTGGCTCGCTGCCGCCATTACCGTAGCAGGCAGGGCCGGGTACCGATCCCGCGGATTGGGGGCCGACCCGTAGTAGGCCGCCCGGGTCCACCCACGCAATCGAGCCACCGCCTGCACCGACAGATCGCACATCGACGGTGGAGGTGCCCATGATATCGCCAGTCCATAGCGGGCCGAGCCAGGAATCGCGTGAGTAAATGAGGTTGCCGTCGCGTACGAGGCCGACATCGAAGGTCGTACCGCCTGTGTCGCACACGATCACGTCGCCGCCCTTATGCTCCATGCTGGAATAGGCACGGGCCGCGACCGGCGCCATGGCCGGGCCGGATTTCAGGGTGTTGATGGGGCGCTCGACGAGGGATTCGACCTCCTGGCAGCCGCCAACGGCCGTGGAAACCAGCAAGTCACCGTCGAAGCCGCTATCGGCGAGGTCCGCGCGCATCTGGCGCAGATGGGCTTGCATCAGGGGCTTGAGGGATGCGTCGATGGCCGTTGCGGAGGCACGCCGGTACTCGCGCAGGATCGGTGCGAGGCGGTGCGACAGCGTGTAGGGAACGCCGGGCATGATTTCTTCGATCAGTTCCCCCAGCCTCGACTCGTGAGCTTCGTTTGCGATCGACCAAAGCAATGAGACGGCGATCGCTTCGAAACCGCGTGCCTTCAGACTCTCGATCACTTCACCCGCCTGGGTCTCGTCGAGCGGCCGCACCACTTCGCCAGCGCTGCCGATCCGCTCGTCGATCTCGAAGGTGTAACGGCGGGGGATATAGGGTTGCGGGTAGTCGTAACTGTAGTCGTGGGGGCCGTGCTTGCCGCCCTCCTTGAAGACCAGAATGTCGCGGAACCCGGTGGTGGTCAGGAAGGCCGTGCGTGCCGTCTGTTTCGTGACGATCGCGTTGGTGGCCCGCGTGGTCCCGTAGATTACCAGGTTCGTCGCCGCGAGCATTTCCTGGGGTGTAGTCTCAAACGTCTCGGCAACGACGGCGAGGGCGTTGAACATGCCCTCGGATATCCGGTCCGGCGTCGTCAGGGCCTTGCCGACATGAAATTGGCCGTCCTCGCTGAGCACGACCATGTCGGTGAATGTGCCGCCCGTGTCGACGGAAATTCGGTAAGTCATCTACTCGTTCCCAAAAACAAAAAAATGCGCCGGGGTGTCGCTTTGCGCGTTTGCCTCCGGCGGAACGGCGAGACCTCGCCGTGCATCAATACTCCAATAGACCGGCCCCGCTTGCAACGTTCAATGGGCTCAAGGATCCATTGCGAACCAGCCCGGCAGCGCTTCGCAGCGCTCCAGCCAGGCCCGGACCGCAGGATAGTCGTCGAGCGGCAGATCGCCTTCGGGCGCGCGTTTGACATAGGGGTAGCATGCGATGTCGGCCAGCGTGGCGCGGCCCAGTGCGAGCCAGTCGTCGGTCCGCTCGAGCTGGCGTTCGAGCACTGCGAGCGCGGTTCGGCCGTCTTCGAGATAGCCTGCAAAACTGTCCGGGCGTCGATCGTAGACTGTGACGCCGCGCGCCCATTGCAGCCCGAACTGCACCTCATCCTGGGCGAAGGACATCCATTGCATGACCTCGGCCTCGTCGAGTGGGTCACTGGGCAGCCAATCCTCGCCGCCGAACCTGCGGGCCAGATAAACCAGATGTGCGGTCGAATCCCAGAAGATGCGGTCCTCGATCTCCATCACCGGAACCTGTCCGCGCGGGTTGAGCGCGAGGAAGGAGGGGGATTTGTGTTCACCGCCCTCCCAGTTAATGCGCACCTGCTCGAGTTCGACGCCGAGAATTGCGGCGAGGACCCTTACCTTGAACGAGTTGCCGGACATTTCAGTCATGTAGAGCTTCATGGCGGATTTCCTGTATTGCAGGCTGCGCACGGGCGGACGTGATCTGATAGTCTGCGATGCAGAGGTGCAGCGCAACGGGGACGAAACCATGGATTACGCCGAACGAGGCTACGGGGATCGCGATGTTGGCTGGGGTGAACGCCCCGGTGTTGTGGTCGTGGACTTTCAACGCGGTTTTACCGATCCCGAGTTCCAGATGGGTGGCGCGCCGATGATCGATGCCGCCGTCGAGCGTACGGTCAACGTGATGGGCGCCGCGCGCGAGGCCGGCTTTCCCATTGCCGCTTGCGTGATGGGCTATGACAGCCCCGCGGCGATGCCCCACTGGAAGATTGCGCCGCTACGCGAGGAATTGATCGCGGGGCATCCGTCGGTTGAGCTCGACCCGCGGATCGCGGCCGCGAAACCCGACCTGGTGGTGATGAAGGGCGGCCCGTCGATCTTCTTCAACACCCAGGTGGCGCCGTTCCTGATCAAGCATGGCGTCGACACGGTGGTGGTCACCGGCTGTATCACCTCGGGCTGCGTGCGGGCCTCGGTGATCGACGCCTTCAGTCTCGGCTTCCGGACCATCGTGCCCGAGGATTGCGTCGGCGATCATGAAGACGAACCGCACCAGTCCAACCTGCGTGACGTGGATCGGCGCTATGCCGACGTCGTCGATGCGGACGCGGTGCTGGGCGCCTTCGAACGGTTGCGCGGGCGTAACGCGTCCAGCGAGGCCGAATAGGAACGGGTCGTGGCGGACTTCAGACGCCTGAATGTTGGAGTCATCGGCGCCGGATGGGTTGGCAGCATCCGCGCCAATGCCTGCGCCCGCAACCCGATCGTGGACCAACTCCACATCGCCGAGATTGATCCGAGACGTCAGTCCGAGATTGCTGCGGAAACCGATCCGGTATCGGTGACGGACGATTGGGAAACCCTGATCACGGACGAATCCATCGACGCGATCATTATCGCCATGACCCCGGAAACGGCGCGGTTTCCTATCGTGATGGCGGCTTTGAGGGCCGGTAAGCATGTTTTCGTCGAGAAACCGATTGCGCCCAGTATCGCAGAGGCCGAGAAGGCCTATGCGGTTGCTGAAGCGAATAATGCCAAGGTCACGATCGGATACTCACGCCGGTTCGACCCGCGTTACGTCTTTATCCGCAAGGCGTTGCAGGATGGTGCGATCGGAGAGCCGGTCACCTGCCTGATTTCCCGGCACTCGACGCGCGAACTGGGAGAGAAGATCACGGGCCGTTCGAAAATGTCACCGACCTCGATCGGGGGTGTTCACGACCTGGATTTCGTCCTTTGGTGCCTGCAACCGCGCAAGCCGGTGCGGGTCTACTCCCAGCAAGCGGGCAAACTTTTCAATCAGAAGAGCGACACGCCGGATCACCAATGGGTCATGGTGACCATGGATGATGGCACGACGATCACGGTGGGTGTTGGCTGGATCTTGCCGGTTGGATATCCGAACTATGTGCAGGCCTGGATCGAAGTGGTCGGCACTGAAGGTGCTCTGACGATCGACGATACCCACAAGGAAGTGCAATTCAATACAACGAGAAACGGCATTCAGTTCCCGATGTCGACGATGCCTGGAGAGCAGGTCGATCATGTCTTCGCAGGTTCGATGTACGACGAGACGAACCATTTCCTTGAAGCGATTGTCTACGGCCGGCCGGTGATGGTGACCCAGGACGAGGCAAGCCTGGTGATGGAGGTCTACAACGCGGCCGACCTGTCGGCGGAACGGGGCGAGCCCGTCTTGTTGCCGCGGAATGATCCGGCAGGTGCCTAGGACGGATTTAGTCCAGGTCGCGGAAGGGCACCTCGCGCTCGGCCAGCACATCCTTGAGCGGTTCGTCGCGCATCTTGCGCATCCATTCGCGCCCGTGGGGCGATGCGTGCAGGCTTGAGATCGCCTCGACATTGTAGAGCCAGGAACTCGTGAGACCCGCTGTTTCCTGCTGGTGGTTGATCGAGGCCTTGGCGAACTTGATCGCCGGCCCGGGAATCCGCGACAGTTTGCGCGCCAGCCGCGTCGCCTCGTCCATCAGCCGGTCCGCAGTTACGCACCGGTTCACCAGGTGAATCCGTTCCGCCTCGCGGCCGTCCACCATGTCGCCGGTGTACATCAGCCAGCGAACGTGCCGGATCGGCATGGTCCAGGGCATCATCAGCGACGGCGGGCCCGACGCGTGACGCACCTCGGGTTCGCCGAGTTGAGCGTCTTCCGATGCGATCGCAAGATCGCAGCACATCGCCAGCTCAAGCCCGCCCGCCAGCGCGAAGCCGTTGACGGCGGCGATCACGGGCACCTCCGAACCCCAGATCGTTCGCAGCCGGTCACAATTGGCCGACATGTCCTCGCGCCAGGCTTCGGTGTCCATCTCGAAATCGTCGCTGACAAGATCGAACCCGGTGGTGAAGGCGCGGCCCGCACCGGTCAGGATGATGGCCCGGATGTCCGGGTCCTTCTGGGCTGCACGGACTGCATCCTCGAGCGCGTCGAGCAGCTCCAGATTGAGGGCGTTGAGCTTGTCGGGACGGTTCATGGTGAGGGTCACGAAAGCATCGTCGGGGTCGCGTTCGATCAGGAGTACGGGTTCATCGCTCATGATGTGCTGTCCTCAGGCAGGGTTGGTGTCGAAATTCATGATGTCGCGGTCCGGCGTTTCACGATAGAGGCGCTCGACCAGATTCGCGCGGTTGGCGAGGCAGGTCTTCTGGACCAGGTGTCCCTTGTCGTTGATCTCGCCGGCTGCGCGGTCGGGCGGGCCTGCGGCGAGGGCGGCGCGGGCGATCGCTGTGGAGTTGCCCGGCATGGCGGCATTGTGAGCGGCAAGCGCGGCCGTCAGGCGGCAGGGTAATTCGGCGTCGTTCGATTTCGTGTTCGCGGGAAACAGGATCAGGGCGAGCCGGTCGTGACCCGCACCGGCGATGGCGATGTCCTGGAGATCGGGTGCGCAGGCCGCCAGGATGGCGTGGCGAAGCGCACCCACTTTCACCCGGGTACCGGTGGTCAGTTTGAAGTCCTCGGCCAGACGGCCATCGAAGCTGAGGCCGAGCTCGGGACGGTCCGCGTGGGATGCACGCGCGAGGTCGCCGGTCCGCAGATAGCCATCCTCGTCGAGGTCCAGGGGCAGCAGCCCGTCGGCCCCGATATAGCCGGGCGAGACATTGGGGCCGCGGAACCGGACCTCAAACGCATCGTCGACCGGGGCCAGTCGCAGGCTGTGGCCGGGCAACGGCAGGCCGATCTCGTCGGTTCGGCCCGCCGGCTCATGACCGAGGCACATGGTCGAACCCGCCTCGGTGGAGCCGTATCCGGAGACAACGAGCGGCGGTCCGCCAGGTCCATGCGGGCCCGCGGCCACGGCCGCCAGCAGACGTTCCCAGGTTTCCGCGCCCATGCCCGCGCCGGCAAAGAAGATCAGGTCGAGGCGCGAGAACAGGGCCTCCCGGGTCTCGGCATCGTGGGCCAAGTGCTCAAGCAGAAGATCGATGCCGAATGGCACATTGATGTGGATGGTCGGCCGGACATCGCGGATGCGGGCGGCCATGGCCGCCATGTTCTCCGGACCCGGCGGCGTCTCCACGTGATAGCTGCCGCCGTACCAGATCATCTTGTGGAAGTTGTCGAGCCCGCCAAACACATGATGCCAGGGCAACCAGTCGATCAACGCGGGCCGGTGTGCAGCCAGGAACGGCCAGTGTGCACCATAGGCGCTCTGGCACGAGGCCATCATGCTGCGGGTGATCGACACGCCCTTGGGATCGCCGGTGGAGCCAGAGGTGAAGTAGACCGCGGCGGGATCGTCGGCGTGGTGCGCCGGACGCGTGAAGGAGGTCCCGCTTCGGCTGGCAGCGTTGAGCTCGTCCGGGCTGGCCAGTCCGCCGCCATGTTCATCGGGGACCGCGCCGTGCTGGTCGGCCATAGCGATCGTGAGCCGTGGCCGAACTGTGGCGAGTTGTGCTGCCAGGCGCGCCCGGCCGTGATCCGACGACAACAGCAGAGGTGACAGGGGAACGTGGATCGCGCCGGCCTTCAGGCATGCGAACTTGAGTGCGCCGTGGAATACGCCCGCACCGAGGATGGCGGCGACACGCTGACCCTTTGTGATACCCCGATCGACGAGATGCGCCGCCAGTGCATCGGAGATCATGTCGATCTCGCTATAGCCGACCGATTGATTCTCACCGCCATTGCGTTCGCTGATGAAGGTTGTTGCCGGATCGGTTGCGCACCAATGGTCGAACCGGTCGAGGATATCGGGGAGCGGTTCGGCCAATGGCGCCCGGCTGTGCAGGACGACGGAGCCGTCGGCCAGATTCTCGCGTGCGATGCCGGAAGTCGCCAGTCGAGGGTCTTGATCCATGGGGTCGTCCTTGGCGTCGGGATTGCACGCGGTTACCGGCCAACAATTGCAGAGCCGGTCCCGGCGACACAACCGCGGTTTCCCCTTGGGGCGCTCGCATTTTGCCGCCGCCTCGGGCAGAATTTTTCCGGGTAGAGGGACTGAGGAATTTCCATGGCCGCCAACACAACCGTCATCGACCATCCGCTGGTGCAGCACAAGATTACGCTGCTGCGCGACAAGGACACCCAGCCGGTCATTTTCCGGCTTCTGGTGCGGGAGATTTCACAGTTGATGCTGTATGACGCGACCCGGGACCAGAAACTCGTGGACCGGGAGATCAAAACCCCGATGACCGGAATGACCGCACCCGTGCTCGCCGATCCGCGGCTGGTGCTGGTGTCCATCATGCGGGCGGGAAACGTCATGCTGGATGCGGCGCTGGAACTAATTCCTAATGCCGGCGTGTCCCATATCGGCATTTATCGCGATCACGACACGCTGGAGGCGGTGGAGTACTACTTCAACGGACCGCCCGATATCTCGGAAAGGCCGGTCCTGATCGTCGATCCGATGTTGGCGACGGCCAATTCGTCTGTCGCCGCCATATCCCGGCTCAAGGCACGAGGGGTGCATGACATGCGCATGGTGAACATCCTCGCCGCGCCGGAAGGTATTGCCGCGCTGGATGCGGCGCACCCGGATGTGCCGCTGTTCGTCGGCGCCATCGACGAACATCTCAATGAGAAGGGCTATATCATCCCGGGCCTGGGCGATGCCGGCGACCGCAGTTACGCGACCTAGCGGCCGCGCCTAGAGATATTTGCGGTACCAGTCGACAGTCTCGCTGGCGACGATCTCGAAATATTCGGTATTCGAAAACTCGTAGACATGGTTATGGCGGGCCCCGTCGAGCATCACCAGTTTCTTGGGCTCGCCGCATTTCTCATAGGTTGCCGTGATCTCCTCGGGCGGCACGATGGTGTCGTACTCCGCCGCGAAGAAGAGAACCGGCCGCGGCGCGATCCGGTCCACGACCCAGTCCGGCCTGTAGCGCAGGCAGGCATCCACACTTTCCATGTCCACATGGGTCACGTCCTCTGCGCCATGCTCTTCGACCGTCATCTGGGGTTTGTCGACGGCGGGATCGTTCGGATAGACGTCGTAGCGGTAGATCATGGTCTTCTCACCGCTGCGCACGCGCTGGCGCGCATCGTCGCGGACCCGGTCGCGAAACTCGAACCAATCGGAGGCGGAGCGCACCGATCGCAGCCAGCGCGAACCATCATGCACGCCCACCGCCGAGACTACGACCTTCATGCGCGGGTCGAAGGCGGCCGACCAGACGGCATTTGCGCCGCCGAAGCTTGAGCCGTAGACCCCGATCCGGTCCGGATCGACGCCCGCCTCGGTCTCCAGATAGGTGACGGCGTCGTAGGCATTCTGCGCCTGTTCCAGCGGGCGGTGGCGGCCGCGCTCGCCCTCGGCCTCACCGTAGCCGCGATAGTCGGGGGCGAGGGCAATGAAGCCCTCGCGGGCGAGACGCATCGGAATGTCGATGGTCGCCACGTTCTTGCGGCCGGAATAGCCGGTCAGGCAGACGACGGCGGGCCGGGGCGAATCATCGGGCGTCCAGTCGGCGGGCCGATACAGGTGCGCGGCAATCTTTAGCCCATCGCTGTAGTAGGCCACGTCCTCGCGGCTGAAATGCTCGGTCTTCATCGGATCCTCCGCCTGTCTGCCCGATCACGATACTGTCGCGGGCGACAGATACCAACGTTCATTGTCGGATCGGACCCAGCTCCTCGACCAAAAAATCGATGAAGGCTCGCGTCTTGAGCGCCAGGGTGCGCTGTGCCGGATACAGGATGAACACTGCGCCCTCGACCCGCTCGAAGTCCGGCAGCAGCCGGACCTGGTGGCGTTTGGGAAGATGTTCCTGGCCAACCCGGACCTACCCAAGCGGTTCGAGACGGGTGCGGAACTCAACGAGTGGAACATGGACACGTTCTACACGCCGGGACCCGAAGGCTATATCGACTATCCCGCACTCGCGGCCTGAGGCTGCGAGCGGGCAGTTTAACGATCGTGGCCACCTCTTCCCGCGATGCTTCAATACTGTTCGCGGGAGGCAGCTTAGGTATACTAAGCAGTAACGAACACATGCTGGGTAAATCCGGTACTGAAATTCAGGGAGAGGCCAATGCATTACAACCAGCCGCATGCCACGGCGACGTGGGGTACCATGGGCAAGGACTGGGAAGCTGGCATTAATTTCGAGCAGCTGAACAAGGACCGTGCCGAGCGCGCGCAGGCCGCAGTCAAAGAGGCGGGGCTGGGTGCTGTTCTCTGTTTCACTTACGACAATGTACGCTATGTCACAGGCACCCATATCGGTGAATGGGGTCGTGACAAGTTCGACCGCTACGCAATTTGCCCGGCCGAAGGTGACATCTTCTTGTGGGATCCTGCACCGCCGGCGAAGCGCAAGAGTTCTCCCTGGCTGGAGGGTCGCGTTGCGGCGCCGATCAGTACGCTTCAGGGCGCTCTGCCGCCCAAGCACGGAATTCAGGACGATTTCGCCATTCAAATCAAGAAGGCGCTGTCCGACCTCGGGCTGGAAGGACAGCCGTTGGGTATCGATCTCATGGAACTGCCGATGCTGCGCGCGCTCGAGGCCGAGGGTATCGAGGTTGTTGACGGGCAGCAGGCCCTGTTGAACGCCCGCGAGGTGAAGACACCCGATGAAATCGAGCTGCTCAAGCAAGCAGCCGCGATGGTCGATGCGACCTATGTGGATATCGCTGCGGCGATCCGGCCCGGAACGCGCGAGAGCGACCTGGTCGCCATTGCCCATGAGCGGCTCTACAACTTGGGCTCCGAGCGGGTCGAGTGCGTGAACTCGGTCGCCGGGCCTCGTGGCGCACCGCATTCGCACACCTTCTCCGATCGTATCATCCAGCCCGGTGACATGATCTTTCTCGACATCATGCACTCCTTCAACGGCTACCGGACCTGCTATTACCGGACCTTCATCTGCGGCGTTCCCAATGAAGCCCAGAAGGAGGCCTATGAGCAGTGCTCTAAATGGGTCAGCGCTGCGATCGATGCCATCAAGCCCGGTGTCACGGTAGATGAGATTGCTCAGGTCTGGCCGAAGGCCGAGGAGTTCGGGTACGCCAACGAGGAAGAGGCGTTCCTGCTTCAGTTCGGTCATGGCATCGGCCTCAGCCTGTGGGAACGGCCGATCATCTCGCGCCGCTACACCGGCCAGGACACAGTCCTAAAGGAGGGCATGGTGTTCGCGGTTGAGTGCTGGAAGGGTGCCGAGGACGGCTCCGGTGCGGCCCGCATCGAGGAAGAGGTTGTTGTGACCGCGGATGGTTGCGAAATCATAACCAACTATCCGAGCGACCATCTTATTTCCTGCGGCCTGCCGGGCTGCGAAATCCTCTAGCCCGTCGCAGGGGCGGCTCCCGGCATGGCGAACAACACGAAGATCGGCTGGATCGGTCTGGGCATGATGGGGGAACCCATGGCCCAGAATGTATTGCAGGCTGGGTTCCCGCTGCAGGTCTTCAACCGGTCCCGGGAGAAGACGCAGGCGATCGAGTCTGCCGGCGCTACCGTAGCGGAGAGCGCGTCCGACCTGGCGCGCTGGTCCGAGACCCTTGTGACCATGATCTCCGATGATGTGGCGCTCGAGGCCGTGGCGCTGGGGGAGGACGGCGTCTTCGCACATATGCCTGCGGGCGCATTGTTCATCGACATGAGCACGGTCTCGCCGGCCATGTCGGTGCGCGTGGCGGCGGCCGCCGCGGAAAAGGATATCGCGTATTTGCGGGCGCCCGTCTCGGGCTCCATCGGTCTGGCGACTGCCGGAACGCTGACCATCTTTGCATCCGGTCCGAAGCAGAAATACAACGAAAGCCTGGCGCTGTTCGGAGCTATGGGCGGCAGCCTGTTTCATGTTGGTGAGGCCGAGGAAGCCCGGTTTCTCAAGTTGGCCATCAACATGATGGTCGGGATCACCGCGGGCATGATGGCCGAAGCACTCACACTGGGTGAGAAGGGCGGTCTCGACTGGGATCAGATGATCGAGATCATCAGCAGCAGCGCCGTAGCGTCGCCACTGATCAACTACAAGGTCGACACCCTGAAGAACCGGGATTTCACGCCGGCCTTTCCGGCTTGGATGATGGCCAAGGATTTCAATCTCGCGCTGGACACGGCACGGGAGGAGAGCATTCCGCTGCCCATCACGGCACTGGTCCGTCAGCACTGGAGCGCCATGGAGGCGACAGGGCGGGGCGAGATGGATTTCTTCGCCTATGTGACGCTGATGGAACAGCTCTCGGGCCTGGATTCCGGATCGGACAAGTAGCCGCCGCGGTCCGCCGTGAAAGATGTAGACGAGTAAGGGCGACAGTCATGGCACGAATACAAGTTACGCTCATCACGGGCTTCCTCGGCAGCGGGAAGACCACGCTGCTGAACGCCCTGCTGCAGCATTCCGACATGTCCCAGGCGGCGGTTATCGTGAATGAGTTCGGCGAGATCGGGCTCGACTATGACCTGGTAGAGAGCAGTGATGAATCCGTCGTCCAGCTTGAGAACGGGTGCCTATGCTGCACCGTCAAGAGCGACCTGATCGACACCTTCCGGGACCTGCACCTGATGCGGCTGAGCGGTAATTTCCCCAAGTTCGACCGGGTGGTGATTGAGACCACGGGTATCGCCGACCCTGGCCCGGTGCTGCAGATCATTCTGACCGATCCGCTTGTTAGTAATGTCTATGGGCTTGACGGCGTGGTCACGACGATCGATGCGGTTAACGGCCAAGATTCCCTCGACCGGTTCCCGGAATCGGTCAAGCAGGCGGCCATCGCAGACCGGATATTCATCACTAAGAGCGATCTGCTGGACGAAGCGGTGCGCGACGAACAGATCGGCGCTCTCGAGACCCGCCTGAAAGCCATGAACCCGGGCGCCAATATCGTCCAGGCAGACGCCCGCGACATTCAGCCGTCTGATCTGTTCGGTCACGGCTTGCTCGATCCGAGAACCAACACGGCCGATGTTGAAGCTTGGCTGCGGGCCGAGGCCTATATTCGCGATGACGATGCGCCCGCCCAGGAGGTGCGGCTGCCTCAGAGCCGCCGCTCGGAAGACGAAACCCGGGACTATTACGAGAGCTATGGGCACCGGCCCAGTGACGAGGCGGACAATCATGAACATCATCACCACGCCCATGATCCGCTGATCAACTCTTTCTGCTTGGTTCGTGAAAAGCCGGTTTCAATGGATACGCTGCGGATGTTCCTCGACGCGCTGGCCAACGAAGCCGGTCCCGATCTTCTTCGGGTCAAGGGGATCGTCAATGTGGAGGAGCGCCCGGAAACCCCGGCGGTGATCCAGGGCGCCCAGCAGATCTTCCACTCCCTGGAATGGTTGCCTGACTGGCCGACCGAAGATCTTCGCACCCGGATCGTGTTCATCACCCGGGGGCTGGATCAGGCCTATATCGAGGATTCGTTCGAGCTGATCGAGCGTGTCGCGGCCCGGACCGTTGCGGCGGGAGCCGGAATGCCGGCCCAGGTCTGAGATCCGCATGGGCCCGTCAATTGTTCAGTATCCGATTCACGGCCGACCCCCGGTCCACATAGAGATGGACAGTTGTGTGGCGGTGGATCAACGCAGGAGCCAAGCATGGTGAAACACATCAACCTGAGCCCCGAGGCACCGTGGAAGGAAATACGCTCCACGGCCAAGGACTGGGACACTGTCGGCGAGGATGAGGTGATCCGGATGCTGCAGCATCTGCACCTGGTTCGCGCGTTCGAGGAAACGGTGTTGGAGCTGGACGGTGAGGGCCTGATTCACGGTCCGGCCCATTCGAGCATCGGACAGGATGGCGGCGCGGTCGGTGCCATTGCGGCGATGCGCGGCAGCGACCAGATTACCGGCTCGCATCGCGGCCATCATCAGTTCCTCGCCAAGGCGCTGCGCTATGTGGATGAGGGGGCGCCCGATCCGCGCACAACCCCGCCATCGGGTGATGTGGAGACGTTACTGCGGCGAAGCCTGGCGGAAATCCTGGGTCTGGCCGACGGGTACTGCAAGGGCCGTGGCGGCTCGATGCACCTGCGATGGGAAGAGGCTGGGGCGCTGGGCACCAATGCCATCGTCGGCGGCGGTGTGCCCTTGGCGAACGGCGTTGCCTGGGCGCGCAAGCGCAAGGGCGAGGGCGACGTTGTCTTCACCTTCTTCGGTGACGGGGCGGTCAATATCGGCTCGATCCCCGAATCCCTGAACCTCGCCGCACTCTGGGATCTGCCGATTTGCTTTTTCATCGAGAACAACGGCTATGCCGTCTCGACCACCCTGGAAGAAGAGACGCGCGAGACCCGATTATCCTCACGCGGCCTCGCCTACGGTATCCCGTCGTTCCGGGTCGACGGCATGGACCCGATCGCCGTGCGCGTCGCAGCCCAGGAAGCGGTCGACCTGATGCGGGCCGGTGAGGGCCCGGTGATCATCGAGGCCGAAGTCTATCGCTACTTCCATCACGGCGGCGGAATTGCGGGCAGCGCCTTCGGCTACCGCGACAAGGAAGAGGAGGCGGAGTGGCGGTCCCGCGATCCCCTGACAAAGATTGCCAAGGAGGCGATCAAGCGGGACTGGATCGACGAGGATGGCGATGCGCAGATGCGCGCCGGCGCCCAGGAGATCATGCAGCGCGCCGCCGGCCAGCTCACCGAGCAGGACGGCAACCAGCGCCAGATCATCCCGGCGCTCTGGCCCGACACGGCCTTCCGCGACGAGGGATTGCGCGGTGATATGTCGGAGTTCGACGGCGTTCGCTACGAGGAGCTGGAGACGTTTTCCGGCGAGATCAAAGAGATTAAGTATGTCGAGGCCTGCTCCGGCGTCATGAACCGGCGCATGGAGACGGATGAACGAATCTTCTGTATTGGGGAAGACATCCATCGTCTGCGTGGCGGCACCAACGGCGCCACGAAGGGCCTGTTCGATCGCTTCCCGGACCGGACCGTGGGGACCCCGATTTCCGAACTCGGCTTCACCGGCCTGGCGGGCGGCGCTGCCATGGAGGGCACCTATCGGCCGGTTGTCGAGCTCATGTATCCCGACTTTGCATTGGTGGCGGCCGATCAGCTTTTCAACCAGATCGGCAAGGCGCGCCACATGTTCGGCGGCGACACCAATATGCCAGTCGTGGTCCGGACTAAGATCGCGCTCGGCTCCGGTTACGGTTCGCAACACTCCATGGACCCTGCCGGGCTCTATGCCCAGTGGCCGGGCTGGCGTATCGTCGCGCCGTCGACGCCCTTCGACTATGTCGGGTTGATGAACAGCGCTCTGCAGTGCGAGGATCCGGTGCTCGTGATCGAGCATGTCGGTCTCTATACTAAGGATGGCCCGGGTCCGGCGGAGGACTTCGACTATTACATTCCCCTCGGCAAGGCGAAGGTGGTGCGGCCGGGCAACAGCTTCACGGTCCTGACCTATTCCGCCATGACTGCCATGGCGATCAACAGCGCCGATGAGATGGGCCTCGATGTCGAGGTGATCGATTTGCGGTCTCTCGACCGGGCTGGGATCGACTGGGAGTGCATTGGCGAGAGTATCCGCAAGACCAACAATCTGGTGGTGGTCGAGCAGGGCCCGTTGACCGTGTCCTATGGTGCCATGCTGACGGATGAGATTCAGCGTCGTTTCTTCGATTATCTCGATCAGCCGGTGAAACGCATCCATGGGGGCGAATCCTCGCCGAGCGTGTCAAAGGTGCTGGAGCGTTCGGCGTTCGTGGGCGAGGAAGAAATCCGCGCGGGTTATGCCGAGATTATGGCCGATATGGGCCTTGGCCAGATGGCGGCGCAGTAGGGGGCAGACGATGAGTGCATCGAAAGGCCTTCCCGGCCTTAGGGGTACTGACCATATCGGTTTCACCGTCCCGGACCTGGAGGAGGCCGTGGCCTTCTTTGTTGACGTGATCGGGTGCGAGCCGTTCTACGAGATCGGACCGTTCAAGTTCGACGATGACTGGATGACCGAACGCCTAAACGTGCATCCGCGCGCGGTGATGAAGAAGCTCAAGTTTCTGCGCTGCGCCAACGGCTCCAACTTCGAACTCTTCGAGTACGAGTCACCAGACCAGAATCCGAAGCAGCCCCTGAACAGTGATATCGGTGGCCATCATCTGGCGTTCTATGTCGATGACATGGACGCTGCGCTGGAACACTTGCGGGCCCACAATGTTCGCATCTTGGGTGAGCCGACGGTGCGCACCGACGGACCGAGTGCGGGCCAGAGCTGGGTCTATTTTCTGGCGCCTTGGGGCATGCAATTCGAACTGGTCTGCTTTCCCGACGGCAAGGGATACGAAAAGGATACCGACCGCCGTCTTTGGCACCCGGTGTTCCCGGATCAATAGGACGATCGCGCATGTCGAAAGACGAGGAACACACCCACGCCCACTCGCTCCTGCCTTCGGAGCCGGCGCTTCGGGTGCGGGCGATCGAGACGCTCCTGGTGGATAAGGGCCTGGTCGATCCGAAGGCCATGGAGGCCATCATCGAGGCCTATTCCAACGATATCGGGCCGCAGAACGGTGCCCGGGTGGTAGCGCGTGCATGGGTCGATCCGGACTACCGGTCGCGGCTGATGGATGACGCCACGGCGGCGATCGCCGAGCTCGGATTTTCCGGCATGCAGGGCGAGCACATGGTCGCGGTGGAGAACACCGATGCTGTCCACAACATCGTCGTCTGCACACTTTGTTCCTGTTATCCGTGGCCCGTGCTTGGTCTCCCGCCGGCCTGGTACAAATCGACCGAGTATCGTGCGCGGGCGGTCCGTGACCCGCGCGGCGTGCTGTCGGATTTCGGTGTCACGCTGCCGGCTGAGACCGAGACGCGCGTCTGGGATTCTACTGCCGAAATCCGTTATCTCGTAATTCCTCAACGCCCAGCCGGAACGGACGATCTGTCGGAAGATGAGCTGGCGGCGCTTGTGACCCGCGATTCCATGATCGGTACCGGGCTGGTCTTCGCGCCGGGAGGTGCCTGATGGACAGCGTGCACGATCTCGGTGGTGTCGAGGGGTTCGGCCCCGTCCCGGTGGAGCAAGACGAACCTGTCTTTCATCATGACTGGGAATCTCGGGTTCTGGCGATGCGCGTCCTGATGGGGTTCTGGGGCAAGTGGAACATCGATGCCAACCGCCATTCGCTCGAGCGGCTGCCGCCGGCGGAATACCTGTCCTTGAGCTACTACGAGAAATGGGCGGCCGGTCTGGTGAACATTTCGGTGGAGAAGGGCCTGATTACCCGCGATGAAGTCGCCGCGGGCCGGCCCGATCCGGCAGCGGGAAAACAGACCCCGCCGGTCGACCCGAAGGGGCTTCTGTCGTTTATGCCCAAGGGCCGCCCCAGCGCGCGGGATATCGAGGCCACAGCCGCTTTCGCCGTGGGAGACCAGGTGCGCACGGCCCGCAACATGCATTCCGGCCATACCCGCCTGCCACGCTATATGCGCGACCGAGTTGGCGAGGTCGTCCTCCGGCATGGCGTCCATGTGCTGCCCGATGTCAGCGCGACGCTCACCGCGGACGCGCCGGAGCATTTGTATGCGGTACGGTTTGATGCCCGGGAGCTCTGGGGTGACGATGCCGACGTGAACCACACAGTGACCGCGGATCTCTGGGAATCCTATCTTGCGCCCGCCGGCTGAACCCGAACGGCAGTTTGCGGAGCCGTGGCACGCCGAGCTGTTCGCCGCTACCCACGCGCTGGCGGCTGCCGGCGCGTTTGCCTGGCCCGAATGGGCAGCGGCATTTGGGGACGCGCTTGCCCGGGCCGACGCAGCGGGCGGCCCGAAGGACAGCTCCGACTATTACGATGTCTGGCTATCGGCGTTCGAGGCGTTTCTGATCGAACGCGGCCTCGCCGATGACGATAGCCTGTCGGGATTGAAGGCCGCCTGGACCGAAGCCTACCTGTCCACGCCCCACGGAGAGCCTGTCTCGCTTTCGGAGTGAGTGCTGTGGAGGTCGAAAGCCGGCTCAATCCGCTGTATAGTTCTTCAATGCCTCCGCCGTGAAGGTCATGCCGTGGCCCGGACGGTCCGGGGGCGCCATGTGACCGTCGACGATTTCGGGCGGATGCTCCCACAGATCATCCGGTGCACCGGCAAGCACCTCGACCAGTGCGGCATTGGGAATGGCCGCGAGCACATGGATCGAAAGCTCTGGCACCAGATGGGGCGCGATCTTGACGTCGTAGGCGGCGGCAAGATGAGAGATCTTCATCATCTCGCTGAACCCGCCGCAGCGGTGGATGTCGGGGTTGAGATATTGCGCGGCGCGCGCCTCAATCAGGTCGCGGAAGCCGTAGCGGGTGTACTCGTTTTCACCGGTGGCCACGGGGATGGCGATGGCGCCGGCGACTTCGGCGCATTGCGCGATGTTGTCGGCCAGGACCGGTTCCTCGTACCAGTAGAGATTGAACTCCTCGAGCATGCGCCCGACACGGATGTTGGTGGCGACGTCCCAGCGCTGGTTGGCATCGACCAGGATTTCCATGTCGTCGCCGAGGGCTTCGCGCACCTGTCGTACCCGCTCGACATTCTCCATCACGTCGGGCCGGCCCAACTTGAACTTGTAGTGGCGGCATCCCTGCGCCCGGAAGGCCTCGGCCTCGGCGACGATCTCATCGACCGTGTAGGACAGAAATCCGCCACTGCCGTACACGGGCACACGTTCGTTGTGTGCCCCGAGCAAATGCCAGACCGGCCGTCCGACGACCTTGCCCAGAATATCCCAGAGCCCGATATCGATGGCGCTCATGGCATAGACCGGGATGCCTTTCTTGCGCAGGCCGCGGTCATTTTCGTACATCGACTGCCAGATGACGCCGATCTGTAGCGGGTCGGCGCCGACGACCAGGGGGATGATGCTTTCCTCCAGATAGGCGCGCACTGATCCGGCGCCCATGCCGCCGACCAGCATGGTGAATCCCAGGCCCTCGATACCTTCGTCGGTTTCGATCCGGGCCACGACATAGGTGTTGGCCGTGTAGTAGGTGTTGACCGGCGGCCCGTTGGGCACGGTCAGCGTGGACGTGGTGACGCCGGTGATCTTCATGGGTGTCTCTCCTGCCGGGTCGACGGGTCAGCGAACGGCGAGATGGGTGGCGAAGAATTCGAACACCTTCTCCCAACCGCCCAGATCCGCCAGCACCTGGGCATCGACCTGGCCGCCGGATTCGCGCACGCGCATGGACCGTTCCTGTGCCGTCCCCGGTCCATAGCGCGAATGCAGGTTGGGCGAGACCGCGTTGAAGCCGTGATGGGCGATCTTTCGCACCACCTCGCGCGTCCATTCGTCCCAGCCCGGCATGTGATGCACCACCAGCACCCCCGGGAGCGGGCCACCGCCCAGCGGGCGGGCGGCGTAGGCGTCGATCATCTCGTCATTCTGACCGCGCACGCGAACGGTCTCGGCAATCATTCCCTCATAGGTAATTTCCGGTCTCCCCGGTCCCCTTAGGCCCCCAGTGTACGAAACATGATGTCCGCCTGCGATGGAAATCTGCCGCCCTGGATGGAATTGCGTGCCGCCCAATCCCATGTAAACAGGCGTGATACAGTCTCTCGGAAACTCCCCAAGGAACGCAGTCATGTCGCCCGCAAATTCGGATTGGGAACAGGTCAACCCGGCGATCACTGACTGGACCGGCCCGCTCGGGCTGCCCGCGTTCGATCGGATCGACGATGGGGACTTCGATACCGCGTTCGCCGCGGCGCTTCCGGCCCATCTCGCCGAAATCGACGAGATCGCAAACAATCGCGAGGCTGCGAGCTTCGAGAACACGATCGTGGCGCTTGAGAGGGCGGGCGAGTTTCTGGATCGCGCGGCAAGCATCTTCTGGAACCTGTCGGGTGCGAACACGAACGACACACTGCAGGCACTGGAGCGAAAGCTGTCACCGCAAATGTCGCGTCATAGCTCCGCGATCATGATGAACGGTGCCCTGTTCGCCCGGATCGATCAGCTGTATCAGGCCCGCGCGGAACTGGACCTGGACGCCGAGGCCGACCGGGTCCTCGAGCTGACGTGGAAGTCCTTCGTGCGTTCCGGTGCCCGGCTCGGCCCCGACGAACAGGCCCGATTAGCGGAAATCAACGAGCGGTTGGCGAGCCTCAGCACGACCTTCGCCCAGAATGTGCTGGCAGACGAACGCGACTATGCCCTGGTTCTGGAGGCGCCCGCGGATCTGAAGGGGCTGCCGGACTTCCTGATTTCCAGCATGGCCGCGGCCGCGGAAGAGCGGGATCACGCCGGAAAGCATGCGGTGACCCTGTCGCGTTCCATTATCGAGCCGTTCCTGACCTTCTCGACACGGCGCGATTTGCGCGAACAGGTATTTGCCGCCTGGGTGACCCGCGGCGAGGGCGCAGGCGAACGCGACAACCGGCCGATTGTCGCGGAGATGGTGAAATTGCGCGCCGAGAAGGCCGCCCTGCTGGGCTACGACAGCTACGCCCATCTCAAGCTCGACAACACGATGGCGAAGACGCCGGAGAAGGTCGGTGCGCTGCTCGAGACGATGTGGGACAAGGCCCGCGCCCGTGCGCAAGAGGAGGCGACGGACCTGTCGCGATTGATTGCCGAGGAAGGCCGCAATCACGCGGTGGCACCCTGGGACTGGCGTCACTATGCGGAGAAGGTTCGGGCTGAGCGCTATGAGCTGAACGAAGCGGAGATCAAACCCTATCTGCAACTCGAGAAGATGATCGAGGCGGCCTTCGATACCGCCGGACGGCTGTTCCGCATTTCGTTCCGCCGCCACGACGATGTGGCGGCGTATGATCCCGACGTCCGCGTGTTCGAGGTGCTCGACGCCGAGGGCGCACGCATTGCGGTCTTCCTGGCGGACTATTTCGCGCGACCGTCCAAACGGTCCGGCGCCTGGATGACTTCCTTCCAGGACCAGCACAAGCTGGAGATGGCTGACGGCGGCGATGGTCAGATACCCATCGTCCTGAATGTCATGAACTTTGCCAAGGCCGCCGCGGGTGAACCCGTCCTGATCACGATGGATGATGCCCGGACCCTGTTCCATGAGTTCGGCCATGCGCTTCATGGCATGCTTTCCGACGTGACCTATCCCTCCATATCCGGCACGTCCGTCAGCCGTGACTTTGTCGAGCTTCCCTCGCAGCTGTTCGAGCATTGGCTGATGGTGCCCGACGTGATGCAGAGGTTTGCCGTCCATTACGAAACCGGGGAACCGATTCCCGAAGCTCTGCTTGCCAAGCTAGGCGCCGCCCAGAAGTTCAACAAGGGATTCGCCAACGTGGAGTTCACCTCCTCCGCGATGGTCGATATGGCGTTCCACGCGCTCGATCCCGCGCGGGCCGCGGACATCGATCCGGCAGCGTTCGAGGCCGAGATCCGGGCCGCGATCGATATGCCCGATGAAATCGTCATGCGTCACGCGACGATGCATTTCGCCCATGTGTTCGCCGGCGACGGCTATTCGGCCGGATACTATTCCTACATGTGGTCGGGCGTGCTGGATGCGGACGCCTTCGGCGCGTTCACCGAGGCCGGCGACCCGTTTGATGGGGACACCGCGGCCCGGCTCCACCGCTATATCTATTCCTCGGGCGGCTCCATGGATCCCGAGGCGGCCTATGTCGCGTTTCGGGGCAAGCTGCCATCTCCCGATGCGTTGCTCGAGAAGGAAGGCCTGGCGTAGGGCTTTTCATCCGCCGACCGATCCACGCTGAATCATTTGTGACATCGCACCTGAAGGCCTAACGTCTGTACCCGAGGGAGGTGCGGCGTCTAGGCGCTGTGCTGCCGGTTGGGGAACAACAACAGCGCGCGGGTCACTATGTACAACCTTCAATTGAGTGAGGAGCAAGTCGCGATTCGCGGGATGGTTCGCGATTTTGTGGCCTCGGAAATCACGCCCGTGGCACTGCAACCGGAGCGGCTTGAACCCTTTGATCCGCCGCTACTTGTTGATCTGATTGAGGCGGCGAGTGCCCTGGGTTTGCGGACACTGGCGCTGGATGAGGCTGACGGCGGGGCAAGCGCCGACACACTGACCCGCTGCCTGGTGTCCGAGGAACTCGCGGCCGGCGATGCCGATGTGGCCTCGATATTGGCGGAAACCGCGCGGCTCGGTGCCGCACTGTTCGGCGGGTTGATGGATAAGGGTCAGCGCGCAAGGTTCCTGCCGGACTTCGTTGAGGACGCCTCCTATCATTTAGCGCTGGTATCTCTGGGGGCCGAAGCCGATACCGGTCTGGGCCCGGATTATCACCGGATCCGTGATCCAGAATCTTCGGCTACGACAGCGACGGTCGATGGCGGTGAGTTGGTGCTCCGTGGCCGCAAGCCGCGGATCGCAAATGCACCCCTGGCGCGGCTTTTTGTGGTCACGGCATCGTCGGAAACCGGACCGGTTACACTTCTGGTACCGGCCGAAACGTCTGGTCTGAGCGTCGCGGAAACACCCCGGGACGGAGGGTGGTATCACGGTACTATGGGCGATGTGGAACTGGATGATTGCCGGGTACCTGTTGAGAATATTCTGGCTGGCAGCAACCGGGAAACGCCGGATAAAATTGGCGTTGGATTGAACGGAACTCCCGAGGGACAGGCCATCAATCTCGGGATTGCGCGCGCGGCGTTCGAGACGGCGCTCGACTACGCGAAACTGCGCGTACAAGGCGGCCGCCCGATCATCGAACACCAGGCCATCGGCGCCAAACTTGCAGATATCGCGGCGAGTTTGGAAATGGTACGCGGTGCTGTCTGGCGTAGCGCCTGGGACTGTGACAATCCGCAGGCGCGGGCGGACGGCAGTCTGTCCGACATGCCTCATGCCTTGATTTCACAGGTTGCCGCGGCGGATATGTTGCACCGGGCCGCCCGGGACGCCGCGGAGTGTTTCGGCGCCATGGGGGTGATGCGCGATATGCCGATGCAGAAATACATCCACGACACTCGGATGTACCGGCACGCCGGCTGCGGCGTCGACGATGCGCGCCTGCGCATCGCCGAGGCGCTGGCAGGATTTGAGCAGGGATAGGGGGGACGGTTCATGGATTTTGCTTTGAACAAGGAACAAACCGCCTGGCAGATGAAAGCGCGTAAATTTGCTGAGGAGGAGATAGCCCCGGTCTCGCTGATTCGCGACGCCATCGCGGATCCTGCGGAAACCATCGACTGGGACCTGGTTCGCAAAGGCTCGAAACTAGGATTCCGGACCGCCGTCGTTCCCAAGGAACAGGGCGGTCATGGTATTGACTATGTCACCCAGGCTGTGGTCATGACCGAGCTGGCGCGCGCCGACAGTGCAATCTCAAAAACATTCAGCCAGTGCTGGAAGTGGAGTCACCTGATTTCGCTCGCTTGCACGGACGATCAGAAGACGCGATTCCTAAAACCGTTCCTCGAAGACGACTCGTTTGTTTTGGGCTTCGGTCAGACTGAGGCCAATAGCGGGTCTGATAATCGTATGCCGCCGCCCGACGCACCCGATGCCGGATTACGGCTTCGGGCCGAACGTGATGGTGACGTCTGGGTTCTGAACGGCGAGAAGCAGTTCATCGCTCACGGTAACATTGCGAAGCTGTTTTTTCTGTATGTGCGCACGGACTTTTCCGTGCCCTTTACGGACGGGACAACGACCCTGCTCGTGCCGGCGGATACGCCCGGGTTCCGGGTCGGCAAAGTCTACAACAAGAGCGGCTGGCGGTTTTATCAGAACGGGGAAATGATATTTGAAGATGCGCGCGTTCCGATCGCCAACCAGATTGGCGAGACCAACGGAGCCTTGCGAAAGGGCGAGGGCGATCAGTCAGGTGATATGTTCGGTGACCTTGAACTCGCTGCCAATGCTCTGGGTATCTGTGATGCGGCCTGCGAGCAAGCTCACGCGGCTATCAATACGCGGCAGGCGCGCGGCCAGCCACTGGCCAACCAGCAGCTTGTCCAACTCAAGATAGGCAAGATGAACATGCTGACCGAGGCGTTGCGGTCCTATGTCATGCGGGTGGCCTGGGAGCATGATCAGAAGGTCCACTCCACGAACCCGGGTCTCGCTATGAATCTGGCAACTGACACGGTGCAGGAAATCGCGGATCTCAATATGAGTATCCATGACGACGCTGGCCAGCCGATGGCGCAGGCGGCCGATAAGCTGGCACGTGACGCGTTTATCTGGAGTCACCTTGCAGGGGACACAGTACAGCGGCTGAAGGTTGCGGGTCGCGTGATACGTGCCGTCTAGACGCGGGTCAGAGGAACAGGGGGGGTAGATCGGTTGGCGAAGTATTCCATTTGTGTGTTGCCGGGAGACGGGATCGGTCCGGAAGTGGTCGGCTGTGCTCGTGGAGTGCTGGATGCGGTGTCCGCCGCTGGCGGACCTCAGTTCGCTTACGATGAACAGTCAGCCGGTCACGGTACGTTTCTGGAGCAGGGGCACGCCATGCCGGACGCGTCGATGGCAGCGGCAAAGGCGGCCGATGCAGTGTTCCTGGGCGCCATGGATGTGGCGCAGATCCCGCCGGGCGGAGGAGATCCGCTTGGCGATATGCGGATCGAACTAGAAGTGGCCGCTAGCGTGCGCCCGTCGCGCACAATCCCCGGCATTCCATCCCCGGCAGACGATATTGACTGCGTCGTGGTGCGCGAGGTCACCGAGGGTCTCTATTCGCGTGACGAATACCAGCCCGACGACGACACGGCCTATGCGATACGTGTTGTTACCCGCGAAGCCTCACGGCGTACTGCACGAATGGCCTTCGAGCAGGCCACGGCGCGTCGACGTGCGCGCGGTGCGAGGTCAGACAAGTCGGCCCGCGTGACGGCGGTGCACAAGGTCGGTGTTCTGAAACTGACCGATGGGCTTTTTCTCGAGACCTGCGCCGAGATCGCGAAGGAATATCCGGACATCATTTATGAAACCCGGAACATCGACGCCTGTGCCATGGAGATGGTGCGCGAACCAGGGCACTTCGACGTGATCCTGGCGACTAATGCGTTCGGTGACATCCTGTCGGATATTGCAGCCGGCCTTGCGGCGGGTCTCGGCCTGGCCGCGTCTGCGTGCATCGGTGACCGGTGGGCCTATTTCGAGCCCGTCCACGGCACCGCCCCCGATATTGCCGGCAAGGGTATCGCCAACCCCTGCGCGACGATCCTCAGCGCGGCCATGATGCTGCGATATCTGGGCGAAGACGCAGGCGCCGCCGCGGTTGAGGCTGCGGTGCTGGAGGTTCTGGCCGATGGCCAGATCCGCACCGGCGATCTGGGCGGGACGGCTGGCAGCGCCAAGATGACCGAGGCCATCGTCGGTGCCTTGAATCTCTAGGACAGTCAACGCAATCGGAAAAAGCAGGGATTTGGCGCGCATTCTTTTGCTTTTGTCCAGGGATTCAGACAGGCGCCCGATAGAATATCCTTTGGGTGACGCAGTTTTTTGAAGGGGACCGTCATGCAGAACGAGATTACGGGCGCGACCGCGTTTCTGGCACTGCTCCAGGACGAAGGGGTCACGCACCTGTTCGGCAATCCCGGGACGACCGAGTTGCCGATCATGAATGCCATGCCCGACCACGCGGACCACATGACATATGTCCTGGGTCTGCAGGAATCGCTCGTCGTCGCGATGGCCGACGGTTTTACCCGCGCGACAGGCCGTCTTGCCGCCTGCAACGTTCATGTAGCGCCGGGTCTCGGCAACGCCATGGGCGCGATTTACAACGCGCGTTTCACCGGCACACCCATGATCGTGACGGCGGGACAGCAGGAGACTGGCCACGGCCTTACCGAGCCGCTGCTCTACGACCCCCTGGTTCCCATTGCGAGCCCTCTGGTCAAATGGGCGACCGAGGTGACTCGGCTGGAGGATTTGCCCCGTGTGGTTCGCCGAGCGGCCAAGGTGGCGATGACGGCACCGACGGGGCCGGTCTTCATTTCACTGCCCGGTGACGTGTTGAACGACCGCAAGGGTATCGATCTGGGGACCCGCACCAGGGTCGACACGGCCATGCGGCCTTCCGATGCGCAACTAGCCGCCATCGCCGACCGGTTGCTTGCCTCCGACCGGCCGGCAATTCTCGCCGGCAACGAGGTTGTGACCTCTGACGCATTCGCCGAGGTCGCGCGCTTCGCCGATGCCCTCGGCGCCCCGGCGTTCCAGCAAACCACGGCCTATGGGTCATTCTTTCCGTCCGAACACCCGGCTTTCATGGGCGCCTTATCGCGTAACCAGAAAGAAGTGCGTGCGATCCTGGATGACTACGATCTGCTCGTTGTCGTGGGGGCCGATGTGCTGCGGATGTCGGTGATGAGCGAGACCGAACCGTTGCCGCCCGATCTGCCGATTGTCCAGTTCGGCCTCGTGGATTGGGAGATGGGCAAGAACTATCCCGCCGATATGGCCGTGCGTGGCGATGTGCGCGAGACCTTGTCCGTGTTGTGCCCGGTCATCGAGGAACGTGGCGGTGCGGGCCATGCCGAGACCGCGCGGTCACGTATCGCGGCCGTCGCGGATAGCAACTGGACGGCGAAGCGTGCCAGGCGTGTGGGCGAACTGGCAGATGACGCCGACGCGACGCCGATCCTCTCGGATTGGCTGATGATGACCATTGCCGATGCGCTTCCGCCGGGAGCCATCACGGTGAACGAGGGGCTTACGACCGCTTGGAACATGCTTCAGTTCCTGCCGTTCCGCGACCGGTACGATTTTCAATCGTTTGCCAGTGGCGGGATCGGATGGGCGTTGCCGGCTGCCGTCGGGGTGCAGCTCGGCCAGCCGGATCGGCCGGTCGTGGCGCTCGTGGGTGACGGTTCGGCCATGTACTCGATCCAGGCCTTGTGGACGGCAGCGCATCTGAGAGTTCCGGTGACCTATGTGATTCTCAACAATCAGGGCTACCGGATCCTGAAGCAGAGGTTGAAGGCCTTCCACGGTAACGAGACCTACATCGCCATGGACATGGAAGATCCGCCCATCGATTTTGTCGAGATGGCACAGGCGATGGGGGTGCGCGCGGAGCGCGTGACCGATCCGGCGGCAGTGCGCCCGGCGCTTGAGGCAGCTGTGGCCAATGGCGGGCCGAACCTGCTTGATATCGTGGTGGAGCGCGGCGTTTGATGATAACGCCGTCGCGGTTGGCAAACTGGGACGTTTGATCGTGACCGAGCGCCCATCCATGCTGGCGCCGTTTTCGGTGCGCGGCTTTCGGTTCCAGTGGCCGGGCGATCTCGCGACCTCCTGGTCGTTCGAGATGGAGACCATCATCCTTGGCTGGTTTGTGCTGGTCGTGACGGACTCCATCCTGCTTCTGACCCTGTTTGGCGCCCTCCAGTACCTCGGGACTCTTGTCGCGCCCATGTTCGGGGTGGCTGGTGACCGGCATGGCGCACGCACGGTGTTGTGCGCGATGCGGGCGTTCTACGCGCTGCAGGCGGCGGCGCTTACCGCATTTGCCTATTTCGATGCATTGGGCCCGGTTCAGGTCTTCGTGATCGGCTCACTGATGGGGGTCGTGCGGCCGTCGGATATTGCGATCCGCTATGCGTTGGTGGGTGAGACCATTCCAGCGGGGCAGATGGTGGGTGCGATGGGTATCTCTCGCACGACCAGTGATTCCGCGCGGGTTGCTGGCGCCCTGGCGGGCGCGGGGCTCGTTGCGACCTTGGGCATGGCCTATGCCTATATGGCGGTTACGGCACTATATGTCGTTTCCTTCCTGCTGACCCTCGGCACAGCCCGCCGGCCCGCCGACATCGATCTGTTGGCACGTGCGACCGCGCTCCGGGATATGATCGACGGGCTTGTCTATGTCCGGCGAACGCCGCACCTGTACGCAGCGATGATGCTCGCCCTCTTGGTGAATATTTTTGCCTTCCCGCTCATGGCTGGTGTGCTGCCCTATGTCGCGCGCGAAGTCTACGGCACCGACCAGACGGGCCTGGGTTATCTGGCCGCAAGCTTTGCGTTTGGCGCACTTGTTGGCTCGCTTCTGCTCGCGGCCAGGCGGCGTGGTATTCATGCCGGTCGGATGATGATCGGATTTGCCGTTTTCTGGTTCGCGATGGTGCTCGTCTTCGCCTGGATGGACGCATTTCTGGTGGGGATGTTTGTCCTAATGCTTGCTGGCCTGTGTCAGACGCTCTCGCTCGTGCCCTTATCGGTTATGCTGGTCCAGACCTCAGACCCGCGCATGCGCGCACGTGTGCTCGGTGTCCGCATGCTCGCGATCTACGGTATGCCGATGGGCCTGCTCGCATCGGGTCCCCTGATCGATGGGTTTGGCTATGCGGCCACGGCGACGGGCTACGGCCTGATCGGATTGGTCGCCACGGTGTTGATCGCCTGCCGATGGTACGCCCATGTCTGGCGCCCCGAAGCCGCTGCTAATGCCGGCTGAGTTGGAAAATGGGGGCACATTTTTAGCCTTTTGGAATCGGCCAGAGTTAATTAAAGGGTCCTTAAATTTAGCCAAAATCTATTGCGTTATGCACTTTGCCAATAAGACCTTACGACAAGTGGCCGCGTTACCCTTCTTGCCGATGTTGCAGGGCTTCGATGTGCTGCTGATCACTTCGCGCAAGGGCAACCGCTGGCTTCTGCCGAAGGGCTGGACGCGGGCACGACAGGCGCAGGCGGATACCGCGGCGCAAGAGGCGTTTGAGGAATCCGGTGTGGTCGGTGAGGTGCACGGGGTACCGGTCGGTGAGTTCGTCTATCGGAAGTCAATGCGGCAGGGCTACAGGGTCGATTGTCACGTGTTTGTCTACCCGCTTCTGGTGACCGAGCATCATAATGAATGGCCGGAACGCGAGTGGCGTGAACGGCGCTGGGTAGACCTTGCTAAGGCCGGCGAACTGGTCGGTGACCCGGGTCTCGCGAACTTGCTGGTGGATCTGGCCGAGAATGACAGCGCGGGCTTACGCACATTGGTTAAGGATATGGGACCAGGTGTGTCATCTGTACACCAGGTGGCTAGAGGAATGTAATGAGTGAACAAAATCAGAATACGAACCTCGTCAAGCGATCGCTCGACAAGGATTTGGAGAAGCTCGTCCATGTTGAGGCCGCGACGCGGTCGGTGTCCGGGGCGATCAGGTCACACGGTATTGCCGTCATCTTCCTTGGCTTGTCTGCCCTGATTGCGAGTGTCTTCGCCGGTGTCACGACGGACACCGCGATGGTCATCGTTGCGGCCATACTAGGCGGTTACATGGCGCTGAACATCGGCGCCAACGATGTGGCCAACAATGTTGGGCCGGCCGTCGGGTCGCGGGCGCTGACATTGGTGGGTGCGCTGGTCATTGCGGCGGTTTTCGAAAGCGCCGGCGCGCTGATTGCAGGCGGAGACGTTGTCAATACCATCTCTAAGGGCATCATCGATCCCTCGCTGGTCGACGATGCGAGCGTGTTCGTGCTGGCGATGATGGCAGCGCTGATTTCCGCGGCATTGTGGGTCAATCTCGCGACTTTCACCGGCGCGCCGGTGTCGACGACCCACTCGATTGTCGGCGGTGTGATGGGCGCAGGCATTGCCGCCGTCGGATTCCAGCTCGTGAACTGGGGAACCATGGGCGCGATCGCGGCCAGCTGGGTGATTTCACCGCTGCTGGGCGGATTGATTGCCGCGATGTTCCTGGCCTTCATCAAGATCAACATCATCTATCAGCCAGACAAGATCGCTGCGGCGCGGCGCTGGGTCCCGATGCTGGTCGCGATCATGGCGGGTGCCTTCGCTTGCTACCTCTCGATCAAGGGTTTGAAGCGGGTCTGGAAGCCCGATGCCACCACGGTCGCGCTGATCGGCGTGATTGTGTTTGTCGCGATCTGGGCGGTCATGCATCCGCTCATCCGGCGCCAGTCGGAAGGCATGGAGAACCGCAACCAGTCGCTTCGTAAGCTGTTTCGCATTCCCTTGATCTGTTCGGCGGCCCTGTTGTCGTTTGCGCACGGTGCGAATGATGTCGCGAATGCCATCGGACCGCTGGCGGCGATCATCAACAGCGCTCAGTTCGGAGAAATTGCGGGCAAGGTGGCCGTGCCGACCTGGATCATGCTGATCGGCGCCTTCGGAATCAGCCTGGGTTTGTTCCTGTATGGACCCAAACTGATTCGGATGGTCGGCGACCAGATCACCAAGATGAACCCGATGCGAGCTTATTGCGTGGCATTGTCGGCCGCGATCACTGTGATCATCGCATCCTGGCTCGGATTGCCGGTCAGCTCGACCCATATCGCCGTGGGGGCCGTCTTCGGCGTGGGCTTCTTCCGCGAGTTCTACACCAAGCGCAGCAAACGCCGGCGAGACATGGTATCACGCCGCAACGGCGGTGAAGTCACCCAGAATGCGCCGTCCGCGCCGGAAACGCTGCGGCACCGGAAGCTTGTGCGCCGCTCGCATTTCCTAACCATCGTCGCGGCTTGGATTATCACTGTGCCGGCGACAGCCCTGCTATCGGCAACCGTGTTCTTTGCGCTCAGCCTCGTCTTCTGAACCTGACTACTCGGCCGCCTCCTTGCGGTTGCGCGCGTCGAGAATGACCGGCGGTGACATCGGCAAGCTGTTGAACCGGATGCCCAGCGCGTCGTAGATCGCGTTGCGCACAGCCGCCAGGCCGGGCACCAGAGGCACCTCGCCTACCCCGCGCACACCCTGCGGGTGCTTCGGGTTCGGGATCTCGATGATGTAGGTATCGATCATCGGCATGTCAGACGCGACGGGCATGCGGTAATCGAGGAACCCAGGATTATCCACCCGGCCGTCCTTGTCATACACATACTCCTCGTTTAGTGCCCAGCCGATCGCCTGGACGGCGCCGCCCTGCATCTGTCCCTCGACATATGCGGGGTGAACCGCCCGGCCCACATCCTGGAGCACGGTGTAGCGCAGCACTCGAACGATCCCGAGTTCCTGGTCGACCTCGACATCGCAGATATGGGTGCCGAAGCCTCCTTCCGCGCCCGCCGTGTTGAGCTGAGATCCCGCGCCGATAGGGCCACCGGTTTCATTGGCGCGTGCGGCCAGTTCCTCCAGGGTCAGCGGCGGGAACTGGCCGGCGTTAGCGCCCGCCGGGCGCGCTTCACCGTTCTCCCAGGTGACCGCTTCGGGGTCGATGTCCCAGATTTTCGCGGCCAGTTCACACAGGGTTCCGATGACGTTGTTGGTCGATTCTGTTACCACCATGGAAGAGGCGAACAGGACACGGCTACCGCCGGTCAGGTTCGAGAATCCGACCGTTGCGGTATCGCCGATCAGGACGGACACCCGGCGATAGTCGATCCCGAGCAGTTCGGCACAGATGTTGGCGATGCCGGCGCGCGAGCCGCCGATATCCGGGTGGCCGGTGGTCACGACCACATTGCCGTCCTCGGTAATGTTGACCTGTGCCGAGGATTCGCCGCCGGCGTTGAACCAGAACCCGCTGGCCACCCCGCGGCCCTGGTTCGGGCCCAACGGTGCCTTGTAGTGATCGTGGACCTTCGCTGCCTCCAGGGATTCGGCGTAGCCCATGACCGGATAAGTGGGCCCGTGGACGGCCTTTGTGCCTTCCTTGGCCGCGTTCTTGAGCCGCAAGTCGAGGGGGTCCATGCCCAATTCCTCGGCCAGCTCGTCGAGCACACATTCAACGCCGAATGCGCCAATGGGGGCACCCGGTGCCCGGTAGGCCGCAACCTTGGACCGGTTGCAGACCACGTCGTAGCCGAATGTGTGGCCATTGGGGATGTCGTACGGCGCCAGTGCACAACCTGCGGCGCCGCGGATCGGCGAGCCGGGAAGGCCGCCGGCCTGCAGCCAGTAGAAGCCTTCAGCCGCGGTGATGGTGCCGTCCTTCTTGGCGCCGATCTTGACCGTGCTCTTCGAGCCTGAGGTCGGACCTGACGCCCGCATGACCTCTTCGCGGGTCATCACCATTTTCACGGGCAGGCCGGACTTCTTCGCCAGGATAGTGGCCAGGGGCTCCAGATAGACGATGGTCTTGCCGCCGAAACCGCCGCCGATTTCCGCTGGGATAGCGCGAATGCTTGATTGAGGAATGCCCGTCAGCAAGGCAGTCATTGCGCGAACCATGAACTGGCCCTGGCTCGACGACCAGATGGTAGTCTTGTCGTCGGGCGCGACGCTAACCAGGCAGGCATGGGGCTCGATATAGCCCTGGTGAACGGGCCGGGTCGTGAAATCGCGTTCTATGATCACATCGGCTTCGGCAAACCCTGCCTCGACATCACCCTTCGTGTGCTCGAGCGTTCCCGCGATGTTCGACGGTTTGCCATCGAACTCGATAAAATCGTGCAGGATCGGCGCGTCGTCCGCCAACGCATCGTCGATCTCGATCGCATGGGGCAACACCTCATAGTCGACCTCGATCAGCTTGCACGCCTCGGCCGCGATGGCCTCGCTCATCGCCGCTACGGCGGCAATTGGATGACCATGGAAGAGCGCTTTTTCGCGTGCCATGACGTTGCGGGTCATCCAGCGCATGTCCTGGATGCCCAGCGGGACGGGCGTGTCGACCGGGAAGTCGATAATGTCGGTCGCCGTCACCACGGCTTTCACGCCGGGAAGTGCCTCAGCCTTGGACGTGTCGATCCCCTTGATCACGGCATGGGCGTGCGGGCTGCGCAGCACCTTGCCCCAGATCATACCCGGCATGTTGGCGTCGGCGGCGAAGGCCGCGCGACCGGTCACCTTGTCGGCGCCGTCGGGACGGATCGTGTTCTTGCCGATCCACTTGTTCTCGGACTCACTCATTGGGCTGCCTCCCGCATCTCTGCCGCGGTATCGAGGACCGCGCGGATAATTTTGTCATAGCCGGTGCACCGGCACAGGTTGCCGGCGAGCCAGAATCGCACTTCGGTTTCCGTGGGGTTGGGGTTCTGGTCCAGAAGCGCCTTGGCGGCGACCAGCATGCCCGGCGTGCAAATGCCGCACTGCAGAGCAGCTTCCTCGAGGAACTTCTCCTGCAGCGGGTGCAGGTTCTCGCCCTCGGCCATGCCCTCGATGGTGTTGATTTCCTTGCCCTCGGCCTCGGCGGCAAGCATCAGGCAGGAGCAGACCAGCCGGTCGTCCAGCGTGATCGAACAGGCCCCGCAGTCGCCCGAGCCGCAACCTTCCTTTGAGCCGGTCAGGCCGAGTTCATTGCGTAGTGCGTCAAGCATGGTTTCGCTCGGGTCGCACAGGAACTCTATGGGTTCGCCATTGATCTTGGTGGTGACGTGTATCTTTGCCATGGATCTAGGCTCCCTGAGCGCGTTCGGCTGCGATTTCGGTCGTGCGCTTCAGCAGCACCCCGGCAACCTTGGTTCTGTAGGCGACGGTGCCGCGTTTATCGTCGATCGGATTGCAGGCCGCGCTGCAGGCACCGGCCGCGGCATCCAGTGCGGCATCGTCCAGTTTGCTGCCGATCAGGGCCTTGGCGGCATCCTCGACCAGCAGCACGGTCGGAGCGACGGCGCCGACCCCGACCCGGGCGGCGGTACAGACGCCGTCTTCGATGGTCAAACTCACGCCGACACCAACGACGGCGATGTCCATCTCGGTGCGCGGGATCATGCGCAGATAGGCATCCGATGAACCTGCCGGTCTTGGCGGGAAGGTCAGGCTGACGAGAATTTCACCGGGCGCCAGGCAGGTGCTGCCCGGACCGGTCGGGATGTCTTCGACGGGAAGTTCGCGTTGGCCGTCCGGTCCCTGAATCGTTGCGACGGCGCCCGCTGCCACCATGGCCGGCACACTGTCGGCGGCCGGAGAGCCGTTGCACAGGTTTCCACCGAGCGACGCGCGCCCCTGAATCTGGGTGGAACCGATAAGGTTGAAGCCTTCCAGCACCCCCGGCCAGACCTCGCCAAAGCGCGGATGTTCTTCCAGCGCGGCGCCAGACACGGCTGCACCGACGACAAACCCGCTATCGGCTGTTTCCTCGATCGTGGTGAGTTCGGCGACCTGCTTCACGTCGACGATCACGCCCGGGCTGACCACGCCCGCTTCCATCTGCACCAGCAAGTCGGTGCCACCGGCCAGTATGCGGGCGTCGTCGCCACCAGCGGCGAATGCGCCGACCGCTTCATCGAGCGTTTGCGGCGCTACATATTGAGTATCTGTCATAGCTGATCCCGTGTTCCTTTCCCCCGTCCGCGCGTGCGTTCTGAATGTAGCCACCTCGCAGACAACGCGAGGCTACACGGGCGAAAGCGATAGGAACAGCCCCATTGGGGCTGTTCCGGGTGATTCTTGGCGGATTGCCGGGCCGGATCGATGCAACCCCGTTTCCGGGGGCGGAATCCGGCCGGGCGGAGGCCTGCCTGGCCCGCGCGACTAGTCGTCGAAGTTGTTCTTCTTGCCCTTGCGCACATAGGCGATCACATCGCTGATGTGACGCTGATCGTGATGCGCGCTTTCGGCAGCAACCTGCGAGAACATCTGCATCGCCAGGCCGGCATCGAAGTCGTCGGTCATCCGGCGCTTCCACGGCCGGCGAATGACCTGGGTCGACATGCGCCGCGTCGTGCGCGGCTGGGACATGATCTGGTCGGCGAGCTCATGGGCCCGGTCGATCAGCTTGTCCTTCGGCACGACCTCGTTGACCATGCCCCATTCCAACGCCTGTTCGGCGTTGATCGCCTGGCCGGTCAACAGGGCATAGGCCGCCCGCTTGGTGCCGAGGAGTTCCTGGAAGCAGACATTGATGCCGTCGCCGGGGACCGAGCCGATATCGTAGTGCAGGTCATAGATGATGGCGTCTTCGCTGCAGATCGTCAGATCGCACATGAGGCACAGCTCGGTGTGGAAGCCGGGGCCGTTCAGTGCGCCGATCGTGGGAATCTCCAGATCGTTCAGTAGGGAATAGAGGTTTACCCGGCCGTCCTTGAACGCGTACTCGTAGGCCCAGTACATCAGGTTGTCCTGCTCGATCTTGAAGCCTTCCGGGTCGGGCTCCATCATGAAATCGTCGCCGGTGCCGGTGAAGATCATGACTTCGTTCTCGGGGTCGTTCCCGACGGCTTTGAACATCTGGGCGACCGAACGGTGGTTCTCGACGCTCAGCTGGATCGGCCCGTCGACCGTGTGTGCCTGGACCAGGATGACCCCGTCATCGCGACGCGACATCTTGTAGTTGTCCTTGAAGGTTTCCTTGTAGTCGTCGAACTGCGGGTCCGGAATGAACTTGACCAGCGACATGGTTTCTTCTCCCTCTAGATTTGATTTTTCGTGAATTCGGTTTGCGTTGGGTGGGGTGCCGCCGTCCTTTCGTCAGAACAGGTCGCGAACGGCGTCGACAATGCGTTCGACCGACGGAATCACAGCCAGTTCCAACCGGTCGTTGAACGGCATGGGGACATCCGGGGCCCCGACGCGGGTGACCGGGGCGTCGAGCCAGTCGAACGCCTTTTCCATCACCATCGCCGAGACCTCGGACCCGAAACCGCCGCGCGTCCACGCCTCGTGCACGACGACCAGGCGATTGGTCTTGCAGACCGATTCCAGGATGGTTTCTTCGTCGAGCGGGCGGAGCGTGCGCGGATCAATCACCTCGACGCTGATACCCTCGTTCTCGAGCTGTTGGGCGGCAGACAGGGCCCGCGCAACCATGGCCTGGGTTGCGATGATCGTCACGTCGCTGCCTTCGCGCTTGATATCCGCCTTGCCGAGCGGGATGGCGTAGGGCTCTTCAGGCACAGGCGCCGCGTCGCCGAAATAGAGCAGTTTGTGTTCCAGGAACACGACCGGATTGTCGTCGCGAATTGCCGCCGTCAGCAGCCCCTTGGCGTCGTAGGGTGAGGATGGCGCGACGACGACCAGACCAGGCACATGGGCGAACCAGGCCTCCAGGCTCTGGCTGTGCTGTGCGGCCAGCCGGATGCCACCGCCCTGTGGGCCACGCACGACCAGGGGCACGGTGGGCTCGCCGCCCATCATGTAGCGAAACTTCGCCGCCTGGTTGACCAGCATGTCCATCATCAGAGTGACGAAGTCGAAGATCTGCACCTCGACGATCGGGCGCATCCCCGCGACGGCGGCACCGACGCCAGCGCCGCAGAAGGCGGGCTCTGAGATCGGCGTGTCGCGCACCCGGACCTCGCCGAATTTCTCGTGCAGTCCCTTGGTGGTCCCGAAGATGCCGCCCGTGGCGCCGATATCCTCACCCATGATGAAGACCGACTCGTCGCGCTCCATCTCCTGGTGCATCGCCTCGTTGAGCGCTTGGGTGTAGGTCAGTTCGCGTTCGCCAAGGGACGTGGGTTCGTCATAGGTGGCGTGGGGTGAATAGACCGAGTTGTGCATGGTCTCTTCGTCGGGCTCGGGGCTTGCATCGCCAAACGCGATCGCGTCCTCGCATTCCTCGACAGCCTTCTTGCGGATCGCGGTGAGGCCTCTCTTGGTTGTGACTTTCTGCGCCAGCAGGTCCTCCTCGAGGCGAAGGAGGGGGTCGCGCGCGATCCAGTGATCCTTGTCGTCGTCCGAGCGCGGATCGGCGATTCCGCCGCGTACCGAATGCTGGCCCCAGCGCCAGGTCAGCGCCTCGATCAAAGACGGGCCTTCGCCGGCGCGGGCCCGATCGACGGCGTCGCGCATGACATGAAACAGCTCGGCCGCGTCGTTGCCGTCCACCGTGGTACCGGGAACGTTGTAAGCCACGGCCCGATCGGAAATGCGTGGCACCGACGTCGTGCTCGTCATGGCTGTGCTCAACGCATACTGGTTGTTCTCGCAGATGAAGATCAGCGGCAGCTTCCACACGGCGGCCAGGTTCATCGCTTCGTGGAACAGGCCCTGGTTGGCGCCGCCATCACCGAAAAAGGAGACCGCGACTTGATCTGTGGTCCGCATTTTTGCTGTCAGGGCTGCTCCCAGGCCAAGCGGCATCGCCGCACCCACGATGCCGTTGGCACCCAAAATCTTGAGATCAAGATTGGCGATGTGCATGGACCCGCCGAGGCCCTGGCAGTAACCGTCCTCGCGTCCCATCAACTCGGCCATCATGCGGTCGATGCTGGCGCCCTTGGCAATACAGTGCCCGTGTCCGCGGTGATGGGTGGCGATGAAATCGTCGTCGCGCAGATTGGCGCAGGTGGCAACGGCGATCGCTTCCTGGCCGACCGACGAGTGCGCCGTCCCCTTGATGATGTTCTCTTCGAAGGCCTGCTGGACACGCTCTTCGAAGGTGCGGATACGCACGGCGGTGCGATAGAAATCCTCGAGGAGATCGGGTTCGAGCTGCAGATTGTGGCCGCGTGATGCTGTCCGTTGAGGTGCTGCCTTCTTGCTGCTTTTCCTTTGTGCCAACACCCTCTCCCATCAACATTCCTGTTCGGACCGCTGACAAGTTTAGACACTGCGGTAATAAAGCGCCAATGGAGGAGAAAGAGCGGGGCTTATAACCAATTGTTTTAATATATGTTTCAGCCCGTTGAAATTGCGCGTGGACAGATTTGCCCCGAATTCGCGGCCGATTCAGATGCTGCCGGCGCCGCGCCGGCTATCTTGGTCCGTGTGACCCGTCAGTTCAGGGCGGCCGTCGCTTCGATCTCGAGCAGATAGTCCGGTGAGGCAAACCCGTCGACGATGATGCCGGTGCTCGCCGGTGCCATGGTGTCGTTCGCCATCCTGGGGAACCCTGTCTGGTTGTCTGGCTCGCGGCCTACTTGCCGCGGAGGGCCAGAATCTCACACGCCTGATCGACGCTCGCTACATCCTCGCCGAGAGACTGGATGATGCCGACGGCATGCTCGACTAGCTCGGCATTGCCCGACGCGAGCTTGCCCCGGGAAATATAGAGATTGTCCTCCAGGCCGACGCGGCAATGCCCGCCCAGCAGGGTCGCGGTGCCGACCATCGGCATTTCGTGGCGCGAGATGCCGAACGATGCCCATACGGCGTTGTCCGGTGCCAGGTCACGCATCAGCGCCATGGCATCGCTGGATGCCGGCGCGCCCCATGAGATGCCCAGGCAGAACTGGAACAGGGGCCTGGGGTCGGTGATGTCGCCGTCGGCGCACATTTGTGCCGCCAGGCGCACATGGCCCGTGTCGAACACTTCGAGCTCCGGCTTGACGCCCGCGTCCTGGATCATCTTTGCCATCTCGCGCAGGATCGCGGGTGAATTCACCATGTTCCACTCGCCAAAGTTCATCGACGCGACGTCGAGCGAGCAGATGTCGGGTTTCATCTTGACCACATGGGCGACCCGTTCGACGGCCGTCATCATGGCGCTGGTCTTGCCGGCCTGCATCGGGTCGGCGGGGTCGGGCACGAAGCGGCCGCCCGGACCGGTGGTCAGATTGATGATCACCGGGGAGCCCGCATCGCGGATCCGGTTCACCACCTCTTCGTAGTACTCGACCTTGGTGCTGGCCTTGCCTGTGTCCGGATTGCGCACATGGATATGGGCGATGGCGGCGCCGGCCTTGTTGGCGGCGATCGCCTCGTTAGCGATTTCCTCGGGCGTGACGGGCACATTGGGGTTGGTGCCGGTGGAATCAGCCGAGCCGGTGACGGCGCAGGCGAGTATAACGGGGCGGGCCATGTTTTCCCTCGCTGGGTTGGGCGGCGTGGTGACTTGCGTGGCCGGGACCGCGCAGCCCCGGTTTCGCGCGCGGAGTATAGTCACCGCTCTGCGCAACACAACGCGATGGTCACGAGAATTCGCTGTCGCGCGGGCGTTGGAGCACCGGAAATGCAGGAGAATGGCGGAGAGGGAGGGATTCGAACCCTCGGTACGCTTGCGCGCACAACGGTTTTCGAGACCGCCCCGTTCAACCACTCCGGCACCTCTCCGCCGGGTTGTCCGATATCGTTTCCCGATATCCGGGGACGTCGCCCGCATGGCACGGGCGGAGGGGTTCTACCCCACCCGCTCATGGGCCTGCAACCCGCTGTACCAAGGCGATTCTTGCGGCATTGGCGGGTGCCGACAGCGGTTGACACTTTCGGCTGGCGGCGTATAGTCCGCCCGCATTCGACGGGCCGCCGGAAATATTCGCGGTCCGCCTTGTTTTTGCTGGAACATTCGGCATTTGCAGACCGCGCAAGCGCGCGGCGCTGATGTCGCGACACAACGGAACTGGACGATGTACGCAGTCATTCAAACCGGCGGAAAACAGTATCGGGTCGCCAACGGCGACGTGATCACCGTCGAGAAGCTCGAGGGCGAGGCTGGCAGCAAGCTTGCGCTGTCGCCGGTGCTGATGCTCAACGACGGCAAGGCGACCCAGGTCGGCACGCCGGTCGTCGAGGGCGCGGCCGTGACCGCCGAGGTCGTCGAGCAGACCCGCGGCAAGAAGATCGTCGTGTTCAAGAAGAAGCGCCGAAAGGGCTACCGCAAGACCCAGGGCCATCGTCAGGATCTGACGGTCCTGCGTGTGCTTGACGTGACCGGTAAGGCCAAGGCCCCCACGAAGAAGGCGGCGGCGAAGAAGCCGGCCGCCAAGGACGAAGACGCACCGGCCGAATCTGCCGCCGAGGACAAGCCCGCTGCGAAGAAGGCCGAGACCGCGAAGAAGCCGGCCGCGAAGAAGCCTGCGGCCAAGAAACCGGCCGCCAAGAAGGCCGCTTCCGGGTCGACGAAAAAGCCCGCTGCGAAGAAACCCGCAGCGAAGAAGAAGGATGCGGACGACAAGCCGGCCGCGGACAAGGAGTAATCGGACATGGCACATAAGAAGGCAGGCGGCAGTTCACGCAACGGCCGCGATTCAGCGGGCCGGCGTCTCGGCGTCAAGAAGTATGGCGGCGAAGCGGTTATTCCCGGCAACATCATCATTCGCCAGCGCGGCACCAAGTTCCATCCGGGCGACAATGTCGGCATCGGCAAGGACCACACGATTTTCGCGATGAGCGAGGGCAAGGTGCAATTCTTCCGTGCGCGCGGCGGCCGGACATATGTTTCGGTGATTCCGCCGGCCTAGAGGGTTTGCCACGAGACTGTTTTATTCGGGGAGATTGGCTAGTCGATCTCCCCGTTTTTTGTTTTGGGACCGAGCCATGAAATTTCTCGATCAGGCAAAGGTGTACCTGCGCTCCGGCGACGGCGGGAACGGCTGTGTCAGTTTCCGGCGGGAAGCCAATGTGCCGCGCGGCGGTCCCGACGGTGGTGACGGCGGGCGCGGCGGCGATGTCATCGTGCAGTGTGTCGAGGGTCTCAACACGCTCATCGACTACCGCTACCGCCAGCATTTCAAGGCCTCGCGCGGGGCCGACGGCATGGGCAAGGACCGCTATGGCGCCGGCGGCAAGGATGTGGTTCTCGACCTGCCCGTGGGGACCCAGATCTTCGCCGAAGACAATGAGACGCTGATTGCCGACCTGACCGAGGTGGGACAGAAGGTCGTGCTGCTCGAAGGCGGGCGCGGCGGGCTGGGGAATATCCATTTCAAGAGCGCCACGAACCAGGCACCGCGCCGCGCCGGCGAGGGCGGCGAGGGCCAGGAAACGTGGGTCTGGCTGCGCCTGAAACTGATCGCGGATGCGGGGCTTGTCGGGCTTCCCAACGCGGGCAAATCGACCCTTCTGTCGGTCGTCAGCGGGGCGCAGCCAAAGATCGCCGACTATCCGTTCACGACCCTTTATCCCGGGCTGGGTGTGGTGCAGGTGGATGACGCCGCCTTCGTGCTCGCGGACATCCCGGGCCTGATCGAGGGGGCCCATGAGGGGCGTGGCCTCGGGGACCGCTTCCTCGGCCATTTGGAACGCTGCCGGGTGCTGCTGCACCTGGTCGATGTCACCCTCGGGCCCGAGGCCGCCGTGGAGGCCTATCAAACCGTGCGTCAGGAGCTTATTGCCTATTGCGGGGGACTGCCCGACAAGCCCGAGATCGCGGCCCTGACCAAGTGCGATGCTGTGCTGGCCGAGGATATCGCCGCCTGCCGCGCGGCGCTGGCCGGGCTCGGCGTTGCCGACATCCATGAAATTTCTGCGGTCGCGGGCGAAGGCGTCACCGAAGTGCTGCGCGAACTCGGCCAGGTGATCGAGGTCGATGTGGCGGCCGAGAAGGCGGCGGAAGATGCCGCGGCGCGGGAGCAGGTCGGATGACCGGCGGCGAACAGAGCCTGTCCGACAGCAAGCGGGTCGTTATCAAGATCGGGTCGGCGCTGCTGGCCCATGACGATGGCCGTCTGCGCGCCGACTGGCTCGACGCGCTGGCCCGGGATGTGGCGGCGCTGCGCGAAACCGGGGCGGAGATAATGATCGTGTCGTCGGGCGCGATCGCTGTCGGGCGCCGTTTGCTCTGGTTGGCGCGGGGGCCACGCAACCGGGTGCTGCGGCTTGAAGAAAGCCAGGCGGCAGCCGCGGCGGGGCAGGTCCGGCTAGCCCATGCCTGGCAAGACACGCTGGCGCGCTACGATGTGCCGGTCGCCCAGATCCTGCTGACCATCGAAGATACCGAAGACCGGCGTCGGCACCTGAACGCGCGCAGCACCATCGCGACTCTGCTGCGCCTAGGTGTGGTTCCGGTCATCAACGAGAACGACACCGTCGCCACGGAGGAAATCCGGTTCGGCGACAATGATCGGCTCGCCGCACGCGTGGCCCAGATGATGGGGGCGGACACCTGCGTCATCCTATCGGACATCGACGGCCTGTACACGGCCGACCCCGGCCGGAATGGCGATGCCGCCCATGTTTCCCATGTCGAGGCAATCACGCCGGAGATCGAGGCGATGGCGGGCGAGACCGCCGGCGAAGACGGCTCCGGCGGCATGATCACAAAGATCGAGGCCGCGCGTGTTGCGCTCCAGGCCGGTTGCCGCCTGGTCATCACCGATGGCCGGGAGTCCCACCCGCTCGATGCGCTGGCCAAGGGCGCGCAGGCCACATGGTTCGTGTCCCAGGGCGAGCCCCAGTCGGCGCGCAAACGCTGGATCGCGGGCTCCCTCAAGCCGGTCGGCACCATCGTCGTCGATGACGGTGCGGCGCGCGCGCTGTCGCGCGGCAACAGTTTGCTGCCCGCCGGTGTGACCGCGGTCGAGGGCAGTTTCGAGCGCGGCGATCCCGTCGTTGTACAGGACGGGACGGGCCGCGAGCTGGCACGCGGCCTGGTGGCCTATGGCAGCGAGGATGCCCGCCGCATCCAGGGGCGCCAGTCCGGCGAGATCGAAAGCTTTCTGGGCTATCGGGGTCGCGAGGAAATGATCCATCGCGACGACCTGGTGGAGAGCTGAGTGGCCCGACATGGACGCCCGGCCCACCGAAAGTGTCGCGACCTATACCGTGGTGCTGGTGGCCGCGCTGCTGGCGGTCGCCCATGCCGCAATCTTCGTGCGCCTGGCGGATGCCGACCCGCTTGTGACCTCGGCCTACCGTTTGCTGATCGCCTCCATGGTCCTGATTCCCGTGGCCGGGTTCACCGCACGCGCGGAGATCGGCCGCCTGAATGGCCGTGAATGGAAACTGATCGGCTGTGCGGCGATCTTCCTGGCGCTGCACTTCGCCACGTGGATCGCGTCCCTGGACTTCACCTCGATTGCCAACTCCGTGGTCCTGGTCACCCTCACGCCCGTCTGGCTGGCGGTCTGGTCGGTGGTGGCGCTGCGCAGTCCGCTTGGATCGCGGACCTGGGCCGCGATCGGACTGGCCATCGGCGGGAGCGCCATCATGGGTGCGGGCAGCGCCAGGCTCGGCCTGGAGACGCTCATGGGGGACGGGCTGGCGCTCGCCGGCGGAATCCTGTTTGTCGGCTTTCTGCTGCTGGCAGAGGCGGCGCGACAGACGGTCGGGCTGATCGTCTTCGTCACCCTGGTCTATAGCGGGGCGGCGATCATGCTGTGGGCAGTCGTTTTCGCGCTGGGCTTGCCGCTTGTCGGCCTGTCGCTGGAGACCTATCTGGCGTTTATCGGTCTTGGTCTGGTGAGCCAGATCATCGGGCACACCGGCTTCAACTGGACGGTGCGGGCGATCCCGCCCATGGTGCTGGCGTTGCTGTTCCTAGCCGAGCCGATCCTGAGCACGGCGCTGGGCTGGCTCTACTTCGGAGAGGGTGTGGCACGGGAGACTTTTATGGGCGGTGCGCTCATCCTGGCGGCGATTTACCTGGGTGTGCGTGCGAGCGGAACACGGATCACGGTGCAAACGGGATGAATTTCGGGGGCAAATTGACTATCTTCGCCCGCCGGACCGCATTTTCGGTCGGAGCAGGATGATGACGGCAGCACACGATCTTTCCGCGGACGGAGATGTCCGCGAGGCGATGCAGGGTATCGGCGCGGCGGCCAAGGCGGCGGCGCACGAACTGGCCTATGCATCGGCTGAGGCAAAGAACACCGCATTGCACGCGGCGGCCGCCGCTGTGCGCGCACGCAAGGACGAGATCCTGGCGGCCAACGCCGCGGACGTGACACGTGCGGAGGCAAACGGGGTCAAGGGGTCCTTCCTCGACCGCCTGATCCTCAACCACGACCGGGTCGAAGCCATGGCGCTTGGCCAGGAAGAGGTGGCGGCGTTACCCGATCCGATCGGAACGGTGCTGGACGAATGGGAACGACCCAACGGCCTGAAGATCGCGCGGGTGCGTGTGCCGCTCGGCGTGATCGGTGTGATCTACGAATCCCGCCCCAACGTGACGGCGGATGCGGGCGGCCTGTGTCTCAAGGCTGGCAACGCGGCGATCCTGCGCGGCGGTTCGGAGAGTTTCGAATCGTCGGGCGTGATCCTGTCCTGCCTGCAGGACGGACTGGATGAAGCCGGGCTGCCCCGGGCGGCGATTCAGGCACCGCCGACCACCGACCGGGCCGCGGTGGGCGCCATGCTGCAGATGTCAGAGTATATCGACGTCATCGTGCCGCGCGGCGGCAAGTCGCTGATCGAGCGCGTGCAGGCCCACAGCCGGATTCCGGTCTTCGCCCACCTTGAAGGTCTCTGCCATACCTATGTTCACGGAGCCGCGGACCCGCAGATGGCCCGCGAGATCGTCCTCAACGCCAAGATGCGCAGGACGGGCATTTGTGGTGCCACCGAGACCGTTCTTATCGATCGCGATGTGGCCGCGGAGATGCTTGGCCCGATCGTGGACGACCTGGCCGACGCGGGTTGCGAGATTCGCGGTGACGATGCCGCGCGAAACATCGACGACCGGATCGTGCCGGCCAGCGATACGGATTGGGATACCGAGTATCTGGACGCGATTGTCGCGGTGCGTGTGGTCGAAGGCGTCGATGCCGCGATCGACCATGTGAACACCCATGGTTCGAACCATACCGACGCGATCGTCACCGCCGACGACGAGGCCGCGGTCCGGTTCCTGAACCGCGTCGACAGCGGCATCGTGCTGCACAACGCCTCGACGCAATTCGCCGATGGCGCCGAATTCGGCATGGGGGCGGAAATCGGCATTTCGACCGGCAAGATGCATGCGCGCGGGCCCGTGGGCGCCGAACAGCTGACCAGCTACAAGTATGTGGTGCGCGGCGCCGGGCAAGTCCGACCCTGAGCCCCGTGGACAAACCGACCGTCTCCTTGCGCGCCGGCGGTATGCGGCATGCGCGCCGCCGAATCGGGCTGCTGGGCGGGTCCTTCAACCCGGCCCATAACGGCCACCGCTATATCAGTCTGGAGGCCATGAAGCGTCTTGGCCTGAACGAGGTCTGGTGGCTGGTCTCTCCCCAGAATCCGTTGAAGGCAGAGGATGGAATGGCGCCGCTTGCCGCTCGCCTCGAGAGTGCGCAATCGATGGCGCACGACCGGCGGATACGTGTTAGCACCATCGAATCGGAGCAGGGCACGCGTTACACGGCGGACACGCTGGCGGCCCTGCGGCGGCGGTATCCGGCCACCGGGTTCGTGTGGATCATGGGGGCTGACAATCTAGTGCAGATTCCGCGCTGGCGCGCCTGGACACAAATATTTCACACCATGCCCATTGCCGTATTCGCCCGGGATTCATATGATTCCAAGGCGTTGTCGGAACTCGCGTCTCATCGTTTTCACAACGCGCGAATTCGGGAACGTGCGGCTAGGTCGCTTGTCGATGCCGAGCCGCCCGCCTGGGTGTTCCTGCGGATCAAGCACCATCCGGCGGCGGCGACCGATCTACGGCATGCGGGCGTCTGGCCGGCCGACACGAACGAGCAGGCGCACCGGCCATGACCCGGTGCAAATTTGGAGGCGCAGTTTGAGCACGAGGACTTCGCTATAGCACGCAAGAAAAAGGCCTCTCCGCGGCCATCTGCGGAAGACATACTGGCACTTGTCGAAGGCTCACTCGACGAAGACAAGGCCGACAACGTCAAAGTCATCCCCCTGGCGGGAAAATCGGACATAGCAGACTACATGGTCGTTGCCAGTGGCACCTCTTCGCGGCGGCTCGATGCCATTGTCGAACATCTGATGGAACGCCTTAAGGCGACCGGTGTTCGCGGATCGCATGCCGAGGGCAGACGGTCGGGAGACTGGGTGCTGCTCGATGCGGGCGATGTCATTGTCCACCTGTTCCGGCCCGAGGTGCGTGAGCACTACGCGATCGAGAAATTGTGGGAAGCCGACTTCGTCGGGAATGATCCGCAGACCGCGGTTCCGGCCTGAAGCCGAAGGCATTGGCGGACCAGCCGCCCAAATGCGGAGACAGCATTGCGTATAGTCATAGGTGCAGTGGGCCGCATGCGCGGAGGCCCCGAGGCCACGCTGGTTGAGCATTTTCGCCAGCGCGTCGCGACCTGGCCCCTGGAGATCAAGGAAGTCGAGCTGAAACGTCGCGTGTCGCCGGACAGCGTGGCGGCCGCCGAGGCAGAATTGCTGCTCGCGACCGTCCCGGACGGGGCCTACACGTTCGTGCTTGATGAAACCGGAAAACTGTCCACCAGCACCGGCATCGCGAAACAACTTGGTGCGCTGCAGGATGAGGGCCGCCGCGATGTGGCGTTCCTGATCGGCGGTGCGGATGGCCATGGCGATGGGGTGCGCAAACGGGCCGATCATGTGATGGCCTTCGGACGCAACACGTGGCCGCACCTGGTGACCCGCGGTTTGCTGGTCGAGCAGATCTATCGTGCGCAGCAAATCCTTGCCGGGCATCCTTACCATCGCGCGTGACGCTGGTGGAGTTCATTCGAATCAGGCAAAACAGGCTGAATTCCGGTACATCGAACCGCACACACACAAGGGATTGCGGATGAACTATCTCATCATCATGCGGCACGGCCAGAGCCAGTGGAATCTGGAGAACCGCTTCACCGGCTGGGAGGATGTGGACCTGACGCCGGCCGGCGAAGACGAAGCGCACCGCGCCGGTGAATTGATCAAGGACTTCCCGATTGATGCGGTCTACTCCTCGACCCTGAAGCGGGCGCAGCGCACCGTCGAGATGGCTCTTGAATCCGCGGAATCGGCCGGGGCCGACCTCTCGGCGCTGCGCGATGGCGATGGCTGGAAGATCACCCGGCACGACGATCTGCGCGAACGCCATTACGGCGATCTCGTCGGTCTCAACAAGGCCGAGACAGCCGAGAAGTACGGTGACGAGCAAATCCATCTCTGGCGCCGCGGGTTTGAGGTCCGGCCGCCGGGCGGCGAAAGCCTTGCCGATGTGGTTGTCCGGGTTCGCCCCTGTTACGAGGGCGAGATCGCACCATTGGTGGAGGCCGGCAAAAACGTCCTCGTGTCGGCGCATGGCAACAGCCTGCGGGCCTTGCTCCTGATCCTGGGCGAATACACGGCCGAGGAGATCCCCGGCGTCGAACTTCCGACCGGCCGGCCGCTGGTCTTCGAGTTTGAAGGCGGCGAAAAGCAGAAGAGCTACTATCTCGGCAAGTAGCACAAACCTCGGGTTTGGGCCCGTCGCAGCTGCCTGTTTCGCAGCAACGATCATTGCGGCTGCTTCGATGGCCGGCACCGCCGCACAAGCACAGGAACCGGACAAGGTTGAAGACCGGCTCGAGTCGGTTCGCGAAGCGCTTGAGCAGGACGACAAGAACGCCAAGGCACTGGCCGAGGAAGCCGCCGCGCAGTCCCGCGAACTGGAACGGATTCGAGCCGAACTGCGGGCTGCGGCGCGCGCGGTGCAATCCCATGAGGCCGCCCTCGACAATCTCGAGGTCGAACTCGAGGACCTCTCTCGCGACGCACGCCGGAAGGAAACGGATCTGGAGACCCGGCGCACACAGCTGGGCGGGACCTTGGCGGCGCTGCAACGTCTTTCGTTGCGCCCACCGGCGGCGCTACTTGTCAGCCCCGGGGACCCGAACGACGTGGTCCGCAGCGGGCTTCTGCTGCGCACGGCGGTGCCTGAGATCGAAAAGCAGACGCACGTCCTGCGCGACGACCTTGCGGAGTTGGCGGTGCTGCGAGAACGCATCGAGTTGCGGCGCGGCGAATTGCAGACCGCGACGGCCGACCTGACCCGCGATCGCAGGCGATTGGAGAGCCTTTCGGCAGGCAAGAACCAGATTCTGAACCAGACGCGCGGTGACCAATCGGCCGCCGAGGAACGGGTCGCCAGCCTGCGCCGCGAAGCCCGATCCCTGGAGGATTTGCTTTCACGTCTGCGTAACAGCGCGGCGAGCGTGATCCCACAGCCGCGGCCGCGATCGGACGGCGAACCATCGAATTTCGTTACCCCGAAGCTGGCACCGGCGGGATCGTCCATCGCGCAAGCCCGCGGAAACCTGACGCCACTGGCCCATGGCCGCGTGATTCAGGCCTTTGGGGTGCGCACGGAAGCCGGGCCGCGATCGCGCGGCGTGACCTGGCAAACCCGCAAGGATACCTCAATCGTGGCGCCGTGGGACGGGCGTATCGCGTTTGCCGGGCCGTTTCGGCGATTTGGGCAAATCTTGATCATCGATCATGGCGAGGGATATCATACACTTATCGCCGGACTCGGGCGTATCGACGCACAAGTTGGCCAGTGGGTCCTGGCGGGAGAACCGCTCGGACGGATTGGCGATGGCGCTGACGGAAATCCGAATTCCAGCGGGGGCAGTACAAGCGGGGGGCAGGCCAGGAAGGCCGATAGCCGGACGAGCGGGCCAAGGCTCTATGTTGAGCTCCGCCGTAACGGAGAACCGATCAACCCGTTGCCCTGGTTGGCAGCGCAAACGAACAGGACACAAGGCTAATGCGTAAACTCATCTCTGCGGTCGCGTTCTCTGCGATGCTTGCCATAACGCCAGCGACGGCGATTGCCGCCGACACCGACGAGGAAACGTTCCGGCAGCTGGAACTCTTCGGCGATATCTTCGAGCGGGTTCGCTCCCAGTATGTCGACGAAACCGGGGACAGGGACCTCATCGAGGCGGCCATCAACGGCATGCTCCAGTCTCTCGATCCCCATTCGAGCTATCTCAACGAAGACAATTTCCGAGACATGCAGGTGCAGACCCGCGGCGAGTTCGGCGGCCTGGGCATCGAGGTCACGATGGAACAGGGCCTGGTTCGGGTTGTCTCGCCGATCGATGACACACCCGCGGCCCGTGCCGGGATCGAGGCCGGAGACTTCATCACCCACCTGGATGGAGATACCGTGCTGGGCCTGACCCTGGCCGAGGCCGTCGACAAGATGCGCGGACGGATCGGCTCGGATATCAAGCTGACGATCCGCCGCGAGGGCCATGAGCCCTTCAACGTATCCGTGACCCGTGACGTGGTTCGCATCAAATCGGTGCGCAGCCGCACCGAGGGCAAGGTCGGGTATGTCCGGATCACCACCTTCAACGAGCAGACGACCTCCGGGCTGGAGGCGGCGATGGCGGACCTGAAACGTGAACTCGGGGACGAGATGATCGGTGTGGTTCTCGACCTGCGGCGCAATCCCGGCGGATTGCTGAACGAGGCCGTGTCCGTGTCGGATGCCTTCCTTGACCGTGGTGAGATCGTCTCCACCCGCGGGCGGGCTGCCGGCGATACCAAGCGATTCAACGCCACAGAGGGTGATCTGGCGAACGGCCTGCCCATGGTCGTACTGATCAACGGGGGCTCCGCATCCGCTTCGGAAATCGTCGCGGGCGCGTTTCAGGACCATTCCCGGGCCGTGATCATGGGTACCGAAAGCTTCGGCAAGGGCTCGGTTCAGACCGTCATGCCGATCCCCGGCCATGGCGCCATGCGTTTGACCACGGCGGCGTATTTCACACCCAGCGGACGGTCGATCCAGCGCACCGGGATTGTGCCTGACATCGCGGTTGAGCAGGCCAGGATCGAGACCGCCGACACGTCGCGTGGCGTGCGCGAAAGCGATTTGCGCAACGCCCGTGACAATGAAGGCGTGCCGTCGGAGGGCGGAAATGCTTCGGGCGACGCCGAAACCGCCGCGCCGCAGGATTATCAGCTGGCCAGGGCACTCGACTTGCTCCAGGGAATCGCGACATACAATGTCCGGGTGACCAACTAGGCGGCCAGCGCCGCCCCTTCACGCGGGTTTGGGAATGAGCGAGGACATCGGGGAACGGACACAAAAGGCCGATGGCCGCACTGTCGTGCCCTGGATTGTTGCCTTTGTCCTGTTTCTTGTCCTGGCTGGGCTCGCCGCGGCGGTCGGGATCGGGCTGACGACCGATCCGGTGGCCGAGCCGTTCGCTGAATCTCCCGAACCGGCCTCTCCGGACAGCGCGCGCTGGGACCCGCCGGCTACGGCACCCGAGAGCGATCCGCCGCAGGAACCGGCAGTGGCGGCTGCCACCGATGGTGAACCCGGTCGCGATACCGCCGAAACCATGGAAACGCCCGAACCGGCACCGCCGGCTGCCACCGATGGTGAACCCGGTCGCGATACCGCCGAAACCATGGAAACGCCCGAACCGGCACCGCCGGCTGCCACCG
>MDTE01020959.1_pt1 | contig 65009 bp, 56 predicted proteins | sample 811231 | NCBI WGS metagenome assembly MDTE01 (sample SAMN05326651, study PRJNA326480) | marine metagenome | isolation source: seawater | place: Indian Ocean: Red Sea | collected 2010
AAATCACCCTGCCGTGGTACGCCATCGGAGGGATCTCGGCCGAGAACCTTGCGGAGGTCGCCGAGGCGGGAGCGACTCGCGTGGCCGTGGGAGCAGCCATCTGCGCGGCCGACGATCCCGAAGCGACGGCCCGGGAACTGTGCCAGGAACTGACACGAGATCCCGCCTGAATCCATCGGGATCCAGGCAAGACGCCCTGCCGAACGGATCCCGAACCGCAGAGTCTACTTCTTCTTTCCCGTCAGCCGGCTGGCGGCTTCCCACGAATCGAGCGTCACCTTCAGGGCGACGATCTTCTTCTGGCCGTCGACAGTCCGACTGACCGTCAGGATCACCTTGTCACCTGGCCGGTGTCCCTTGATCAGGTCAACCAGCTGCTGGAAGTCGGAAATCGGCTTGTCGTTGAACTTCTGCACCACGTCCCCGACCTTGACTCCGGCCCGGTGAGCAGCCAGCCCCGGTCGGACCTCCTGGATCTGGCAGGGCATCGAAAACGACTTGACGCCCAGGAGTGCCCGGCCGCGACGGACGACCAGCAGCATCGGCACCGCGGCTGTCAGCGAGGCGAGCTGTTCGTCGGAGGCCTTGGCCCCGTCGATGATCAGCAACGACCTGAGCCGGGTCAGCCGGCGAACGTACTTCAGGCCCTTGTCCCCGCCTTTCCAGCCCTTGCCCAGCTGCAGGGTGACGATGGGATGTCCAACCATCCTCGAGTTGTTCGGATCGACGACGTTGTCCTGGGCGTCCTTGAAGATCCCTCCGAGGCGGCGAACCTGTTCGACGGCACGACGTTGCCTCAGGTCGGTGTGCGACTCCAGCACCTTGCGGGCCCGGCGAGCAACGCCACGCGGCCCGGTCTCGGCCAGGCTCTCCAGAACCGATTCGCTGGCAGCCACCACGTCCAGATCCTGGGCGGTGTACATCCTCTCCAGCACCCCGATGGCGCGGGCGGCCACCTCCAGCTTCTCACCCCGTGCGGCACGGCCCAACAACACCGCCGCGTCAGCCCCCGACCGGTAAAGTTCCCGTGTCGCCCGCTGCCTTTTCGCGAAACTGCGACTCTCCAATTCAACGATCAACTCGCTCGCCGGCCGGGCCGGCGGCAGAATCGTCCGGGGCAACGGAGGCGGTGGCGGGGCAGCGACGCCCTCGACGGCACCGTCCAACAGGACCACCGTCAGCAACACAACCCCCAAGCTCCGCCTCCTCATCGACTCCCTCTCCTCCTGGCTGCCGCACATTGTGCCGCAAAGCCCCGCCCCATTGCCATGCCAGTCGGCGAACTCGCCCGACTCCCCGGCTCCCCACCGACCGATCCGGTTGCTTGACGGTCCGCCAGAACCACCCGTACACTCCTCGTCAACATGCAGGTCTACGTCAACGAAGAGCCGCGAGAGGTGGAGGCCGGGTCGACGGTGGCCTGGCTGGTCGAGCAACTGGGACTCGAACCGCGTTACCTGGCGGTCGAACGCAACCGCGAGCTGGTTCCGCGACGGGAACACGCCGACTGCATGCTGGTCGAGGGCGATCGACTGGAGATCGTCACCCTGGTGGGTGGCGGTTAGGCCTCGAGGGATCTCAGAGAAGGGAACAAGAACGGATGAGCGTTTCCGAGACACCCGATTTTCCCACGGGAGTGGCCGGTTCCGACCAGGCTGACCCCACGCTGGACGTCCCCCTGGTCCTGGGCACCCACGAGCTCAAGGGCCGCCTGGTCGTCGGCACCGGCAAGTACGCAACCTACGAATTGATGCAGGAGTGCCTGGAGGCCAGCGGGGCCGAGGTGATCACCGTCGCGGTGCGTCGCGAACGGCTGGTTGACGCCGACGGCCGCAACATCCTCGACTTCATCGATCTCGCCCGCTACACCATCCTCCCCAACACCGCCGGATGCTTTACGGCCGAGGACGCCGTGCGCGTCGCCAGGCTCGGTCGAGAGATCCTCGAGGGACTCGAAAATCCCGGTGCCGACTGGGTCAAGCTCGAAGTCCTCGGTGACACCCGCACGCTGCTGCCCGATCCGGTCGCCACGCTCGAGGCCACCAGGCAACTGGTCGACGAAGGCTTCCAGGTGCTCTGTTACACCTCCGACGACCCGATCTCGGCCAAGCGTCTCAAGGAAGCCGGGGCCACCTCGGTGATGCCGGCCGGCAGCCCGATCGGCAGCGGCCAGGGCCTGCTCAACCCCAACAACATCCGCATCTGTCTCGAGTACCTCAAGGAAGACGACCCGGACTACCCGGTGATCGTTGATGCCGGGGTCGGCACCGCCAGCGACGTGGCCGTCGCCATGGAGCTCGGCTGTGACGGCGTGCTGCTCAACACCGGCATCGCCTCGGCCGACGACCCGCTGCTGATGGCCCACGCCATGCGGCACGGCTGCCATGCCGGTCGACAGGCCTTCCTGGCCGGTCGCATCCCCCGAAAACTCTACGCCACCGCCTCGAGTCCCGAGATCGGTGTGCTGGGAACCCCCGGGCGATCCTAGCTCGCCCCGATCTCCAGCAGCACCTTCCCTCCCCGGCCGGGCGTTTCCGACGCGTCCACCGCGTCGACCACCCGCTCGAGCGGGAAGGTCTCGCCGATCTCCGAGTCGAGCACGCCGGCGGTGACCAGGCCGGCCACGGTCTTGATCAGCCTCAGCTTGGTCAGCAACCCCTGGTTTTCCATCCACGGTCCCAGCCAGAACCCCTCGACCGACGCTTCTCGGGTCATCAACTCGCGAGGCGAAAACTCCAGGGGACGCTCATCCAGGGTCCCATAACAGAGCATCCGGCCGCCGCGGCCCAGGCACCCCACGACCGCCGACCCCAGCGGGCCACCAACCGGATCGATCGCCGCCGCCACCCCTCGGCCACCGGTGATGTCCTCGACCAGTTGCAGCAGTTCCTCCCCGGGCTGCTCGCCCACTCGGAAGGACAACACGTGGTCGCCGCCAAGTTGCACCAGTTCCTCGATCTGCTCGTCACGGCGGACGATATTGATCGTTTTGAAGCCCAGCCTGCGGCCCAGCCGGATCACCATCCGTCCCAGTTGGCTGCCGGCGGCCGTCTGCAGCAGCCAGCCACCGGCGGGAATCTGCAGGACCCGTTGAACCATCACGTAGGCGGTAACCGGATTGATGAAGAAGGTGGCGGCCTGTTGAACCGACAGTGAGTCGGGAACGGGCACGACCTGCCTGGCCGACACCACCGCCTGCTCGGCCCAGTTGCCGGTTATCGAGTTGAGTACCGCCACACGCTTGTTGCGTCGCAATGCCCCCAGCAGCCCGCCACCACTCTCCTCGACCACCCCGACCCCCTCGTAGCCGGGCGTAAACGGCAACGACGGTCGGCGACCGTAGGTGCCCCGAATCGTCATCACGTCGGAAGGATTCACGGGACTGGCAAGCATCCGGACACGCACCTCCCCCGGCGCCGGCTGCGGTGTCTCCAGTTCCTCAACTCGCAATACCTCGGCCGGTTCGCCGAAGCCTGTCATCTGAACGGCTTTCATGATGCCGACAGTTCTACCGGGCCACCGCCGGGCTGCCAACCGAGCATTGCCGTTGCGTTGCCTCGGCCTCCGACACTATTCTCCCGCCGCGCACGACAGGCTCAGCCACGTGCCTCTCTCACGACTCACTCCCAGCGACCACAACACACCGCAACCACGCGGCGGCCCGTCCAAACCGGCCCGTCGACCGAACCCCCTCTGCGCCCATTTCCCACGCTCTCTCCAGCACCATGCTCCGCCTCGGAATCGTCGATTTCGACAGTTCGCACTGCGTCGAGTTCACTCGACGGATCAACGGCATCGGCGTGCCCGATGACCAGTGCGTCGACGGCGGACGGGTCGTGCTGGGGTGGCCGGGGACCTCGGAGATGGCCCCGGAACGGATCGAAGGATTTCGGCCCGAGATCGAGACGCTCGACGTCGATCTGGTCGGCGACCCCTCCGAGATGCTCGGCCAGATCGACGCCGCGCTGATCCTCTCGCTCTCGGGAACTCCACACCTGGATCGCGCCCGACCGTTTCTGGAAGCGGGACTGCCGGTATTTGTCGACAAGCCGATGGCGTGCCGGTTCGAAGACGCCCGGGAGATGTTTCGGCTGGCCGAAGAGGCCGACGTCCCGTTCTTTTCGGTCTCGGCGATGCGATTCTGCGAAGAAGTGATCTCGTTCTGTGACAACCGCGAGGGCCTGTACGGAACGGTCCACGGCGCGGTCAGCTTCGGACCGGCCTGGCGAGCCGAGGGCAATCCGGGACTGTTCCACTACGGGATTCATCCGGTCGAGGTCCTCTTTTCGGTCATGGGTCCCGGTTGCCGGACCGTGACGGCGATTCACAGCGAGGGCGCCGACCTGGTGGTTGGCACGTGGGACGACGGACGCCAGGGCACGGTCCGTGGCGGTCGCTCGGGCGCCACAGCCTACGGCTTCACGGCCTGGTGCGAACACGCCGTCATCCAGCAGAACACCTCGACCCGCTTTGCCTACCGCAATCTCTGCCGACACATCGTCGAGACACTCTCGGGAAAAACCCCCTCTCCGGTTTCCTCCGAAAACACGCTCGAGGTCATCGGCTTCATCGAGGCGGCCCTGGAAAGCGAATCCCACCACGGCCAACCGGTCCCACTCCCCTCATGATTCTCTCAACCGTCATGCCTGCAAAACCCCTCGCTGCTCCCGTCGCCGGACTGCTCGCCGTGGCGTTGGCTGCGACCGCCACCACGCCAGCGACCGCCCAGGAATTCGGTGTCTACACCAAGGTGTTCAACATCGCCGGGGCCAAGGACGAGGCTCCCCCCGAGGTGATCGTTCGCAGCCTGACCCTGTTTCGTTCGGGCAAGGCCTACGACACCATCCACTCGGCCGGCGAGGTGACCGTCTTCGAACCCAATCGCCGCCGGTTCGTGATCATCAACGGCCCTCGCCGCCTGGCAACCGAGGTGGGATTCGACGAGATCACCCGGGCATTGAAGAAAGCCGAAACGACGACGCGGGAGTACGTGGTCGAGTTGAAACGCAAGGGCGACCCCAAGTCACTGGCGGCCGCCTCACCGCTGCTCGGACAACTCAACCCCGACTTCAGCGAGCGGTTCGACCCCGGCTCGTCCACCCTGCTGTTGTCCGGCCGCGGGTTCCGCTACCGCGTCAACTGCACCAACGCACCCGACACGACCAGCATCGATCGCGTCGCCTTCGACGCCGCCCGCCGTCGCTACCTCGAATACACCGACTGGACGGCAAAACTCAACTACTTGTTGCATCCCCGCGCACTGTTCCCCGCCCCGCGAGTGGCACTGAACCGGAAGCTGAAGACCCGCAAGCTGTTGCCGCTGACCGTGGAATTGCAGGACAACTCCAATTCCGGGTTCCACCTGCGGGCCGAACACCAGTTCCACTGGCGATTGACCGGCAAGGACCGCGACGACATCCGTCACTGGCAGACTCTGCAAACGGCGAAGAAACTCAAGACGGTCAAGTTCAACGAGTACCGCCGACGACTGGTCAGCCGTCGCTGATCTGGACGGGCCGGCCCGCGTGTTGTCGCCGGTGGCGAAATTGGTCAGAATCCAGACACGTCACCCCCAGAGCGACCAACATCCATGCAGGTCACGTTGGCCAATCCCCGCGGTTTCTGCGCGGGCGTGAACATGGCGATCGACTGCCTGGACGAAGCGATCCGGCTGTTCGGGTCCGCGATTTACGTCTACCACGAGATCGTCCACAATCGGCACGTGGTCGAACGATTCACTGCCCAGGGCGTGACGTTCGTCGATCGCGTCGAGGACGTTCCCGAAGAATCGATCCTGCTCTTCTCGGCCCACGGCATTTCTCCGGAGATCCGCCGAACCGCCACCGAACGTCGTCTGCAAACGATCGATGCCACCTGCCCGCTGGTCACCAAGGTGCACATGGAGGCGTTGCGGTTTGCCCGCGACGGATTCCACATCGTGTTGATCGGCCACGAGGGACACGACGAGGTGGTGGGGACGATGGGTGAGGCCCCCGAGAGCATCACGCTGGTCGAAACGCCCGAGGATGTCGATTCGCTGCCGTTCGGCCTGGACGAAAAGATCGCCTTCCTGACCCAGACAACTCTGTCGGTCAGCGAGGCCGAAACAATCATCACACGGCTCAAACAACGCTACCCCGGCATCGTCTCGCCACCCAAAGAGGACATCTGCTATGCGACGACCAACCGCCAGGAGGCGGTCCATCGCCTGGCGGAAGATGCCGATGTGGTGATCGTGCTGGGCAGCCAGAACAGTTCCAACAGCCTGCGACTGGCTGAACTGGGCGGCGAGCAGACCGGCCGCGCCTACCTGGTCGACTCGGTCAATGAACTCCCCGAGGGATGGGACGCGGATGTCCAGCGAGTCGTGGTCACTGCCGGAGCGAGCGCGCCCGAGGATGTCGTCGAGGATTGTCTCGAGCATCTCAAGGCCGCCTACGGTGCCACGGTCGAGGAAGTGACCGTCAGCGAAGAGCACGTCCGCTTCCCGCTGCCGAAGGAACTGCGAGTCCTGGAGTCGCAGGACAACCGTTGACCCGGTCCTCGAACCGGCTCACTCGTCGAGGGCCGGAAAAGTGACTGCCGGCAGGCGGATCACGCGACTCGACCAACTCACCGACCCGGCATCCTCTCCCTGGGCCGGTTCGTCGAACGCGAAGACCCGAAAACCCGTTGGAATCGTGTCGACCCGCGGAGCGTCCTGCAGCGGCGTGAACTGCACACCCGTCGAAGGAACCGTCAGGACTGCCGCCTGACCCAGCATACCGACCGATTCCTGGTGAACGTGGCCACAACTGACCACCCGCACCTGCGGCGACCGGATGACCAGTTCGCGAAACGGGCCAGGGTCGCGGAGACCGATGGCGTCGAGCCACGCAGAGCCGACCGAGATGGGTGGGTGGTGCTGGAACAGGATCGTCGGCTGACTGGAATGCTGATCCAGTTCCCCCGCCAACCAATCGAGCATCGCCGGTTCAACCCGCCCGGGGACCTCGCCGGGAATGTGCGTGTCGACCCCGATCAACCGCCAGCCACCGACCGACTCGGAAAAACAGATCCCCTGGTCGGTCCCGCCGGCACGATCACCGAACACCTCCCGCAGCAACACCCGGTCGTCGTGGTTGCCGGGCAACACGTGACAGCGATCGATCCACTCGTCGAGCAACCCGTGCGCCGCCTGGTAGGTCTCGCGGCGTTCGTCATGGGTGAAGTCGCCGGTGACCACAACGCGGCCGAAGTCCAGCCCCGTGCCACGGACCGCCTCCAACACTTCGGCCAGCGAATCACGAGTGGGCACACCGCGCAGCACCGCCTCGGGCTCGGCGAAGAGATGCAGATCGGAAAGTTGCAACAGGAGCGTGGTCATCGGTTCACCGCGAGACTACTTCCGGGGAATCTCCCGTAGGAACACGTTCTTGAAGTAAAGCGTGTTGCCGTGGTTCTGGAGTTCGATCTGTCCGGTCGAGAAGATCGGCTGCTTGCGGTCCCAGTAGTTTTCCAGGGTCACGTTGTCGACGACCGGGACTCCGTTGAGCCAGACCCAGACCTTTTCACCGACCATCTTGATCCGGAACGAGTTCCACTGGCCGACCGGGTTGTCAGCAATCACCGGCGGCTTCGACGGGTTCTTCTGGTTGTTGTAGAGGCCGCCGGAGCCAACGTTCCTGAGCTTGGGATCCCAGATCTGGACCTGCGGCGAACCCCTGAGATAGATCCCGCTGTCGCCCTTGTCCTTGATCTTCCAGTCGACCAGCATCTCGAAATCACCGTAGTCCTTTGCGGTGCACAGCGAACGCCCCTTGCCGTCAAAGACCAGCGCCCCGTCGATCACGTGCCAGTGGGCCCTCATGCCGGCGTCTGCGGCGGCCTGGGCCTTCTTCAAGGCGTCGCCCTTGAGTGCCGCCCGTGCGATCGGGCTGCCGCCACCGGCGGCGATCAGGCCCTTCCAACCCGACAGATCCTTGCCGTTGAATGCCGCGGCAAAGCCGTTGGGCGGCCTGTTGTCGACAAACGCGATGTCACCACCGCTGGCTCCACCGACCTTGCCCGGCTTCACCGCGTCACCGAACAGGTAGACCTCGTCGAAGTTCCCCGTGTCGTCAAACGACCCGAGGCCGACCTGCCCCCAACTGAACGTCTTGTCGACGGCAGTCATCACCGGCTTGGCCATGTCGTCGAAGTAGACCGAGATGGTGCCACTATCGACGTCCCGGACAACGCGGGCATGGTGCCAGTTGTCGTCCCAGTTGGTGCCGGCCGTGGTGGTCTTGGAGATCTTGGTCCGGGGCTTGTTGTTGACGATGAAGATGTTGTTGGCGTGATCGTCCATCTTCTTGCCGAGGTGGACGTAGTAGAGATGCGCGGGATCCTGGTAGCCGAAGAACAGGCACATGTCACGGTGGCCGTAGTCCTTGATCGTCGACTGCAACCGGACATCCAGCGTGAAACTGCCAACCACGGTGTCCTTGATCAAGGAACGGTTGAAGGGTGAACGGACGGGGTTCTTGACCTTGCTCTGCTTGAACTGGCTGTAGACCTTGCTGCCGCCGACCGACGAGACCTTCCAGGCGTTGGCGTCGCCGGGGGCCCAGTGACCAGCCTTCCCCGACTCGAAGTCGTCGAAGAACAGCAGCGGCAGTCCGGCCGCTCCGGCATCCACCCGCTGGACACCGTCCTTGTCGGCCGACTCCGCCGCTGTGGCCGACAACAGGCCCATCGCAGCCACCAGGACGATCGCGGCCAACCGCGACGTGATTCTCCGCAACACCTTCACCGGCAACTGGCTCATCGTCGCTCTCCTCATCGTGGGTCAATCGTCTGGGTGTGCCCGTCTTCGGCGTTCGCCACCCGTTGTGGAACCGGATTGCGAGGCTCGGGCGTGACTTGGGTTTACAACGACTCCAGCGCCTCCGCAACCGTGAACTCCTTCCGCGGATCCCGTTCCAACCGTGCCGCCGCGGTATCCGGATCGTGGTCGAACAGCACCCACCACCCCCCGTCCGCGGCTTGCCCCAGCAACTCGGCTTTCCGCCGACGGGTCACCAGCACCTCCTCATCATAACCCATGCACCAGAGGCTCTTCAGATGCCTGGTCGTCGGGCAGAGATCGGCGATGTAGAGAGCCTGCTGGCCGTCGCTTTCCAGGAACAGGGCCTGGTGATGACGCGAGTGGCCGCCGGTGACAATCGAGTGGATCCCCGGTCGAAGCTCGGTGTCGCCGGAGACCAGTTCCAGCAACCCGGCGTCGGCCAACGGGGTGACCCAGTCGGCCGAGTAGGCCGCCCGCAGTTCCTTTCGCCCCGAAGTGGCGCGTTCGAATTCTCCCTCCTGAACAACATGGGTGGCGTTGGGGAACACCGGCACCACCTCGCCCGACTCGTCCTCACTCAGCGCCCCGCCGACGTGGTCGTAGTGCAGGTGGGTCAGAATCACCGTGCCGATGTCCTCCGGCGACACCCCCGCCGCCTCGAGACTCACCCGCAACGGCTCCCCCTCCTCCGAGGCCGTTCGACGACGCTGGGAGTCCGGAATCCGCGAACCGTATCCGGTGTCCACCAGGATCAGCTCTTCGCCGTCACGGATCAGCAGGCAGTTGGTCGCCTGGTCGACCATGTTCCGGTCATCCGGCGGAAAGACCCTCGACCAGAGTTCCCGTGGCACCACGCCGAACATCGTGCCACCGTCGGTCTTGAAGCGACCGCCGGAAATCGTCTCAAGCGTCAGGTGTCCCAACTGCATCGGGTGGCTTTCGATAGAGCAATCCAGACCAGAGTCTATACTAGCCGGTGGTATCACCACCTCTCCACGTCCGCGACACCCATTCCATGGCCCGATACTACAAGTACCGTTCGCCCGAGGATGTCGAGACCGACGCCAGGTCAATGGGACTGGAGATCTCGACCTCCGAGGACTTCTCGGTACTGCTCACCCCCTGTGCCATCGGCCCCCTGTCAGCCAAGAACCGTCTGCTGGTGCAACCGATGGAAGGATGCGACGGGACACTCGCGGGAGCCCCCGACGAACTGACCGTGCGGCGGTACGAGCGTTTCGGAGACGGGGGTGCGGCGGTGGTCTGGGCCGAGGCGACCGCGATCGCCGAAGACGGGCGGATGAACCCGAGACAGTTGTGGTTGGCCGACCACACCCAGCGGGCCATCGGCGAGATGATCGAGACCTGTCGCCGGAGCCATCGGCAGGCCAACGGTACCGAGCAGGGGCTGCTGGTCGGACTGCAACTGACCCATTCGGGCCGCTACAGCCATCTTCGACCGCAACTGGCCGTTCACGATCCGGTCCTTGATCCCTTGACCGTCGACCGTTCGACCGGAAAACCGATCGGAGACGACTGGCCGCTGCTCACCGACGATGACCTCCAGCGAATCGAGGACCAGTACCTGGAAGCCGCCCGGCGGGCGGCGGCGATCGGAGTCGATTTCGTCGACATCAAGCAGTGCCATCGCTACCTGCTCAGCGAACTGCTGGCCGCCCGCACCCGTCCGGGACGTTACGGAGGATCGTTGGAGAACCGCACGCGGCTGGTCCGCAATGTCATCGGACGGATCCGCGACGAGCTTCCCGACCTGGTGGTCGTCACCCGGATGAACGCCTACGACGGCATCCCCTACCGGGGAGAAGGAGACGACTTCGTCGGGGCCCCCTGCCCTCACCGGTTGCCGCTGCAAACCGCCTTCGGCACCGACCCCGACGACCACCTCGGCCTGGCGCTCGACGAGCCGCTGGAAGTGGCCAGGACGCTGGCCGAGTTGGGAGTCGCCATGATCAACGTCTCGGCCGGAAACCCCTACTCGAATCCGCACGTCGTCCGACCGGCCGAGTTTCCTCCGATCGACGGCTACCACGCTCCCGAGCATCCTCTGGTCGGAGTCGATCGACAGTTCCGGCTCGCACGAGCCATCCAGCAGGCGGTCCCCGACGTGCCGGTCGTCGGCAGCGGCTACAGTTGGCTGCAGGACTACGCACCGCACGCGGCGGCCGCCAACGTTGCCGGTGGGTCGGTGGCCCTGGTCGGCCTGGGCCGCGGAACGCTTTCGCACCCCGACTTCGCGCGGTCGCTGACCGAAACCGGACAACTCAATCGCAAGCAGGTCTGCCGCACCTTCAGCTACTGCACCAACCTGATGCGGACCAAGGACCACCCCCTGGGACAGTTCCCCACCGGCTGCCCGCCCTTCGACAAAGAGACCTACGGGCCGTTGTGGAAGGAGGCCGAACCGAAACTGACCGGAAAAGCCGAGTGAGCCGCCGGCGATGGTGCCAAACACCGTTCAACAAACGCATAAAATCTTTCCGATTCCACTCATTCCGGATTTGACTCCAGACGGAAAATCGGTCAAGACTCGGTTTAGAGAAAGTTCATTCGTGCGCCGGTCTTGGGCATCGATCTGCCGGCACTTTTCGTAATCCCCACCGCGCACATCGCTCCCACCGGTTGCTCCGGCAGCCGGTGGGAGTTTTTTGTTGGTCGGAACCGGGCAGGAGTTTCTCCGGTAGGTTAGGATGAGCCATCGGAACGCGAACGGTCATGACCGGGGAGATCTCACAGATGGCCAAAACGGCAGCGGACGACAAGAAGACCTATCGGGTGGGCATTATCGGTCGCACCGGCAAGGGGGGGTACGGGCACGCGCTGGATACCGCCTGGTCGGCGGTTCCCCAAACCCGCGTGGTCGCCGTCTCCGACGACAACAAGAGCGGCCTGGGAGCGGCGGCACGAAAACTGAAGGTCAACCGCGCCTTCCTCGACTACCGCAAGATGCTCGACGAGGCCAAGCCGGACATCGTGGCGATCTGCCCCCGGTGGGTTGACCAGCACGCCGCGATGGTGCTGGCAGCAGCCGAACGGGGAATCCACGTCTACATGGAGAAGCCGTTTTGCCGAACCTTGGAGGAGGCCGACCGGATCGTGGCCACCTGCGAAAAAACCCACGCGAAGGTCCAGATCGCTCACCCGACACGCTTCTCGCCGATGATCGACACCATCCGACGGCTGATCGCCGATGGCGCGATCGGCAAGCTGCTGGAATTCCGCGGTCGCGGAAAGGAGGACCGGCGGGGTGGTGGCGAGGACCTGTGGGTCCTGGGTTCTCACATCCTGGACATGATCCGTGCCATCCACGGGGCTCCCAGTTCGTGCTTCGCCCGCGTCGGCTGGAAGGGCCACCCGGTGACCGCTGACGACGTCTTCGACGGTCCCGAGGGTATCGGACCGTTGACCGGCGACAACCTGCAGGCGGTCTACCAGATGAAGGACAACGTCACCGCCCACTTCGCCAGTGTCCGCAACCAGGCGGGAAACCCGCGACGGTACGGCCTGCAGATCTTCGGGTCCAAGGGCGTGATCGAACTGATCGAAGACACCCTGCCGCCGGTGCAGTACCTGGGCGACCCGTCGTGGTCACCGGGCCGCAGCGGCGCCAAGTGGCAACACGTCTCTTCGGCCGGCATCGGCAAACCCGAACCGCTGAAAGGCCCGCAGTACAAGGCCCGGCACACACTCGGCATCCTCGACCTGCTCGAAGCAATCCAGGACGGCCGCGAACCCAAGTGTGGGATGCTGGAGGGGCGAGGAGTGGTCGAGATGATCGCGGCCTGTTTCGAGTCTCACCGCCAGGGACAGCCGGTGGAGATGCCACTGGAAAATCGAAAGAATCCGCTAACGCTGTTGTAGGTCGCAGCGAATTCGCTACGTTGACAATCGGCCGACGAACCGGTAATTCCTACCTCTCGACGTCACCGGCAGGGCCTTCACTGGATTCACTCTGCCCCAAGACGCTTCCCGCAGTGGATGGTCCCCCATGGCACAGGCCGACCTGAGCACGACAACGAAAGACCGCGTTCTCGACCGATTCGGTCAGACCGGACGTACCGACAGCTGGTGGGCTGGTTCCCTCGCAACGGCATTGGGCCTGGGAGCGTTCATCGTCTACTCGACTTTTCGCGCGCTGTACAACGGCGAATACGATTTCGGGGAAGCCAGCCAACTTCTGGCCGGCCTGGAGGCCGCCAACCAGCCGACCGACAAGGTCGCCAGTCACGCACACTTGCTCAGCCCGTTCTACTCTCCCACCATCATCTGGCCCGGGATGCCCAAATGGCTGTCCCCGGCATTCCTGATTCTCTGGGCACCCGGTGGATTCCGTTTGACCTGTTACTACTACCGCAAGGCCTACTACCGGGCCTTTTTCCTGGACCCGGCCGGCTGTGCCGTCGGCGAGCCATCCGGATTGTGCGGGTTCAAGCGCGGCCGTGACTACAAGGGCGAGACGCGGATGCTCGTCTTCCAGAACCTGCACCGGTACTTCCTGTATGTCGCCCTGGCATTCATCGTTCTGCTCTACATCGACGTGGTCCGTTCGTGCATGTGGCCAGTGCTGGACGAATCCGGGCAGGTGACCGGGCACCGTTTCAACATCAGCGTCAGTTCCCTGGTCCTGTTCACCACGACCACCCTGCTGGCCTGCTACACCTTCTCGTGCCATTCGCTGCGGCACCTGGTCGGAGGCAAGCTGAACTGTTTCCCCGACACCGCGGCCGGCAATCTCCGGCATCGTCTCTGGATGTGGGTCTCCTCGCTGAACCGCAATCACATGTTGTTCGCGTGGCTGAGTCTGTTCATGGTCGGATTTTCCGACTTCTACGTCTGGATGGTCGCTCGCGGCCTTCCCGATACCCCCCTGTTCTAGTCACTTCTTCCAATCAGCACTCTCCAGACAACGGCAATGGACAAGTACGAGACCCATGAACACGACGTGGTGGTGATCGGGGCCGGCGGGGCCGGACTCCGAGCTGCAATTGAAGCGTCGGCCGCCGGTGCCAAAACGGCCCTGGTCTGCAAGTCGCTTCTGGGCAAGGCCCACACGGTGATGGCCGAGGGCGGTGTTGCCGCCGCCCTGGCCAGCGCCGACAACCGGGACAGCTGGCAGACACATTTCCGCGACACCATGAAGGGCGGCAAGTACCTCAACCAGTACCGCATGGCCGAGCTTCACGCGCAGGAAGCTCCCGAGCGGGTCCGGGAACTCCAGGAATGGGGTGCTGTCTTCGACCGCACTCACAGGGGTGGACTCAACCAGCGGAATTTCGGTGGCCACACCTACCCCCGCCTGGCCCATGTCGGTGACCGGACGGGCCTGGAAATGATCCGTACGCTTCAGGACCAGGGCGTGCACCAGGGCATCGACGTCTTCATGGAAGCCACCGTCCGCCACATCCTCAAGGACGACGACGGCCATGTTGCCGGAGCCCTGGGGTACTGGCGGGAGAGCGGCCGATTCGTCATCTTCCGCGGCAAGTCGATCGTGCTGGCCACCGGCGGCATCGGCCGCTGCTGGGACATCACCTCCAACAGCTGGGAATACACTGCCGACGGACACGCATTGGCACTGTGGGCCGGCGGCGAGTTGATCGACAGCGAGTTTGTCCAGTTCCACCCGACCGGGATGGTCTGGCCTCCCAGCGTCAAGGGAACGCTGATCACCGAGGGTGTTCGTGGTGAGGGCGGGGTGCTGAAGAACAGCGAACAGGAACGGTTCATGTTCGACAACATCCCGGAGATGTTCCAGGGCGAGTACGCCGAAACCGAGGAAGAAGCAACGCGGTGGGTCGAGGCCGTGGTCTCCGACCAGCGTCCCGATGCCCGTCGTCCCCCCGAACTGCTGACCCGCGATGTGGTCGCACGGGCGATTCGCCGTGAAGTTCGGGCCGGGCGAGGATCACCACATGGAGGCGTATTCCTGGACATTGCCAGCAAGCGAAGCCCCGAGGCGATCAAGCGAAAACTGCCATCGATGTACCACCAGTTCAAAGAGCTGGCCAACGTCGACATCACCGCCCAGCCGATGGAAGTCGGCCCGACGTGCCATTACACGATGGGCGGAGTTCGTGTCGATGCCGACAGCCAGGAGACCGGTGTCCCGGGACTTTTTGCCGCCGGGGAAGTCGCCGGGGGCATGCACGGTGCCAACCGTCTCGGTGGCAACTCGCTCTCCGACCTGATCGTCTTCGGGAAGCGGGCAGGCGAATTCGCCGCTCAACATGCCGCCGAACGGTCCGCAGCATCGTCTTTCGACGACAACGAGGTGGAGCAGCAGGCAGAGAAGATGCTCGCGCCATTCGGCCGTGAACAGGGAGAAAACCCCTACACCGTTCATAACGACCTGCGAAACATGATGCAGGAGAAGGTGGGCATCGTCCGAACCGAGGACGACCTGGTCTCTGCCCTCGAAGACATCGGTCGCCTGAGAGAACGCGCCGCCACCGTCAAGATCGGCGGCAACATCGGTTTCAACCCCGGTTGGCACCTGGCACTGGATCTCGAGAACATGCTGGACATCTCCGAGGCCGTCACTCGTTCGGCACTGCTCCGCGAAGAGAGTCGCGGTGCCCACACCCGAGAAGACTTTCCGGAAACCGACGACGAGACGTGGGGACAACAGAACCTTGTGACGACCCGGGAAGAATCAGGAGAGATCGCGGTGCGGGCCGAACCGCTGCCGGAGATGCCCGACGAACTCAAGGAACTGATCAAGGAATGACACGCTTCTTCGAAGACGAAGGGCCCCGATCTTCACAGCACGATCAAGGACCGGCACAGTGATAGAGGCGACAAACCAGCAGGTGACCCTCGAGATCTTCCGCGGCGATGACGACGGCGGGGAGATGACCGAGTACACCGTTGAGGTGCAGGAGGGGATGGTGGTCCTGGACGCCGTCCACGCGGTCCAGGCCCAGCACGCCCCCGAAATGGCCTGCCGCTGGAACTGCAAAGCCGGCAAATGCGGATCGTGCAGTGCCGAGGTCAACGGACACCCGAAGCTGATGTGCATGGATCGGCTGGACAACTACGAGGCCGGCGAGACCATCTCGGTGCGGCCACTGAAGACGTTCCCGGTCATCAAGGACCTCGTCTGTGACGTCTCCTGGAACTTCGAACAAAACAGTCGGATCGGACAACTGCAGCCTCGCCAGGGCACCGACTGGCTGTTCACCCAGAGAGAAGCCGACCGGGTCCAGGAATTCCGCAAGTGCATTGAATGCTTCCTGTGCCAGAACGTCTGCCACGTCCTGCGAGACCACGACCGCAAGGACGACTTCGTCGGCCCCCGATTCCTGGTGCGGCTGGCCTCCCTGGAGATGCACCCGCTGGACGACGGCGACCGGCTTGATGAGATCAAGGACGAGTACGGCATCGGTTACTGCAACATCACCAAGTGCTGCACCGAGGTCTGTCCCGAGTCCATCACGATCACCGACAACGCGATCATTCCGCTCAAGGAGCGAATCGTCGACAGGCACTATGATCCGGTGGCCTGGATCTGGCGGAAACTGACCGGCCAGAAATAGCGGGGGTCTCAGTCGCGTCCTGGCCCCCGGGACTCATGCTGACATTCAGGAAGGCGACAAGATGTCCGGCGAATCCGAGAACTTCCAGATCAAGTGGCACGGCGACACATTGGTCGTGATTCCCGGCGGTGACATCGAGTCGATGAAATGGGATCTGATTGAGCAGGCCGCCGAAATCGTGATGAGGCCTCTCGAGGAGACCGAGGTGCCACTGGTGATCTTTGACCTCAGTTCCGTCGACTACTTCGGCAGCGTGTTTCTCTCACTGATGCTTCGCTGTCACAAGGCGGTCAAGCCGCGTGGGGGCGAACTGGTGCTGTGCGGGGCCAGCCCGATGGCCAGTGAACTGCTTCAGGTCACCGCATTGGATACACTCTGGGCGATCTACTCGACACGCGAAGAGGCGATCGAGGCGTTGGCCAGCTAGAGGGGGCCATGGCGAAAAAACGACGACGGGCGGCGCCCGACCTGTCCGAATCGGACGTGATGTTCACCGAGCACGACTCGGTGCTGACGCGGCATCCGACGTTGATCGACCAGATCAAGCAGACCGCCGACGGGCTCAAGCAGGACAAGACATCCCGCGGCGATCTGAAGATCCTCAGCCGTGCTCTCCGTGAGCTGCGCTACGCGTTCAAGGTCTTCGCCCCCTTTCGCCGCCAGAGAAAGGTCAGTGTCTTCGGCAGCGCCCGCACCCCGCACGATGACCCCACCTACCTGCAGTCGGTTGACTTCGGCCGGAGAATGGCCGAGGAGGGCTGGATGGTGCTGACCGGAGCAGGCGGCGGCATCATGGAAGGAGCCCACGAGGGCTGCGGCCGAACCCGGGCCATGGGCGCCAACATCCTGCTCCCCTTCGAACAGGAGGCCAACCCGGTCATCGCCGGCGACCGCAAGCTGGTCAACTTCAAGTACTTCTTCACCCGCAAGCTGATGTTCATCAAGGAAGTGCACGGGGTGGTGCTGTTCCCCGGCGGGGTCGGCACACAGGACGAGGCCTTCGAGACGCTGACCCTGGTCCAAACCGGCAAAAGGGACCTGATGCCGATCGTTCTGATCGATCCGCCCGGCAGCAACTACTGGAGCCAGTGGCTCGACTTCGTCCGCGATCAGCTCTTCGATCGTCAACTCATCTCCCCCGAGGACCTCTCGCTGTTCACGCTGACCAACAGCGTCGAGGAAGCGACCGAAGAGATCATGACCTTCTACAGCGTGTACAACAGCATGAGATACGTCAGCGGCAAGCTGGTGCTGCGGCTGCACTTCACTCCCGACAACGAATTCATCGAACGCCTCAACGACGAATTCAGTGATATCGTCGAGACGGGTCGGATCGAGATGACCCAGATGCATCGGCTCGAATCCGACGACAGGCACCTCCGCCACCTGCCCAGGCTGGCCTTCCGCTTCAACCGCAGAAGCGCCGGACGGCTCCGACAGATGGTCGACCTGATCAACGACTCTCTGGGCGTGGTCGAGTAGCCTTCGGATCAGAGTCCCCGGGCCGCTCGCGACCGTCGTAGACCAGGCAAGACGGACGGGCCATCCGCCATTTCGCCACGGCCTCCGGCGAGATCTTCGTCCCCACGACGAACGCACTCCGCAGGGTCTGGAACTTCGACATCGCCCCGGCCGCGGCCGAGCCGAGCCCGGTCTGGTTGACGTTGAGCATCTCCAACGCGTTGTTGACCGGCCAGCCAGTGACCACCTTGTCGGTGACGCCCGTGCGGTCCAGGTACAGTCTCTTGAACCGATCCGAGGTCAACAGCCGATCGAGTCCCTGCCCGGTCAGGCCGGGCGTGTCCCCCACGTTGAGGGATTCGAGCGAGCCCGCCCGCGCCAGGAACTCCAAGCAGCCGTCGGTCAGTTTTCCTCCCCGCACCGCCAGTACTCTCAACTTCGGCAACTCGACCAAGCGACCGACCAGGGAGTCGTCGACATCCGGGCAACTCCAGAGGCGGACCTGTTCGAGGGTCTTCAACCCGGCCAGCTTCACCCCGTTGTCCGTACCGACCGGACCATCCTCCAGGGACGCCACCACCGCCTCCTCCAAGCCGTTGGTCTCCACGGTCCATCCCGCTTCCCGGAGCGACTCGATCGCTGCCGCCTGTCGCCGCGCGGCCTGACTGGGCTGCGGTTCTTCGACGACGACATCTTCCGCCGCCGAACTCGACCTCGAAGGCTTCGCTGACCGGGTCCCACCATCGGGCTCAACCGGATCTGCCTCACATCCTCCGGCCAGCACCAGCACGCATGACACGAGCATCGCATTTCCCGCTGCCTTCGCCACCGCTCGGTTCCCTTCTTTCACTGTCGACCCAACCCGGTATCCTCGCCTCGCCCGGCTTGGTGTAGTATAGCGGCGATGTCGTACCGGACGATCAAACGCCTGATGGGCGAAACGAACTTCGAGTTGAAGAGCCTGGTGCTTTTCGGTCTCGGGTTGACCGTCCTGGCCACCATCACCTTTGCCCTCTACTGGTGGCAAACATCCGACCTGGTCTCGGAAGGCAACCGCCAGGCCGCCCGACAGATGATCCCCGCCATCATCCTGGCCCACCACTGGAAATGGGACCAGGACGAGGAGATGAAACCGTTTGGCGAGACCATCGAAGAGATGGTCCAGGACACGCTTCCCGAGCAGTTGTCCGACTTTCGGTTCGAGCTGTTCAGCCCCGATCCGTCGACCGCCGGCTCACCCACCGATCGCCCGATCGATCCCAAGGGGTACGAGATGGCGCGCGAGCTCAACCGGATGTTCAAGGAGGCTCCCGACCAGCCCCTGGAGATCGTTCGCGAGGTCGAGAGAGAATCGTCGGAACAGAGCGAGTACCAATTCTATTCCGGCATCGTCGCCGAAAAGTCCTGTATCGAATGCCACCGGTCGCTCTCAAAAGTCGCCAACCTTCAGGTCGGCGACCTGATCGGGGTGGTCAAGATCAGCATGCCGCTCGAACAGGCCCGGGCCTCGATCCACCGCGTTTTCGCGTTCGTGATCTCGGCCGAGTTCGTCAAGGTCGTGCTGGCGATTTTGGCCATCTACGTGATCGTCCGTTACGTGATCACCAAACCGGTGATGCACCTGAAGAAAGTCAGCGACGCCATTGCCCAGGGCAATCTCGACATGCGGGCCGAGATTCGTACCGGGGACGAATTCGAAGAACTCAGCCATGCGTTCAACCGGATGCTCCGCCACCTGGTGACGATCCAGGACGAACTCCAGGACGTCAACAACGACCTGGACAACAAGATCGACCAGTTGGCCCAGGTCAACCTGCGACTCTACGAATTGAACAACCTCAAGAACGAGTTCCTGGCCACGATGAGCCACGAGTTGCGGACTCCGCTCAACAGCATCCTGGGTTTCAGCGACGTGTTGGCCGCAGCCGTCAACCTGGACGATCGACAGCACCGGTACGTCTCAAACATCCAGTCCTCGGGACAGAGCTTGCTGACGATGATCAACGACGTTCTCGACCTGGCCAAGATCGAGAGTGGACGGATGGAGGTCCACGCCGTGGAATTCTCGCTTGGTGACCTGATCGATCGACTGGTCAACTCGATTGCTCCGTTGGCCGAAAAGAAGAACATCGACGTGGTGTCCGCCTTCGATCCCGACTGCCCCCTGCTGTTCCAGGACATCGGCAAGCTCGAACAGATCCTGCTGAACCTGCTCTCCAATGCCATCAAGTTCACCCCCGAGGGGGGGAGGGTCCGTGTCAGCGGCCAGTCTCACGACGCCCGCCAGGTCGACCTGCTGGTTGAAGACAACGGCGTGGGGATCCCACTGGACGACCAGGAGGCGATCTTCGAGAAGTTCCGCCAGGGGAGTGGACTCCCCGGGCAGCAGGATGCGATGACCCGCGAGTACGGAGGCACCGGACTCGGACTTTCCATCGTCAAGGAACTCACCCGGCTGTTGGGTGGCAGCGTGCTATTGGAGAGCGAATTCGGCAAAGGCAGCACGTTCACCATCCGCATCCCGGTGCAACACACCGATCCGGTCGAGGCATCCGTGCCCGATCCCTCCTCCGAGAATCGTCAGGTCGGACTCCACCGCACCTCCGGCTCACCTCCTCAGCAACAGGTCAGCCCGTGACTTCTCCGGCGCGGTCGACAGCCGAGATCATCCCGGTGCTCGACCTGATGCGAGGACGGGTGGTTCGTGGCATCGCCGGCCAACGAGAGTCATACCAGCCGATCACCAGCCGTCTGGCCGACTCGTCTGATCCGCTCCAAATCGCCGACGCCTTCGCCAGCCAACTGGGCCTCGACCGCATCTACCTCGCCGACCTCGACGCAATCGAGAACAACCAGCCCGCGTGGAACGAGATAGAACGGCTGACCGGGGCCGGGCACCGGCTGATGGTCGACGCGGGCCTCCGTGACGTCGATCGAGCCCGTGACCTCGTCGAACGGGGAGTCGAGACGGTCGTCGCCGGGCTCGAGACCGTGCCCGGTCCCGAACTCGTGCGGGAGCTGGTGCAGGCCGTGGGCAACGAGACGTTGGTCTTCAGCCTGGACCTGAAACAGGGCGTTCCGATGGCCCATCCGGGCGACTGGTCCGAATCCACACCGGTCGAGATCGCCGATTCGGTGATCGACGCGGGCGTGGTTCGGCTGATCGTGCTCGATTTGGCGGGGGTCGGCACCGGCAGTGGCCCCCCCACGCTGGAGCTGTGTCGGCGGATTCGCAGTCGTCATGGCGGGATCGAACTGATCACCGGTGGCGGCATTCGCGGGCCCCAAGACATTTCCGATGCCACCCGCGCCGGTGCCGACGCCGTACTGGTCGCGTCGGCCCTGCATGACGGGTCACTTCTTCCGGACTGAGTGCCTCGCCTACAGGCCAAAACCGAATGGGCTCTCGGCCGGATCGCCGTCCGGAACGTCACCCCCGACCGGATCACCAGCTCGCCCGGTCTCCGCCCCCGGCTCCTCATCGCCTTCGGCCCGTTCGAAGGCCAGTGGCGTGTCTCGTTCCGGGGACACTCTCATCGAGATCTTCCCGTCAAGCACATCGGTCAGCAGGTCACCGCACACCTCCGACCGCCAACCGGTGCACAATCTTGGAGGATCCCCATCACGATCGCCATGAACGTGCCAGCGAACGAGCCTCTTCAGTTCGTCGCTGGTCCCCACCAGGGACACAGCCACGTCCAGCTCGGCGCAACGATTGGCCAACGCGATGGCCAACAACTGGCCCAACACATGATCGTCGTCGTGAATCTCACCCCTTCGGCGAATCCGTTCGGGGAAGTCCTCTTCAGGCCCGGCCAGGACCTCGCGAACAGTTGCCGCCAATGCCTCGGCATGCCGCTTGAAATTGCGTCGGGTCATGTCACGTGTGGCCAGCACTTCCTCGGTGGTCTTGGGTTTCCGCTTGGCCAGATCGATCAGCAGGTCGTCTCGCAGGACGCGTCGAACCGGTTGATTGAGTTCTTCCCCGCAACGGTCGCGCCACCAGAACACAGCCCGGGCGACGGCCAGCCCGGTGCGGTCCAGCCGGTTGACACCCGAGAGACGCCGCCAACTCTCCTCTCCCCTTTCGGCTTCGACTTCGTCGATCATCCGCTCGAATTCCGCCTCGGCCCACTCTCGACGTCCGAGTGACGACAATGCCTGCTCCTGCCTCTGGTGAATCGCCAACAGGAAGCGGACATCGTCACGAGCGTACTCGACCTGGCGATCACTCAAAGGACGACGACGCCAATCGGTTCGAGACTGAGTCCCGGGGACTTTTTTACCCAGGACCCGCGCGACAAGCCGTTCGTGATTCAACGGATAGCTGCGAGTCCTCATCCCCTCGGCAATCTGCACGTCCCACAATCGCCCCGGTCGACGAGACACGAAGTCGAGACAGAATCGGGCTTCCTGCCGAGCCGCATGGGCAACCACGGTCACCTCATCGTCAGCCATGATCTGCCACCAGTCGGAAAGATCGGGGACCGCCAGTGGATCGACGACGACCTCTCGACCGGGGACGGCCAGTTGCAGCAGGCACAACTCCGGCCGGTAACTTCCCTCCGAGACGAATTCCGTGTCCATCGCCACGATCCCCGCACTGCGGATCTCGTCGCACACCGCCTCGAAGTCCGCCTGCTGTGTCACCAGCCCCTGGGACATCACCCGACCTCCGCTTCACGCGACGGCTGGCACGACGGGCAGAAGAACGTCGACCGCTGGGCCTGGACCACCCGACGGATCGGAGCCTCGCACCGACGACACGGCTCGCCGGCCCGATCGTAGACACGGTGAGAATTCTGGTATCCACCATCCTGATTCAGAGCATTGCGATAGGTCCCGTCAGAGAGTGTCGAGCCCTCGTGACGAATCGCCTCGTTGAGAACAGCCCTGGCAGCCCGGGACAATCTGGCAGCCTCGTTGTCGGCAATCCGGTCAGCCGGACAAGCCGGGTCGATCCGGGCCCGGAACAGAATTTCGCTCGCATAGAGATTGCCGATGCCGGCAACCAGGGACTGGTCAAGCATCGCCACCTTGATCGCCCGACCGGTCCGGCCACACAACCGCCTCCAGTCGGCCGCCGCCAGTGCCAAAGCATCAGGCCCCAGTCGCGGCGGCCCGAGCCGTTCAGACAGTTCCTCGGCAGTCAGCAACCGGATCGTGCCCAACCCGCGACGGTCCCAGAAATAGAGATCGTCGACAAGATCCGCCGACCGGTCGGGCACGAACCTCCACTGATACCTCAGGTGGCCCCGATCGGGAGGATCAGTGACCAGCATCAATCCGGTCATCCGCGGTTCGATCACGAACGAATCGTCAGAGTCGAGATCCAGGATCACCCTTTTGCCGATCCGCCGGACCCCCGAAACGGCTGTCCCCTCGACCCGCCGCCGGATCTGTCGCGACGAGGGCGTGATCTCGATCGGTCGGAACCGGCACGGGTAGCGACGGACTTCCAGCAACCGACGTCCGGTCACGTGCCGGGCGATCCCTCTCACCATCGTCTCGACTTCGGGCAGTTCGGGCACGGGTTTGTCCTGTTCGGAAGTGTCCGGCCACCATTCGACCGGAGATTCAGATTGTAGGGATTTGTGCAGTCCGTGAGGGATGTTCTGGTTGTCGGCCCCGTGGCCGAGGGGCCATAGTGGGGAATTTGTTTGACGGCTTGCCGAAGCTGCACAATGCTCTAGTTACACCGTACAAAGAATATCGCATCCCTCGTGTGGGATGAACTCACCGGCTTCCGCCGGACCAGTGGAGACTCAGCCATGTCCACCCGAGATCCCAGACAGACCTATCTCAACCGTCGTCGCCCCGTCCGTCGCACCCCGATGTGGGTCGCGGTCACCGGGTTCCTCGTGGTTGTCGGCGCCCTGGCCGTAATGGCCCGTACCACTCCGCCCCAACCGGCGAACAACGCGATCGCGGCGGTGGTCCCGTCACAGCCGGAAAGCCGTGACGTCCAGGCCCCCCTGGCTGCTCGTCCGACCGAGCAGCCGGTGGCCAGCCCGGTCACCAAGCCCGCCGTCTCCGCCGAACCTCAGCCGACCGTCGCCGGTGGTGCCGAAGCCGATTTCGAATCACTGACCGAACTGATCCAGAATGAAACCGCGGGTCCGTGGGAAGATGTCGACGGTTCGGGTGGAACGATTTCCGACACCGGAGAAATGGCCGGAATCCACGTCGATCCCAACGGTCTTTTGACTCGCGTGGCACGGATCGACACCACCGGTCGACTCGAACAACTCAGCCAGGTCGTCTCCTCGGCCTCGAACAACGCCAACCTCGCCCACCGCAGCCGACTCCGACTGGTCTCGCTGTCGCGTCTCGAGCAGGAAGTCGCCCGTCGCCTCGACGCTGGCGAGCCCCTGCCGGCCGACATCCGGCACCTGGCCGGCCTGCAGCAGGTGCGTTTTGTCTTCACCTACCCCGAGACCGGCGACATCGTGATCGGCGGTCCGGCCGAGGGCTTCAAGGTCAGCAAGACCGGTACCGCGATCGGAGCCACCAGCGGCCATCCCGTGTTGCAGCTCGACGATCTGGTCACCGTCCTCCGCGCCTTCACGGCCGAGGGTGGTGGTGTGATCGGTTGTTCGATCGACCCGCGTCCCGAGGGTCTCAAGCAGATCAACGACCTGGTCGCTCGGTCGAACAAGAAGGGTTCGCTCTCACCCGGCCAGGTCAGGAACTGGACCACCCAGCTGGGCAACGCCCTGGGTCGACAGAAGATCACCATCACCGGTGTTCCCGCCGATTCCCGAGTCGCCCGCGTGCTGGTCGAAGCCGACTACAAGATGAAGCTGATCGGTATCGGACAACTCGACGCCGGCAAAGACGTGCCGGGCATCTTCAAGTTGATGACCGCCGACGAGCGGAAAGACAGTTCTCTCGACGCCCTGCGATGGTGGCTGTCAATGAAGTACAGCCAGGTGTTGCACAGCACAGCTGGTGATGCCTTCCAACTGGTCGGCTCGGCCGTGCTCTGCCAGTCAGAGAACGAGTTCGTCAACACCAGGGGCGAACGGGTGGCCACGGGCCAGGCGGCCGGATCGAACCGGACGTTCGCACAGAACTTCACCGATCACTACGCGTCGCTGTCCAGGCAGGATCGTGTTTTCTCGGATCTGCAGAACATCTTCGACTTGGCCCTGGTCGCCGCGCTGGTCAACCGCCACGGGCTGGCCGACCAGGTCGGCTGGGACATGGGCGTCTTTGGCAACCACGGCGACTTCCATCCGGCCGCTCACCCGGTGCCCCGCACCGTCGACTCGGTGGTCAATCACCGGGTCTTCAACGGCCGCGACGTGGTCGTGCAGGTGGCCGGCGGTGTCCGGGCCGACATCGGCGGGCTGCTGGCCGATCGCCGGACCGTGAAAACCAACTCGCGGCTCAACGGCGTTGCCCCGGCCGCTCGTCCATCCGACCTCGCCGCCGACCGCTGGTGGTGGGACGTGGTGGTCAAACCAACCAACAAGTAGCCGCCACCCACGGTTGCGATCGACATCTCCTTCGACGCCGTCCACTCCTTCGCGGGTGGTCGGCGTTTTTCGTATCCGGTCACACGCTTCGTTGACGCTCACCGCACCGCCCCGTACAACCGAATCGAGACAACCACGGCTCCTTCCCCTCACTCTCCGAACCTGCGCCTCGCGATCATGCCCCGCCTTTCCCAGTCCGACCTTGCCGAACGAAACAAGGCTTTCGAGTCGAGCGAACCCCAGGACCTGCTGCAATGGGCAGCCGACACGTTCTCCGGTCGCGTTGCGGCCATCTCGGCACTGCAAGCTGCCGGTTCGGTCGTGTGCCACATGATCGGCCAACTCGGCCTGGACATCCCCGTCCTGTTCGTTGACACCGGGGTCAACTTTCCGGAAACGCTGGCGACCCGGGATGCCATCGGCGAGTCATACGGACTGGACATCCGCACGTTGCATCCCTCGCAGACGATGGACGAGCAGACGACCCAACTGGGCGTGCTCTACGTCACTCCTGACGGACAAAAGGAGTGCTGTCGCCTGAGGAAAATCGAGCCCTTGCGAGCGGTCGCTGACCAGTTCGACTGCTTGATCGGCAGCCTGCGACGCAGCGAGGGAGGGCAACGCTCGTACTGCCCGATCCTGGCAGCCGACCCCGAGATGAACGTGGTACGAGTCAATCCGCTGGTCAATTTCGGAGACGAGCGGCTCAGCGGATACATCGATGAACACTCGGTGATCCTCAACCCCCTGTTGGCCCAGGGATATCCCACGATCAGCTGCAACCGCTGCACGACCCCGGTGCTGGAGAACGAGCCGCGTCGTGCCGGTCGCTGGCGTCACCTGGGTCCCTGGCAGGCCTACTGCGGAATCAATCCAACCGACCTGGATTCCGACACCGAGACGGCCGTCGAACTGCCCCAGCAGCTGATCGACAAGGTGCTTGGTCGCGAAACCGACTTCGTGATCTAGTCACCCGGACTCGTCTTGCACGATCTCCGAGATTCTCAGATCATCCGCGCGCCCCCTCTCACTCTCGCACGTCGGGCTCCGGAGACTCTCCCATGCAGTTGCCGTCCTGGCTGACACTCTCTCGTCGCGCGCGGCGAAACCGTCGTCGCCTGCCGCTGGTTCCGGTCATCGAATCGCTCGAAGATCGCACGCTCCTGTCCCTGCTCTGGGCTTACGATTCCGGGACCGGCCACCTGGAGTTCACCACTGACGACGCCGCAACCACGATCGTCGTTCAGGTTGGCTCCAACGGGGTGGTCGGAGTCGTTGGCTGGGGTACGTTAGTCACAGATACGGGTGAAGTAGTCTCGGCTGAACTGGTGAACACCATGTCGATCACCACCGGGGGCGGTGACGACGCGATCAACCTCTCCAACGTCAACGAACTCACGTTCCCGTCCTTCTCCGGCGAGCCCGACAGCCTGGTCATCACGACCGGCAGCGGCCACGACACGATCGTCGGCAGTGGCTTCGATGACACCATCGAGGCCGGCAACGGAATCGACGCGATCTCCGGAGGCCCGGGAGACGACCTGATCTACGGCGATCGCACCGACGGCGGTTCCGGCGATGACCTGATCTACGGCAACGACGGCGACGACCGCATCTTCGGCGGCAACGGCGACGACCTGATCTACGGGGACGCCGGCGAGGACTCACTGCTTGGTGGTGGTGGTAACGACCGAATCGAGGGAGGCACCGGCCGCGACCTGGCACACGGGGGCCTGGATGACGACACCATCCTGGGCGATGCGGGCAACGACACTCTCCGCGGTGGCGTCTCCGACGATGAGTGCATTCCGGAAACCTCCTGTGTCCCGGACACTGAGGGAGCGGACGCCATCGACGGTGGCAGCGGACACGATTCGATCTCGGGCAACGGTGGAGACGACGTGTTGCTGGGCGGTTCCGGTGACGACGCCGTCACCGGTGACGACGGAAACGATCACATCGAGGGTGGAGACGGACAAGATTCGCTCGACGGCCTGTCCGGAAACGATTCCATCGATGGACAAGCCGGACACGACTCGGTCACCGGTGGCGATGGTGACGATTTGCTGGTCGGAGGAAACGACCTGGACGTCGTCTCGGAAACGGCCAACATCGATTTCACGCTGTCCGACTCGCTGATGACAGGCCTCGGCAACGATCTGCTGGTCGGTTTCGAATACGCACAGCTGAGTGGAGGCGTCGATGGAAACCGGATCGACACCACCGGCTTCACCGGCAACGTCACGCTGGTCGGTGGCGCCGGCTCCGACACGCTGATGACCGGTTCCGGTTCCGACGTTCTCAATGGCAACTCCGGCGATGACGTACTGTCTGCCGGGGATGGCCAGGACACGCTGCGGGGAGGCGGAGGCAGTGACACCCTCGACGGATCGCTGGGCAACGATTCCGTCCATGGACAGGGCAGCAGCGGCGACGTGCTGCAGGGCGGCCCCGGTCTCGACACGCTCAACGGCGGATCGGGGTACGATCGCGTCTACGAATGGGCCGACACCGACTTCACGCTCGAGCCCGATTCCCTCGATGGTCTCGGAATCGATCAACTCATCGGAATCGAGTCGGCTCAGCTGAGCGGTGGCTCCTCGCCCAACCTCATCAACACCGAAGCGGTCGACTGGGCCGTGACCATCAACGGATCCGGCGGCAACGACACGCTGCGATCCGGAAGCGGTGCGGACCGGATCTTCGGAGGCGGAGGCAATGACTTGATCAGTTCCGGACACGGATCCGACGTGCTCCGTGGACAAGCCGGACACGACACGCTGGCCGCCGGGGACGGCAATGACCAACTCGACGGCGGCGCCGGCAACGACCAGCTTGAAGCCGGCGACGGCGACGACCGCCTTCGGGGACACTCCGGCAGCGACCATCTCGACGGCGGACCCGGCCTTGATCGCGTTGATGAACTGATTGACGGCAACGCTGTACTGATCGACGGAGAACTTCAGGGAGCCGGGATCCGCGACCTGGTCAGCGTCGAAACCGCGAGGATCAAGACCGGCGACGGCGACGACATTCTCGACGCCTCGGGATTCTCGGGTCCGGTCACGCTGATCGGCGGGTCCGGGAACGACACCCTGCGGGGTGGAACAGCGGCCGACCAGTTGCACGGTCGGTCAGGCCAAGATCTGCTCGAGGGTGGCGGCGGAGCCGACTGGCTCTCTGGCGGCGGCGGCAGCGACAGTCTGCTGGGCACCGCCGGGAACGACACGCTGATCGGTGGCACCGGAAACGACCTGCTCGACGGTGGCAACGACGACGATTCGTTGCTGGGCCGAACCGGCGACGATTCGCTGAGTGGTGGAGCCGGGAACGATCGGATCGATGGCGGCATCGGAAACGACCAACTTGTCGGCCTGTTCGGCGACGACATACTGATCGGCGCCTCGGGAACGGATTCGTTGATCGGTGGATCCGGCAACGATCGGCTGCTGGGAGGATCTGGCAACGACGTGGCCCTGGGGAACCAAGGGGACGACACGTTGCGAGGACAAGGTGGGGACGACACGATTGCCGCCGGCGACGGACAGGACGTCGTGGATGACGAGACGGCAATCATCGACGAGCTGTACGAGTTCCTACCCGACTGGATCGACACGTAGGACCGGCCGTCACACCTTCTTGGCCTTGCGGACCTTGGTGGCGATTTCGGCCAATACCCGCCGCGCCCGACCGACACCTTCGGTCGCAGCCGAGGCCAACGCAGCGTTGACCTGATTTTCCAGGGTGATCAGCATCTTGCGGAAGTGCTGGAATTCTCCCTCGATCGCCGTCGGGTTCTCGATCGGGCGGCGCGGCAGGATCTGCGTGTCATGCAACTCCTTCATCCATTCCTTCTTCCCGGCCGACTGCGTGTCACCGACATCACAAGCTTTCTGACACCGGGACAACTGCATGTGGGCATTCCGCATCATTCGACGCGCATCGTCCCAGGCATCCTTGTCCTGTCGGCTCGTGTGAGTGTTCTCGTCATAGTTGAGATCACGGTTGAGCCCGCTGAGTTCCGACATCATTCCATCGACCTGCTTGCGAAGCATGTCGATCTTGACGATCTCGGCCTGGATGGCGGACCAGTGCACTTCGATGGCCGTATAGAGCCCCTCGTTGACCAGTCCGCCACCTGCCGGATTTCCCTGGTTCGGCATCGCCATCGGAACACCCGGCATCACACCCGGCATCACACCCGGCATCACACCCGGCATCACAGCCGGCATCACAGCCGTGTGAATCACGATGCTGGTGTCGGACCCGGCCGGGGGCAAAACGAGTGGTTGGTCGAGCATCGCCAGTGGTCCACCAGTCGCCGGACCGGCACACGGTGTCCCGAACACCACCCACATGGACACCTTCGCCGGATCAACCCCGGTCGCCAACGCCAACCCTCTCAGTGTCGGGGTCTGACCATCAGCCAACCGGCACACCACCCCCTGAGGAGCAGCCGGTGGCCGGAACCAGGCCCAACCGTGGCAGTTTCCTGAACCATCCAGAGACAACGGCTCCCAATCGGCCGACGCCGGCTTCATGTCAAACGTCACTCGAGTGGCTCCGGATTGATTGACTGGACCGTGTCATCGGCCAGGTGGCCGCAGCCCCGATCGGCTGAAGACCACGGTTGCCCGTTCCACCGGGCACTCGGACGTTCGCCGGTTTCATGCTCCCGCCTGCACGCATCCGCAACCTAGTCTTCCTTCTGAAACCGAAATTCCTGTCCAGCCTTGAGCACATGGAGTTGGAGTCCCGTGGCCGACTGAAGTCCTTTCACGGCCGGCCTGTCGACACGGGCCTCCCGCGGATCAACCACAATCACGCTGTTCCGTCCCAGGACACGAAAACGCCCCTCGCTAACAACGATGGCCGTGGCCTCTCCGATGCCGACTCCGATCCGGCCGGGCTGGTCGAGCACAATCCCAACCAGGCGGTTCATCCGACGACGACGCACGAAATGCTGATCGATGATCAGGCTGGGGACGAGGCCGAGCCCACTAGCGGAGGGAGTGTTGCCGGACCGCAGAGTCTGTGTCTCGGGTGACCGGGAGATCATGACCGCCGACATCACCGCCGCGCCCGCACTGGTCCCTCCGACAACCAGTCCCTGGGCGTGTCGGCGGCGGATCACCGCGACCAGACCCGCCGTGTCGAGTGCCTTGTACAATGCCGACTGGCTTCCGCCGGGAAACCAGATTGCTGTCGCACTCTCGATCCGTTCACGAGCACTCCGCAGATCCGCCAGGTTGACGATGAACGATTGGCAGCCCAACGACTGGAACATCTTCACCGACGATGCCCCGCGATCCGGTCGACTCGACGCCTGCGGCAACACCGCAATGCGAGCCTGCCTGCCGCCGGAGAGTTTCACGAAGTGACGCCCGACCGAGTCGGGTGTCCCACCGCCACCGCCAATCACCAGCGGGCCGGGTCGCCGCTCCTGCTGGGCATTGGCCCGCACGGCGGATTTCGCCGACGACCCGTCGTTGTCATGCCGATCAAACGCCAATGCCACAGCCGATACCAGCGGCAACAGGACGGTGGCCAGGGAAACGATTTTCGTCATGGGTTTCCTCACGACACGGATCACCTGTACCAGCCTGTGTGCCCAGCCCGGACATCCAACTGATGAAAGTGGGCGATGAGGGACTCGAACCCCCGACATCCACGGTGTAAACGTGGCGCTCTAGCCATCTGAGCTAATCGCCCGGTGCGGGACCACTTTAGGGGATGTGGAGAAGGCCGAGCAAGGGGCCGGTTTGCACCCATCGATCACCCTGCCGCCGGCCAAGGATCACCGCCGACCCGGACAGGATCGGCCAACGTCCTGCAGTGTCCGCAACCGCGGCCCGCCCACAGACAAGCCGACGCACCGCGCTGGGCCGACGAGAAACCGACGACGAACCCTAGTTGCCGGCTCCGAATCGTCCCGAGGTCTTGCCGGACGAAACCGGCTGCTTCTTCAACCGCTTGCTGCGGGTGAACAGGCTCGACACCTTACCGCTGGATGCACGGTCACCGATGTTGCCGCCAACCGATCCGCTGGTGGCTCCGGACTTCAGGTTGAAGGGCCGATCGACCAGCCCGGGAACGAACAGGCGGCGACGGGGAACGTAACCGATGTGCGCCAGGAAGTCGCTGAGGTTGATGCGGCGAACGGCCGTCTCACGAGCCTCGGCCACCATCTTCTTGTGGTGAGAGATGATCTGGCGGAACTGCTGTTTCTCATTGTCGGACGCGGCTTGGCTGAGATCGGGGATACGGCCGACGACAAGGTACTTCATCTGGAGGTCAATCGTCGTATCGTCCTCGGTGAAGTCGTGGCTCTTCTCGGGAAACTGGGTGTAGAACACCCGTCGTCCGTCATCGAGTACCTCGTGGATGATCCGACCACCGATCCCGGCGATCATCTCGTGCAACTCTTTCCGATTGCTGGCTCCGTCCTGGTCGAAGTCAACCAGCCCAACGAAAGCGAACGCAGCCGGACGACCCGGTGCCCACAGCGGAGTGTAGACCAGGTCGTCGGGTTGGATCGGATCGTAGATGTCCTGCTTGAGAATGCGGGCTTCGGCCAGGTGGGCACCAATCACGCGAGTCACCTCGATCGAGCCCTTGATGTCCTCGAAACCGGGCGAGAACCGGTCGTCGGCGCCTTCGGCCACGTCGGCCTCTTCCTCGTCGCCCGTGTTGGCCGGAGCCGAGGGGCGACCGACACCGCGATGGTCCTGCCTGTAGATGCTGAACTGCGTCCGGGTGGTCAACTTGTCGTCACGACCGAGGTTGATCCAGACCAGGCCGCTGTCATTGTCCACCCAGCGGATCAGTCCGTCGGGCCGGTCGTAAGTGATCCGCTCACGCTTCCGCACCGCGTCGGTCAGAAAGTCGTTGATGTCCTCGAGTCGGTCGATCTGCGAGTCCGAATCCTTCTTGAGCTTGGCGTGGGCGTCCTTCTCCGTCTTCAAGTCGTTCTGCAGGTTGGTGTTGACTCCCCGCAGGGTCACGATCTGGTCGTCCCGCTTGCGGATCTCGGTCTCCTTGGTCCGGTTCGCGTCGTCACGCTCGCCCTCGGCCGCCTTGCGAGCCGTGTCGTGACCACTGGCAACATTCTGATAGTGCTGCTTCATCGCCGCCAGAAACTCGACCGACAACTGCTGGTTCTTTTCGGTCAGGTTCCGGTTCTCCGAGGACAGGTTGTCGACCTTCTGTTTCATCGCCCGAAGCGTCTCGGCATACGAATCACGCTGCAGTTCCGGCCCCCCCAGGGTCTTGATGTCGTCGACCATACTGCCCAGCACCGAATCACGACTGGTGTCGGTTGCGGCACCGACACTGGCGACACTGGGATACCCGACCTTCGACTTCAACTCGTTGATCTCGTCGAGGTATTGCCGGGAGAGGGACTTCTCCTTGCCGGCCTCTTCCGTCTTGGCCTGGAGATCAGCACGGATCTTGGCGCCTTCGTCGAACTGGACGTAGGTCACCACACCGAGGATCAACACCAGCATCACGCTGATGATCAAACCAACCTGCATTCCCATGGATTTTCCGGAGGCCATGACCTGTCCCCTGTCGAATGACTGGGTCACCCGGCCTTGATACCGGGCAACGATGATCAGCGAGAGCATCGAGAGAATCCCGACACCCTGTCTCTGAATTCTAGGCGGGGGTAGAGTGGAGTCAAGAAAACCCGCGACGGACACCTTTTCCAGTAACCGGTTTTGGCGATTTTTCCGGTCCCACCGGTGGCGTGAAAGAACGGCGATGAGCAATCCGGTCTACATTCTCGACGTGTTCTCCCTGGTCTTCCAGGTTTTTCACGGCCTGCCGCCGATGACCGGACCGGCCGGGCAACCGACCAACGCCGTCTACGGTTTCACCAGAGACGTGATCAACTTGCTGCGAGACCACCGGCCCTCACACCTTTTCTGTGCCATGGACTCGCCCGGCAAGGGCATCCGCAACGACTGGTATCCCGAATACAAGGCGAACCGGGACGAGATGCCGGCCGACCTGGTTCCGCAGATCGGCTTGATCGAGGAAGTGATGGCCGGCTTCGGATTGCCGGTACTGAAACTCGACGGCTGGGAGGCCGATGACATCTTCGCCACCCTGGCCCGACGGGCCGTGGAGGCAGGACACGAGGTCCGGATCGTCACCAGCGACAAGGACGCTCGACAGTTGATCGGCCCTAGCGTGCAGCTCTACCACATCCGCAAGAACACGATGCAGGACGAGGCCTTCCTGTCCGAGGCGTGGGGGGTGCGTCCCGACCAGGTCATCGACTTCCAGTCCCTGGTCGGTGACAGCGTCGACAACGTTCCCGGCATGCCACTGGTCGGCCCCAAGAAAGCCCGCACGCTGCTCGAACAGTTCGGGACGCTCGACGAAGTGCTCGCTCATGCCGACGAGGTCAACGGCAAGAAATTGAAGGAGAACCTCGTCACCTTCGCCGACCAAGCTCTGCTCAGCCGTCGCCTGGTGACGCTCTATGACGACCTCCCACTGGATCTCGACTGGGACGCCCAGAAGGTCGGTCCGCCTGACATCGAACGACTCGACACCCTGTTCGCCGAGCTCGGATTTCGGTCGTTCCCGGCCGAGGTGAGGACTTTGCTGGAGGAGGACAACGTTGGCGGACAATCCGGCAAGCAGGGACAGGAGGAGACACCGGGCAGCCGTGACGCCGGGCTGCAGGGCCAGCTCTTCGGACAAACCGACCGTCGTTGGACACTGGTCGACACGCCCGGCCAGTTCGAGACGTTTCTCGAGGAACTCGGGAGCCAGTCAAGGATCTGCTTCGACCTGGAAACCACCGGCCTGGACGAACTGACCGCCGACATCGTCGGCTGGGCGTTCTGCTGGGAACCCGGCCACGGATGGTACCTGCCGGTACGAGGCCCCCAGGGATCGAAACTGCTCGACCCCGACACGGTCCGTGACGCACTGCGTCCGGTGATCGAAAACCCCGAGATCGAGAAAACCAACCAGAACATCAAGTACGACATGCTCGTGCTGCGTCGGGCCGGACTCGAGCTCGCCGGGATCGGTGTCGACCCGATGATCGGACACTTCCTGCTCGATGCCGGAGCCCGCAGCCACTCGCTGGCCGCTCTCTCGGAAAAGTACCTCAACCACACCATGATTCCGATCAGCGACCTGATCGGAAAAGGCAAGAACCAGAAGTCGATGGCCGAAATCGACGTCGAGCAGGTGGCCGAATATGCCAGCGAGGACGCCGATGTCTCGTGGCAGATCGCCGGGATGGTCACCGAGGAACTCGAAAGGGACAACCTCTGGGACCTCTACTGGGAACTCGAACGACCGCTGATCCCGATCCTGGCCGAAATGGAATTCACCGGCATCCGGCTCGATTCCGACGAACTGGGCCGGCAGGCCGAGTCGGTCGGTGAACGGCTGGAGGCCCTGGTCGGTGAAATCCACGAGTTGGCCGGCCGCGAATTCAACATCGACTCCCCCAAGCAATTGCGGGAAATCCTCTTCGAAGAGCTCGGCCTGCCGGTCCAGAAACGAACCAAGACCGGCCCAAGCACCGACCAGAGCGTGCTCGAGAAACTGGCACCGATGCACCCTCTGCCCGAACGGATTACCAGTCATCGCCAGTTGAGCAAGCTCAAGAACACATACCTCGACGCCCTGCCGGCGATGGTGAACGCCGAAACCGGACGGCTGCACACCTCCTTCAACCAGGTGGCCGCCTCGACCGGCCGACTGAGTTCACTGCAGCCGAACCTGCAGAACATCCCGATCCGTACCGCCGAAGGACGGCAGGTCCGTCGGGCATTCGTCCCGGGAGACGACGGGATGGTGCTGCTGTGCGCCGATTACTCCCAGGTCGAACTCCGCGTACTGGCCCACTTCAGCGGCGACGAGGCCATGCAGTCGGCGTTCCGAGACGGGGTGGACATCCACGCGGCGGTTGCCGCCGAGGTGTTCGGGGTGGATGCCGCTGATGTCGACAGCGACATGCGGCGGATGGCCAAAGCGGTCAACTTTGGTGTGGTCTACGGCCAGAGTCCCTTCGGGCTCGCCGCCAGCCTGGGGATCCCCCAGTCGGAGGCCGCCTCGTTCATCGACGGCTACTTCGCCCGCTACCACGGTGTTGCCGATTACCTCGACCGCGTCCTCGACGAATGTCGCAAGCTGGGATACGCCGAGACGATCCGGGGACGGAGACGGCCGATCCACGGGATTCGACCGGAACCGAATCGGCAAAGAAACATGCCCGAACGGACGGCGATCAACAGCGTGATCCAGGGCTCCGCCGCTGACCTGATCAAGCAGGCGATGATCGGGGTCGACGGGGCGCTGAAACGCGACAACCACCCGGCCCGGATGCTCCTGCAGATCCACGACGAGCTGGTGTTCGAGGTGCCCGAAGGCGATCTCCAGTCGCTGGTGGAACTGGTGCGGCACGAGATGGAGTCGGCACTGACTCTCGACGTGCCGTTGGTCGTCGACTGTGCCGCGGGCGCCAACTGGCTGGAAATCGACGAGATCGCCGCTGTCTGATTGCGGGGCCGGGTTTTTCATTGACACCCTGCACAACAGCGTTCAACATGAAGCCACATCCCTTGGAGAACTCCTTTCTCCAGACAGATTTCCGTGCGAAGGATCCGCACGTTCAACTCTCTCCAACCCCTCGACCATGGACCGGTTTCTTCAGGCCACATTTGGCCATTTCGTACCCTCACACACTTTCTCCCCCTACAAGACAACTCCGTGCCACAGGATCATTGCGCTCCGGTCGTGGGACTGGTCGGCGGGATCGGGTCGGGCAAAAGTGCCCTGGCCAGATGGGTCTCGCGGAATTCTCGCGTCGAAGTGCTGGACGGCGACCAACTCGGACACCAGGCGCTCACCGAGCCCACCATCACCGGATTGGTCATCGAACGATTTCCCCAGGCCGGCCCCTCAGACACATCCTCCGCGACCGAAATCAGCCGTCCCACGCTGGCGGCGATCGTTTTCGGAGACGACCCCGAATCGCAATCGGCTCGGAACGACCTCGAAGCCATCGTCCATCCCTTCATCCGCAGGAGCCTTGAAGACCTGATCCAAAAACACCGCAACCGAATCGATTGCGAGGGGATCCTCGTCGATGCCGCCGTATTGCTGGAAGCTGGCTGGGACGACCTGTGCGATCACGTGGTGTTTGTCGATGTGTCCGAGGCCGATCGCCTGGCCCGGGTGACATCGACACGCAACTGGACACGCTCCGACTTCCTGGCCCGCCAGTCCAGCCAGTGGTCGCTCGAACGGAAACAGGCCCGCTCCGACACGATCATCGACAACAGCACAACACTGGAAAGCTCCGGGCCCCGCCTGCTGTCAGTCATCCACTCCCTCCGCGGCACGACCTCCGCGTCCTGCCTATGACCCCTTTCGACAAATCTCTTCTCGAGACAGTCCCATGAGCACCCCGTCCCCAACACCTCCCGACGCCACCGTCGACACCGCGCCGGCCACGGCGTTTCCGGCCGACGAGCGCTACGAGGAGATCAAGCAAAGTGACATGCACATCGCTGATCTCCAGCGGATGACCATGAAGGAACTGCTCGACCTGGCCCGTGAGGAGGAGGTCAGTGATTACTCGGGCCTCAAAAAGCAGGACCTGATCTTCCGCATCCTCAAGGAACGGACCAAGCTCAACGGGCTGATGTTCGGAGAGGGCACGCTCGAGATCCTCCCCGACGGCTTCGGTTTTCTCCGCAGTCCCGATTATCACTACCTGCCCTGCCCCGACGACATCTACGTGTCGCCCAGCCAGATTCGCCGGTTCGGACTGAAGAAGGGAGCCACCGTCGCCGGCCAGATCCGGCCACCGAAGGAGAACGAGCGGTACTTCGCGCTGCTCCGGGTCGAGGCCATCAACAACGAGGATCCCAACCTGGGGACGGGCAAGGTCAGTTTCGACGACCTCACACCCCTGCATCCCGAACAACGGCTCAACCTGATCACCACTCCTGACGAACTGGCCACCCGTGTGGTCGACATGATGTCCCCGATCGGAATGGGTCAGCGAGCTCTGATCGTCTCGCCTCCACGTGCCGGCAAAACAATCCTGTTGCAGAAGATGGCTCGCAGCGTCCTCGAAAATCATCCCGAGGCCTACGTGATCGTGCTGCTGATCGACGAACGGCCCGAGGAAGTCACCGACATGGAGCGGCAGGTCAAGGGGGCCGGCTGTGAAGTGATCAGCAGCACGTTCGACGAACCCTCCAGTCGGCACGTCCAGGTCTCGGAGATGGTCATCGAGAAGGCCAAGCGGATGGTCGAACACGGTCACGACGTCGTGATTTTCCTGGATTCCATCACCCGACTGGCCCGAGCCTGGAACAACGAGGTTCCGCACTCGGGCAAGGTGCTCTCCGGAGGCATCGATTCGGGCGCCCTGCAACACCCCAAGCGGTTCTTCGGAGCGGCCCGCAATGTCGAGGACGGTGGCAGCCTGACGGTGATCGCCACCGCCCTGGTCGACACCGGCAGCCGCATGGACGACGTGATCTTCGAGGAGTTCAAGGGCACCGGCAACACCGAGTTGCACCTCGACCGGCGACTCGTGGAAAAACGCATCTGGCCGGCCGTCGATGTCAACAAGTCCGGCACCCGCCGCGAGGAACTTCTGATGGACGAGGAGGAACTGCGGCTGGTCTGGGTACTCCGCCGTGTGCTCAACGACATGAACCCCGTCGAGGCAATGGAACTGCTGACCAACAAGATGCGACGAACCGAAACCAACGATGAATTCCTGATGAGCATGAACCTGGGCTGAGTCGCCCCGGATGTCTTGTCACGCCCCACCACGCGGCACCACGATGCCTCAACACCTTGACGTCTCGCCGATCGCACGACCCGACGACCGTTTCGCCGTGGTTGTCTCGAAGTACAACCCTGATGTCACCAACCGTCTCTGTGAGGCCGCCGTCACAACACTGGGACAACACGGGGTCACCGACGAGAAGATCCTGGTCGTGCCGGTGCCGGGATCGTTCGAAATCCCCGTCGTCGCCGAACAACTCGCCCGGTCCGGCCGCTACGCCGCGATCGTCTGCCTGGGAGCCGTGATCCAGGGCGACACGACTCACCACGAATACATCAATCACCAGGTTGCCGAAGGAATCCGGACGGCGGCACAGCAGACCGGAATCCCGGTCGCCTTCGGTGTGCTGACCTGCCAGAGCCTCGAACTGGCCCTGGACCGGGCCGGCGGCAAGATGGGGAACAAGGGCCACGAGGCGGCGATGGCCGCGCTGGAAACCCTGGCCACCCTGCGGGCGATCGGCAAGCCGGAGCAGGCCTCACGGGAAGCCAGCGGCGAGAGCGAGAGCGAGAGCGAGAGCGAGAGCGAGAGTAAGGACGAGGAAGACGGCGAGATGGCCGAAGACCAGTCCGATCCCAAGCGGCGGAGTGCCCGCCAGGCCGCGGTTCAAGCGCTTTACCAGGTCGACCTCAACCCAGACATGCCCACTTCGGCTCTCACCGATTTTCTCGATGGAGAACTCGAAGACCCGCAACTCCGGGCCTTTGCCGGACAACTGGTCAAAGGCGTCTCGACCCGACAGGTCGAACTCGACGAGCTCATCAATTCGAACTCGGACAACTGGTCGTTGCCGCGCATGGCCGGTACCGACCGGAATATCCTGCGGCTTGCCGCCTGGGAACTGCTCCACAGCGACGTTCCCTATCGGGTGGTGCTTGACGAGGCCATCGAACTGGCCAAGACCTTCGGTGACGCCCGCAGCCCCGATTTCGTCAACGGCGTACTCGACGCTCTGGTTCCCGCAAACCGCCGCGTGGCCGTTTAGCTCCGCAGCAGGCCCACCAACCCGGGCATCAACCGGGCAAACGCCCGGGCCCGGTGACTGAGATGCTGCTTGACCACCGGCGACAATTCGCCAAACGTGCAGTGGAATTCGCGAATCAGGAAATGCGGGTCGTAGCCGAACCCGTTTTCACCTCGAGCCTCATCGACGATACGGCCTCGGCAGGTCGCTTCGACGCTCAACCGCACCTCACCTTGCGGATCCGAAATCGCGACGTGACATACGTAGTGAGCCCCTCTCCGCTGGTCAGGAACGCCCTCAAGCCGTTCGATCAACAGGCGGTTGTTGGACTCGTCGGTCGCGCTCTCGCCACTGAAACGCGCCGAGAAGATGCCGGGGGCGCCATCCAGGGCATCGACACACAGACCGCTGTCCTCGCCAAGAGTCCATTGCCCCAGGAATTCGGCGGTCTGGGTCGCCTTCAGGGCCGCGTTCTCCCCGAAAGTCTCGCCGTCTTCAATCACCTCCGGCACACCGTCGAATTCGCTGACACTCTGGACGGTCACTCCGTGAGGTGCCAACAACCCCGCAATCTCGCCGACCTTCTTCACGTTGCGACTGGCAATCACCAGCAGAGGGGTCGTCACGCCCGAGTCCCTCACTTCAACTTCACGACCGGCATCAGACGCGGAGCCGGATCAAACGGAAGAACCTGGTCGAGCGGATTTCGCCGGGACGCACCTGGAACGAGGATGTACTCGGGCGTCAACGTCTTGGCTCCGGTCCGCGGATCCGGCTTTTGCTTGGCCTGGAACAGTTCCAGCAACGGACGAATCTGCGGATCCTCAGGCGATCCGAATTCCCCGACAGTCACGATCGACCGGTAGCGTTCGTGCAACACGAAGGCGCGAAACTGATCACGAGCCAGGATCTCGGCCAGTTGGGGATTGCTCCTGGCGAGCTTGGCCAGGTAACGATGGTCGTTGAGAATCCTCACCATTCGACGAGCCTTCGCGGCCGCCTGGTCCAGGCTGTCGCCGACCCGAAACGACTGCATGGCTCGCTGCAGACCGTTTTCCTGTACCGTCTGGGAACGCCCGGTCATGGTGGCAACGACCAGTGTGTAACGGCCACGGTTGCCGAACAGGGTGTGCGGTTCACCGCGATTGAGCTGTCGAACAAGATTGCTGACCGGTTTCTCCCCAGCCGGCAACAACGGGTTGCGGACCAGGAAGGCTCCACTGAACGGACTCGGGCGGCCCGGCGTCTTCATGTAAGTCCCGCCGGTGATCGATGCCGGATGGAACCGCTTGATGTACTTCAACGTCTTCTGCGCCCGCCAGTCACTGATACTGGGATAATTGCCTGCGATGACCGAGATCGCCGAACCCGGCAAGGTCAGTGGACGACGCCCCGGCCGATTCCCACGAACCCCGGCGGTGCGTTCAGCCTGCGAAAAGGTGTAGGCCGGGATGCCGAGCTTGCGGAGTTCGTAGACCAGCGAATCGGCCGCACCACGGGCCGTATTTCCGTGCAGGCTGGCAACGAAGATCATCCAGGGACCATGCCGGGTGGTGATCCGGTACCGTTTGCCGCGAACCGCTTCGATGGGCGCCGCCGAAACTGGTCGGGGCAGCTCCACCAGGCTCAGCAGTGTGACGGCCAGGACAACAGCCGGGCCAACCAGGCGAGGCTGCGACTGAAAGAAGGATGCGGGGCGCACGAGCGAGTCCCTTCGTTCCGTGCGAAATGCGAGTGATCGAGAGACCGGGCCGTTGGATCGGACCCGGGAGGGCGGGATACTAGCAGGAGACCGATTATGCGTCCAGAGGCCATCGGTCTCCGAGAACATCCTTCTGGATCTCCGTCAATTGCACGATTCCGCTGGTGGCCAGGTCCAATTGCCGATCCAGCGCATCCCGGGCGAATGCCCGCGACTCGGCGGTCCCCTGCACTTCGACGAACTCACCCGAACCGGTCATCACCACGTTCAGGTCAACTTCCGCCGTACTGTCCTCGGGATAATCCAGATCGAGTACCGGTTCGCCATCAACGACGCCCACACTGATGGCCGCCACGGAGTCGACGAAGACCTCACCCAGCCGACCTGACAAATCCGGAACACTGGCCACCGCATCGACCAGCGCAATGAACCCGCCGGTGATCGAGAGCGTCCGAGTTCCTCCGTCGGCTTCGAGGACATCACAATCGACGGTGATGGTCCGCGGTCCCAGGGCGACAAAGTCGACGGCCGCCCGCAGGCTGCGACCGACCAGCCGCTGGATCTCACTCGATCGCCCGTCCACCTTCTGACGTTCCCGACGCTTCCGGGGAGTCGTACTGCCCGGCAGCATGCTGTACTCGGCGGTGACCCACCCCGAGGGATTCTCGGGGTCATCCTTCCAGGGGGGCACGCCCTCCTCAATGCTCGCCGTGCACAGCACGGTCGTCTGTCCTGCGCGAATGTAGATGCTGCCCGGAGCGGACCCGGTGAACCCGCGTGTCACCTCGATCGCCCGCAACTGATCCGCCGCCCGCCCGTCATGCCGTGCCATGCTCACCTCACTCACCCAGCAACCAGAGCAACAGCCCCTTGGCCAGGTGCATCCTGTTCTCGGCCTGCGTGAACACCACGCTCTGTGGCCCGTCGATCACCTCGTCGGTCACCTCCAACCCCCGTCGGGCCGGCAGGTCGTGCATGAACCGACATGTTTCGGGTGCGGCAGCCATCAACCGGGCGTTCACCTGGTGCCCGGCAAACGCCGACTCCCGCTCGGACTTTTCCGACTCCTGGCCCATGCTGGCCCAGACATCGGTGTAGATCACGTCAGCCTCGGCAACTGCCGCCATCGGATCGGTCTCCACCACCAAGTCGGCGTCGGGAACCGCCACGGCAAGCAACTCCAGAAATTCGTTGTCGAACTCGTAACCGTCCGGGGCCGAGAGCGTCATCGACAGCCCAACCCGGCCACACGCGATCGCCAGCGACTTCGCGACATTGTTGCCGTCACCGACGAACACCAATCGGCGTGCCGCCAGATCGCCGAATGTCTCGCGGATCGTCAACAGATCGGTCAGAGCCTGGCAGGGATGACGATCATCGGAGAGCGCGTTGATGACCGGGCACGATGACAACTCGGCAAACCGCTCGATCGTCTGCTGCGAGAACGTCCTCAAGACCAGGACGTCCGAGTACCCGCTGATCACACGCGCCACGTCCTCGACGGATTCTCGGCCACCCAACCCGGCGTCGTCCGCCGAGAAGAACTGGCTGCTGCCACCCAATTGGGCCATCGCCGCATCAAAACTCGCCCGAGTTCTCAACGACGGCTTCTCGAAGATCTGGGTCAAAACCCGGCCACCCAGCCGGGAAGGACGGTCACCCCCGACCGCCGCCGTCTTCAAAGACGACGCCAAGTCCAGGATCTCACCGATCTCCTCAGCCGTCACTTCCAACAACGACGTCAAGTGCCTCATGACTCATCCTCTCCGTCCTCCACCTCATCCGTTTCGCCCCCTTCCAGGTCGCCCCCTTCCAAGTCTTCCACGTCCGATTCGACTTCGGCCCCTTCACTGGTGATTTCGCCGTCGTCCTCCAACGACTCACCAAGCTCATCCGGCACCGCCACCGAGGCGTTACTGGCCTCCGACTCGGCCGCCATCTCGCCGAGCACTTCGGCGATCACGTCACAGCCCCGGTCAACATCCGCGTCAGTGACGTTCAGGGCCGGCAACAGTCTCAGCACCGTGTCGTGGGTCGCATTGACCAACACGCCTCGCTCCATGCACTTGCCAACTGCCGGCGTGGCAGGAATCGACAGGTCGACACCGATCATCATCCCCTGGACCCTCAATTCTCGGATAATCGGCAACTCGGCCCGCAAGGCCTCAAACCGCTCGCGGAAACGGTCCGACATGACCTGGCAGTTCTCCAGCAGACCGTCTTCCTCAATCGTCTCGACGGTCGCCAGGCCAGCAGCCATCGCCAACGGGTTGCCTCCAAAGGTGCTGGCATGCATCCCTGGTCTCAGACTGGGAGCAAACTCGTGCTTGGCGATCACCACACCGCAGGCCACTCCGCCAGCCAGCCCCTTCGCCACGGTCATCACGTCCGGCTGGACCCCGTACTGCTGGTAGCCGTACCAGGTCCCGGTACGAGCCATCCCCGTCTGCACCTCATCGAAAACCAGCAGAGCCCCGCAGGCATCGGCGATTTCCCGAAGCCCCTCGAGAAACCCTTCCGCAGGCAGATTGACACCACCCTCGCCCTGGATCGGCTCAACCAGGATCGCACAGGTCTCCGAACCGGCCACGTCGCGGACAGCATCGAGATCGTTGAAGGCAACGTAGTCGAAGCCGGCCATCAATGGCCCCACGCCCTCGTGATACTTGGGCTGAGCAGTCGCGGTGGTGGCACCAAACGTTCGACCGTGGAAACCGTCATAGAAGGAAATGACGCGGTGCCGGCCGGTTTCGGCACCGTGCAGACGCACCAGTTTCAATGCGCCCTCGATCGATTCGGCACCACTGTTGCAGAAGAACGCCTGGCCGAATCCTCGTGTGCACAACGCCTCGGCAAAGTCTCCCTGTGGCTCGGTGTACCAGGTGTTGGGAATGTGGACCAGTTTCGAGGCCTGTTCCTGCAGGGCGGAAACCACCCGGGGTGGACAGTGCCCCAGGATGTTGCAACCCCAACCGGGAAACAGGTCCAGGTACTCGTTCCCCTCGGCGTCCCAGACCAGCGACCCCTCACCACGAACCAGGCTGATCGGATAGCGACCGTAATTGGGAATCACGTGTTGCTGGAACTGCGAAATCGTCTCTTCACTCGAACGTTTGGCCGAAATGTCCATCACGTACTTCTCCCTCTGAAACCGCCGGCGTGTCACAGAACAATCTCGGTGCCCACACCGGTGTCCGAATAGATCTCCAACAAGACCGAATGTGCCATTCGGCCGTCAACGATGTGCACCTTCTTCACGCCCGCCTGCAATGCCTCCAGGGCCGCGTCGACCTTGGGCACCATCCCGCTGTCGATCGAACCGTCGGCAATCAGGCCCCGGCACGAGGCCATGTCAAGATGTCCCAGCAGGCTGTCGGGATTGTCGCGGTCAGCGTAGATGCCGGGCACATCGCTGAGAAACACCAGCTTCTCGGCACCAAGAATCCGGGCCACCGCCGCTGCCGCCGTGTCGGCGTTGACGTTGAACAACTCCCCGTCACGGCCTCTGGCCACGCTGGGCAGTACCGGAATCCGCCCTTCCGCACAGGCCGACTCGATCATGCCCGTATCCACTTCCACCACGTGTCCGACTCGACCCAGGTCCACCTCGTGGCCGTCGTCGCCCTCGAGCCTCAGGGGCTCAGCCACCAGGCAATTCGAACCGGGTCCGGACAGCCGCACGGCCTGCCCCCCCTGCCTGGAGATCTCCCCGATCAACGATGCGGGGATCTCCTCGCCCAGGACCCGGGAAACGATTTCCAGCGTCGGTTCGTCAGTGTACCGACGCCCCTGGACAAACCTCGGCTCGATCCCTCCTGCGGCCATCGCCTGGCTGATCAACTTGCCGCCGCCGTGCACCAGCAGCGGCTTCATGCCGACCGTCTCCATGAAGATCACATCGGTCAACAGGCTGTTGACACTCTCGGGGGCCTCCAGGGCACTGCCACCGAGCTTGATCACGACGTACCGGTCGCGGAACTGGCGAATCCAGCCCATCGCCTCGATCAACACGCCGGCCTTGCGGATCGCGTCGTCCACGGGGGGCCTCGAGTGCTTCCGGAACAAACCCCAACCTGGAAGACGGGGGGTTCTGAAGGGGGAAACGTCCGATTGTAGAGGGTGCTGAAGACGAATCAAACCGTGGCAGCTTGGCCCGATTTTCCGGCGCAATTGGCATCTTCGGAGCGGCCTGCGGCGCGACATTCCCACGCCTTGGGTCCAAGCCGAAAAAAACCGCGTCATCTCCAGCATCTCCGCCACTCTCCCGCTATCGCCCCACCACGTCTCCTTCCACAACCGACTGGCACTCTCGCTACGTTCCGACCCTCCCACACCCAGTCACAGGATCTCGGCCCTCCAGGACGTTTCGGGTGCGCGCCACGGACCGGATTCCCCGATACACACACTTGCCCTGATTGATTGACTTCTTCGAGAGACGCCGCCTACGGGGTTTTCCGTGAGCCACTCGCACATGCCCATCAACCACCTGCTGCGGAATCTCGAAAATCGAGAACGCCGCACCGGTGACTCCCGTCCGACGTGGCTGGTCGAACTGATTGACCAGGCGGCCGATCTCTTCGAACCTCTGATGAGTGTTTCGCGGGTCGGCTTCGATTGCTGGCCGACCGAAAAAGACTGGATGGTCTTCCTGTTCCTGGGCGACACCGAGATCGTCGGGGGCCGCGACGATGGGCGACTCGATCCCCTCGAATTCCGCTTCGATCTGCTCGGACTGCTGGATCTGCTCGAGGACGTCCAACAGATCCAGTGGATGGTCCTGCCGGTCGGCAACGACCCGTCCGACAACGACCGTTCTTACATCTCTATTGTGGCCCATTACCAGGGCCACCCCGTCTCGCTGAGACTGCTCTCGATCTCTCCGGAAAATGCCGGACCGGGACTGAGACTGTTCCCCAACGGCGACTGCCAGCCGACCTGATCACGCCGCCATCACCATTCCGGCTGCTTGACCCATTCTGGAGACCCTCGTAGGCTGCCAACCACCTCACTCAAACCGGTTGGACATAGCCCGAGGATCTCCTGATGACTCGCTACCTGCACCGTCTGTCACCGACGGGATTCGCCCGTCTGCTCGCCGTGATCACCGTCTCGGGACTGGCCGCTTTGGCGCTGGCCCCACTGGCGGCCGGCCCCGCCGCCAAGAACACCCTGCCGGGGGCACGTCCAGAGATCGACGCTGGTCGCTTTCCGACTCTCCAGGCCGCCCTCGATGCGATTCCTCCCGAGGGGGGCATCGTCCGCTTGCCTCCGGGACACTTCGAGATCACCAAACCCCTGGTCCTCTCTCGACCGGACGTCACGCTGGTCGGAGCCGGCACCGCCACGCACATCCACAACGCGAACGTCCAGGGGAAGCCAGCCCTGGTCGTTCAGCACCCTGACGGCGAAAAGGTCAAGAGTGCCGATCGGCTGTGGCGGGTGCGCCTGGCCGACTTCCGGCTGACCGGAACGGCCAAAAGTGGCCACGGCGTGGTGGCCCTCTGGATCAACGAACTGTTCGTCCAGGGCCTGACCGTCAGCGAGCACGGAGGTGACGGTCTGAGGCTGGACCACTGTTACGAGGACCCTCGCATCAGCGACAGCCTGATCACCTACAACAAGCAGGTGGGGCTCAACCTGATCGGCTGCCACGACATCGTCGTCTCCAGCAACCAGTTCGAAGAGAACAACGATGCGTTGAGTTGCACCGACGGCTTCAATCTCTGCCTGACCGGCAACTGCCTGGACGATCACCTCCGACACGGAGTGATCATCGAGAACACCTACGGCTCGGTTCTTTCGGGAAACATGATCGAGGAGTGCCAGGGGTACGCGGTGATTCTCGATCGGGACTGTTATGGCAACACGATCTCGGCCAACGTCATTGCCCACAACGGCGGCGGCGTCGATCTCCGTGATGCTCATGGGTGCACGGTCAGCGCCAACACGCTGACCATCATGAAGACCCACGCGGTGCGGGTGGGACCCGGCAGTGGACGGATCACCATCACCGGCAACAACTTCTCCAACAGTTACATCGGCGAAGGCGGCATCAAGCGAAGGAAGAACGACGAGGCCGCCGCAGGACTGACCCTGGAAGGGACCCGCGACGTCACCGTCAGCGGCAACCTCTTCTCGAGCGTGCGACCCAAGGCCGTCGCACTCACCGGCCAGCCCAGCCATCATGTGCTCTTCGGAGACAACGTGCTGGTCGATGTCCCCAGTGATCACGCCAAGATCAAGACGACCGGCACCCTGGTGGTGGCCCCCGCCACCACGCCCCGCCGCTGAACGTCGCTCATCCCGTATCCCGGCCACCGATTCCATGACCACCGATCCCCACGACAACATGCTGCAGCCGCACGATTACTGGATGAGACTGGCTCTCGCCCAGGCACGGGCCGCGTTCGAGAAAGACGAGGTGCCCGTGGGTGCGGTGGTGGTTCATCAGGACAAGGTGATCGCCGAGGCGTTTAACCAGCGAGAGATGCTCAACGACCCGACGGCCCACGCCGAAATGATCGCGATCACACAGGCAGCCGAGGCGCTGGGAGATTGGCGACTGGCCGACTGCACGCTCTACGTCACACTCGAACCCTGCCCGATGTGCGCGGGGGCCATCGTCCAGGCACGCCTGCCAACGGTGATCTTCGGAGCCGCCGATCCCAAGGCCGGAGGATGCCAGTCGCTGTACGCCATCACCAACGACGAACGACTCAATCACCGGTCGATCGTCATCGGCGGCGTGCTCGAACACGAATGCGGCACGATCCTCAGCGAGTTCTTCCAGAAGCAGCGGGACCTGGGAAAGAAGTAACGGCGTCCCGGACAAGCGTCACAAGTTCCCGCCATCGGGGGGCGCTGTTAGAGTGGATCCCTCGCCATGATCTTCGTTCTCGACAACTACGATTCGTTCACCTACAACCTGGTCCAGCGTCTCGGGGAGATCGACCCGGGGCTCGAGATCCGGGTCGCGCGGAACGACCAGGTCGCTCTAGACGAGATCGAGTCCCTGGCCCCCGAACGGATCATCATCTCACCGGGCCCCTGCACCCCTGCCGAAGCCGGGATCAGCAAGGAGGTCGTCCTGCGATTCGGCCCCCGGGTCCCACTTTTGGGCGTCTGCCTGGGACACCAGTCGATTGCCGAGGCTCTGGGAGCGCAGGTGGTCCGGGCCGAGAGACTGATGCATGGCAAGGTCTCGAATGTGCGACACACCCAGGACGGGCTCTTCGCCGGGTTGCCCAGCCCCTTCGAAGCCACGCGGTACCACAGCCTGATCGTCCACGAGGATACCCTCGGCGACGACCTCCAGGCCTGTGCCTGGTCGGAAGACCCCGACCACCCGGCCGAATTGATGGGATTTCGACACCGGCAGTGGCCCGTGTGGGGAGTCCAGTTTCATCCCGAGAGTTACCTGACGGGCCACGGCACGACACTGCTGAAGAACTTCCTGGAACTCCGGCCCCCCGACACCGAATAGACGCCCCCCCCCATGTTCACCGTCGACCAGGCCCTGGCCTCCATCGAATCGCACGCACAACCCGGACCGACCGAGTCGGTTCCGCTGGCCGAGGCTCTCGGACGTGTCCTCGCCCAACCGATCGACAGCGACATCGATTCGCCTCCCTTCGACAAGGCCCTGATGGACGGCTTCGCCGTTCGCGCCGATGATCTCGCCGACGGGACGGCGCGATTGACGGTCGTCGAAGAGGTGACCGCCGGACAGGTCGCCTCCAAAACCGTCGCCTCGGGGCAGGCGATCCAGATCATGACCGGAGCCCCGATGCCCGAGGGCGCCGACGCGGTGGTGAGAGTCGAAGACACGCAGACCGAAAACAACGGGGACCAGGTGCTGGTCTCGATCGACACCCAACCGGTCACCGCCGGCCAGGACATGATCCGGCAGGCGACCTCGATGCGACGGGGCGATACCGTGATGCCGGCCGGACGCCAGCTCAGGCCCCAGGAACTGGGTTTGCTCGCCGAACTCGGCCAACACTCCCTCACCGTGCATCGCCGGGTGCGGGTCGGAGTGCTCGCCACCGGAGACGAACTGGTCACCATCGATCAACAGCCCGGTGCCGGGCAAATCCGCAACTCGAACGAGACCATGCTTGCCGCCCAGGTCCGGGCCTGTGGCGGTGAGGCCATCGAACTGGGCATCGCCCGCGACACCCCCGAAGACCTGGCTCAGCATATCACCGCAGGACTCGACTGTGACATCCTGCTGCTCTCCGGAGGCGTCTCCGCCGGCCGACTCGACCTCGTTCCGGCACAACTCGAAGCCGCTGGTGTCGCCGAAGTGTTCCACAAGGTGAAGGTCAAACCGGGAAAACCGGTGTGGTTCGGCACCTCCGGGCACGCCATCGTATTCGGCTTGCCGGGCAATCCGGTCAGTAGTATGGTCTGCTTCGAATTGTTCGTCCGCACCGCACTTCGAAGACTCGCCGGACTCGCCCCCGCACGACCCATCCCCTCGGCCGCTCGTCTGACCGTTGATTTCGAGTTTCGCGGAGATCGGCCGACTTACTTCCCCAGCCAACTCGATGACCACCCCGACGGACCACGTGTCGCCCCCGTCGATTGGCACGGATCCTCGGACCTCCGCAGCACCGCCGATGCCAACGCCATGATCCACTTCCCCGCAGGGGACCGGACCTACCAGGCCGACCAGTGGATTGAAGTGTTCCCGTGGGCCGGACGCTGCTGAGTCCAACACCATCAGACCACATCCCCAACTGCCCGGGCTCCATGGAAGGACCGGCTCGATGTCCACAACCGAGCCCACCACAACGCTCGGCCTGCCGTCTCGGGCCGCCTGGACGGCCGGAGCTGCCTCGGCGCTGCTCACCTGGGCTGCGTTCTTTCCCTTCGATTGGGGCGTCCTCGGATGGATCGCTCCCGTCCCACTCATCGTGCTCGTCCGGCTCCCCGTCCCCCCGCACCGAATCTCCCTCCCGCTTTACCTGACCACCCTGGTGGGCACCGCCGCATCGCTGCAGTGGATGCGTCTCGGCGATACCTGGATGATCCCCGCCTGGCTCTCCCTGTCGGCCTACCTTGCCATCTACACGCCTCTGCTGGTCGCGGTCGCCCGGACCGCGGTGCACCGTTTCAGAGTCCCGATCGGAGTGGCCGTCCCCCTGGCCTGGGTCGCCACCGAGTACGCGAAGGCCCACGTCATGACCGGCTTGGCGTGGTACTTCCTGGGACACACCCAATACCGTTTTGTCGAGCTGATCCAGGTCAGTGACCTCGTCGGTGCCTACGGCGTCAGTTTTCTGGTCGCACTCGCCGCTACGTCTCTCGCCCTGGCCCTTCCCGCAAGCTGGCTGTCCCGATGCGGGTGGTGGCCTGCCGACGAGGAGAACCCCGCGCCATCGGTTTCGCCACGGCAAACGTCGACAACGATCATCGCCACCGTCGTATTGATCGGGCTGGCACTGGGATACGGGATCCTGAGACGTGGACAGGCCCAGTTCACCGCCGGACCGCGCGTCGCGCTGGTGCAGGGCAACTTCACCTCGTCGTTGAAACACGACCCCGAAGCGTTTGCCAACATCTACCGGGTCCATCGCAGGCTGACAGGACTGGCCGTACAGGAACAGCCCGACGTGATCGTGTGGCCCGAGACGATGTTCCGCTATCCGTTGCTGGAGGCCGCCGAGGGACTCGACGACGAACAACTCAGGGAGGTCGCCCCGCGAATTCCCCCCGGCGACTGGAAAAAGACCGACGTCCGCGATCTGCTGGGAGACCTCGCCGCCGAATCGGGCGCCGGTCTCATCGTGGGACTCGAACGGTTCCAGGCCGACCGCAAGCAGCTCCGCGTATTCAACTCAGCTGTCCTGGTTCAACCCGGAAACGGTCTGGCCGCCGACTACGACAAGATCCACCGCGTGCCCTTCGGAGAATACATCCCGCTTGCCGACACGCTGCCCTGGCTCCACCGCCTCACGCCCTTCCCCGCCGATTTCGGCATTTCTGCCGGCAACTCCGCGACCGTGTTCCAGCACGGCGAGTGGCACCTGGCTCCATTGATCTGTTTCGAGGACACCGTGCCGCACCTGGTCCGGGGAGTCGTTGCCGGAGCCAGGCAACAGAAACGGGCTCCGGACGTGCTGGTCAACCTGACCAACGACGGCTGGTTCCACGGATCCAGTGAACTCGATCAGCACCTGGTCACCGCCGTGTTCCGATCGGTCGAATGCCGCACGCCGATGGTCCGAGCAGTGAACACGGGAATCTCGGCGATCATCGATGGCGACGGAGTGATCCGGACACCGACAATCTTCATTGACGGTGATGCGGAAATCGCACTGGAAACGGCCGCGAGAGACCCGTCGCTGAGTGACGTGGAGCGGGAGGAGCGGAAGACGAGCATCGAACGGGCCCGTCGCACCGGACACCGCAACCCGATGACCGGCCGCTGGCGGCGGCAACTCAACGCCGTGCTGGTCGACGTCGTCCCACTCGACTCACGGCAGAGTCTCTATGTCCGCACGGGCGACTGGTTCGCCGCATTGTGCCTGCTGGCCTCGATCGTGATCATCGTTGCCGGACTCTCCGGAGCCTGGCGGCGCCGTCGGGCAACCGCCAACGGCCAGTGAACCGACCTCACGTGGTGGCCCATGACGGTCCCCCGGGTTCACTCGTGCTATCATGGAGGCTCCTCCTCCCGGGATCTCTCCGTATGTTCCTCGACCGCGTCACGATCCACTGCCTGGCCGGCGACGGCGGAAGCGGCTCCATGAGCTTCCGACGAGAGGCCCACATTCCACGGGGAGGGCCTGACGGAGGCGACGGTGGTCGGGGCGGTCACGTGATCATCCGGGCCGAGGAGAACATCGGCAGCCTGGCGGCCCTGTCCGGCCACCACCACTGGCGAGCCGAACGCGGTCAACACGGGCAGGGACAACTCAAGACCGGACGCTCGGGAGAGGACGCCATCATCAGCGTTCCGCCCGGAACCCTGGTGCGTGACGCCGGACGCGGACATCTGCTCAAGGATCTCGTCGAACCCGGCGAGCAAGTCATCGTCGCCAAGGGAGGCAAGGGAGGGCAGGGGAACAAGAGATTCGCCACAGCCACCAATCGAGCGCCCCGGGAATTCGAGGAAGGCGGTGTCGGCCAGGAACGCCGGGTCTTGCTCGAACTCAAACTGATCGCTGACGTCGGCCTGATCGGCAAGCCGAACGCGGGAAAGTCGACGTTGCTGAGCCGTCTCTCACGGGCGAATCCCGAAATCGCCAATTACCCGTTCACAACCAAGTACCCCAACCTCGGACTCGTTCGAGTCGACCTCGACAACCAGTTCGTCGTCGCCGACATCCCCGGGCTGATCGAAGGAGCTCACCAGGGCGTGGGACTCGGTCACGAGTTCCTCAGGCACGTCGAACGGACCCGGGTTCTGGTCCACCTGGTCGAACCCGAGCCGATGGACCAGACCGATCCACTCGAAAATTACCGGTCGATTCGTGACGAGCTCAGACTCTACAACCCCGAACTGGCCCTGCGACCTGAACTGGTCGTTGTCACCAAGTGCGAACTGCCAACCGCCGACGAGACCGCCTCGCGACTCGACGAGGAACTCGACGTCCCCGTCCGAAGAATCTCGGCCGTCACCGGCACCGGACTCGGTGAACTGATCGGAGCCACGCTTGGAGCCCTGGCGGAGTCCGAACCGGCATGACCAGCTTCGAATACTCCAAGTGGGACGGATCCCAGGAATTCACACCGCAGTCGGCCGACAGGATCTTCGACCAGATCGGAGAGCACCTGCTCGACTACGGCGAACACCTGCTGCCCAACCTCGAGGACTGGGAAGAGGAGCATCCGGAAGTGATCGAGATGCTCATCAAGCGGGGACTGGTCGAGAAAGACGAGGAGGGCCGGTTTCATGTCACGCCCCGGGGAGTGCGACGGGTCGAGAACAAAGCGCTCGAGGAGCTGTTTCTGCTGGGCGAAAAGGGACAATTGGGCAAACACGACACGGCAACCCGCGGCCCCGGGGAAACCAAGCACGAAGAATCCCGTCCCTACGAGTACGGCGACCCCGTTTCGAACCTCGACCTTCACGGCACACTTCGAAATGCCCTGGCCCGACAGGGTGGTGGAACCCCAGTCGGGATCACCAACGACGACCTCGAGGTCTACGACACCGAATACCAGGCCGCGTGTGCCACCGTGGTCCTGCTGGACATGTCCGGAAGCATGTCCCGCTTCGGCAAGTTCGGCCAGGCCAAGAAAGTCGCCCTGGCAATGAACTCGCTCGTCCGGGATCGCTACCGCGGCGACTTTCTGCAGGTGGTGGGCTTCTACACCTACGCCACACCGCTCTCCGAACGGGAACTCCTCTACTCGGCTCCCAAGCCGGTCAGCATCTTCGACCCCCGAGTCCACCTTCGGATTCCGCTCGACAATCCCCCATCCTTCGTGCCCGAGCATTTCACCAACATCCAGGCCGGACTCCAGTTCGCACGCCGCGTTCTCCGTCGACAACCAGCCCAGAACAAGCAGATCATCACGATCACCGATGGCGAACCGACGGCCCATGTCGAGGGACGCGAGGTGGTACTGGTCTATCCACCTGCGGAAAAGACCGCCCGGATCACGCTCCAGGAAGTCCGTCGGTGTGCCAACGAGGGCATCCACCTGGCCAGCTTCGCCCTGATCGAAGACTACTTCTATCTGGACCTGGTGAACTTCGTCGAACAAATGGCCCGCGTCTCGGGTGGCGTCGCCGCCTACTGCAACGCGGATGACCTGGGCAACATGATCATCGACAGTTTCGTCGCCGGCCGACGACGACGACGGGCGATGTGACCCCCCCCTCAAGGGCACCACCATGGCCGAACACTCAAGACGCTCGATGATTCGCACCACCGCTGCCGGTCTTGCCGGAGGGCTCTCGACGAGTCTCCTTGCTGGCCAAACACGGCCCAGGGCTCCGAAAATTCGGATCCACGATACCAGCGTGATCAGCCACCTGGCTCATCGTTATCACGGCTGGCCGACGTTGGCCCGCCGCAGGAACGGCCAGCTGCTGCTGGTCTGCTCGGGTGGCCGTGAATCCCACGTCTGCCCTTTCGGGCGTGTCGAACTGATGCGCAGCGATGACGGCGGCGTTCACTGGACGTGGCCACAGACCCTGATCGACACCGCCATCGACGACCGCGACGCCGGGGTGGTGGAAACTCCCAAGGGTTCGCTGCTGGTCACCACCTTCACGTCACTGGCCTTCGAACAACCCAGTTACTTCGCCGGGTCCGGCAAGCAACGGATCGCTCGATGGAAAGCGGCACGCGATCGCGTGCCCGAAGCCACGAGGAAAAAGATGCTCGGCGAATGGATCATCCGCTCGACTGACGGGGGCCAGAGCTGGTCATCCCCCTCCCGCTGTGGAGTCAACAGTCCCCACGGCCCCGTCGCACTCTCCGACGGACGACTGCTCTACGCGGGCAAGGAACTCTACAACGACAAGAACCGCATCGGAGTCTCCGTTTCCACCGACGACGGCATCACCTGGAAGTGGCTGGGCACCATCCCCACCCGACCAGGTGACGATCACCACCAGTACCACGAATTGCACGCCGTCGAGGCGGCTCCCGGCCGCCTGATCGCTCACATCCGCAACCACAACCCCAAGAGTGCCGGCGAGACGCTGCAGAGCGAGTCGACCGACGGCGGTCGGACCTGGACCACTCCCCACGAGATCGGGGTCTGGGGACTGCCCTCGCACCTGCTGAAGCTGGCCGACGGCCGACTGCTGATGAGTTACGGACACCGTCGTAAGCCATTCGGCAACCAGGTGCGACTCAGCGACGACGCCGGCACGACCTGGTCGGAACCCAGGGGGCTCTCGGTGGATGGCGCCGGCGGCGACCTGGGATACCCCTCGACGGTCCAACTCGACAACGGCCATCTGGTCACCGCCTGGTACGAGAAGATGAAGGGCTCGTCGTTGGCCGTGCTCAGGCAGGCGAGGTGGCAATTGACGGGTTAGCCCTCCGGGGACGGATTCGGACAACATCACGAGACGACACAACCAGGAGACCGACAGATGAACCGTGTGCGGATGGGTGTGATCGGGTTGGGCTGGTTCGGCGTCAAACACTGCGAGGCCCTGGCCGCCATTCCGCAAGTCGAACTGGCTGCCGTCTGCACGCGGACCGAGTCGAGACTGGCCGAGGTCGCCGGCACGTTTGACGTGCCCTCCGCATACACCGACTACACCCAGTTGCTGGCCGATCCCGACATCGACGCCGTCAGCATCGTCACCATGTGGGACCAGCACACCGAACCCGCCCTGGCCGCACTGGCAGCCGGCAAGCACGTCTTCCTGGAAAAACCGATGGCCTCCACCACCGAGGACTGTCGGGCGATCGTCGCAGCAGCGAACGCCAGTGACCGGGCCTTCATGGTCGGACACATCTGCCGCTTCAATCCCCGTTACGCCGCGGCGAAGCAGGAAATCGACGAGGGAAAGATTGGGCGGATCGTCTCGATGTACGCTCGCAGGAACATCCCCGCGGCGGTCACCACCGAGATACTCGAGAAGATCGGCCCGATCGCCGGCGACGGGGTCCACGACACCGACCTGATGCTGTGGTACTCCGGAGACCGGATCGTCTCGGCCTACGCCCAGTCGCTCTCATGGCGAAACAAAACTCACCCCGACCTCGGCTGGACCATGTTCCGATTCGACTCCGGTGCCATCGGCGTACTCGAGAACATCTGGTGCCTGCCCGACCACACACCGTTCCAGATCGACGAACGACTGGAGATCATCGGGACCGAGGGGTCCATTCACGTCCAGGAAACGCACCCCAACTTCTCGGTCGTTGATGCCGATGGCTGGCGGTCGCCCGATACGACCTACTGGCCAACCCACTTCGGGAGACTGCGAGGGGCACTCGTCGACGAACTGGCCTACTTCGCCACCTGCGTCCAGGAGGGCCGGAAACCGGACGTGATCACACCCGAGGAATCCCTGGCCGCCGTCGAAGCCTGCCTGGCCGCCGAGCAATCCGCGACCACTGGCGAGGTCGTGCAATTGTAGAGTGCGACACACCCGCTGGGTGCGATCGAGAAGCCAACCGGCCGCGGCGGCCCGAGGTCAACCCTCAGGCCTACTTCTTTTCCGCCGGCTTCTTGTCTTCGGGCTTCTTCTTGGGCTTGGGCTTCGCAGCCTTCAGTTCCCAAGTCACCAGCCGGTGATGCCCGACGGCGTAAACCGTATCGTGCGGCTCGTTGACGACGAACTGGTGCACGTGCATGGGAGCCTTCTCCTGCTTGATCAGCTTCCCGCTCTTGGTGTCGTAAACCGAGATGAAGCCGTTGTGGTCTCCGCCGGCAACGATGAACCACGCACCGTCGGGAGAAAACACAATCTGCTCGACCAGGCCCTTGAACTTGCCGTCCTCGAGCTGGTGCAGCTTCTTGCCAGCCTGCCACTCGAAGACCTCGATCCGCGAGGGACCGCCCAGGTGATCGATGTTGCCGATCTTGCCGATGCCGCCGACGGCCAGCAGCTTGCCGTCGTGGCTGAAGGAGACACTGCGGATGCCACCGATCGAGTGACGTCGCTGGCGAGGATCCCAGGTGTACATCACCGGGGACTCGAGCGTCTTCAGCATCTTGCCGGTCGCCACGTCCCACACCACGATGTGACCCACCTTGTCGGCGGTCGCCAGCCACTTACCATCATACGAGAAAGAGACGGCGTAGAGCATCGAGGGGTAGTTGTTCGGCGTCATCGGCTTGTGCTCTTTGAGCGTCGCCTTCAGCTTGCCGGTGGCCACATCCCAGACCTTGACGTCCATGTCGTCCGACACGCTGGCAACCAGCTTGCCGTCCGGACTGGCAGCCACACGGCGGATCCGTTTCTTGTGAGCGTCGGCGACGATCCGGATCTGCTTGCGGGTCTCGGCGTCCCACCACACCAGCCGGCGGTCGTAGCTGCCGCTGACGACCGTCTTGCCGGCCAAGGCCACCGTGGTCACGTAACTGCGATGTCCCTCGCCTTCGAACACCTTCGACTCGGGCTTTTCGGCACCGAAGTCGTACTCATAAACCTTGAAGTCGGAACTGCCGTAGTAGATCCGGTCGGACTCGGGAACCCGGTCAATGCCAAAGGCGATGCCCTGGGACCCAACGTTCTTGGCGAGTTTCAGCTGCTTGGGATCGGCGGCCATGTCAGACGGCTTTCGGTTGGAGGAGTGTCGCGTGTTGTGGATCGGCGCGGTCTCAGGCGAGTACCTCGTCGATCGGCTGCGCTCCAAAGTCGGAAATCGGCAACGGACGGGCACCGACGAAATATTCCTTCTCGTGGTCGATGCCCAGTGCCTTGAAGATCGTGGCGAACAACTGCCCGGCCCCGATCTTGCCCTCGGCCACGGTCTGGCCATCGGCGTCGGTCTTGCCATAGACCGATCCGCCCTTGATGCCGCAGCCCGAGAGGCTGGTGCTCCAGGCGTTGGCGAAATGATCGCGTCCGAGGCTGGGATTGATCTTGGGTGTTCGGCCGAACTCGGCCAGTGTGATCACCAGCGTCTTCTCCAGCAGCCCACGTTCGTCGAGATCGTCGAGCAGGACCGACATCGAATGATCGAGATCGGCGCACAACTCCTGGTGCGTTTCGAAGTTCTGACCGTGGCTATCCCACCACGCACGGGCGACCTTGACGAACGGAACGCCGGCCTCGATCAGCCGCCTGGCGACCAGACACTGCTGGGAGAACTGGGTCGGACCGTACTTCTCCCGCACCGGGGTCGGTTCGTCTTCGATGTTGAACAGCTTCTCGCTGGCCATGATCCCGCGGACCCGCTGGTAGGCACTGGTGTGACTGCCCAGCACGTTGTTGCGGCTCTGCCGGCCCTGAGTGAAACGGCGGGCGAGCAAATCGCGAAGGTCGGCGCGTTCCTTGTGATCGATGTCGCTGACCGCCTCGAGACGCCGGATGTTGGGCGGGATCATGCTATCCGAGAGGAACATCGGAGCGAACCGGGCTCCGAGGAAACCGGAGGTGCCCTTCCGGCGTCCTTCGGTCGAGGTATAGAAGCTGACGTAGTCAGGCACCTGGCTGTCAGCTCGACCCAGTTCGCGAGCGATGATCGCCCCCAGGTCGGGGTACTGCAGGCCCTGCTCCTTGCGTCGCCCGGTCTCCATCAGGGCCGCCCCGCCACCATGGTCACCGATACCGGTGCTCAGGCTGCGGATGATCGCGGTGTCCTGCATCCGCTGAGACATCTTCGGCAACAATTCACTGATCTCGACACCGGGAACGTTTGTCGAGATCGGCATGAACGGGCCACCGGTCGGACGACCCGGCTTCGGATCCCACGTCTCGAGCTGGCTCGCCCCACCGGCCAACCACAGCAGGATCACGTGCTTCTGCTGCTTCTTGATCTCGGCGGCGATCGCCGGATTCTTCAGCACGTCCAGCACCGTCATGTCCTGGGCAAATCCCCCCGCAGCAGCTCCGGCAGCCGCCGCACCGAGGAACCCGCGCCGGCTCACTCCGGCGGACAAGTTGCGAATCGAATCGCTCTTCGAACGTGTCATTCCAACCACTCCTTATTGCCCACGGGATCGGGGCCTGGGGTATCGTCGGTTATCAGTAGTTGAACCGCAACTCGGGACTTGTCAGCAGCGCCCAGACCATCTGCTGGATAGCCGCCACACGCCCGTCTGTCTTTCTTTTCGTCAAAAACGCTTCGAACACCGCAATCTCGTCGGCATCCGGTGCCCTGGACAACGTCGATTCGAACGCCCGCGCGATCAACTGGCGGCGATCGGTGATCAACTTCAGCGACCCGACCAGTCGATCGGCCGAGTCCCTGAGCAGGTTGTTCTGGATCCGATCGTTGTTGGAAAACAGCAGGGCCTCGTCGACGCTGACCTGGAAATTGTCACTGGGCAACTCGATCTGACCGGCCAGGTCGTTCGACTCGTTTTCCAGGCTCTCCCGGCGTTTGGCCCATTCGGCTGTCGTCGCCTGGGTGGTGATCTGAGCCGGATTCGACGCCGCCACCAGCAGCGACAGGGAATACTGTCTCGGAGTCAGCAGCCGCACGCTGGCCACCGCGAACGTCTCCGGCGGCGGAGCTTCACCCTTGCCGCTGAACCGGCTCGAGATCGCGTAGGCGTCGCTGAGCACAATGCCACGGATCAACCGCTTGAGGTCATACCCGTTGGAGGCGAGGTCCCGGGCGAGCCAGTCGAGCAGTTCGGGATGCGAGGGGTCGTTGGCCGAATGCATCTGGTCAGGAGGATCGACGATCCCCCGGCCCATCAGCCGCAGCCAGATCCGGTTGACGATCGCCCGCGAGAAGAACCGCCGGTCCTTGGTCTGCAATGCCACCTCGACCAGCTTCTCGCGAGGACTGAATCCGGGGACCTTGGCCGGAGGGGCCTTGGCGTCCTTCATCTGCCGCTTGACCTCGGCGTCCTCGGCCTTGCGCTGCTTGGCCGTTTTCTTGACTTTGGGTTCGGCCACCTCGGTCCCGGTCAGGAACATGAATCGGGCCTGCTTCTCCTTGCCCGCGGTCGTCTTGAACTTGATCGATCCGCTGAACTTCTCGGCCAACGTGTTCTTCTTGGTCATGTATGTGCGAGTGAAGAACGAGGCCATGCCGTAAAAGTGATCCTGCTTCCAGTCGTCGACCAGGGGATGATCGTGGCACTTGGCACAGCTGACATTGACCCCGAAGAAGAGCACGCTGGTGTCGACGGTCAGGTCGTCCAGGCTGCCGGCCCGAGCCTTCAGGAACGCCAACGCCGGCTTCTCGGACGCGTCCCCCTCGCGGCCCACCATCATCTGGCGGAACAATTCGTCCCACGACCGGTTCTCCCGGGCCGCCGCGAGCAGGTACTTGCGGAACTCACCGTCGTTCTTCTTCGCAGCCAGCAACAACAGGTCCAACTCGTTGCGATGGTGGTAGGCGAAATCCGGACTGGCCAGCAGGCGATCGGCCAACTGGGTCCATCTCAGTGGTGACGACGATTCGACAAACTCCCGCGTCTCACCCCGGGTCGGAATTCGACCGGCCAAGTCAAGTGTCATGCGACGGATCAGCCCGGCACGAGAGAGCAACGGGGCCGGCTTCACCCCGGCTTCCACCCACCCCGCGCGAAGGTAGTGATCGACTGCAACATTGATCGGCCGATCTTCCGGCAACAGGTCGGCCGCAGGGACCGACGTCGGCAGAACCAACAGAGACCAGGCCAAGAACCAGGGAAATCTCATGAGAACCGTGGTGACGAAGGGAGTGGGCTGTGAGACGGTACCGGGAGGGCACGTCGGCGGGAACGGCCGCAAACCGGCCGCCGGTTTCCCATTTTACCGCGTGGAGTGACCACCAACAACGGCAAGGATGCACGCCGGTCCAAATCGGCCAATTCCCCGGAGGCGTTCGACCGGTTTTCGACGTCTAACGCCGACGCCGTTCAGCCGGAGGTGCCGGCGGAACCGCCGACTGCCGTGCCGGAGGCTTCTTGTTCCATCGCGCAACCGACCAGATCGAGTGGCTGCCCATCACCCCCTTGGCCACATCCTCGAAAATCCCCCGCAACCTTGTCGGGGTGATCCGTTGGTTCTGGACGACGCGCTGCATCAGGAACCGCCGGTTCCGTCGGTCGTAAGCAAAAAACTTCCCGTTTCCCAGCCGATCGTTTTCCGACAGCATTCTCAGCAACGCCGCTGCCGGCACCTTCGACGCCTTGGCGGGCATTTCCTCCAGCCACGCCATCACCCAGATCGTGCCGCCATTCTGGCTGATCACAGCCGACATGGCGAAATCCCACTCCTGGCCACCCTGTTTGGAGTGAAACTCGAAGTCGTACCGCGACCCGGCCGCGCGTGGCTTGACGCCCACGGATCGCAGCATCCGGCCCAGTCCCTCGGAATCGATCGCCCCGGTGCTGGTCGACCTATCGGCCGCATCGGACCAGTCAACCGCAAAGGCGCCCAGCACGAACAGGACTCCCGTCACACCAACCGTTACGCGAGTCGCCATCGTCCGCACTCCCTTGCCGACGCCGTCGTTGATTCCCCTAGCCGCTCCCGGAATCCGACTCGCCCAGCAGGTGATCCAGGCAAATCTGCGACCATGTCTCGAACGACTCACGATCGTCGACCAGGTCGCCGGGAGTGGCAAATCCTGTTTCGATTATCGACTCTTCGCGAGGACGAACTTTGGGCTCATCCAGATCGAAGACGTGTACCACGCCAAGGTGCACCTGTCCCACCTCGGTCAAATCGTCGTTGATCAGCCCCACGCACTGCTCTGTGTACCCGGTCTCCAGAAACACCTCCTCGGCAATCTCACGCTGCATCCCTTCCTCGTAGGGAGACCTTCCGGCCTGGGTGTCCTCTGAGGAAATGTGGCCGCCGATGCCGATGGACCGTTTGCTGTGCAGCCGACCCTCCCCCTGCTCGGTCCCGCGACGGTAATGGAACACCCGGCCCTCGTGCCGAAACACGCAGTAGGGAATCAACTGCTTCAGGCTCGGATCCTCTTCCACCGTATCTCTCGGCCGGAAGCTCATCTGGGCCGGATCGAGCAGTCGCTCGAGGTAGTCTTCGATATCGGGGCAGAACCCCTGGAAGTGCCCGATCTCGTGGAACAGGCTGGTGGGAACCACCAGAACGTGTTCGACCGGAAAATCGCTCGTCATCCTCTTTGTCTCCCTCGGTCGACTCCCGGCTCAACGCCGCGGCACTCCGACCAGTTCAGTTGTCTTCTCCAGGACCGACTCGGACCGCATCAGGGTCTCGCCGACCAGGATCGCACTCACGCCCCCTCCAGCAAGGTATTCGACATCCGCACGACTGCGGATCCCGCTCTCGGCCACCAACATCGTTGACTCGGGCACACCCGCCCCGACACGCAACGTGTGTCCCAGGTCGGTCTCGAACGTCTTCAGGTTCCGATTGTTGATGCCCAGCAATGCGGGATCGAGATCGAGTGCCCGATCGAGATTCTCTGGTTCGTAAATCTCCAGCAGCACATCGAGCCCCAGTTCGTCGGCCGAAAAATACAGCTCCCGCAATTCGCAGGCCCCCAGGCACTCGGCGATCAGTAGCACCGCATCGGCACCGGCGACCCGAGCTTCGAGCAACTGGTACCGATCCAGGAGAAAATCCTTTCGCAGCACCGGCCGGTCCACGTGTTTCCGCACCGACTCGAGGTGCTCAAGCCGCCCCTGGAAAAACGGTTCGTCAGTCAGGCAACTCAGGCAGGTCGCCCCGGCCTGCTGGTACGTCCCGGCCAGTTCAACCGGATCGAAGTCCTCACGGATCAACCCCGCCGACGGTGACGCCTTCTTGATCTCGGCGATCAGCGCCACCCCACGTGCCTCGCGGATCGCGTCCACGAACCCCCGCGGGGCCGGCGAATCGGCCAGTCTCGCCTCGAGTTCAATCGCCGGGCACTGGGCCTGCCGCGAGGCGATCTCCTCTCGCTTCCGCTCAACAATCGATTCCAGAATGGTCGTCACGCGGCCGATGATAGCAGCCCGTCTTCATCACGACATCTTCAGATCCGGCTGCCCAATCCCGTACAATCTCCCGTCATGTCGTCTCAGGCACATTTCCTTCTCACCGTGTTGTTGATGCTGGGCAGCCTGGCCACCTGCGGCGTGCTGGGGTGGCGGGCCGTCAAGGGTCCACCGTTGCCGACTGCCGACAACCGACAGGTCGTTACCTGGCCCGGCTGGCTGTTGCCGGTCGCCATCTTCTGCTGGCTGGTAATGCCGATCGTGTTCTCACGCACGCTGCCCGAAGACGGCGCAGACACCGACGCGATCGCAGAGACGTTGACCCACAACACGATGATGGTCGCCACCCTGTTCCTGTTGCTGGCGAGCCTGGTCGCACTGGCCCGCCGGAAATCTCCGGCTCCCGAACCCGACCGCTCTCCAATCCACCGGCAGCTTGTCTACGGGCTGGTCGGCTTCCTCACCTGCCTGTTGCCAACAGCGATCGTCTTCAACCTGACCGAACCTTACCGCACCGACGCGGACATGCACCCGTTGCTGCAACTGATCGGACGGGACCCATCCGATCAACTCCTGATGGCAGTAACCGTCAGTGCCGTGCTCGTGGCACCGTGGACCGAAGAAATGGCGTTTCGGGTGATCATGCAGAGGTCGTTGCTGCGGAACTGTTCCCCCTCACTGTCGATCCTGCTGACCGCGTTCGCCTTCTGCGCCATTCATCCATCGTGGCAGGACGCGGTTGCCCTGCTGCCCCTGGCCATCGTGCTGGGCGTGACCTACCACCGCACGGGCAGCTACCTGGCTGTCGTGTTGATCCACATGCTCTTCAACGCGGTCAACATCGTGTCGATGATGGCCGAGCCTTGACCGATGGGGAACCGGGGCCGGACCAGCACTTTCCCCCCGTCGAATCGGTTGGTAGTTTTGGGAACGCCTCGACTCCCGTCCGCCGCGGATTCCCCCCCGATGCCGTTTCCTCCCGTCGAAGAACAACTGGCCGTGATCCGCCGGGGCACCGAGCAGATCGTGCCCGAACCGGAACTGGTCGAAAAGCTCGAAAAGAGCCTCGCCACCGACACGCCGCTGCGGGTCAAGTACGGCATCGACCCCACCGGCATCGACCTGCACCTGGGTCACACGGTGCCGATGAGAAAGATGCGGCAGTTCCAGGCCCTGGGCCACCAGGCCGTGATCATCCTCGGCAACTACACGGCCCTGGTCGGAGACCCCAGTGGGCGAGATGAGACACGGGCGCGGTTGACGGCTGAACAGGTCGAGGCCAACGCAGCCGACTACCTGGGCCAGCTCGGCAAGGTCATCGATCTCGACGCCGCCGAAGTGGTTCCCAACGGCGACTGGTTCGCCCCGATGACGTTCCAGGAAATGCTCGAATTGACCAGCAAGGTCACCGTCGCCCAGTTGCTGACCCGCGACGACTTCTCCAAACGATACAAGGCCGAGTCCCCCATCTACCTTCACGAATGCCTCTACCCAATCATGCAGGCGTGGGACTCGGTCAAGGTCACCGCCGACATCGAGTTGGGCGGCACCGAACAACTCTACAGCTTCATGTTGGCCCGCGACCTGCAGAAGGACGCCGGGCAACCCGGCCAGGTCGGCGTGATGTCGCCCATCCTCGTCGGCCTCGACGGTCACCGCCGGATGGGCAAGAGCCTGGACAACTACATTGCGATCGCCGATTCGCCGTTCGAGATGGTCAAGAAATTCATGCAGTTGCCCGACGATTGCATGAAAATGTACTTCGACCTCCTGACCGACGTGCCCGAAGAGGAAGTGGAATCGCTGATGAACGGTCACGCCAAGCAGTGCAAACAGCGGCTGGCGGCATCGGTCATCGCCGAGTACCACTCGACCGAGGACGCTGCCGGAGCCATCGAACGCTGGGAGCGAGAGATTGGTGGAGGGGGACGTCCCCAGGACATTCCCGAGGTGGTCGTTGCTGCCGCCGATCTCCAGGACGGCCACCTGCCGGCCGCACAACTGCTGAAACTCACCAATCTCTGTAACTCGACCAGTGAAGCCCGACGGGCGATCTCCCAGGGCGGAGCCTATTTCGGCGAGGACAAGCAGAGGTTCGACAGCCACGACACCCCCGTCGAAGTCACCGACGGCCTGATGCTGTGGGTCGGCAAGAAGCGTTTCTGCCGAGTGACCATCCAGAACAACTGATTCCCTTCGAAGAGACATCATCATGGCAACCGGATTCGGGATCGTCGGCTGCGGCATGATCGCCAATTTCCACGCACTGGCCGTCGGCGACATCCGCGGAGCAAACATCACGGCCTGCTTCGACGCCTTCCCCGCAGCCGCCCAGCGGTTCGCCGCGGCCAACCCGGGTGTTACCGCCTACGATTCACTCGATGACATGCTCGCCGATCCGTCGGTCGACATCGTCACCATCTGCACGCCCAGCGGAGCGCACCGCGACCCCGCTGTCGCCGCCGCCAACGCCGGCAAGCACGTGGTCGTCGAGAAGCCCCTGGAGATCACGCTCAAGCGGTGCGACGCCATCATCGACGCCTGCCGCAAGAACCGGGTCAAGCTGACCACCATCTTCCCCTCGCGATACCACGGCGTGACCCAGGCACTGAAATCCGCCATCGACAGTGGCCGTTTCGGAAAGCTCACGCTCGGCGACAGCTACGTCAAGTGGTGGCGAACCCAGGAATA